>Ga0114976_10001344_pt1 | contig 15344 bp, 16 predicted proteins | sample S_130805_EF_Meta_FD_87319 | JGI IMG/M metagenome (GOLD analysis project Ga0114976, IMG submission 87319) | Freshwater microbial communities from Lake Simoncouche, Canada to study carbon cycling - S_130805_EF_MetaG | ecosystem: Environmental > Aquatic > Freshwater > Lake | place: Lake...
GTCATTCTGCTTGGCTTTGGCGCCATCACCTTCAGCCTTTGGGTGGGTGGGCGCGATGTGATCGAGGGGCGGATTTCGGGCGGCGAATTATCCGCCTTTGTCTTCTACGCCGTGCTCATGGCTTCATCCGGCGCTACAGTCAGCGAATTATGGGGCGAGATCCAACGCGCGGCGGCGGCGGCGGATAGGCTTGGCGAAGTGCTGGCGATTGAACCCGCCATCGCGGCGCCCGCGAACCCTTTGCCCCTGCCGCCCGCGCAAGGCCGCGTGGTGTTTGAAGCGGTCACGCTGCGCTACCCGACGCGGCCGGATACGCCGGCGCTCAGTGATTTCAGCCTGGTGGTGGAGCCCGGAGAGGCGATTGCGCTGGTTGGCCCCTCGGGCGCCGGCAAGACATCGGTGCTGTCCCTGCTGCTGCGCTTTTATGACCCAAGCGCGGGGCGTATTCTGCTGGATGGGGCGGAGATTACGCAGCTTGACCCGCGCGCGCTTCGGTCCCGCCTGGGGCTGGTGCCGCAGGAGCCGGTGATTTTCAGCGCCAGTATTGCCGATAACATTCGCCTGGGCCGGCCTGATGCCACCGATGCGGAAGTGGCCGCAGCGGCCGAGGCTGCGGCGGCGGCGGAATTCATCGCCGCCCTGCCGCAGGGCTTTGCCACCGAACTGGGCACCCGTGGTGTCACGCTTTCCGGCGGGCAGCGCCAACGTATCGCCATTGCGCGCGCCATCCTGCGCGACCCCACGGTGCTGCTGCTGGATGAGGCGACCAGCGCTTTGGATGCGGAAAGCGAATTCGCGGTGCAACAAGCTTTGGCGCGGCTGTGCAAGGGGCGCACCAGCATCACGGTGGCGCATCGCCTGGCCACGGTGCGGCGTGCGGATCGGATTGTGGTGATGGATGCAGGCCGCATCATCGCGACCGGCACGCATGAGGCGCTGCTGGCCGAAGGCGGGCTCTATGCGCGGTTGGCGGCGTTGCAGTTTACGGATGGGGAGGGGCGCGGTTTGGTGCCGTCATCCCAAAGCGTGGCGCAGGAATAACCCAACCGGCACCATGCCGGGGATCACCTCACGCACAAAAACCTCAAGCCGCGGCAGGAATTCACGCAAGGCCGGCGGTGGCGCCGGCGCTGCGCCAAGTGCCGCGATCAGCCCAGGCGCAGCAAGGCGCGCGGCTTCTACTGCCGTATCTCGCCAATGCACCAAGCCTCCATCAGCGCGCAACGGCGCAAGCATATCAGGCAGCCGCGCCAGAACATCCGGCCATAACGCAAGATGCAAATAAAGGCTTGGCACCACCGCGCCATCGGAAAGCCCATGCGCGGCTGTCAGGGCGCGAATTTGCGCCTGTAGCGGCGGGGGCAAGGCCGCAAGCCGTGGCAATGGCGGTGGGGCAGGAAGCATTGGGCCACGCGGTGCAGGCACCATCGGCGCACCAGGCGCCATGCCCTGCTGACGCAGCAATATCGCCGTCAGCAGGCCAAGATTTGTCGCATTGCCGCGATGATAAACCTTCACCAACTCAGCAATCCCGGCCGGTACAACAGCAGGCGCCGGAGCAGAGGCAGGCAGCGTGATGGCCTCAGCTATGGCATCCCGCGCCGCCGCCGCAGCACCGCTTGCAAGCGCCGGCTCGGCCTGCGCCCAAAGCCAATCGAGCACACCAGGCAGGGCAGCGGCGTGGCGCCAAATCAAATTCACCTGGCCAATGCCGATCCCGTCATTCAGCGCGGCATAAATCGCAGCAATCGCGGGTGGCGCTTCCGCTTCGCGGATTTCAGCAAGACCAGTGCCGGACATGGTTCAGAACTCCTCAAAAATCCGGCCACAGCCTTCGCGTTTTTCCGTAATGCCATTGGCGCGTAGCGCATGCCAGTAAGTGGCGGCATTGATTGCGAGCACCGGCTTGCCCAACCAAAGCTCCGCTGCCGCCGCCACGCGGATCATGGAAAGATTAGTGCCCACCTGCACAATCGCATCCACATCATCACCATCAAGGCGCTTCAAGGCCGCGGTGCAGGAATGGCTGCCAATGCTGATCCCAAGGCCAGCAACATCCCTGACCTGCGCCACGAAATCATCAGCGCCCTTCTGGCCACCAAAGAAGGTAATGGCCGACATGCCCATCACCAGATAATCCGGATGGCAGGTCATCACACTGCGCACCGCATCCATGATGTTGGGACTGATCACCGAAATGCCGGCACGTCATAATCCGGCTGCACCACCGTATTGGTGGACGGACCCATCACTCCAAAAAGCTTCCGCCAGCCTGGGATATCGAGGGGCATGTGCAACCTTCTGATCGAAGAAACACAATAACAGAAGCGGGAGGGCTCTGCCCTCCCGCACCCACCCGCCAAGGGCCGGGAGGCCCTTGGAACCCGGGAATTGCCCGGGGGTAATTGGGCAATCGCCTGCCCGGGTCCTCAACGCGTATTGCCCAGATAGCGCCGCTGGATTGCTGTCCACCGGTCCGAGGCCAGCACTTCTAGCAACGCTCGATTCACCGTCTCGCGCCACGGCGTATCCGGCGGCAACACGATGGCGTAATCCTGCGGTGCAAAGCGCAGCGGGGCCAGCGCAACCCCCCGCGCCTGCCCAATTTCCCAAACCAGGATCGGCTCATCATGCACAAAGGCATCGATTTCGCCGTCCGCGACCGCCTTCAGTCCAGCGGATACAGAAGCATAAGCCCGCGGGCGCACGCCATAGCCTTGCAACGCCGCACCCGACGCCGCGTTGGCCACATTGCCCACGCGCATTACCGCCAGATCGGTCGGGCTGGTGATCTGATGCTGGATGGAATCTGTGGTCAGGGATGCCGCAAGCTGCGCCGTGAACCCCGCCGTCACAATTAGGGCCGTGAACATCCACAGGATCGCCAGGATGCGCCCGCCGACCGTTGTAGGGGCCTTGTCGCCATAACCGGTCGTGGTCATCGTGACGGCCGCCCACCAGAATCCGCTGAATAGGCCACGCTTTGGATCCCTCTCGAACTGTGCGGAATTATGCTTTCGTTCGAACAGCCAGACCAGCGCGCCGATCAAGAACAGCACCCCCGCCAAGACCCCGACAACCGACAGGAACGCGCGCGAGGTCAGCGCATCCCAGATCGCCGCCAGTCCCGCCTGCCGCCGTTCGGCGACAACGACCCCAAGGCTCGACCGGAAGAACGCATAGGAAAAGTCGATCACCTCTTCGCGTGCGGGGGTCATCGTCATGGCGGCGATTGAGGCATCGAGCTTGCCGTCGGCCACGTTGTCGATCATGCCCGCAAGAGATGTTTCCTGCAGTTGGTACGTCACGCCCAGCCTGGCGGCGACAGCGGCCAGCAGATCAATGCTTATGCCCTCCCAAGTGCCATCCGCAGCCTTCATCGCAAAGGGCGGCGCCACCCTGGTCCCGATCTGCCGGACCACCCCGGAAGAGTCGGCCTGCTGCGCCAGCGCGCCCGGCGTGTGCATGATCGCAAGCATGAGCAGGACAAGACAGCAACGCATCACATTCGGGACCGGCAAGCGAAACAACGTCAAAGCACATCTCCTTGAGCAAATCGGCGGCCCGTCATGTTTGGCCAAAGTGACGGCTTTTTAATGTATGGGCCCGCGTAGTGGCAAGGAGCGGCAGGCGCTACAGGCCGGCATGTTGAACCGCCCCGAGTTTAGCGGAGGGCAAAACTCTTGGAAAAGTGCCGGGTTAATCGGGCAATTGACAGGTGCTGCGATGGGGCGGAACACTACGCCAATCGGTTAAAGGACGGGGGCTTGATATGCGGGTCTTGGTCGCTGCGCTGGCAATGATGCTCTCGGCTTGCGCCATGGAAGAAGCGGCCCAAGTGCCGGCAGCTTCTGCTGCAAACACAAGTTTGGCTGACACCTACAATAGCCGGGGCAATGCGCATTTTGTCGCACGTGATTATGCCGCCGCCCTTGCGGATTATGATGCAGCGCTGCGCCTCGCTCCCAATTTTGCCGGGACACTTCGTAATCGTTGCAATACGAAAATTGCTTTGAATGATCTGGATGGCGCTTTGGCCGATTGCGAAGCGGCAATCCGAATCAATCCGAATCTTGCCAATGCCTATAATGACCGGGGGCGTATTCGACAGCGACAGGGTAACCTACAGGCCGCCCTGGCCGATTATTCTGAGGCCATGCGCCTTGATCCAAAGGACGGGCTTTTCCCCGCCAATCGGGCACTCATCAAAACCCGCTTGAATGACGATCCCGGCGCCTTGGCTGACGTGAATGAGGCCATTCGACTCAAGCCCGATTACGCTTCGGCCTACAACACACGGGGTAGTATCAAGCAACGCGCGGGCGATACTGCCGGCGCGCTCGCTGACTACAATCGGGCTATTCAGCTTCGGCCTGATTACGCAATCGCCTATCGCAATCGTGGCCTGCTCCGCATGCAGCAAGGCAATAGTGCGGCAGCCATTGCGGATTACAATCTCGCACTGAGCCATGATCCGAATTACGCTGCCGCTTATGAAAGCCGCGGCCGCGCCTATGCCGCCAGGGGTGAGCAAGATCGCGCCATTGCGGATTACGACAGGGCCATCGCGTTGCGTGGCGGCACCTGAACCCCGCCCTGTCCAACCCGGGCGTCCCGCGCTAAAGCCGCGCCATGCGCTTCGAACCCACGCCCCGCCCCGCCCTCACTGAAATCCCAGGCTCTCTGATCCGTGAGGTCTCCGAAGTCGGGCGCTATATGCAAGATGTCATTCCCCTCTGGTTTGGGGAGCCGGATACCGTCACGCCGGATTTCGTGCGCGAAGCTGCCAAGGCAGCGCTGGATGATGGCAAAACCTTCTACGCGCCCAATCCGGGTATCCCACCGCTCCGCGAAGCCATCGCGGCTTACCTCAAGCGCAATAATCGCCCTGTCGACACATCGCGTGTCGCGGTCACGGCATCGGGCGTCAATGCTTTGATGCTGGTGGCGCAGGCGCTTCTCTCGCCTGGTGATCGCGTGGTCATACCCGCCCCCGCCTGGCCCAATATGGATGGCATTGCGCGCGTGATGGGCGCGGAAGTGACCGATATGCCGCTCCGGCTCATGAACGGGGTCTGGCGCGCGGATTTGGATGAATTGCTCGCCGCTATCACGCCTGAGACAAAGCTGCTTTTCCTGAACAGCCCGGGCAATCCCACGGGCTGGACGCTGACCGGTGAAGAACAGCGCGCCATTCTGGATAAAGGCCGCCAGACTGGCACCTGGATCCTTTCTGATGATGTCTATGAAAGGCTCTATTTCGCCGGCGATGCCGCGCCGTCCTTCCTTGAAATTGCCGATGAGCAGGATCGCGTAGTTTCGGTCAATTCCTTCTCCAAATCCTGGGCCATGACCGGCTGGCGCTTGGGCTGGATTGTGGCACCGCCCGCCCTGATGGACGCCATCGGCAAGCTCAATGAATTCAACATGTCATCCGCGCCCACTTTCATCCAGCATGCCGGCGTGGTGGCGCTCGATCAGGGCGATGCCTTCATCGCCGAAACCCGCGCGCGGTATCTGAAAGCGCGCGATATTGCCCGTGCTGCGCTTTCCAGCGTGCCAGGCATCACGGCACCCCGCCCGGATGGCGCGATGTATCTGTTCCTGAAGGTGGAAGGCTGCACGGATAGCCTGGCACTCGCGAAGTCCCTGCTGCATTCGGCGCGGGTTGGCATCGCGCCGGGTGCGGCCTTTGGCGCGGGCGGCGAAGGCCATTTGCGGCTTTGCTTCGCGCAAAGCGAGGCACGCATCCGCGAAGCGAGTGGGCGTCTCGCGGAAGCGCTGACGAAACGCTGATGAGCGCTACCGGCGCAACTCGCCGGCGAATTCCAGGATTTCCCTGGATCGCGTAACCCGGCTGCCCCAGACGCGATCAAATTCCGCGATCAGCTTCGTGAGTGCTGGTGAACCCGGCAGGGCTTCCACCGCCGCCATGCTCGGGAATTCGTAAAAGGCGAAATGGAGCGATGGGTCCGTCTTGCTCCAGCAGCGCCAGGCATGGGCGACGCCGAAGGCCGCTAGCGCATCCGGCAAATGTTCCTTTTCATACCAAGTGTCGAAAGCGGCGCGGTCGGCTGGGTCGGCGACCACGGCGCGCACCATAAAGAAAGCCTTGGACATGCGTGTTTCCTGTATTGAACGGCCCGACTGGGCATCGCTGGATATAGGGGCACATCGCGATCGGGATATCAACGCGTGGGCGCCGAGCATGGTGCGCTCAGGCCATGCACGGGAAGCGAACGCGCTTGTGTCAGTGGCTTAAAGCCTGCCACCATATCTTGGGCGTTTAGTCCCGCACCTTGCGCCGAGTCGCGCGTTGCGGGTTTGTTCTTTTTGATGCATTTATCTATCTGAAAAACCGAGCAAAAATAATGAATGCCCTTCGGTAGTGGTTGCTTTTTTGTTCACTGCTTGCGGAAAGGGCGATTTCTCAGGCCGCGAATCGGGCGCCCCAGCACCCCTCAGCGCCGCGCCAAAAGTAGCGCCAGCACCATGATCCCACCCGCCGCCAAACTCAGCGTGGCCGGCAAGCCAAAGATCATATCCCCCAGCCCATAGAAGATGGGGCCGAGCGATTGGCCGCCAAAAAAGGCAAAGGCATGCAAGGACATGGCGCTGGCCCGCGCCTGGGGGGCAAGCTCGGTCGCGCGGGTCTGGATGGCGTTGTGGATCATGTAGAACCCAAGCCCGAGCCCAAGGCCCGAGAGGGCCGCGATCACCAAGGATGGCGCCAGCGCAAAACCAATCAGCGCCAGGGCGGCGGTGGTGCCGCCAATGCGGATCACGCCGGCCTGGCCGAAGCGGGCCAGCAGGGGGGCGACCAAAGCGGCAAAGACCAGCCCACCAAGGCCAAAGGCGCCAATGGCGAAGCCGGCTTCCATGGTGCTGCCAATGCCGCGTTCGATCAGCAGGGGCGCGATGAAGGGAAAGGTGCCAAAGACCAGGCCACCTTCCACCGCCACCGCGGCGAACAAGGGCAGCGCGGCAGGATTGGCGATGATGCCGCGGTAGCGCTGCAGCGCCACTACCGGATCATAGCGGGTCATTGTCTCTCGTGCGGCACCGCGGGCGGCCAGGATCAGTGCGACAAGGCCCAGAAAGGCCGCGATGGCGCAAACCACCAGCACGCCGCGCCAGCCTGCAATGGCGGCAATCGGCCCCGCCACCACGCCGCCCGCAATCTGCCCGCTAATGCCAAAGACCAGAATGCGCGACAGCGCCACCTGCCGGTATTTTAGCGATACCGCATCCCCCATGATGGCGAGCGTGAGTGGCATCATGCCCCCCGCTGCCATGCCGGAGGCCGCGCGGAACGCCATCAACCAGCCAAAGCTCGCCGAAACCGCAGCAGCCAGCAGCATGACGCCCAGCATTGCCACGCAGATCATCACAATCCGCCGCTTGCCGATGGAATCCGCCACCGGCCCCAGGATTGGCTGCACCAGGGCGAAGGGCAGGGTATAGGCGGTGCCGAGCAAGGCTGCCTCGGCCACGGTCACGCTGAATTCCCCGGCGATTTCGGCGACGGTGGGGTCAGTAACGCGTGTCGCAAAGGCGCCGGCGAAGACCGCCGGGCCAAAAATCGCCAGCACGCGGCGCATCTTGGCCTTTTCGGCGGCTTCGCTTTCCTCGCTTGCCGTCACGCGCGGGCGGCTTTGGCATTGGCGATGAAGGCAGCGATGGCGGCGGGGTCCTTAACGCCCCGCGCGCTTTCAACGCCGGATGACACATCCACCCCCGGCGCGTTGGAGGCCGCGATGGCCTCCGCCACATTGGCCGGCGTCAGCCCGCCAGCGAGCAGCCAGGGGCGCGGCGGGTGTTCGCCCTTCATCAGTGCCCAATCGAAGGCCATCGCATTGCCGCCGGGCAAAGCACTGCCAGGCGGTGGTCGGGCATCCAGCAGGAAGTAATCCACCTGATCCGCGTAATCCGCCAAGCGCGCGAGATCGGCCTTGCTGCCAATGCCAAACGCCTTCATCACCGGCTTGCGGAAACGGGCGCGGATTTCGCCGGCCCGGGCCGGGCTTTCTTCCCCCTGCAATTGCAGGATATCGAGCGGCACTTCGGCCAAAGTCGCGGCCAGGGTGGCGTCATCGGGGTCCACAAACAGCCCGACGCGCTTCGGGCCGCCCGCATAGGACCGCGCAAGCAAACCGGCCTCGGTGGGCGTCACGGCGCGCGGGGAGGGTGGGAAGAAGACGAAGCCCACCATATCCGCCCCGGCTTCCCGCGCTGCCTTCAGTCCGGTCACGTCCTTGATGCCGCAGATCTTGACCAGCATCGCCTAAAGCCCTGCCGCGATGGCGGCGGCGGCGGCTGCCGGGTCCGGCGCGCCGGTGATGGGGCGACCAACCACGATCCAATCCGCCCCGGCGGCAACAGCCTCGGCGGGCGTAGCGGTTCGGGCCTGATCGCCGGCAGCGCTGCCGGCGGGGCGTACACCTGGCACCACCAGGAAGGGGGAAGGGCCAAGGGCTGCGCGCAGCACCCCCGCTTCCTGCGGGCTGCACACCAGACCATCAGCCCCGGCAGCGAGCGCAAGGCGCGCCAGGCGCAGCACTTGATCGGCGGGGCTTGCGGCGACACCCGTGCTGGCCAAGGTTTCGGCATCAATGCTGGTCAGCACCGTGACCGCCAGTAGCATGGGGCGATCGGCGCCGGCTTTCTCGGCCTCGGCCCGCGCGGCGGCGATCATGGCGGCACCGCCCGCGGCATGAAGCGTCATCATGGCGGGCTTTAGTGGCAGCAGGGAACGCACGGCGCCTGCCACGGTATTCGGGATGTCGTGCAGCTTCAGATCCAGGAAAATGGGGCGATGCCGCGCCATGGTGCTGACAATGTCTGGCCCGGCGGAGGTGAAAAGCTCCAGCCCCACCTTCAGCACACCGCAATGTGGCGCGAGGCTTTCCGCCAGGACCTGAGCGCGCGCCGCATCCCCTGAATCAAGGGCGGGGATGATGCGGGCGGCGCCGTTGGCGGGGCGCTGAATCATGATTGGGTCAGGGCCCTTTGGTCGGCGACCTCCTGCGCGGCGCTGGCGTTGAGCGCGGTGATCCGCGCTTCAAGTTCCGCCACGCGGCGTTCCGCGGCGCGGCCACGGCGGCGCGCGGGCACGGCAGCGGCCCAGGCGATCAGCGCGCCCAGCAGAAAGGCTGCGGCCGCGATGGACAGCACAGCAATCGCCGCTGAGGCGGTCCAGGCTACGTCAAAGGGCCAGAGGCGCAATTCGATGCTCTGCGGGTTGGAGAGCATGAAGAGCACCACTAGAATGGCGAGGGGCAGAAAGATGAACCAGCGCATTGCGGGGCCTTTGGGGATAAGGTTAGTCACACAATCCCCGGTGGCGCCTTCGCGTCAAGGTTTAATCGTGCAAGGCGTGCCATGCGCGAGGAGCATGGAGCGAAAAATCCACTACTGGCGGTAATCAGAAAACGGCAGGCAGCCTCAGCGCTTCATGCCCGACGCACTGCTGCGCGCCTGGCGGGTGCGGCTTGCTTCTTCGCGCTGATGCGCTCGCGCAATTCCTTGCCTGGCTTGAAATAGGGCACGGATTTCGGTTCAACCGGCACGGATTCCCCGGTACGCGGATTACGCCCGGTGCGGCCTTCGCGCGATTTCGTGGAAAACGCGCCAAAGCCACGCAATTCCACGCGATCACCGCGCGCAAGCGCCGCAGTAATTTCACCGAAAATCGTCGCCACAATCGCTTCCACATCGCTTTCGCGCAAATGTGGATTGCTCGCGGCCAATTGCGCGATCAGTTCCGATCTCGTCATGCCGGGTTTTCTCCCTAAGCGTTTTTATCCGGCACCCGTAGTCGTTGGAGCGCCCTTGAGCCTCACCTATTGGGACAAATCCACAAAGCCGCACGTTATGCGTGAAATGCCCTATCTGGAAAGCTGCCAGACCGCGCGCGGGGCGTCAACGCCAAACCATTCTGTCATCAGCGTTTTTACAAGGCCGCCCACAAACCGGTTAAGGAATTTCTCAACCCGGTCACGCGGTTCCAGATCCCGCACCGGCAGGGCTTCCGCGACACCTTTCTGAGCGGCGAGCCAGGCGCGGGCCTCGGCTTCCCCGCCAATGGCGTCAATGAGGCCCAGGGGAAGCGCCTGGCGCCCGGTAAAGACCCTGCCATCGGCCAAGGGGCGCACGCGCGCTTCATCCATGCGCCGGCCATTGGCCACGATCGTGATGAATTGGCCGTGCAAATCTTCCAGAACGCGCATCATCTCGGCCCGCCCCTGATCGGTTAGCGGCTGGAAAGGGTTGGGCTGCGCCTTAAAGGGGCCGGTTGCCAGGATATCGGGTCGGACGCCAAGCCGGGCCATCAATTCCGAGACATCGAAGCTTTGCAGCAGGACGCCGATCGAACCCGTGATCGTCGCCTCTCGCGCCAGCACATGTTGGGCCGGCATGGCGATCATATAGCCTGCCGAAGCTGCGGTGCCGCCCATCAGCGCCACGATGGGCTTTTTCTCGGCAAAGCGCTTGAGCGCGCCGTGCAAAGCCTCTCCCCCCGCCATGCTGCCGCCAGGGCTGTCAATTACCAGCAGCATCGCTTGAGCGGAGGTATCGCGGCTGGCTTCGTCGATCACTTCCAGCAGGCGGCGGTCTTCCAGGATGGTGCCTTCAATGCGGAGCCTGAGCACATGATCATTGGAAGCAAGACCGCCCAGACTGGCCCTGCCGAACACCAATGCAAGCGCGGCGATCACGCCAAGCACCGCAAGCGCGCGCCAAAAGGTGACGCGCCTGGAAAGGCGGCGCCGTTCGACGATGAGATCGGCTTCAAGTGACATGGGATGTTTGTGGCGCGCGGCGCGCGGCGGGGCAAGGGGTAGATCAGACAATGACCGCATTTCAGGGTCATTGCCTGATATCATCCGTGGATCAGGCACTAAAAAAACCCCGGGGCGTCGCCACCCCGGGGCTGATAGTCTGTCAGTCGTGACCCCAGGGATTATTCTTCCCCGGCAGTTTCCCGGCGGCGGCGGATGGCCGCGCCCAGAATATCACCGAGCGAGGCACCAGAATCGGCCGAACCATATTCGCGCATGGCTTCGCGTTCCTCTTCCACTTCCTTGCCCTTGACGGTCAGCGTCAGGCGGCGCGCAGCGCGGTCCACCGCAGTGACCTTCGCATCCACCTTTTCGCCAATGGCGAATTTGTCGGGACGCTGGTCGCCACGGTCACGGGCCAATTCAGCGCGACGAATGAAGCCGGTAAGCACTTCATCCACCTTCACTTCAATGCCGTTCTGCTCAACCTTGGTCACGATGCAGGTGACAACATCACCCTTGCGCACGCGGTCCAGCACTTCGGCGGCCGGGTCGGCCTGAAGCTGCTTGATGCCGAGCGAGATGCGTTCCTTCTCCACATCCACATCCAGCACCTTCGCCTTGACCATTTGGCCCTTGCTGTAATGCTGCATCGCGGCTTCGCCGGCTTCGTCCCAGGAAATGTCGGACATGTGAACCATGCCGTCGATTTCCGCGCCGACACCGATGAACAGGCCGAATTCGGTGATGTTGCGAATCTCGCCTTCGATGGTGGAACCCACCGGATGCGCTTCCACGAACAACTCCCACGGATTGCCCTGCGCCTGCTTGAGGCCCAAGGAAATGCGACGCTTCGGTTCATCCACATCCAGGATGATCACATCCACCTGTTCTGAGGTGGCGACAATCTTGCCGGGATGCGCGTTCTTTTTGGTCCAGGACATTTCGGACACATGGACCAGGCCTTCAACACCGGCTTCCAGCTCCACAAAGGCGCCGTAATCGGTGATGTTGGTCACGCGGCCAGAGAATTTCGCGGCAACCGGGTATTTGAGCGCCACACCATCCCAAGGATCGGACATCAGCTGCTTCATGCCAAGGCTGATGCGCTGCGTATCCTGGTTGAAGCGGATCACCTGAACCTTCACCGGCATGCCGATGGTCAGCGCTTCGGACGGGTGGTTGATGCGCCGCCAGGCGATGTCGGTGACATGCAGCAGGCCATCCACGCCGCCCAGATCCACGAAGGCGCCGTAATCGGTGATGTTCTTCACGACACCATCCAGGATCATGCCTTCCTTGAGGCCCTGGATCAGCTCGCTCCGCTGTTCGGCGCGGGTTTCTTCCAAAACGGCGCGGCGGGAGACAACGATATTGCCCCGCGCGCGATCCATTTTCAGGATCTGGAAGGGCTGCGCATTGCCCATCAGTGGCATCACATCGCGCACCGGGCGGATATCCACCTGAGAGCCCGGCAAGAAGGCAACCGCCCCGCCAAGATCAACGGTGAAGCCACCCTTCACACGGCCGAAGATCACGCCATTCACGCGAATGCCGGCCTGGTGGGATTTTTCGAGAGTCGTCCAGGCTTCCTCGCGCCGCGCCTTCTCGCGCGACAACACGATGGAACCATCGCGATCTTCATAACGCTCGACGAAAAGCTCATAAACATCGCCGGCCTTCACTTCGGGCTTCTGGCCCGGGGCGGCAAATTCCTTGAGCGGGACGCGGCCTTCGCTTTTCAGGCCGACATCTAGAACCGCGAAATCGCCATCAATGCGCAGCACGCGCCCGGTGACGACAGAGCCGGCAAAACCCGTATCCGGGCCAAGCATGGCATCGAGAAGTGCAGCAAAATCCTCCTCGCCGGCATTGGCGAGGCTGGTGGCAGTAGCCATGAAATTTATGTGTCCTGTACGGGCCGCAGCTGCGGCCATTTTGTCTGCGCCCTTCCACCTTTGGGGGAAGCACGGCTTGGCCCCGGCGCTTGGCGCTGGCAGGCCCAGATGTGGCGGGCGGGATAACGGTCCGCCCCTTGCCGGCCCAAATATGGGCGTTGCACCGATTTGCACCGGAACAGGATGAGGCTGCTTAGAGCCGGACAGCTTGGCGCGTCAAGCGGATTCAAGCCTTTTGCGGATCAATGCGAGGGCAGCGTCGAAGGCTTGCTCAGCATTCAGCGCGGTTGAGTCTATTTCGATGGCATCCGGGGCGGGTTTCAGGGGGGCCACGGGGCGATTGGCGTCTTGCGCGTCGCGGTCTCGGATTTCGGCTTCCACTTGGGCGGGGTCGGCGGCGACACCGCGGGTGGCGAGTTCCAGAAAACGCCGGCGGGCGCGTTCGGCCACACTTGCGGTGATGAAAAGCTTCACCCGCGCATCGGGGAAAACCACGGTGCCGATATCCCGCCCATCCAGCACAGCGCCCTCGGTGGCGCCGAAGCGGCGCTGGAAATCAAGCAGGGCAGCGCGCACGGCGGGGATGGCGGCGACCTTGCTGGCGGCCATGTCAGCCAAGGAACCGCGCAAATCGCCTCGTGCGAGGTCTTCGGGCGTGAGCGCGCGGGCCTCGGCTTCGGCCACGCGGGCATCCTGGGGGTCTATGCCGCGATCCAAAACGCGCCGGCCAACGGCGCGATAGAGCAGGCCGGTATCGAGGTAAGGCAGGCCAAGCTCAGCCGCGAGGCGCCGGGCCAGCGTGCCCTTGCCCGCGGCGGCGGGGCCATCAACCGCTATCACTGACCCGGCGGGCAGCTTCATGCGGCGCGGATCGCGTCCGACCCGGCCAGGCGGTTCATCAGCGCGGCAAAGCCAGGGAAGGAGGTATCAATGAAACTGGCGTCATCCACCGTAACGGGGTTTTGCGTGGCGAAGCCCATCACCAGGGCGGCCATGGCGATGCGGTGATCCATATGCGTGGTCACCAGCCCGCCGCCGGCGGGCGGTGCGCCCGTGCCATGGACCAGCAGATCATCGCCTTCAATGCTGACCTGGGCGCCATTGGCTTCCAGCAGCGCGGCGGTGGCGGCCAGCCGGTCACTTTCCTTCACGCGCAATTCAGCAAGGCCGCGCATGCGCGTGGTGCCCTTCGCGAAGGAAGCCGCCACGGCCAGGATGGGGTATTCGTCAATCATCGAAGGCGCGCGCCCGGGCGGCACATCCACAGCCTTCAGCGCGGTATATTCACCGATGATATCGCCCACGGCCTCACCGCCTTCGAGTCGGGCGTTTTCGATCTTGAGCGCGGCACCCATTTCCCTGAGCGTCGTGAAAAGCCCAGTGCGGAGCTGATTGAGCCCGATTTGCGTGAGGCGGATGCGCGACCCCGGCACCAAAAGTGCGGCGACCAGCGGGAAGGAGGCTGAGGATGGATCACCCGGCACGCTAATCGGCGCGGCCTTCAATTCCGGCTGGCCATCCAGGCGAATAACGCGGCCTTCGGCTGTATCTTCCACCGCCACCATGGCGCCGAAATGGCGCAGCATGTTTTCCGTATGGTCGCGCGTGGGTTCCGGTTCCACCACGCGGGTAATGCCAGGCGCACATAGCCCCGCGAGCAGGCAGGCACTTTTCACCTGGGCTGAGGCGACGGGCAGGCGGTAATCCAAGGGCAGGGGGTCCTGCGCGCCACGTACCGCCAGCGGCAGGCGGCCACCCTCCCGGGTCCAGAATTGCGCACCAGTGGCCGAAAGCGGGTCTGTCACCCGCTTCATGGGGCGGCGGCGGAGCGAGGCATCGCCAGTCATCACCGCGAACAACGGATGGCCGGAGAGCAAGCCCAGCAATAGCCGCGCCGCGGTGCCGGAATTGCCCATATCCAGCACATCGGCGGGTTCGGTCAGGCCGCCCACGCCGCGGCCGGAGACGCGCCATTTTCCGGGGGCAAGCTTTTCCACCTCGGCGCCAAGGGCGCGCATGGCGGCTGCGGTGCGCAGCACATCCTCGCCTTCCAGCAGGCCGGTGATATCGGTGGTGCCCACCGCCAGCGCGCCGAACATGAGCGCACGGTGGCTGATGGATTTATCGCCCGCCACGCCGGCTTGGCCGGAGAGCGGGGCGGTGGGTTTGCTGGCGCGGAAGGGGCGGGGGGCGGCGGTGGACATGGGGGCCGTTTGACATGGCAGGGCCGGGCGTGGCAATGCGCGCCACCCTATTTTCCGGGTCGCGACGCGGTTTGGTTGATTCTATCTGCCTGGCCATGGCGTGCCCAAACCATATACCGCGCCCTGCGGTCTTCATGAGGCGTTTCCATGGCAAAGCCCGAACTCGGCCTGAAGCGGACCTGCGTAGGTTGCGGCGCGAAGTTCTACGACATGACGCGTAGCCCGGCGCATTGCCCGAAATGCGGTGTCGAACAGCCGGCCGATCAGCCGCGCGTGCGGCGCGGTGCGGCGAATATACCCGATGAGCGGCTGAAGAAGGCCCCCGGCACCCCAGCGGCGGAGCCCGATGATATCGAAGTGGAAGATATCGAAGGCGATGAGGCGATTGAAGACGCCGAGGAGCTGGAGGATGATGCCGAGGATATCGCGGAAGATATCGAAGTCGGCACGGATCGCGACGA
>Ga0114976_10001346_pt1 | contig 15339 bp, 17 predicted proteins | sample S_130805_EF_Meta_FD_87319 | JGI IMG/M metagenome (GOLD analysis project Ga0114976, IMG submission 87319) | Freshwater microbial communities from Lake Simoncouche, Canada to study carbon cycling - S_130805_EF_MetaG | ecosystem: Environmental > Aquatic > Freshwater > Lake | place: Lake...
ACATCATTGACATTGGTGGCGAGTCAACTCGACCTGGCTCAGATCGAATTTCAGTGCAAGAAGAATTGGATCGAGTGCTGCCAGTTATATCTGCACTTGTTGATACCGGAGTTGCAATCAGCATTGACACCATGCGTGCCGAAGTGGCTAGCGCAGCAATCGAAGCCGGCGCTTGCATGGTTAATGACGTCAGTGGTGGAAAGTCCGATCCTGAAATGTTGGGTTATGTAGCGAACTTGGATACCCCATTTATTTTGATGCACTGGCGTGGGCCATCAAACATCATGAACACGCTTACGGACTATCAAGATGTAGTTGCAGATGTGACAACTGAAATTAGTAAGCAAGTTGATGTAGCAGTAGCAGCAGGAATTGCTCGCGAACGAATTGCGATTGATCCAGGTATTGGGTTTGCAAAAACTGTGGATCAGAACTGGCCAATTTTGAAACACCTAGACGTCCTTGAAGGATTGGGTCTGCCAATTTTGATGGGGGCTTCACGTAAAAAATTTCTAGGTGAATTACTAGCCTCCGATGGCATAGCTCGAGATTCAGATGGGCGCGAAAGTGCAACGGCCGCAATCTCAACCCTGATGGCAGCTCGCGGTCTCTGGGCTGTTCGAGTCCATGATGTTAAATCCTCCAGTGATGCAATTGCCGTAGTAGATCGGATCGCAAAGACACCATGACAGATAAAATTTTCCTGAAAGGTGTTTCTGGCACTGGTTATCACGGCGTATTTGAGAAAGAAAAACGTGAAGGCCAAACTTTTATAGTTGATATTGAAGTAACTTCTGATTTTTCGGCCGCAGTGAAATCAGATGATGTTCGCGACACTGTTAACTATGCTGAACTTGCCAACATTGCCCACGCAGCAATCACGGGTGAGCCATTCGATTTAATTGAAAAATTGGCAGACTCAATTGCTAGAGAATGCCTCGACATCGCGGGGGTCACCTCAGTCACCGTGACTGTGCATAAACCAAATGCTCCAATTGAAGTGCCATTTGAAAATGTTTCGGTAGCAAGGACATTGCCGTAATGAAAGCCACAATCAGCCTAGGCTCAAATCTTGGTGATCGGTTTCAGTATCTGCAAAGTGCTTTGGATTCAATTAACGCATTAACTGGCACGCAGGTCCACTCGGTATCACCAGTGTTTGAGACCGATCCTGTTGGTGGCCCAGAACAGGGGCAGTATCTTAATGCCGTTGCTGTCGTGAAAACAATTTTGTCGCCAGAACAGTTTTTAGCAGCGACTCAACAAATTGAATTGGAGCAAAATCGGGAGCGTAACGAACATTGGGGCCCGAGAACTTTGGATATCGACCTCTTGGCAATGGACAGCGAAGTTCGATCCACACCTGAATTAGAACTACCGCATCCGCGTGCGCATGAGCGGGCCTTTGTATTACTGCCATGGTCACTTCTAGACCCGGATTTTGTTATTCCTGGTAAAGCTTCAGTTGCCGAGCTTCTTGAAGGACTGGAAATTAGTGGGATTCGGTTTTGCAACGATTTAGAACTGGTGGCTCACGTTTAATGAAGCAGACAAAAATTAGTACTTTAGTGGTACTTGCAATCCTTGCCGCCTCAGTTGGTTGGTCATTCGCACAGCTTTGGCCAACATTCTTTGGACAAGGAATGCCAGTATCAACTGGCTCAGCAATTGCAATGATTTTGGTTTTTGTAACTCTCTTGATTTGGACACTAATGACGCGGGCGAGACTAAAGCCTGGTGCAACTCTGAATCGCCTCCATCCGATTGTCGCAGCTAGGACAGCGGCATTAGCAATGTCCGCATCGCGAGTTGGCTCGTTGGCTTTTGGTTTTTATGTTGGAGTCTTGCTAGCGAACGTGGCAGCAGAATACTCCAGCGCAGGCACAGATCGGATTCAAATTTCAGCGGTCACTGCCATTGCAAGTTTGCTAACAGCATTAGTTGCACTTTGGTTAGAGCGAATCTGTCAGATAAAAGAACCACCGGCTGATAGCCGTGACAACAGCATTGCCTAAGTGAACTTTTGGCAAACAATCCTCAGGCAAATAGTTTTTCTTTGAATTGAGGCATTGGCATGCGAGCTATATCGCTACAGCAATTGTGCAAACAAAATACTGATTTACAATTTAGTAACACAATCTTGTTGCTCGGCGATGACTAACTTGGAGTATTAAACATGAAAGTGCGACTAAAACCCGCATTTCGAAGTCGTTTGTTGGCGACCGGTGTCAGTCTCGTGGCTTTTGGGGCCATGGTATCTGGGTTCATTCAGGAATCACAAGATCTTGTGCCAGAGCAGAGCGTTAAGCTTGCGGGGGCAAACGATCCATTACCGCCAGAAGTACTAGTTACCCAGAAGCCAATTCCTGTAGCTGAACCCGCTCCGTCGCCAACAGGTAGCCCAACGGTTGCATCTAGGCCATCGCCAGCAACCAGCGTTAGTCCATCTGCAAAACCTACAAAGTCACCAAGCCCAAACATAAGTACGCCATCTCCAGCAGGCAGTCAAAGACCAAGTTCGCAACCATCGAGTTCCGCTCTTCCTTTGGTTAATCCGTCACCAAACTCCATTGAAGGCGTCGCACCGGCTACCCCAGCATTACCAGTACCTCAAGAAGTCAATGAATCTCTGCCATCATCTTCAGGTGTTTACACCTGTATGTCAGCAGGGGGAAATACGAGAGAACCAACGGATTCTCTAGGCTGCCCGGGCAGGTGGGGATACGTCCTCACTCAGATTTAGTTATGGAATTGCAAATAGATACGCCCGCTATCTGGTGGTTTGTAAGTCGGGCCAGTGGAATTGTTGCCTGGAGTTTGCTCGTTATCTCCGTGATGGTTGGAGTGTTACTTGCAACTCGAGTATTAAAACCAAATGATAATCCAGGCTGGCTATATCATTTCCATAATTGGTTGTCAGGACTAACAATAGTTTTTGCGATCACGCACATTACTGCCCTTATGTTGGATTCCTTTGTTACCTTTACAATCTTGGACATTGCGATCCCATTTCATTCAGACTATGTAAAGAATCCTTCGCTAGGACGTATCCCAATTGCATTTGGAGTGCTTTCTCTATACATACTCTTTGCAGTGCAATTGACATCCCTATTTCGACAGAAAATGTCAACCACGGCTTGGAAGGCAATTCACTATTCCAGCTATGTACTCGTACTTTTAGTTTCAGCTCATGCTGGTTGGACTGGAACTGATATAACTTCTTTGATATACAAAATGACTGGCATTGTTCTAATTGTGCTCTCTATCGTTGCCATCTTCGTCAGACTAATAATTACTAGAGTTAAGAAAAGTTAACTGTTGATCGTTGCGTTGCTAACCGTTAGGGAAGTAAGCGTTAGCGCTTAAGCCATGTGGCTGCAAGTTCACAAGTTCAGCTCTACCACCACTTGCCGTAGTTAAGCGATCAACAATTGCGAGGCCCAATCCTGAGCCATGTGTATCGCTCTTTGCTCGCCAAAACCGATTAAAGGCTTTGTCTATGTCGGCTTCTGGAATCCCAGGTCCTTCATCGATGACGGAAATCTTGGTGAGCTGTTGATCTGTGGTCACTTCAACTGTGATGGTGGAATTAGCCGGGACATTTCCTAAAGCGTTATCGATGTAGTTGTCGATCACTTGTTCCAAAGCGCCAGGAATTGCCAGGATTGTTGCCGTCTCAGGAATCTTGAGTTCTAGTGATACGTTTTGCTCACTGGCAAGAGCTTCCCAGTTTTCGAATCGCTCTCTTGCGATCTGTGCCGCATCACAATTAACTCGAGCTATTTGGTCTACATTTTCAGAACGACTTAAGACCAGTAGACCTTCAACCAGTCGCTGTAGGCGTTCCGCTTCGATCATCGCTGCTTCAAGCCTCTCGGCAGCTCCGGCAGGATCTGTTGCAAGCATCTCAGTTGCGCGCTCTAAGCGAAGCTGTAATGCGGTTAACGGAGTTCGAAGTTGATGCGAGGCATCACCAGCGAAAGCCTTTTGTTGAGTGATCAACTTATCTAGTTGGTCGGCCATTGCATTAAAGCTTCGTGCAAAGGATCGAATTTCTGGTGCACCACCATCGATTTCAGCTCGAACCTTGTAGTTTCCTTTGGTAAATTCTTCGGTAACTTTCTTTAGGGCAGATAACCGTCGAGTAATTCCCAGTGCAAGTAGAAGTGCAACAAGTATGGATACCAAAAGAGTGATTCCTGCAACTGAGCCAATACCACGAAGTCTTTCATTGACTGCGTTATCAACTACTGCGGCAGGAAATGTCAGCCTTACGGCTCCGAGTGTTTGAGAGCCATTGATAATCGGAACTGCAACATAGAGCAATTCTTGATTAGTAGTACTTGAAAATCTGCGGCCACTTGATATCGAACCTGCAAGCGCTTCTGAGATTTCAGGGCGACTTAAGAACGAGGTACCAATTGCATCAAGAGATTCGGAGTCTGCGATTGCGACACCAAATATATCTACAACTAGAACGCGCGCACCACTTTGGGCACCGTACTCTGTGATTGCATTTTGAATATATGCAAGTCCCACTGGGCTACTGGACTCAATTGCTTCTTTGGCACGACCGGAGATCACAAAACTGTCCCGCTCGAGAGCTGTTGTAATTCGTTCAGTTTCAACGACTCTCAAATACTTAATTAGGGGAATATCTTGCACTGCCAACACAACTATCGTTAGTGAAAGGAGTGCTGCAACTAATCTCCATTTCACGAGTCGGGAACTCCCAATCTGAAACCAACACCGCGAACTGCTTCAACCCAGTCTTGGTTGCCAAGTTTTTTGCGTAATGCTGCAACGTGAGCATCAACCGTCTTAGTTGTGCCATACCAATTGGTATCCCAAACTTCGCTCATAATGTCATTGCGTCGATACACCGCCCCAGGATCTGTTGCTAAGTAGGCGAGGAGATCAAACTCTTTCGGGGTCAGGTACACATCTTGTCCGTTTACAAAAACTTTTTGTGTGCGACGATCAATACTTAAAGGTCCAATTTCCTGAGTTGCAGTCTGCGGTGTGGTATCAGCGGAGCCAGCGCGCCGAGCAACGGCGCGAATTCGTGCTACAAGTTCGCGCATACCAAAGGGCTTAACCATGTAGTCATCAGCGCCAAATTCTAAAGCCAAGACACGATCTATTTCGTCACTGCGTGCCGACAAGACAATAATTGGTGTAGCTAGTTTCTCGCGAATCGATCGACAAACATCTTGGCCATCCATATCAGGTAGCCCAAGATCAAGCAGGATTAAATCAAAGTTTTCAGACAAGGCTTTGAAAATCGCGTCTTTGCCATTGGAAACGTGTGCAACTTCCATGCTGGCATTAACTAAGCCATCTATAACTCCGGCCGCCACAGACGGGTCATCTTCAACCAACAAAATATGCATAATGTCTATTTTCTCTGGTTTTTTGAGTAATACTTACCGCTACGACATTCTTGGCTACTTCTTGGATAAAGCCCGACTAAAACTAGGGATTACGAAGATTAGTTTGAAGACATGAAAACAAAGTTAGGTACTTCATTAGCTCTAGCTGCCGTTCTAGCAACAGGTACCGCAGCCGCAGCAATAAACACGCAGGCACTGAATTCGCCAACGGTGTCCAAGCTCGGTTCCGTATCTAACGCTTTACTTCCCGCTGGCCAGACCGTTGCGGTGACACCGGGACAAAATCAAAGCGTTTCTACCACTCCAACGGTACCTTCGGTCAGCAGCTCGAATCAGAATAAAACTACAAGCGCACCAGCGCCTCAGCAGAGTGCGAGTTCAACGCCAGCAGATTCAATTTCAGTACCAACTCAGCCGGCAACTCCGCTTTCAGGACCGACTAGTCCAACTATGTCCTTTACTACCTTGCCAAGCCCGCCATCTGTTAAGTATGGAAATCCAAATCCAGCAACTGGTGGAGATGACGAAGATGATGACGACGAAGGTCAAGACAATGATGGAGATGATGATTAATTATGAAACGTAATCCACATCCAGCCAGAGGTTCACGCGTAACAGCGCTTGGAGTTTCAGCGACCGCCTTCGTCAGCATCGTGACAAGTTTGGCTTGGAATACACATCAAGCTGAAGCTGCAGCGAATGTGCCAAATCCAAATGTTGTGCCAGTTGGACAGGCAACTCCGGTTGTAGGGACCACGACACCAGTTGCATCTCCAGTCACTCCTGCGCCAGCGACAGTTGCACCTACAGCGCCAGCGGCACCAACTAAAACGAATGCAACTTCAAAGCCAGCATCAACTCCTGCGCCAGCGACAGTTGCACCAGCCACTTCTGTTGTGCCTGCTGCACCTACTGCGCCTACAACACCAAAGCCTGTTGCAGTCGCACCGGCAGCACCGGCAGCAACCGTTGTTTACACCTGCATGTCACCAGGCGGCAAAACAGAGAATCCAACAGCTTCAGGAACCTGTCGCAATGCTAGCTACGGATATGTACTAACTAAGATTTAGATGTTTCAGCCATGAATACCAATACCGATTCACCTACTCCAACTCAACGGATCGATTTCCAAGCGATGGGAACAAGCTTCTTTTGCATTTTGGTTGGAGCTAACGAAGAAATTTGTGACGCTATTTACGCATTGGCTAACGAACTTGAAAGTAGATGGTCTCGATTTGTTCCGGATTCAGAAGTTATGGTTCTGAACAACAACCCTGATTCGATGCATCTAGTTAGTGATGCCACGCTACGACTGGTTAGCGAAATGAAGTTGGGGTTTGAGTTAACTCAAGGTCTCTATAGTGCAAATATCCTGAGCGACTTAATCGACCTGGGCTTTGCTACAAGCCGTGCAAATCCTGAAAATGTCACCTTGTGGAGTGCTAATTCCAAGACGTCTGCTGACTTGTCTGATGTTGTAATCGATCTGGACACAAAGTCAGTATCTGTGCCGAAAGGTGTGGCACTTGATGCCGGTGGCATTGGGAAGGGACTTGCAGCAGATCTGATGAGTGATTACGCAATGCAACTTGGAGCAATGGGTGTTGCGGTTTTTGCGGGGGGAGATGTTGCCGTAAAGGGAATGGCGCAAGATGCGGCCGGATGGAAAGTTAACATTTCAGACCCAAACGAGGTAGAAAACTTTATTGACACTATTTCCCTTAGCCGTGGTGGACTAGCAACTTCTAGTCCAAGGGGATGGAAAATCGGTAGTTCACATCACATTATTGATCCCCGGACTCATAGAAGTTCAGATTCTGATGTTTTGCAAGCAACAGTTATAGCCCAGAACGCTTCGCAAGCAGAAGTTCTGTCAAAGATGTGCGTTATCTTGGGAGCACAAGAGGGAATTTCCCAAATAGATTCTTTGGGCGCCGCCGCTCTGATTGTCGATGATACGAATCAAGTTCATACTTCAGAGAATTGGAAAATTTATTCATGAAAGATCCAGCAATTTGGTGGTACGTAACTCGTTCTAGCGCAATCATTGCCTGGGCTCTGATGGTAATCAGTGTTACCTGGGGAATTTTGCTTTCTACCCGAGTAATGAAACCCAAAGACAATCCAAGTTGGCTTTTGGATTTGCACAGGTGGCTTTCGGGATTATCGGTTGTTTTTGTTGGCATACATATGGCCTCATTGTTTGTCGACAAATATGCAGCATTTTCACTTCAAGATCTATTCATACCGTTTCACTCGCAGTATCAAAAGATTGCTTGGTTGGGTGGTTGGCCCGTTGCACTTGGCGTGATTTGTACTTACATTTTGTTCGCCGTCCAAGCTACTTCGCTAATGATGAAAAAGTTGCCAAGAAAATATTGGAAGGCAATTCATTACTCAAGTTACGCCCTAGTGCTATTAGTTTCGTTTCATGCCGGTTGGTCTGGGACTGATGTGCGCGCCTGGGCCTATCGAATCACAGCATTGGTTTTGATAACCCTTACAACTGTTGCATTGATTACTCGAATCTTGTTTCCAAAATCTGCTAAAACTTTGTCTGCAACAGTTGAGGGTCGCAGGGCGAATCAAAATAAAGAAAATTTGCATAAAGTTCTTGTCGACAGAGTTACACCCTTGGCAGACGGAATCCTAGGATTGGATTTTGTTCGTCCCGATCGTTCGAACTTAGACCCTTGGGTGCCTGGCGCCCACATAACATTGCACTTACCTGATGGCATGCAGCGACAATATTCACTTTGTGGCGATCCAGCTGACCGATCGCAGTACTCAATTGCGGTTTTGGAGTCTCCGACATCGCGCGGTGGAAGCCACTACGTTCATCACAACTTAAAGTCCGGCATGAACCTTGAGGTATCTGGTCCACATAATCACTTTGAACTTGAAGCCTCTAACGAGTACCTTTTCATCGCAGGTGGTATTGGCATTACCCCGATCAAGGCCATGATCGAATCATTGCCCAATCGAAGGCATTGGCGCTTACTTTACGCCGGTCGATCTCGCACCTCGATGGCATATGCGAATGAACTTTCCGAAATGTTTGGCGACCGAGTAATTATTCACGCAGATGACGAACAAGGGGGCAGGCCAAATCTTGACGCACTACTTGCAGACTTCAGTGGACATGTTTACGTCTGTGGACCAGAACCGCTACTTGATGCATTGAGCTCCAAAGTCTCGGTGGATCGCCTTCATTATGAAAGATTCAGCGCAGTTGACCGAAGTGACGATGCAATCGTGGAAGCGTTTGAAGTTACGTTATCTAGATCAGACAAGAAAATCTTGGTTGGGAAAGATGAGTCACTGCTAGATGCTTTAAATGAAAATGGTGGCGCATTGATTTCGTCTTGTGGTGAGGGTGTCTGTGGCACTTGCGAGGTTCGGGTTCTCAAGGGCCAACCGATGCACCTCGATTCCGTTATGAGTGACGAAGATAAAGATGCAATTGGTGTTATGTATCCCTGCGTTTCGCGTAGCACCGGTTCAACATTGGTATTAGATATCTAGATCTTCTCTTTTCTAAGAAGTCATTTTCAATAGACTTAAGCTATGAATCGAGTCGCACTATTACAGGTCGATGTTAGCGATTCAGAAACTCCAGAAGTACGCGTTCCAAGAGTTCTGGATTTGGTAGACCAGCAAAAAGGTAAATGCGATCTTGTCGTCCTTCCAGAACTTTGGAACATCGGAGCTTTCAATTCAGGTGCACTAGAAACGTATGCTCAACCGCGAGATGGCGAACTTGTCGTTGCGCTGCAGGAGCGTGCCAAGTCTGGAAATTTTTGGTTACACGGTGGCTCATTTGTGGAGCGCCTTCCCGATGGAGGTATGGCAAATACCGCAGTCTTAATCAATCCAGCGGGTGAAATTGTAAAGTTCTATCGCAAGATTCACCTTTATGGATTTGATCATGGTGAGGCAGTTTTGCTTAACCGTGGAAAAGAGATTGTTACAACAAAAGAAACACCAGTCGGAAATGTTGGCCTAGCAATTTGTTACGACTTGCGGTTTCCAGAATTATTCCGTGGCATGGGTGATCAGGGAGTAGAAACAATTTTGATTACTTCAGGTTGGCCAACTCCAAGAATTAATCATTGGCGAGTTTTGAATCAAGCTCGAGCAATTGAAAACCAAGCCTGGGTAATTGCTTGCAATGAAGTTGGTCCAAACGGCGACATTATGTTGGGGGGCCATTCCATGGTTGTTAGTCCTCGCGGCGAAATAGTTGCTGAAGCTGGCGAAAGTGAAGAAGTACTTTATGCAGAAATTGATTTATCGCAAGTTGCTAGTTTTAGAAACGAGCACCCGTTTCAAAAAGATCGATTTATTCGTTAGACAAATTGTCTCGATCATTTAGCAAGCCAAGTTGTGCGTTATAGGCCCTTAAATCTGCGTCGCCATCTCGATCCGCAGCTCGGTCAATTTGCTTTGCCAATCGCGAGTCATCGCGCGACCACATAACTGCCACGATCACGAGAAGTAGGAATGTTGGAATTTCGCCAAGCGCCCAGGCAATACTGCCGCCTGCGGTGGTATCTGCCAGCAAGTCTGGAATCCACGGAGGTTGTACTTGGATGTACCAGTCAACACCGATTGGTTCACTGGACTGCATGATTGCGATTGCAAAAAATGCGTGCAGCGAAAGGCCAACGAGCACAATCATTAATCGCGACCAGTAAGGCACGTTTCGAGGGCTTGGGTCAGCACCAATTACGACGTAGGAAAATAAAATGCCGGAGATCAAGAAATGTAGCTCCATAAATATGTGTCCGGTGTGACTTGCCATCAGCGTGGCAAATAGTGGCGTGAAATACAGGCCGTACAAACCGAACGTGAAAATTCCTAAAACCATCAGTGGATGAGTGATCAACTTGGAATACCCGCTGTGAAGTAGGGCCAAAATCCATTCCCGAAGACTTCTATGGTCAGCAGACTTTTGAGCTGGAAGTGCCCGAAGTGCCAATGTGATTGGAGTACTTAAGACTATAAAAATTGGTGCAATCATCGAAAGCACCATGTGTTGAATCATGTGATACTCAAACGAAACTTTTGAGTACATACTTATTCCTGCATTAGTCGTCCAGATAACTAAGCCGATTCCGATCATGAAGGAAACAGTGCGAAGCGTGCTCCACTTGATTTGATTCTGTTTAATGCGAATTAGTCCGACCGTGTAAAGGGCCGCTGCAACCAAACTTATTGTCAACATGAACCACTCAGGATTCCAGCCAAAGATGACTGTTGAAAGGGTTGGCGGCGGCGGGTATGCAAAGCCAAGAATTTCCTCACCGGCTGAATTTAGCGGTAGCGAAATCCGACTCATTGGAGTGGAGTGAAGCGCAACTCCAACTCCAATTGCCAAAGCCATGATTGCTACTTCAGTTCCCAGAAACTTAGTCAGACTGCCAGTTGAGGTAAGCCGTGCTCTAATTTGAATTGCAAGAACCATGAGTAGCGCAAAGAAAACGATCTTTAAAACAACAATCTGACCGTAACGACTTAGCCAGAGATCGCTAACTGAATCCAGTCGGGCATAAGCAGCAGCAAGTCCTGAAATAGCCAAAACCGCAACACTGGTTGCAGCTAACGCTGAGAAGCGCGCCACAACTTTGAGATCCTTGGCTTTCACGAAAGTTGAAACTGCCCAGAGACAACCAACCCAAGCACTCATGGCCAAACCGTGCGCAACAGAAGAAGCAAGCGCCAATGAGTGACTACCAATTGAGGCCGCATGACTATTTAATAGCGGTGCTGCAATACTTGCCCCAGAGAGTGCCGCCAAGAGTGCGATTGAGTTGAGTGAAACAAGAAATACTCCAGCGATAGCAATCGCTAAGGCAATAAGGGCTGTGATTAGGTAACTTCGTGATGGAGGTAAAGCCATTAAATAAGTAGAGATGAATCCTTTACGAAACACTTCGTTAAATGTCACACCCAAAACATTTGCCATTGTGGTTAGTCCCGCGATAACTGCGGACAAAGACCAAAGTGCCGCTATCGAACTTGCATGCAATACAGCAGAGCGACCTTCGTGCGAAATTGTTTCCCCAGAAGTTGGCGCAATAAATGTCCAGGTAACCAGGAGTCCAAAAACTCTTAGGCCAAGAATCACGTGAGCAAATATTGCGAACTGCAAAGCCCAATTTGTTGCCTGTCCAGAATCTGGTAATCCTTCTGGAAGTGGAGCCCAGGCAGCTCCTCCATATATAAGAACAGTTGAGAATGAAATTATTGCAAGCAGGAAAATTCCTAGTCGTGCAATAAATCCATTCATTAAGTCTTACTTACTGCGTCGCAGGAATAACCCAGCAGCAACTAGTCCAACTAATGAAACGATTGCGATCCTAATGACTAAATTATTGTTGCTCGCATCTGCGGGTGCATCATCGATAGCAAGCGGCATAGCAATTGCTTCTGGAGTTGCCAGGGCAGTCATAATTGGTTCTGCGCTTGCTGCAGGGCTTGGTGCCATCCCGCCTTCAGCAGCAGCGGTGTAGTTGAATCCAAAATCACCGCTTAATACGTGGCCGTCATCTCCAGTTGCCCGCCATTCGATTGTTACCTGACCTGGAGTTAGATCCATAGGCCAAGGAATTGAAAGAGTTGAGCCGTCAAGAGTTGGCGCAGGAGAATCTAAGATGTCCCCATTCGAATTCTTCACAATAATTGCAGCACCATCAACCAATGTAGGTTCAGCAAAAGTTAACGAAATTGTGGCTTGCGAAGCATTTACGTCTGAGTCAGCAGCTGGCGAAGTGCTGACCAAGTCAGTATGAGCGGACGCAGATGAAATAGGTCCGAATAGTCCGAGGCCGGCCAAAAGGATCGAGCCAAAAATGCGCTGTGATTTCGAGAGAATTGTCATACCTTAAGGTTACGCGAGCCGTTAACAGGAATCGAGCCTGTCCATGGAACGCAGGTACATACTGAGTGGCCGTCGAGCCATACCAACAATGGGTTTTTCGGATCTTTAGACCTGTTGGCACAGCCTTGCCAAGCGTTGAGTAATCTTAATCACGTGTTGCTATCTGACAAAGACATAAAGACCGAAATCGAGTCGGGCCGGGTTGGAATTGACCCGTATGAACCAGCCATGGTTCAGCCTTCGAGCATTGATGTGCGCTTGGATAAATTCTTCCGAGTATTTGAAAATCATCGCTACCCGCACATTGATCCATCAACCGAACAGCCAGAATTAACACGCGAAGTTGAAGCAAATGGCGAAGAACCATTCGTATTGCATCCTGGCGAGTTTGTTTTGGGTAGCACCTACGAAGTTGTGACTTTGCCAACTAACATCGCAGCTCGCCTCGAAGGCAAATCAAGTTTGGGACGTCTTGGGCTTTTAACTCACTCAACAGCAGGATTTATTGACCCTGGATTTTCTGGTCACGTAACTTTGGAATTAGCTAATGTTGCAACATTGCCGATTTTGCTTTACCCAGGAATGAAGATTGGGCAAGTCTGCTTCTTCCAAATGAGTTCCGAAGCTGAGCATCCATATGGTTCTAGCGTTTATGGTTCTAGATACCAAGGTCAACGCGGACCAACGCCTAGTCGTTCACATGCAAACTTTCATAGGACGATAATTTCCTAATTACTTTTGTTTCACTCGATCCAAAAGCAAAGTAGCAACGTCTACAACTTCAGCGGCTGGATCGCCTCCGGCTTCCTGGCCGCGAACTGTGACAGCATCATTTAACATCACGGAACAGAACGGACAAGCAACGGCAATCTTGGTTGCGCCTGTTGATAGCGCTTCATCGCCACGATTCATATTTACGCGAGTGCCGATAGTTTCTTCCATCCACATGCGGCCACCACCGGCACCACAACAGAATGATTTCTCTTTATTTCGATCCATCTCAACTAAATTGATACCGGGCATGTTTGTAATTAGTTCACGAGGTGGCATGTAGATCTTGTTATGGCGACCTAGGTAGCAAGGATCATGGTAGGTAACAGTCTCATCTTCGGGAGTCAACATAGTTAGACGATTCTCTGTGACAAGTTGATTAAGCAACACAGTGTGGTGCACAACTTCGTAGTCGCCACCGAGCTGTGGGTATTCACGTGCAATTGTGTTCAAGCAATGCGGGCAAGTAACAACAATCCGCTTGGCACCAATTTCATTTAGTACCTCAACGTTTTGAGCAGCTTGCATTTGATATAGGAATTCGTTTCCAGCACGACGAGCCGGATCGCCAGTGCAAGTTTCACCCTCACCAAGAACCATGAACTCAATGCCAGCAGTGTGAAGCAATTCAGCAACCGCTTTTGTGGTTCGCTTGGCGCGATCGTCATATGCACCTGCGCAACCAACCCAGAATAGGTATTCCACATCAGCTGGAATCTTGTCTTCGCCATCCATGCCGAAAACGCGTACTGGGAATTCAACTTCTTCAATCCAAGTCAGGCGACCGCTGGTATTCATACCCCAAGGATTTCCCTTAGTTTCGAGGTTTTTGAATAGTCCGTTTAGTTCGGCTGGGAATTCAGACTCGACAAGAACTTGATGGCGACGAAGATCCATGAAGTGATCCACATGCTCAATGTCGACTGGACACTGCTGAACACAGGCACCACAGGATGTGCATGACCAAAGTGCGTCGTAATCAATTACAGCACCTTCACTTGAACGATGACCCGTTGCGTCATAGCCATCAGTCAAGGCGTTTGGATCATCAGAACGCAATCCGACCATTGGACGAGCAACTTCAGCTTGAACTGCAGCACTCATACCTTCAAGTTTTGTATCGTCACTTCCAGCAAGAATGTAAGGAGCCTTGGCAAATAAGTGGTCCCGTAAATCCATAATCATAAGTTTTGGACTTAATGGCTTGCCAGTATTCCAAGCTGGGCATTGATCTTGGCAACGACCACATTCCGTACAACTTAAAAGATCTAAGTTGCCTTTCCAAGTAAAGTCTTCGATTCTGCCGCGACCAAAAATTGCATCATCGGCTGGATCTTCAAAATCTAAAACTTCGGTTCCGGCGTAAATTGGAAGTAGTGGACCCAGAGCATTAGGGCGACGACTAAACAAAACGTTTAGCGGAGCAGCACCAATGTGTAAATGCTTACTATGAAGAGCCAAAACCAAGAAGCCAAGAATGACACCGATGTTTAGCCAAAGGCCAATCATTTCTAGCCATTCATTTGCATGCAGACCAAGCGGTTGGATCAAACCGGCAACTGCCTCGGATGCAAACGCGCCACCAGCCATAAACGGAAAGTTGTTTGTTCCCAATTCTGCGCTGACGTTGTATTGCGCACCACGATACAAAAGCAAAGTCCAAACCACATTAAAAATCATGAAAAGTACAAACCAAGCGGCACCAGTATGCGAACCGTAGAAGCGAGATTCGCGGCCCATCTTGACGGGATTTCTAAATAGGCGAATCACCGCAAACATTGCAATTCCGATTAAAACAAAAAGGGAGAACAAGTCTTCAGCAAAACCCAAAATTGGCGACCGACCAATAACTGGAATTGCAAACTCAGAATCAAACAAAGCACCGAATGCTTCCACGATAGTCAGAGACAAAACTATGAATCCCCAGAAAGCTAATACGTGAGCAATTCCTGGAATTGTCCAAGCTAGCAGTTTCTTTTGTCCGAAAACTTCAACAACTTCAGCCTTAGCGCGAACTCGTTTCTGTGCTGTGCGGTTTACGGCCGGCTCGCCACTACGCACTAACTGATACAAGAACCAAACGCGCTTAAGTGCAAGGGCAGCGAGAACGGCTGTTATGGCCAGACCTACTACTAGTCGCAGAGTCATCGAATCGCTCATATTTAATCGCCTTCGTGAACGCCCAAGGTGTGGGTCCAAATTGTGGGTAATTGCAGACTATCGCACCATTGTTTTTTGGGTGGCTCTTGGATTTAAGTGAGTCAACTCGTCAATATGAGTGACGTAGATTAG
>Ga0114976_10001347_pt1 | contig 15338 bp, 8 predicted proteins | sample S_130805_EF_Meta_FD_87319 | JGI IMG/M metagenome (GOLD analysis project Ga0114976, IMG submission 87319) | Freshwater microbial communities from Lake Simoncouche, Canada to study carbon cycling - S_130805_EF_MetaG | ecosystem: Environmental > Aquatic > Freshwater > Lake | place: Lake...
ATCATTACCGCTATTTCAGATTTTGCCGTTGATCCATTGTTGTTTCATGTAACAAGTGTTCGTGAAGAATACATGGACTTAGAAAATGCCGAGGAGCTCAAAAAGGTAAACGGTAAAATTGAACGCAAAAAAGACCGCGAGAAAATCAATATCCGTTTTGACGGTGAAACAAAATATACGCTACAACATGTTTTCACTAAGTGGTTGTTCACTTTGAACAATGACACTGACTTTGAAAAAAGTTCAGCCATTGATATTGCCGATTATTACCTTGCGAATAGATCGCTTCGTGATGACAAATTATCGAAAGAAGAAAAAGCAGAGCTGAGAGCAAATGCACGTATTGAGGGAGAGAAATTGTTCTCTAAATTCCTGCATGAAGTACTGGCCTTTGACGACCAACACAAGCTGAATTATTCCTGGAACCGATTATACAACGGACAATCGGATATCAACTACTCAAAAGTTCCGATTGGCTTTGAGTGTTCCGCTCGTTTTAAGTCGGGCATTTTACAAATCACCGATATTCAGCGCGAAGGTGTGGCTTTTATGGAAGCCATGGGATCTGGTATCAATGCTTTTGACGTGGGTGTGGGTAAAACCATGACCGCCATTGTGAACCTAGCTCATAACCTGTATTCAGGAAAATGTAAACGGCCAATTGTAGTAGTTCCAAAGCCTACTTATAAAAAGTGGATGAACGAAATTATCGGTTACACCGATAAAAAAACGGGTGAGTTTGTTTCGGGTGTATTGTCTCATACAGGCATTACCGTGAATGATTGGTACAACCTGGGAACGGACATCATTGATAAAATCAATTTGAATGCGCCTGTTGCCGAACGATCCATTACCATGGTTACGTATGAAGGTTTTAAACGCCTTGGCTTTGGTGAATCCGTTTCGGATGAACTGTTTACAGAACTTGTAAATATCCTAGGACAGAGCAAAGAAAAATCAAGCCGAGACAAAGAAATCGAATACCAAAAATTCAGAGAGATGATTGGTGTGGGATTGAAGAACTCCATTGCCGATATTGATGTACTTGGTATTGATTACGCTGTAATTGATGAAGCGCACAGGTGTAAAAATGTGTTTGCCTCCGTAAAGAGCGATGATGACGGAAACAAGCGTTATAACATTCAATCAGCCACATCAGAAATTGGACAAAAAGCGTTTTTGATTCTTAGCTTCATACAGCGCAAATATGGTCGAAACACCATGCTGCTAACCGCAACTCCGTTCTCGAATTCACCACTAGAAATTTATTCGATGCTTTCCCTGGTGGCTTATGATTCATTGAGAGACAACGGTATTTTAAATTTGGATACCTTCTTTGATTTGTTTGTACTGCCAACCGTTGAATGGGCGGCAAATTACAAAGAGGAAATTGTAGAAAAGGAAGTGATCAAAAGCTTCACCAACCGAAGGATTTTACAAAAGCTTATCTACAACCACATCCTTTACAAAACAGGTGAAGAAGCTGGTGTGATAAGACCAAAGAAAATCAACTTACCCCTGCTGTATAGTTTTGAAAATGCCAAGGAAAGATTGTCCCAGGATAAGCAAGTGCTGACCTATATCAACATGACACCCAAGCAGCGTGAAAATCAAAATGGTATTGTGGCCATGGCGAAAAGTTCTACGCAAGGGAAACTAGATATGGGTAACTTGTTTCGGGCATTGGCTTACAGCTTGGATAATGCGCTGTCTCCATTCTTGTTAAACGGAACTCCTGAGGACTACAAGGATTTTGTAGACCAAAGTCCAAAGATTGCCTATGTCATGGACTGCATCAAATCTGTTAAGGCTTGGCACGAGCAACACCAAGAAACAGCAAGCGGCCAGGTGATTTACATGAACCGTGGCAAACTATTTTTCCCACTGATCAAAGAATACTTGGAGAAAGAAGTCGGCTACAAGCGTGGCGTGATGTACGACAAAGTGAAAGTAGATGAAGTAGAAATCATCTCCTCAGAAATCAACGATACTCGAAAGGAAACCATCAAAGAAGCGTTCCTGGACGGTGTGGTGAAAATCATTATTGGTACCGCCACAATTCGTGAAGGAATTGACTTACAAAAACGCGGTACCGTTATTTACAACTGCTATCCTGAATGGAATCCTACGGATATCCGTCAGCTCGAAGGCCGTATTTGGAGACAAGGGAATCAATTTCAGTATGTGCGAATTGTTATGCCGCTGGTGCAGGATTCTATGGATGTATTTGTATTCCAAAAGCTGGAGGAAAAAACCTCACGTATCAATGATATTTGGTTCAGAGGCGATAGAGGAAACGTGCTCGATTTAGAAAGTATGGATCCAGAGGAAATTAAACTAGCTCTTATTACCGATGTTGACAGATTGGTGCGCATGTTCTTTGACCAGGCAAAAGAGCAGCTGAATCGCGATTATAAGAAAATCGGACTAGCCATTGAAATGCTCAAAGAAGTACAAAGCGATATTAGGGACTATAAAATTTACCGTGAGAAATCCATTGAAGCGATTCGGTATTTCTATACATCCCTCCTGGCATCGAATTATTTGATTGAAACACCGAAAGTTGCCGAAGATGGTGAAGTGATTAACAAGCAATCTAAAAAGGCCAAAGAACTCAAAGAAGACATTGAAGCGGTGCTGAATTCAACGGATCAACAAGACAAAGAAATTCTTGCCATTGGACGTAAAATCGAAAGTTCATACCAGGTGATTGGCATATACTTTTCAAACCGTTACTACCTCAATTATTTCAAAGAGTATGTGAGCAAGGTTCGCAAAACAGAACGCACTTTATTAAAGCCAAGAGGTTATTCACTATCTAGTGATTTAAGTCCTGTAATGGCACAATACGAAGCAGAAAAACAAGCTATTTTAAACCAATCACAAAGTTATAATGGCGATGAAAATTCACCAAAATGGGCTGAGCTTAGATTAGAAATTCAAGCTAAAAAATCAGCATTGCAAGTTGAAGGTAGAAGTGCCCAAGATAGAGCCTCTGAATTTCAGCGATTAAATTACTTATTGGAATACCGCACAAACCTAGCACCAGCTGCAACAACACAAACCTTCAATACAAGTGAGTTAGAGCTCGAAGCTTTAGCCCTTGAAATAGAACTCGAACTTATAAATTTTTAAACCATGCTAAATACGAACAACTACTTCTCAAAAGCCGCCAGCATTAACTGGGATAATTTACCCGAAGCCCTTTCCAAAGGGCACAAACTTGTTGAAGGTGCATCTCAAAATAATTGGGCTGCCTACAACTCAAATGAAAACATCAAACGTGTGGTGGATGCATTTTTTCAAAAGTTAAATGAGTACCTGGATAAAAATCCAAGCTCAGTAGTGACTGCTTCAAAATCATTGCCAACCAAAACAGTAAAAACAGCGCCCAAAGCTGCTACAGCAAAGCCAACATCTGCAACGCGTAATATGCCACCTAAAAAAGCAGCGGTTGAAAAAGAGGAATACGATAGCGAAGATGTAGAACTGATTGACACTGATGTGCAGTTTATCAAACGTTATGCTGCCATGCATGGAAAAGTGAAAAGTCAGGCACAAATATTAACCTTGTTACACAGTCTTCAAAAAGCAATTATAGAGCGTAGAATAGGAAAGGACTCCCCTTACGCCAAAGAGATTGATATGATGCAAAAACAACTGATTTCTTGTTATGAAAAAATGGGCGACATGGCAGAAATTAAGATTGACAGCAAAAACTTAAAGCGTTATTTAGAAATTGCTCATAGCCAGGAAGGGATGTTTTCTGTTGCCTTATTAAAATCCTATATCGCACTTAACGGAAAGCGAGATGTTAAGGACAGGTCTCAACGGTTGTTTAATCGCATCAAAAAGGCTGTTGAACAAGGTAAGATCACCAAATCGGACAAGTATGCCGATAAGTTAAATGAAGCCTACCAAACGCTTAAAAACTACAATGACGGTGATTCTGCGATGTTGAACATCAACAAGGCACAGCTTAATGGTTTAATGGGCATTTTAGGAGAAAACTTGTTTCAAAAAAAAAGTCTCAACGGTTTCGATGATGACAATGGAATGATTGTGAGTTCAGGTGAATTACTTGCCATGGACTTTCAAACAATAGGACTACAAGGCCGATACAAGGAACTCATTGGTGATCCAAGCGTGGGTTTCACAGCCATGGTTTACGGACTTCCAAAATCTGGCAAATCAACCATGTGTTTGGACTTTGCAAACTACTTGGCCGCACATCATGGAAAGGTATTGTATTGTGCCATTGAGGAAGGATTTGGCTACACCTTGAAGGAAAAGATTGAACGCCTTAAGGCACATCACTCAAACCTGTATATCACCGATCGCGTTCCTGAAAATCTTAATGATTTCAACTTCGTTTTCATTGACAGCGTTTCCAAGGCTGGAATGGATGTGAATGACATTGATAGTTTACGAAAAATGCATCCAGAGGTCTCATTCATTTTCATTTACCACACCACAAAGGAAGGGAAATTCAAAGGCGTGAATGAACACGCCCATGAAGTTGATGTAATTATACAGGTAGAAAAGGGAAAAGCAACTTCCACAGGCAGGTTTAATGCTGGCGGAAGTATGGAGTTTTAATTACTTAATGTACTTGGTAAGTTCAGCTTTGAGCTTGTCATATTCTTCTTGCGTAATTAAACCGAGGTCAAGTTTATCCTTGGCCTTTTTTAATTGCGCCAACGCATCATCACTCGACAGTCCAAATCCTTTCACTTCACCTGTCGATAAGGCGTTTTCAAATTGGATGGTATAATTGGATAATCCTGTAATTCCTTTCGTTCTGAATGATACGGAATAACCTGAACGCTTATTGCCAACGACAAAGATTCGTTTAATTTCCGTTTCAGTGCCGCTAGAAGAGGCAAGTAAATTAGTTATAGGTAACAGAATACCATCACCTTCAGTAATAAAAGCAAACGTTTTATTGGATGAGGGCACTCCAATTTTAACTCGGTCACCTACTTTGTAAACTGCACCATCACTTCCAAGATAAGAAGTGTATTCTCCACGCTCTGCTGTGGCTAGATCGACATACTTGATTTCTTGACCAAAAACTGCCGTTGCAGTAATTGAGAAAAGAAAAGCTACCATTAAATTAAATTTCATTTTCGTTGTTTTTAAGATTTGGACAAATTAACACAATGATTTTGCCAAATAAGGTCAAACACTTGGCTACTTCAATTGATTTGACTTTATTTGACAAACTATTCTCACTATGTTCAATCAAAATAGAATTTACAGGCTTTTTCAGTTAATCAATTACCTGAAAGCACGACCTGCTAAATCAGTTCGAAGCATCGAATCCTTTTTAGATACATCCGAAAGAACTGTATATCGTTATCTCGATTTATTAAAAGACCTTGGTTTCACCATTGAGAGAGACAGTAACAATAAAATTTTCATAGCATCAACGGCAGATATTGAACTTATTCCGTTTACACCCCAGGAAGCCGAGTATCTGAAGATGTTACTCCTGTCGTCAGGGAAAGATAATCAGCTAGCACAAAGTGTTCTACAAAAGGTGCAGCAATCCAGCGAAATTGAAATAGGTGCTAATAGCTTATTCAAAGCACACCTTGCCAAAATTGTGGAGCAGATTTCAGTAGCAATCATTGAGGGGAAACAACTTTTGATCAAAGGATATAGTTCTGCAAACAGTCAGAGTGTGACGGATCGATTGGTAGAACCAACTTGTTTTACCGATAATTACGATTCGGTTTCTGCTTTTGAGATTAAAACAAGGCTCAACAAGTATTTCAATATTGAACGCATGACTGGGGTAGAAGTACAGGATACTCCGATGAAGCATGAAGCCCAACATGAATTTTACAAGCCTGATATTTTTGGATTCCAGGGCAAGAGCATGAATAAAGAAATAGAATTGCAAATGACCATGAGAGCTTACTTGCTGCTAAAAGAAGAATACCCCATGAGTGCGGCATTTATCAAACCTATTCCCGATATTGGTAAGTATTATTTCAAGGCAAACGTGCAAAGCTTTCAAGCCCCAGGACGATTTGTACTGGGATTTTTAGAGGAAGTACAGGTTCTAGGATCAAAAGAATTTATCCGCTTTATTCAAAAGGTGGTAAAGAAAAATACTTAATTTTTTTTACGTCTGTATTTTCCCCTGGTTTGGTAATAATACCTAGAACGATTTTGACTTTTAATGGCGTTCTTTTTTGTGCTAACAGGCATACGCACATGTCCTTTTCTGAATTTTCCTTTATAATCAATACTTGGCTTTACATAAACAGCCTTTCTTCCTGAGTCTGAGTCACTGCTATTGCCACAAGCCGCGAGCAGAAGGAAACTGCAAACTATTACAAAGTGGCGCAGCTTCATGCGATAAAAATTTTCCATACACCATAAGCCAAAGCAAATGGCATGCTTAACAAAAATATGAAACTAACCATGCAGCCTCTACTAGTTTTGTTATACACTTTGTTGTATAAAGCTTTTTTAGGGTCGGTTATCCAACCCATACCTCTAGGTGCTTTAAAACCTAGGTTGTGACGAATAACACGCTTTACCGAGGTACGAGCTGCAATTCGTTTGGTGAGGGACGGTATGCGGAATCCGAATTTCATTCTTTTTCAAATTTGAAAAGTTCAATAATTAAGTCAATCATTGAAGAAGTGCGTGCTTCAATATGTGCTTGATTCCATAGGCTAGTATTAGCTAAAGAATCCTCAATACCATTGGTAGTGTATTTGAGTTTATTTAAACCTAATCCATTTAGATATCCAATTTTCAAATCTTCATTGCCAACACGTCTGGATGATAGATTTTTTTTATCACTAAATGAACGGTTAGATAATTTTGAATTATATGCTGATAAAGTAAGGTTGCCTAATTTATGTACACACTCATTTTGAATTGTTTCAGCCATCGTTTTATCACCATTTGATATCATTGAAATCCATGAATCTGGAATGTTCTTTCCTTCAGGAAAAACATGCTCTATTGTCCAGATATATTTTTGATTTACATCGTCACGTTTCCATAAATCAGGTGCATACTCTCTAGTATGATAAATATTGTCGATTTTCCAAAGCAAATATCGTGTCATGCCAACATTATTATCATACATAGAGCCGTTTAACCATTGTTTGAACAAGTCTAATGAGGCAGGCTTTGCTTTTGAATTGTTGATATGGAGCGATGAAATAAGGTCAAAAGTTATTTTTTCACCGCTTTCAATTACTTGGTGACATTTTTCAACTATCTCAATATTTATCGCATCTAAATCTCTAGTGTTTGGAGTATCAGTTACATTTCTGCGTAGATAATACTTTATCAGAAAATCAATTGTTTGGGTTAATACTTCAGGTGTTTCTAACTTACTTTTATTTTCTAGTAGGTACAAAAGCAATGTATAAGAAGCAGCTGCACCAACACGATTTAGCTCAATAATTTTAGTGTTAAAATCATTCGTATTTGAGGGGCTAACTTCAATTAGCTGGCTGTATAATTGTGCTTTTGAAATAAGTTCATTAAATACAAATTCTGCATCCGTCTTTATTAATCTCTCATAAATAAGTAAGACATTTGTTTTTGTCGCTTTAGTTACTTTGTCATGCTTGATAACTGGACTTACTTTGAAGGCATTATAGTATTGACGAAGAAACCTTAGCTGACTTTCAAAGTCAGGTATTAAATCCATAAGTTCCTGCCACCTCAAGAATGAATCATCTATGTTTTGCTTTTTTTGTTTTTCCATTTCAGCCAAAAGACTATTCTTGATGATGTCAATAGGTGAAAGGTCAACACCACGATTGTTTAAGGTTTCAAATAAAACAAATGCATCTGCTTGCGTGCCAACTGCAATATGAATAAATACCAATCTGTTAATCTTCTCTAATAATTCATTGAGTCCGTTTAGATCTTCAGGTGTTTCTTGCAAAAAGAATTGGAATGCTTTTGAAAATCTTCTGTTACCAAAATTCTTTGGCGATTCCGCACGGGTAATCAAACCGCATTCTTTGAAAATGAATTTGTAATCTGACAAATTGTTATTTTGGGTTGATGGCTGTACTCTTAAAAAACACTGATAATTACCATCAATAAAACCACCAATTTCATCATTATATACTTGCGTTTTTTTGTAAATTAATTTCTTCCGAATACTGTTTAATTTTACTTGAAAATCTGAAACGGCATCCTGATCTTCAGAGTCTATTGTATCTTTAAAAGCATTGAATTTTGAGTAGATAGCTGCTAACAATAATGTTAGTGTTGTTAATCTCTGCTGACCATCAATTACTTGATAAATCTTTTCTGCACCTGGTCTTACATCAGTGTAGGAAACAACAATTACACTTCCTACAAAGTAATCAAGATCATTTTCATTAATGTCATTGATAAGCGTTTCCCACTCATATCTCCCCCAAACATATTCCCTCTGGTATTTTGGGATATGATAATGTTCAATGTTGCCTTCTATCTTTAATAAATCAGCAAATGATAGTTTATTAGCTTGCATACTTGTCTTTTAAAATAATTCGTTTTGATCAGGGTTGATATCTTTCTTTTTCTTTGGTTTTGCAGCAGGTTTTTTATCAAATAACCCAGCAGCGACCTCTTCCTCATGTATTGTATGATTTAACTCCAGCAGACGTTTGAGCACTTCTTTTCTTGCATCTGGATGAATGGTAAATCGTATTCTGTCATTCTCTGGCAAATGGTCTACATCATAAAAATCGTGATACAATTGAATATCATTCCAGCCATAAGCATCCAAAACAGAACAATCTAAATCAATTTGTAATTTTCGTAATTGTAATAATTCGAGATTTTCTTCTGGTTTATGAAACTTATTATATAAATCAGTTAGGCCAATTTGAAATTCATTCTGAATGCTTTGTCTGTATTTAAAATATTGTTCACTTATTAGCTGAAGTTTTGAATTGAATTTTGGAAATGGAAATGTATTATAGCAATCTGATACAGCATATCGTTGCCTTGTTTCAAGTGTTGAACCATATTCTTGTATCCAAAACGCATGTAAATTACTCTGCAATATTCCGAAACGTGAAAAAGAGTCACTGCAAACAACCACAACTGCATTTGAAAATATTTGATGCTTCTCTAGAATAGTAAATGTTGGATACTTACTTGTAAAACAAGTAACAATTACAAAATTTAATTCTTTTATAGATAAATAAATGTCATCTGCTGGAGAAGTATATAGCCACCATTTCTCCCTGCGTCCTTTGCTGCTACTTTTTTGTCTTTCTTGAAATATCCTTGAATAAGCATATTCGTATATTAATGGGTACTTACTTTCTAATTTCTCTTTGGATTGGCCTTGAAAGAATAAAACATATCTTGAATACTTTGATTGTGGGTGATTTAGGACATCATCTCCATTTAAAAATGGTTTTATGAATAAAGAATTATTAGAATTATCATTTAACAATTTTTCTTTTTCATATTCCGTCAAGAAAAAACCTTTACCATAAACAGTTGTTCCCAAAAAGGCTTTTTCAATTTGAGAAATATTAAATGGTTTAATATTATTTTCTGTTGATGAAAGCCAAGAGTTAATATTTTCAACTAACTTATTGTTTAATACTATGGGTATATTAGCACTACTTTTAGTAATGCTAATGAGTGATACATGCAGAGTAGCTTCCCCAGGCCACTTGACAGATTTATTTGCAAAAACAATACGACCAGCCTTTTCTAAAATTACACCTAAAGAAGTATCTCTTGTATCTCCTTCGGAAATAGAATTTGTTCCAATTAATGAAACGAAGCCTTTATTTGAAACAAGTTCAAAATCCCTTCTGAAAAAATAAGACACCAAATCAGTTGTAGAGCCAGCTTTTGAAGTATTGTATTTAATAAAGCTTGTATAAGCTGATCCATTATCATTGGTAATATATAAACCTCCTCGGAAGGGTGGATTTCCCAAAATACAATCAAAACCACCTACATTAAACACTTCAGGAAACTCAATAAACCAGTGGAAAATCCTTTGCTCAAAAGCAACAGCTGTTGCTTTTGCTACTTTTCTATCTTGCCAGCCTTTATAGCCACTTAAAATAAGTCTAAATTCGCCATCCGTCATAACCAAATCTTTATTGGCATCTGTTTTGGAAATAAAGAATTGAGCAACCTGGGTATCTGCCATTGCCTTTAAAAAAGTGAAACCTTTACCCGCAATAAACTTATGGTAGGCTTTAGCTTTTTGTTCAATTTCTTCAGGCGTACTTTCAGGTAAATGGTTAAAGGTTTTATATTCCACCATAGCTTCCTGAACCGAACTTTCTGTTGTTTTTTCAAACTCGGCTTTTAACTGATTTATCTTTGCAGCTCTTTCTTTTCTTTCTTTTACATTTTTATCACGATAACTTTTTGCAATAACGCTATCATCTCCTGCTAAGGTTTTAAAAGCTTCATCGGCAATGCCATTTTCTAATTCACTTCTATGAGCAAGACCTACAATAGCATCGCCACATTTTATATGGTGGTCTAAAAAATTAAGGGGTTCTCCTGGGTTATAGGCTTCTAACCAAAGGGCAATCTTACAAAGCTCTACTGCCAATGGGTTTTTATCAACTCCATAAATACAATTACGCACCACATCTTTCATGGCTTTACGAATAGCAAGCGGATTGGGTTGTTCTTCATCGGTTTGCACTCTGGCTATTTCCAATGCTACTCTTCGGGCAGCACTCAGCAAAATATGCCCGCTGCCGCAAGCCACATCACAAATTTTCAATTGCAATATGGAGCTTACAGTATTTTCTTTTGTTGCTTTTTTCTGCTGATATGGCTTTAACCTATCTTCAATTAAATACTCCAGTGAGTGCTTAATAAGCGGCTGCACCAATTCTTCTGGTGTATAGTGGCTACCACTCTTTCCTCTTTCATTGCTACTATCAAAATTGCAACTGTATTGTTCGCTGCCTTCAATTTTATTGAGTGTTAGTTGCAGTTCTAATAAGCCTTCATAAACAGATCCAAATTCTTCTACATCTAAGCCGCCATAATTAACAGCAATGAGTACTTGGTTTTCATTTTCAAAATAACTCAGTGATTTTATGATGTTAAGCAATACTGCATTATTTAATGCGCATTGGTGTAAATCATAATAGCTGTTTTGAATAGCATTGTAGCCAAACAAATCACCTTGCAAGCTCATAATGCCGAGCTTTTCGCCAATTTCTTTTTTCTCAAATAGAGAGAAGGTACTTACCAACCCTTGCCACAAATCATTATGTCTATTGGCTTCAGGAGGCGGTATTTTCTTTGCTAATTTTCTTAATCTTAATAGGCTGTAATGGTTAAAATAAATTTGATTAAATCTTTTGGTATCAAGTGATTTGCTATCTGCATATACCAGGTTACGCTCTTCAATTACAAATAAGAAAAGCAGGCGGTAAATAATGCGTAATTGATGACGGTAATATTCTCCGAGATCAATGTTGCCATTTTCAAATGCAGCACGAAGCTCTGTGTTGTTTGGATCATTAATAAAGCCATTTGCTAAATTCAAAATAGCTCCTTTAACAGCATCACCCAATTTATTACGAATAGTACTTCCTGCTTCTAATCCTTCTTGATGGTATTTTTCAATAATGCTTTCTGCTCCACCATCAATTCGCTTGGGCATCCTGCTAGCATGCATCAAACGGTAAAAAATTACGAAATCGGAATACAAATCCTCTTCCATCATTTTTTCCAAATCAAACTCTACATAGCTTAATCTAGTAATTCTACTAGCATCTCTTAATAATCGAAGTTGTTTACCATTTGTTACAATGCCATAAAGATGTTCGCTATAATTCAAATACTCCTGTAACATCGCATGCGGTGATACACGGAGTTGTTTATTCTCAGGCCTTTTGTCTAAACTCTCGTGGTAACCGCCTACATATAAAGGGAAATTATCTAAATTAATATCTCGAAAGCCAATGGGGAATGATTTTCCATTTAGTTCTTCTGCTTGTCTATTAAAAGTTAGGTTATAATTTAAGTTGGTCAGCAATGGAGATATCCAAAAATTACGTGTTTCGGTTGTACCATTTTCTCCTTCTTTTAGTCGAGCTAATTTGCTTTTATAAATTGCCCATTGACCTTTTGCTTCCTGCCAAGCCAAACTAATATCATCTTTTAATTTCGCATTGGTAAAGTCAGAATTAAAGTCCTTCCCTTGCTGAAATAATGCCTGCTCTCCACGGATTTTTGCTAATAAATCAGTCGATAAAATTGAGCCCTGTATGTCTATTGATGGAAAATTCATAACGCTTACTTGTTTATTTTAGGGTTAGGAATTAAAACATATACCCCTAAAATATCAGGAGGCAAAACAGGAGTTACCGCTTCAAAGCGTTTTGCACCAATATATTTAGCAAACCTTGTATGTGCATTTACAAGTTCTTCACTTCGTGTTGTAACTACTTTTATAAAATCGGGATGAAGCATTCTAAAATGCTGAATCTCCTTATTAAATACAATCTGCTGTCTTTCTGTGCTCACATCTAACGCACTCGATGTATGGAGTAGCTTTTTGCATTGTTCCATTTCAAGTGTATTAATTCCGTCTGATCTTTGTTCATAGCCCCATAAAAACATTTCTTCAGATACCATTTCGTGCTTTTTATTCACTTCACGAATAACATTTCTTACACGAAATTGAATAAGTGTAGTTTGTGTTGTAACGTCATCAGAACTAAAAACAGCTGCCCTTGCGGCTTTGTTGTTTTTCCTAGTCTTATCTAATGAATTTGCTATAACACGATGGCATAGTTGTTCTACAAATCTGTGGTTACGGCCAATGTATTTATAACCTTGCGGGGTGGGAGATTCAAAAGCAATGTGAATTTTATCACTTGTGCCCAAAGATGATGCAATCCAATCATCCATATTCAATTTTTTGAAAACAAATCCGCCATTAACTACATCAATACTTGCTCCCAGTAATTTAGAAGCAGAAATGACAAATTCCTTTAAGGTTGCAACATCACCGATTGCATCATCTACCTCTTCTAAGTCCTTTTTAACCTCTTCAGGCATAATACTCTCATGAGCAAAGATGCTTCTGATTTTTTCTGCTTTTTCTCTTGCCGCTTCAATTTCATTGGTAATTTCAACATCCAACTCATCTAGTTCAGGACTTGCTCCAAAATCGAGTTTGATTTGTTTAGCAAATTTATTTTGGGCTTTTTCAGGATTTAATAGAACCTCCTTTAATACTTTATCCATCACAGATCTATTATCATCTGCAAGAGCAATGCTCACACCCGAGGTGTTTTGAATTTTTTGAATTTTTTCAATAATAATTTTAAGAACAACTACATCCATTGGATTATCCTCGCCAAACAACACCTTTACATCTATGGTGTTTTGATGATTTCCATTTTTATCAATCCATCCTGGTTGACCATATCTATCAACGCGTCCTTCTCTTTGTTCTAATCGGTTGGGATTCCATGGTAAATCGTAATGCAAAATAGCATTGAACTTATCCTGTAAATTTATACCTTCACTCAAACAATCCGTAGCAACCAAAATGCGCTTTGGACTTTTTGCCATTTCATCTATTTTTTCCCTACGTTCTTCATCGCTTAATTCACTTGTAATCGCTCGAACATCAACATCTTTTGGTAAATATTCTTTTAAAATTTTTGCTACGTAATGTGCCGTGGCTATAAAACGACAGAATACAATAGGGCTTTGCCCTTTATTGATCCATAATTTTATTTGCTCTGCTGCTAATTTTACCTTTTCGTCTTTATCTATTCGTGTAAGCTCTAGTGCTTTTTGGGCTAAACGATTAAGTGTGTTCCATTCATTTTCTGATAATTCAGCTCTATCAATGATTTCGATTTGTTCAGTATCACTTTGCTCATCCCATCGCTCAACAATTGGATTGTCTCTTATTTCATCCTCAGTAATTTCTTCTACCTCACCTAATTTTGATTTTCGTTTTAAAAGCATTTCATAACCAGCAGCTGGACTACTCATGATACCCCTTAACAAAGACAGAGCAGCGAAGTATTTCATTCTTGCTTTATTCTCCGCAACGCCTTCTGTGCTTATACCTCTGGCAAATTTTAGCACATCCTGGTAGAGTTTGTAATATTCAGACGAAGCTGATAGCGTGTAGGGTAATTCTTCTGTGGTTCTTTTAGGAAATGGGGTTTCTTCATCAAGCCACTTTTCAATGTTCTTTCTTTTACGCTGTATAAAATGACCCGCAACTTTTCGTTTTTCAGAAGTTGATAAATCTAAAAAATCATAGCTTTCGAATTCCTTATTCACCAGTCCTAATAAAGACTTAAACTCTCCATCTTTTCCGCTATGAGGCGTTGCGGTAAGCAACATTAAATGCTGCTTTTCGTTAGCAGCAATTTTTTCTAGTAACTCGTATCGTTGCTGACTTTGATTTGCTTTTTTGAAGTCAAGATTCTTAGTACATGTATGGGCTTCATCAACAATAATTAATTCGGGTACATCTTTTAAAAATGCAGGCATTTTTGCTGAACCATTCTTGACATAATCGATGGATATAACCTGATAAGGATAATAATTAAATACGTTTAACGTATCATCACCAATTATTTTTCTCTCTAATCCAGCAACTGTGCTTGAGCGAATAATTACTGCTTCAATATCCAATTTATCTGCTAATTCTTTCTGCCATTGTTCACATAAGTGGGGTGGACATAATATTGCAAAAGTCTTAATCGAGCCCCTTTCGAGTAGCTCTCTTAAAATTAAAATAGCCTCAATAGTTTTACCTACCCCAACGTCATCAGCAACAAGCAATCGAGTAGTTTCTTGTTTTAGTGCCATAATCAGAGGCACAAGTTGATACGACCTTGGTCTAAAAGACAATTTCCCCATGCACCTAAACGGGCCGCTTACTTGTCTAAATGATAGTCGAGCAGCATCATACAATAGCTTTGCTGTAAGGAAACTATCAAGATCGCTAACATCAGGCATTTCGAATTCATCATCTTCGATTTTTTCAAAATGTTGAAGGATTGGCTCAAATACTGATATTATTTCATCATCAGAACCTCCTAAGGGTTTTAAAACGATAATTTCATCATCAGTTGAGGGTTGAACAACGCATCTTCGTCCTCTGAATTTAACGAGCTTACCTGGTTTTTTAAATTTGCTGTCTATCATGATGTTTATCGTACTTTTCTGAATATATCTTGTCGTCTTGATACAAATGAATCAACTTGTTCAGCAGTGTAATCCCATACTAACACATCAAATCCCGCTAATTCAATTGCTTTTCTTTTTTTATCATCATCTGCCTTCACTACACTTTTTTTGTGTACACCTCCATCTAC
>Ga0114976_10001349_pt1 | contig 15338 bp, 15 predicted proteins | sample S_130805_EF_Meta_FD_87319 | JGI IMG/M metagenome (GOLD analysis project Ga0114976, IMG submission 87319) | Freshwater microbial communities from Lake Simoncouche, Canada to study carbon cycling - S_130805_EF_MetaG | ecosystem: Environmental > Aquatic > Freshwater > Lake | place: Lake...
ACGGATATGAAGCAACTAGAATAATTCGATCAAAAAAGGCATATAAAGACTTACCAATTATTGCGCTTACTGCAAAAGCTATGAAAGAAGATAGAATAAATAGTTTAGAAGCTGGCATGAATGAACATATTACAAAACCAGTTTATAGTACGCAATTATTTAGTATCTTAAATAATTTATTCCAATGAAAAAAAACACCTCTACTCCAATAATAATAGCAGAGATGATGCAGTTAATTCGTGAGAATCATGGCATTAATTTAGATGGAATAAACATGAATCTTCTTTTAAGAAGATTAGAATTACTTACATTAAAGCACAAAATTACGAGTGTCAATGATTTGATGAACATATTAATGCATCAATCAGAGACAAGTTCAAATATTATACAACAAATAACGCCTAGTGTTACAGGAATGTTTCGTGATCCAGGATTGTTTTTGAGACTCGACAGAGTAATAGTAAACCAAAAGTTAGATAAACAAACAATTCGTATATGGCATGTAGGTTGTGCCGAGGGTCTTGAAGTATTTTCTATGGCTATTAGACTTGCTGAGGTTGGATTATTGACACAATCGGTATTATATGGAACAGATATCAATGAATATGCTTTAAAGAAGGCAAATAAAGGAATTGTACCTTTAAGCGAATTTAAAAACTATAGCGCTAACTATTTAGCAGCTGGCGGAATGAACTCACTTTCCGACTACTTTACAATTTCTTATGATCAAGCAATATTAAAGCAACATTTAAGAAATAAGATTTTTATTGGCAAACAACAACTTGGACTCAAAGAGAATTTCCAAAAACATCAACTGGTCTTATGCAGAAATTTACTCTATTATTATAATTTAGCAGAGCAAAATATGTTATTGGATGAGCTAGTAGATTCGATGGTCGACGACGGAATTATTTGTTTTGGCATAAATGAAAACATCGAAAATTTAACAGCATCTATAAATCTAAAATGCCTAGATGCTCAGTATAGAATTTATCAAAAGCTAAAAGGATAATTTCATCAAAACAGAACAAAAATAAATCATAATAGTGATAAAAAATTAATCATGAATGAGATAAAACATAAAATTTTACTTGTTGACGATATACCCGAAAATCTATACACATTGGAATGTATATTAATGTCGGACGAAAGAGAAATTATAAAAGTAACCTCAGGACAAGACGCTTTAAAAATTGCTCTTCACGAAGATCTTTCATTGATTATGCTTGACGTACAAATGCCAGAAATGGATGGCTTCGAAGTAGCACGTATACTAAAATCAACAAATAGAACTAAGAAAACTCCTATACTATTTGTTACTGCAATTAGCAAAGAAAAAAAATACATGATTCAAGGTTTAGAAGAAGGTGCAATCGACTATCTTTTCAAACCATTAGATATGGATATAACAAAAGCCAAGGTAAATACATTATTACAGTTCAATGACCAACAAAAAGAGTTACAAATGATGAATTTGGAGCTAGCTCAATTAAACGAACAAAAAAACTATTTCATGGGTGTTGCCTCTCATGATTTAAGAAACCCTTTGTGTAACATTTTAACTCTTGCTTCCTTCATTGAAGAAGAAACGAAAGACCAACTAGAAGATCATCATCTAGATTATTTACGAATAATTATCAGTTCGAGTGAGCAACTGCTTGATATGTTAAATAACCTACTTGATATTACCAAAATCGAAACAGGAAAAACTGCATTACAATTGGAAGAAATAAATATTTGCGAATTAATACAAAATATAGTTTCTGAGTATCATATTACAGCTTCAAAGAAAAAAATAACATTAGAATTCAGTTACAATGATAAACTTCCAAAAATAAATATCGATACCGACCAAATGAATCATGTTATTGGGAATCTTGTAAGCAATGCTATAAAATATTCGAACGAGAACACCAATATCGAAATTATTGCAGAACTTAAAGATCAATATATACAGATTTCGGTTATTGATCAAGGACAAGGAATTCCAGAAGATGAAATAAAGTTATTATTTGGAAGATTTTCGAAAACTAGTGTAAAATCAACAGGAGGCGAAAGAAGTGTAGGTTTAGGCTTAAATATTACTAAGAAAGTTATTGAAAGCCATGGTGGACAAATTTGGGTGAAAAGTAAAGTTGGAGAAGGTTCTACTTTTGCATTTACACTTCCCTTAGTACTTCAAAATACAGAAGCATCACAATAATTAATTAAAAAGAGGGAATAAAATTTACTTCCTCTTTTTAATTGATCAACATCTTTCTATAACCATCGCATATCCTTGACCAAGCCCGACACACATTGTGATCATAGCATATTTTTTGTTAGTCAAGTTTAACTCAAGTGCAGCAGACAATGCAATTCTTGCACCACTCATTCCTAAGGGATGACCTAAAGCAATTGCTCCTCCATTCGGGTTGATACGTTCATCTTCATCTTTAAGTCCCCAACTTCGAATGCAAGCTAAGCTTTGAGCAGCAAATGCTTCATTTAACTCAATAACATCCAGTTGATCCCAACTTAAATTTGCAAGTTTCAATGCTTTATTTGCAGCCTCAACTGGACCAATTCCCATTATACGTGGCTCTACTCCTACTGCAGTGTAAGAAAGTATCTTCGCTAAAGGTTTTAAATTATACTTTTCAACAGCATTATCAGATGCCAACAACAAAGCAGCTGCTCCATCATTTAATCCCGATGCATTTCCAGCAGTAACAGTACCATCTTTACGAAAAGATGTTTTTAACTTTGATAAACCCTCTTGAGTAGTATTCGGTTTGATAAACTCATCGACTGAAAATAAAACTGGATCACCTTTTTTAGACGGAATTTCGACAGGAATAATTTCCTTCAAAAATCTACCATTCAATGAAGATTTCGAAGCCTTTAGTTGAGAATTAAAAGCAAATCTATCTTGATCTTCTCTTGAGATAGAATGTAAATCTACCAAATTCTCAGCGGTCTCACCCATCGCATCTACACCAAACATTTCCTTCATTTTTGGATTTATAAATCTCCAACCAAAACTACTATCAAACAATTGAGCATCTCTTCCATAAGGAGTACTTGTCTTTGACATTATCCATGGTCCTCTAGTCATATTCTCGACTCCACCAGCCACCATTAAATCAGCCTCTGCACCACGAATCCAACGAGCTGCATTCGCAATAGCTGATAAACCTGAAGCACATAATCTATTTATAGTTTCGCCTGGAACAGAAAGAGGATATCCAGCCATAAGCATCGACATACGTGCAACATTTCTATTGTCCTCGCCGGCCTGATTTGCACAGCCCATTATTACATCTCCTACTTCCGAGAAATCTACATTACTATTCTTCTCATGCAATTTTTTTAAAACTATAGTTGCTAAATCATCTGGTCTTACACTTGCAAGTGTACCACCAAAACTGCCGATTGGTGTTCTAACACCATTCACGATATATACGTTTTTCATATGCTACTTATCTTGAAACCATAGTGAAGATGTTCGATAAACTGTACCTTTAAACAGAGCCACCTTCTGCCCATCCTCTTTCGTAACTTCAATAGAATACACTCCGATTTTATTTGAACAACTTTCTTCCTTTGCAATGGCAGTAATTTTATCACCTTCCTTTAATGCAATTAAATGAGAAATAGAAGTTTCAACTGAAACTGATTTTCTGCCATGACCATTTGAAGCAAATGCAAGTGCACTATCAGCTAAAGAATAAGTAATCCCTCCATGAGCAATAGTAAAACCATTGAGCATTTCCTTTCTTATTCTCATCTCCAATTTTGCTGAGCCAGGAGCAACTTCAATTACATTTATTCCCAACCATTGAGAGAACCAATCGCACTCCATCATGGTTTGAACCACTTTACTAGCTATACTTTTTTCTTCCATAGTTAAAACAAAGATGGTGATTGAATTTTACTTTCAACAGATAATAACATACGTTTATTTCCTAATCCTCCAGCATAGCCAGTTAACGACCCATCACTCCCAATAACACGATGACAAGGAACTATTATTGCAATTGGATTTTTCCCATTTGCAGCAGCAACAGCTCTAGTTGCATTTGGATCACCAAGCATTTTCGCTAAATCAAGATAGGAAATTGTTTTGCCGAATGGAATTTTCATCAATAGGTTCCACACTTTTTTTTGAAAATCAGTACCGACTAATTGCAATGGAAAATCAAACTCAATTCGATTGCCATCAAAGTATTCATATAGCTGGTTTTTAGCTTTTAAAATTACATCATTCTCTAAAATGCTTTCTGTCATTTTATCGACAAAAGAAATACTTAAAATACTATTGGAATTTGCTTTTAAAAAAAGGTAACCTGAATCCACTTTTAAATACGAACAAAATTCTGCGTTGATCATGTTATAAAGAATAAAACTTTAAATTTTGCTTTGCCATTTTCTTTAACAAGACAGAAACTCGATATCTATCCTCGCTATATTCTTCGTATAACGTTTCGAGAATTAATGTAATTTTCGACAAGCCTATTTCATCTGCCCATGCTAACAAACCTTTTGGGTAATTAACACCTTTTGTCATTGCAATATCAATATCTTCTTTTATTGCAATTCCATAATACAAAGCATCAGCAGCTTCATTCACAAGCATTGCGAGAATTCGATGAAACACTAAATCCGATTTCTTATCATCAACACTAAAAGTATTTGAAACTGGATTTGCATACGAATAATAACCTTGACCAGTTTTACGACCTAGTCTTCCAGACTCAACCATCTTCTTTTGAATCTGCGACGGTTTATAACGTGGGTCATAATAGGTTTGAGTCCATACAGTTTCTGTAACTGTATAATTGATATCATTCCCTATCAAATCCATTAACTCAAATGGTCCCATCTTAAAACCACCGCTCGTCTTCATAATTGCATCAACTTCTTCAATCGATGCAATTTGTTCTTCCACTATTCTCAATGCTTCGCCATAAAAAGGACGAGCAACACGATTCACAATAAAGCCAGGAGTATCTTTTGCTATTACAGGAATTTTTTTCCAACTTTTCATAAGTTGATAACAACTGGAAACAACATCTTCATTCGATTGTAATCCAGGAATTACTTCAACTAGTGGCATCAATGGAGCTGGATTGAAAAAGTGCAAACCCAAAAACTGAGAAGGATGTTTATAGGAATTAGCTAATGCAGTTATAGATAAAGATGATGTATTAGATGCAACTATCGCATCATCAGATAATATGTTAGATAGCTCTTTAAAAACAGTTTGTTTAATGGCCAAATTCTCAATAATTGCTTCAATAACTAAAGTGCAGTCTTTAAAAAGAGAAAGTTCATTCGTCCAAACAATTCTATTTTGAATTTTTTCAGAATCATCGCTCGTTAATTTATTTTTTTCAACTAGTTTTTCAAAAGTAGCGGACAAGTTTTTTTGGGCCTTATCTAATACACCTGCATTAGTATCAAAAACAAAAACATCCAATCCTGCGGTTGCTGCAACTTGTGCTATTCCACTTCCCATTGAGCCAGCACCTATAACACCAACAACTTTATGTTCTTTAATCATCATAGTATTTTCGTAAATATTATTTACCTTTAAAAACAGGGTTTCGTTTTTCTAAAAAGGCATTCACGCCTTCTTTATAATCGTAAGTAACACCAGCTTCGGCTTGATAAATTTCTTCTAACTTAAGTTGTTCTTCAAGTGAATTATTCATGGATGCATTCAATAATTTTTTGGTGAGCACTAAACCTTTTGTTGGCATCAATGAAATTCTAGTTGCTAATTCCATTGCTTCGGCTTCAAATTTATCAGCATCAATAACCGCATATATCATTCCTAGATCTACTGCTTGTTGTGCCGATACTTTATCTCCAAGCATCATTAGCGCCATCGACTTTTGAAAGCCAATTAATCGAGGCAGAAAAAATGTTCCGCCACTATCAGGTACTAAACCAATTTTACTAAAAGCTTGAATAAACGATGCATTTGAAGAGGCAACTGTAATATCACATGCAAAAGCAATGTTCGCTCCTGCCCCAGCAGCAACGCCATTTACTGCAGCAATCACAGGCTTTTCTAGATTTCTTAATCGAGTAATTATTGGATTATATTGTTCACTCACTATTCTTTGAATACCAACACCAGAAGGATCAATAGCTTCACTAAGATCTTGTCCAGCACAAAATGCTTTACCTTCTCCGGTAATCAAAACGGCTCTTACGGTTTCATTTAAAGCACAATCATCTAATGATTTTTGAAAAGACAACGCCATTTCACGATTGAAACTATTAAACTTATCACTTCTATTGAAGCGAATAATTGCAACATGATCTTGAATTGAAAATAATATAGCGCTCATAGTTATTTATTAAGACTACAAAGTAAGCTAAAAGTAATTATTATTCATGCAAAAATAGCAAGCTTACAACTAATTGATAAAGATCAATGACACTTAAAATGTTCGAATGGCTGATGACAGCTATCGCAGAAATATAGGGCTTTACAAGCAGTAGAACCGAATTGAGAAGTTAAATGCGTATTGATTGCCTTGCAAAAAGGACATTTCACAACTCTTTCTTCACCTTTACCAAGAGGTAAGATATGTTCAAAAGTCAATTTTTCTGGGGGTGCAATTCCATAAACCCTGAGTTTTTCTTTAGTTTCATCAGACATCCAATCTGTTGTCCACGCAGGCTTAAAAACAGTTTTCACAAAAACTTTATGCCCTTCTGCTTCCAACTTTTCAATAATATCTTCTTCCATCATTTTCAGTGCTGGGCAGCCAGAATAAGTTGGAGTAATTGTAACTTCTATTGAGTTATCATCATTGATGTTGGCATCTCTAACCACTCCAAGTTCAACAATACTTATTGCTGGCACTTCGGGGTCTGGGATTGTATTCAACAAATCAAAGATCTGTTGCTTAGAAATCAAATAAGTTGACATAATAATTAAAAATTACCAGATTGCATCTGGATAAGCACGGGGCAAGAATTGCATTTCAGCTAGAATAAAACCCAGGTGTTCAGTATGTAAACCTAGCATTCCTCCTTTTGATTGATATCCACCAACGGGTTTAGACAGATTAGCTTTAGCGAATACTTCATCTATCATTTTATCCCATTCTAAACGAAGATTCTTATGTGAAAACGAAATGCCTTCTTTTTGAAGAAAAGCATCTACATCATTCTCTTCGAATAATTCGTCAGTATAACTCCATAATTCTTGTAAAGATTCATTGATACGTTGATAGCTTTCTTCTGTGCCGTCGCCTAAACGAATCACCCATTGGCTTGTATGACGCACATGATAAGTAATTTCTTTAAGAGCTTTTTCGGCTAATCCTGAAATGGTTTCATCCTTACTTTTTACAAGATCCCGAAATTGTAGATAAGCAAAAGAGCTAAACAAAAATGATCGTAACATAGTAAATCCAAAATCACCTTTTGGCAATTCATTTATATTCTTATTTTTATACTGATGAGCATCTCTGTGGTAAGCCAAATCATCTTCTGATCGACCTTTTCCTTCAACAGCACCCGCATACGTTAAGAAACCACGAGCTTGTCCAATCAAATCAAGACTCATATTACCTAAGGCAATATCTTCTTCTAAAATAGGACTATGACCTGTCCACTCAGATAATCTATGCCCAAGTATAACGGCATTATCGCCTATTCTTGTACAATATTCGAATATTGCTTCTTCCTTCGTCATTAGATTTGTTTAATTCCTTCTGGAGTTTTATAAAAATTTGGCCAACGGTACATTTTATCATTTCCTGGGTCGAAGAAAGGACCAATATCTTCAGGACTTGAGGCAACTATCTCTATAGCTGGAACAACCCAAATATTAACGGCCTCATTTCTACGACCATAAACATCACGAGCATTTAAAAGTGCCATTTCAGCATCTGGAGCATGTACACTACCTGCATGTTCATGAGAGCTTCCATTTTTCTTTTGAGTAAAAACTTCCCAAATAGGCCATTGATTGGTTGATTCTGACATTAAATTTTATTGTAAATTAGGAATAATAAATTAAGCAGCTTTTATGCGGTTTTGTTTGTTGGCAAATGCAGTTGCAGCCTCACGAACCCAAGCTCCATTATTGTGAGCATCATTTCTTTGTTTTAATCGTAGCTTATTACAAGGACCATTTCCACGTATAACTTGATTGAACTCGGACCAGTCAATTTCGCCAAATTCGTAATGACGAGTATTACTATTATATTTCAACTTACTGTCTGGAATTGTCAATCCAATAGCTTCAGCTTGAGGCACTGTTCGATCTATAAAGCGTTGACGCAGATCATCATTTGAATGTAATTTAACTTTCCACTTCAAGAGCTCCTCAGAATTTGGCGAGTTTGCATCAGAAGGTCCAAACATCATTAATGCCGGCCACCAAAAACGATTCATCGAGTCCTGAGCCATGGCCTTTTGCTCTTTTGTACCTTTCATGAGATAGGCCATTATTTGATAACCTTGCTTATTATGGAAATTCTCCTCTTTGCAAATCCGAATCATTGCGCGTGAATATGGTCCATAGGAACATTTAGCAAGAGCGGTTTGATTAACAATTGCTGCACCATCAACCAGCCACCCAATTGCACCCATATCCGACCAATTAAGCGTTGGATAATTAAAAATACTTGAATACTTAGCCTTACCAGCATTTAATTGCTCCATCATTTCAGCCCGATCCATTCCCAGCGTTTCGGCAGCACTGTAGATATACAAACCATGACCAGCTTCATCTTGAACCTTTGCAATAAGAATTGCTTTTCGTGATAAACTCGGTGCCCTAGTTATCCAATTGCCTTCTGGCAACATGCCAACAACCTCAGAATGAGCATGTTGAGACATCATTCGCAATAATTGTTTACGATAATGATCTGGCATCCAATCTTTTGGCTCTATAGTTATTCCAGATGCAATTTTTTTATCAAAAGCTTCTTGAAGTAAAGAAATGTTGGTTAAATCAATTGAATTTGTTGTCATTTTCAGAATCTATTATTCGATGTAAAATTAAGCACTACAGAGACAATGTACAAATAAAACACTAATTAAATGATAACAACAAACTCCATTAATAGTTCATAAATAAACGCAACAAGAAACCAAAAATCTGGTATAAAAGATACTGAGAACAGAATTAACTAATTCTCAACTATGTTTATTTATATTTGCCAACATGAGCAGAAATATTATTTTACTATCAATTGCTGTTATTCTTATTGGCTTACATTCGTGTAGGTCGATTAGTGAAGTGGCATATTTCCAACCAAAAGACTCTACAACCAATAATAAGAAAGTAACTGACAAGGACTTCAAGATTGATAGTATGAGAAATAAGGTACCAATTTTTGAAGCAGTAATTCAATCCAATGATATCTTATCTATCTATGTGAGTAGTTTAAGTCCGGAGGCTAGCAGTTTTTTCAATACTATCTCATCAACAGAAAAACAAAATAGTTCGACGAACAATTCAACCAAACCCAATGTTGGATACTTGGTTAATGTTGAAGGAATGATTGAGATGCCGCTTATTGGCAAAGTGAAAGTTGGTGGACTAACCACCAGAATAGCACACGATACAATTGTTTCAAGGCTTGAACAATTTTTACAAAACCCTTCAGTTAGAATTAATATCGAAAACTTCAGAGTAACCATACTCGGCGAAGTTAAAGTTCCAGGCTTATACACCATAAATAATGAGAAATTAAATATATCAGAAGCATTGGGATTAGCAGGTGATTTAACAATCTATGGAGACAGAAAAGAAGTTTTATTAATTCGAGAAGAAAATGGGAATAAAACATACAATTATATAGACTTAACAAGAAGAGATATCTTTCATTCTCCATTATATAATTTACATTCGAACGATGTACTTTATATCAAACCAGTACGAGGAAGAGTTTCACAATCCGACAATGCAGTAATTATAGCCCCACTTCTAATTTCAACAATGACCTTAATAATTGTTTTACTGGACAGTAATGTTTTTAAGTAAGTTGAGAAGAAAAATATGCGAAAATCATGAGAGACGAAAATAAATTATCCCAAACCAATGAGCCGTATCCAAATCAGCAACAAGCAATAGATACAAGCGATTCGAATGGGCAAATAAATCTTAAACAAATATTTTATAAGTTTTTCCTTAAACATTGGTATTTGTATGTATATACACTTACGCTTGCACTTATTACTGCATACTTTTACAATTGGTACGCTACTCCAATTTATTACACAAGTTGTACTGTTCTAATAAAAGATGACAAGAAAAAATACAATAATGACGACCTACTTTCTCAGTTAAATTCGTTCAACTCTATAGGAGGAATAGAGAATGAAATTGGGATTATTCGTTCAAGAACTTTAATATCTAAAACCATAGAAGAACTTGAACTAACAAAAAGCTACTTTTTAAAAGGAGACATTAAAACCACTGAAGTTTATAAAGATATTCCAATCAAGCTAAACGAAGATACATTATCGCCTTCCATTTATAGCACACCACTAAATATATCCATAATAAATTCAAAAAAATTCAAGTTAACCTATTTTTCAAAAGGTAAAGAATATATTGGTTATTATTTATTTAATAGGAAGATAAAAACAACTATTGGTAAATTTTCTATTGACAAAACAGAATCATTCGATGATAAAACATTTAACAATTCATCATACGACAAACGCAACTACTCTATTAGATTAAATTCGGTTGAGTTACTAGCTAATAACTACCAAAGTTCGTTAAAAGCAGATCCAATTAGCAAGCAATCATCCATGCTTCAAATTTCGATTCAAGGTCCTGTAACGGCTAAAAACGAAGCCTTTTTAGATAAGATTTGCGAGCTATATGTAAAGAAAGGAATTGATACGAAGAATGAATATGCCGTAAACACCTTAAAATTCATTGATGAACAGCTTGAATTACTTACTCAAGACATCGACATGAACGAAGCTAATGTTGAAAAATTCAGAGTAACACGTGGGATTACTGACTTAGGTGTTGAAGCTACATCATTTTTAGAAAGCGTTAAAAACTTCGATATTCAAATTTCTGAATTACAAGTTCAATTGAGTTTTCTTGATTACCTTGAGAAATACGTTTCAGACGGCAAAGTAATGGCTGGATCAATTTCGCCTGGTAGTATCTTGGTAGATGACCCTCTATTAAAAAATCTTGTACTCCGTTTAAATGAATTAGAAAACAAACGTAAATCAGCATTAAATTTATCGAAAGCAGATAATCCTTTAATGGTTAGTATGAATATAGAAATTCAGAATACACGTGCTGCCTTATTGGAAAACATCAAAAGTTTAAGAAGTGGACTTAAAGTATCTTTGAATGAAGCAATGTCGCAAAAAGGAGCGGTACAAGGCAAACTACGATTGTTGCCAAGTGCTCAAAGAGAATTGCAAACGATGATGCGTGGTTCAAATATTAAAGAAACGTTATATTCCTACTTATTACAAAAGAAAGCGGAAACTGCAATTTTGTTAGCATCAACGACTGCTGATAATCGTGTTATTGATACTGCAAAAACGTTTTTAAAGCCGTTAGAACCTGTAAAAAGTTTAAGCTATTCAATTGCCGTAATTCTTGGCTTAATCTTCCCAGCTTTGATAATATATATTAAAGATTTATTGAATGATAAAATTATTGAAAGATTCGATGTAGAAAAGATAACCAATATTCCGATACTTGGAATGATTGGATTAAGTGCATCTAAAAACAATTTAGTTGTATCTGAGAAACCGAATTCTCATATTTCTGAAGCATTTAGATCCATAAGAACTAACTTACAATATTTTAATCCCAACTCAACGAAGAACAGCATAATGCTAACATCTTCTATTAGTTCGGAAGGAAAAAGTTTTTGCTCCGTTAACTTAGCTGTAATGCTGGCAATGTCGGGTCGAAAAACAGTCTTGGTAAGTTGTGATTTGAGAAAACCTAAATTTACTATTGGCTTTGATTTTACTAGTGAAGTTGGATTAAGCAATTATTTAATTGGCGTTGCAACTATAGATGAAATAATCCAAAATACTGGTTCAATTCCAAACTTAAATGTAATACTTTCAGGACCAAAACCACCTAATCCTTCAGAGTTAATTATCTCACCAAAGATGGATGAACTTTTTGCAGTTTTGCGCGAGCGATATGATAATATCATTCTTGATACTCCACCAATTGGATTGATTACTGATGCGATGGTTTTATCAAAATATACTGATATAAACATCTACGTTGTTCGACAAGGTGTAACTAGAAAGCAGCATTTAAATTTCATTAACAAACTATATACAGAAGGTAAAATTAAAAATACTTGTATAATTCTTAATGCCATAAAAGCTGCAAACAAGAGTTATGGATACGGATATGAATATTCATATGGTTACGGATACGGATATGGATACGGATACTATGAAGATGATGCGACAAATAGTAGCTTTGGATCAACTTTGAAGTCACTTTTCAAATCCAAAAAGAGCAAAAAGAAAGTATAAGTTTTTCATAACTAAAAGAAGTAGTGAAAGCGATACTTGAAAGTAAACTAGGAAAGAAAATTCATAAACTAATTGATAAAGAATCAAAGGTTCTTATTAAAAATAGTTTCTGGGTTTTCTTTGCTAATTCATATGGTGCCGGTCTCGCATTTTTAAGATCAATACTTATTGCAAGAGGGTTAGGTGCCGAAACGCTTGGAGCATACGCTGTTATCATTGCCTTTGTTGTTACCATACAAGAAATTGTAAAGTTGAATGTAGCTCTTGGTGTGATTCAGTTTGGTGCAAAGTACATTCAAGAAAAGAGGTTAGACAAAGTTGTATCATTACTCAAAGGAAGCGTATTAACTAGTTTGGTATTTGGCGGCATATCGGTACTTATAGTTGGTATAATTAGCTTTTTTACTTATGATTATTTCTTTTCAATAAAAGGTTTGCACATTATTATAATTCTATATGCAATTGTAAATAGCTTGTCTTTTATTGATAATATAGGCAGATGCTCTTTGAAAATATTTTACAAATTCAAGATCAATGCTATTGTACAAATTGTAATGGATACATTTGAGTTTATAATGGTTGCAATATGTATTTACCTTTATCCAAAAAATATTGAATATTTCTTTTATACTGCAATTATTACCAAATTTATTAATTCTTTAATTTGCAATATAGCTATTTTTATTGAACTAAAAGTTGAACTTAAAGGATACTTAAATAGTAAGATAAGCTTACTAAAAAATCAATACAAAGAATTAAGCAACTTTGTTGTTGGCAATTCATTTAGCAACACATTAAAAACGTTCATGAATCAAGGTGATGTGCTCTTATTAAATATGTTTAGTTCAACTGCAGCTGTGGGAGTTTATACAGTATCTAAAAAACTTGCATATTCCATTTTAACTATTACTGATCCATTAACTACCTCAAGCTATCCCCAATTAGCTCATTTGTCTGCACAAAGAAAATATAATGATTTGCTAGTTATGTTAAAGAAAATAACAAAGGCATTGATCATACCCATAATTATATTTCTTTTTCTTGCTTACATTTTTCGAAATGATGTAACAACAAAAATTTATGGCTCTGAATATATTCACGCTGGAAATCCATTTTTTATACATTTACTTGGTGCAGCCCAAGGTGCATTATTTTTTTGGTCGCTTCCACTGATTCAAAGTATGGGATTAACAAGAATTAGGATTTATGGATATATAATTGCTTTAATTTCGCAAGCAATTATCACATTTTTACTAGCACCAAAAATTGGAGCGAGTGGTGCTGCGATTGGTTTACTTGTTGGAAACCTAATTACTACATTGATATTCCTCTATTTTTCATTTCAGAGAATTAAAAATAATATTGTCGCTGATTTAAACTAAATAAAATGCCAATCTATAACGCAAGCAATACATCAACAGCTATTAAAAATCCGGTTGCTACACTGCTATTCAAACTTGGAAAAAAAGAAAAACTACATGATGCTATTATTTTTGATAGTGCAAAACATATCTTCGGTCAAAATACCGATTTAACGAATTGGAAAAAGGCATTAGAAGAATTAAAAAAGAATGATTTAATTGCTCCAAATGAAAACAAACAAAATAAGTTAGTAGGGAACTCACTAAATACAACATTTGGAAAATGGATATATTGCTGCCTTCGGATACTCAAACCAGACGTTATATTTGAGACAGGAGTTGCTCATGGCTATTCATCTTGGATAATCTTAAATGCATTGCATAAAAATAAAAATGGAAAATTAATTTCCATCGATTTGCCCAATAATGATACTAATACGGAATATAACTTCAACCACCAAACAAATACTGGTTGGTTAGTACCTGAAATTCTTAGAAACAGATGGGAAATGCATCTTGGCGATGCAAAAGTTTTATTACCACAATTATTGAATGCTGAAAAAACGATTGATATATTTTTTCATGATAGCGATCATAGCTATGGACATATGAAATTTGAATTCGAAACATCATTACCTTATATAAAACAGGGAGGTCTAATTTTAAGTGATGACGTTCATAAGAACGAGGCCTTCAGTGAAATTGTAAATAGTAAAGGATTAACAGCTTTACAATTTAATAAAGGTGGCTGTGCTATTATTAAATAATTTTTATGAAGGAAATAGTTATCTATTTATCACCGTATGATTTACTTAGACCAAGGACTAATCAAGTAAGTGATGTTCGATTTGCTGAAGGATTCTCGCAAAACGGAATAGAAACACATATAATTGCACCTTTCGTATTTAGAAAAGACAACATTTCAAAACAAGATTTACCAGCAATTTACGGTCTAGAAGCAGATATAAATGTTCACTATCTAAATACTAACTATACTAGTGATATCAATGGATACAAAGCGATAATTAAGATAACTTTTCTAGCTTATAAGTACCTAAAAAAACTAATTAAAAAACCAGAATTTCAAAATTCAACTATTTATATTATTTCACGAAGTGCAGTTATCTTACAACCTTTTTTATTATTAAAAAAAAGAATTGCTAACAAATCACAAAAAATAATTACTACTTATTGGGCACATGACTTTAAATCTAATTTACTTTACAAACGAACGTACTTAAAATCAGATCATCTTCTTGCAACAAACTCATCCATAGCAGAAGACATTCAAACATTAATACTGCCGAGAAAAAGAAATATTTCAATTACACTTAATCCAATAACAAAAAAACAACTTATATCTCCTATCACTAAATCTGAGGCAAGAAATAAAATTGATGGTTTAAGTAAAGAACAAAAACTTATCGTTTATACGGGGAAATTAGGTATTGAATATGATCTTGAAATAAAACA
>Ga0114976_10001350_pt1 | contig 15337 bp, 12 predicted proteins | sample S_130805_EF_Meta_FD_87319 | JGI IMG/M metagenome (GOLD analysis project Ga0114976, IMG submission 87319) | Freshwater microbial communities from Lake Simoncouche, Canada to study carbon cycling - S_130805_EF_MetaG | ecosystem: Environmental > Aquatic > Freshwater > Lake | place: Lake...
GCTGCCGGTGCTGCGAGGCAGGCAGGTCGGCATCGCCCCCTTCCTCCGCGGCGCGAACCGCGTCGGAGTGTTCGGTGTCGGCGACGGCCAGCGGATCGTCGAGCATGTCGTCCGCATCGTCGTCGTAGTCATTCCGGCATCCGTTCCGGCAATCAACAGTGGCCATGGTTCTATCCCTCTGCAAATGAGCTTGGAGCGGTGTGCGCCCCAGGATTCCAGTTCCGACCGCCTGTGTGTGAGCCATCGTTGCGGTGCTCTCCCATACGCAGCAGCCCCTCGGACCGTTCGCGCGGCGGGAAAAAGTTTCTGGGAAAAAGCTGGGGGGCATGGGGTAGTCTGTTTCCGGTTCCAGACGCCGACGGCGAGCCAGACCCAGAAACAGAGCAATCAGCCATGCATCACAAGGACCCGCACGAGACTCATCAGGCCCTGCCGCCTGGTCTTGTTGGCACCGCCGGCCCCGTGCCCGGCGGATATGCCGCCCTCCGGCGCAGCCTCGCCTGGGGAGACCTTGGCAGGCGGTCGGTGCTGACAGCCCGTGGGCCCGATGCCGTGCGGTTCATCGACAACTTCACGACGGCCGCGGTCTCCCCGTTGGCCGTGGGCACTGGTACGGAGGGCTTCTTCGCCGACGCCCGTGGATGGGTGCTCGCGTTGACAAACATCCTGCGGATCGAAGACGGCGTCTGGATCGACGCGCCGACGGGGCAGGCTGGCGGACTGCGTGAGCACTTGGACCGCTATCACATCCGTGAGCGGCTCGAACTGAAAGACGAATCGGACTCTTTTGGGCACATCGTCATCGCCGGCCCGCAGGCCGATGCATGGTTGGCGGCGCGGTCCAGCGTGCGACCGCCCGACGCACTGCTTCAACACGGCCGCGGTGTTCTCGGCGAGGTGCCGGTGGCGATCGTGCGGATCGATTGGTACGGCCCTGTGGGATTTCTCTTGCAGGTGGCGGCGGCCGACCGGGAGCGGCTGATGACCTGGCTCGATTCCCAGGGCCTGCCACGGGCGGTGCCGACTGCGTGGGAGACCGCCCGCATCGAGGCTGGCGTTCCCGAGCCTGTCGATTTGCTGGAGAAGACGCTGCCGCAGGAACTGGGCCGCGACCAGCGGGCGATCTCGTTCACCAAGGGCTGTTACCTGGGCCAGGAGACCGTGGCACGCATCGACGCGCTGGGGCACGTCAATCGTCGGTTCGTCGCGGTCGCCATCGACGACGACGGCCACCGAGACCGCCCTCGTGGAGAGGGTGCCGAGATGGTCGTGCGGTGCGGCGATGAGATCGTCGGCCGGCTCACATCTGTCTGCTTCTCCCCGCTGCTCGGCCGCCGTGTTGGTCTCGGCCTCCTGCAGGCAAAGGTGGTCGATGCCGAGCGGTCGCTCGAGGTGGGAGGGGCCGCAGCCCGCCTGCTGGCCATGCCGCTCGACACGACGGCAACGGTTCAGCGGTTCGACAATCCGCCGCGGCAGACTGACCAGGCGGACGACGCTTCGCGGGAAGACGACAACGTGCTGCTGGAGACGAGACGGTTCCGCGTCGTGCGGGTGACGGAGCCGTGCACGGATGGCAGCAGACGCGACCGCGAGGTGGTGCAGCATCCGGGCTGTGTCGTGATCGTGCCGTTGGTCTCGGCACACGAGATCTGTCTCGTGGAGGTGGTCCGCGTGGCCGTCGGCCGCACACTCCTGGAACTTCCTGCCGGCACGCTCGATCGGGTTGAATCGCTGGAGGAGGCTGCGCGGCGGGAACTCGCGGAGGAAACCGGCTATCGCGCCGGTCGGATGGTGTCGGCAGGCGCGATGTGGATGTCGCCGGGAATCCTTCGGGAGCGGATGCACTTGTTCGTGGCCGACGACCTGATCCCGGGTCCGCAGGCGCTCGAACCGGGAGAGCAGATCCGCACCCGAGTGGTGACGTGGGACGAGGCGATCGCCATGTGTCTCGATGGCCGGATCGACGATGCCAAGACGATCGCCGGGGTGTTGCTCACCGCGGCCCGCCGCCGCTAGGCCGGCTGGGCAGGGTTCACGGCGGCGGCCGGCATCGCCGTTGGCCTGCGGTCGAGCAGGAACAGCAGGCCGCCTATCAGTCCGGTGACGATCGTGGCAAGAAACCAGAGCAGGCCGATGGCCACAGCGGCGTCGGTCGATACGCCGACGGGCTTGAGCAGGAACGCCAGCCCGCCCTCGCGGACGCCCACACCGTTGATGCTGACCGGCACCACCATCGTCAACGCCACCAGTGGCACCACCGCAAACCACACCGACAGCGGCAGCGAAACGCCCAATGCACGTGCGATCAACGCCACGACCAGTGAACCTCCCATCTGGACAAGCAGGCTCCAGCCGACCGCTCGCATGATGAGGCTGGGCCGCATGGTGTAGGGCAGTAGTTGGCCGATGAAATGCCGCGCGGCATGCTGCTCCGGGATCAGGTCGAGAACACGATCGAGCGAACCGACCACCAGCCAGAACACCAGCAACGCCGTCCCAAGGAACACCGCTCCGACGGCGAGCGCGGCGGGGGTGGCCAGGCTCCATTCCTTTGCCAGCAACGCGGTGCCTGCCAGCACCCCAAGCGCCGCCAAGCCCGTGAGCCGGTCGGCAAGGACCGTGCAACCGGCCAGCAATCGGCTGGGAGTCGAGTCGGCGAGTCGATAAGCCTTGACCACGTCGCCGCCGATCGAAGACGGCAGGCAGAGGTTGAAGAACAGCCCTTCAAAAAACCGCCAGACAAAGGTGAGCGTGTGGAATGGGAAGCCGATCGGACGGGCAAGCGCGGCCCAGCGGACTGCGGCGACCATCTGCACGAGCACGTTGACCAGAAATCCCGCGAACCACCAGCGCCAGTCGCACTGTTCAAGAAGTGCCAGGAGTTTCTGCCATTCGATGCCGCGCAGGACGACGGCCATCAAGGCGGCCGTGGCCGCCACCCGCAGCACCGGTGTGACCCATGCCGGCAGCCGTCGGGCTGGCTGCGACTGCAAGCCGCTGGCGGAAGCGTGGTCCATGCTGTTCGAGGCTTGGGGGGCTGGGAGGCTTGTGCTGACCCGACTGGCTATCGCTGCCGTCGGGGCGGTCGGATCATGCCAACCCGAATCGTTGGTGTCACGGCCAAAAGGCCTACCGCGATGGTCTCAGATCGTAGTTCAAAGCGGGTTGCAATCCCAGTTTCGGCACCTTCCTCGATCGCGCCTCCGCCGGACGCATGAAACCGCCGTCTCGTTCGGGTAAAATGAGGACTCCCCTCAACTTTGAAACGATTGGGCCTTGAATATGCCGGTGCCCGTTCTGCCTGCGAAGAGGCCAGCCACTCCCCAGCCGGCGGCGGCTGAGGCTGCGGTCCCGGGCATGGAGCGAGTGTTTCCCGACGACGGTTCGCTCTGGGAATCGATCAGGCTGCGCGGCCGCGCCTTCGTCGAGGATTTCGCGATCCTGGAGCAGCGGTGGCCGATGATGCTGGTGGCTGCTCTCACCGCGCTGTTGATGTTCAGCTACTGGCCGGGCCTGCTGAGCGCGAAGGCGGCCTGGAACAACCCGCAGTATTCCCACGGCTGGATCGTGCCGCTGTTTTCGGTGGCGATTCTGTTCTGGTGGCGGCAGCCGGTGACCCCGGTGAGCGTCTCGGCACAGATCGCCGGCCTGGGGTTGCTGGTGGCGAGTCTTGCCCTCCGGCTGTTCGTGGCCCGCTATCGAATCATCACCATTGATATGTATACCTTCGTGCCGGCCGTGGCGGGTGCCGTGTTGCTGGGGGGTGGCTGGAGCATGTTTCGCTGGGCGTGGGCACCGATCGGCTTCCTGATCTTCATGTACCCGCTGCCCGACGAGGCCACGCGGTATCTGCTGGGCCCGCTGCAGACGATGGCCACCATGGTGAGCACCTACGCCATCCAAACACTCGGGATCGATGCCATCCGTGAAGGCAACCAGATCGTCGTCGGCGAGATGCACCTGGGCGTCGTTGATGCCTGCAGTGGGCTGCGGATGCTCACGATCTTCGTCGCGCTCTCCGTGGCGATCGTCATGCTTGGCAATTTAGAGTGGTACGAGAGCCTGGTGATCTTGGCCAGCGCCATTCCGATCGCGCTGGCCGTCAACGCGATTCGGATCACCCTGACCGGCGTGATGTATACGATCGATCCGGCGATTGCGGAAAAAATCTTCCATGACTGGGCAGGCTACTTCATGATGCCACTCGCCCTGGGAATGCTCTATCTCTTGCAACAATTGCTGTCGAAGCTGTTCGTGCCCGAACACGATGGGCTGACGGCTGTCGTTCCGGTGGGAGCAACGGTGGGAGGAACGGTGGGAGCAACGGTGGACGGGGGCGGTCGCCATCGCCCGGGTGGTCAGGCTGCTGCCAGGCCATTGTTTCAGGCCGGGATGCTCGTGTCTGGGCGGAAGAGTGACGCTGCCGGCCATGAGAACGACAAGACAGGATAGAATCGGTTGTGATCGGCGGCTGCCTTGTTGTGAGGCGTGGTGCACGTGCCACTGTCTCGCGACGGTGGGGTGCCTCAGCACTGGCGAATGGACCAAATGAGCGATCCGAACACAGTCGTAGACGAACAACAGGCCCCCGCTGCGGTGAGGGCGTTGGCGGGAGCGCTCGTTGTCAGGGACGGCAGGGACGGTGGGATTACGCCGCTCCAGCCGCAGATGGGCCCGATGCTGCTACCCTCGCAGGGTGGAGGCGAGCACGCGTCTGTCGGAGTCGATTATGTCCGGCTGGTCCATGCGTTTCGCCGGCGTTGGCTGCCGGCCGCGGCATTGGGACTGCTTCTGGGCCTGATGACAGCCGTGCCGGCGTGGATTTTCATGCCCCGCGGGTACGAGGCGGTGGCCTGGCTCCGGGTGCGTGACAAGGGGGGCATGCTCAGCCGCGGCCGCGACAGTGCCGAATACGAATCGTATAAAAAGACTCAGCTGCAACTGATGAAGAGCCCTTATGTGTTACAGGCGGCGCTGCGAAAGCCTGGGATCGAGGACCTGGAAACACTCCGCGAGGCGGGGGGTGATCCGATCGGCTGGCTCTCGCGAGGGTTGGTCGTTTCCGCGTCGCCGGAGTCGGAGGTCGTGCAGGTCAGGCTGCGGGGCAAGAAAGCGGAAGACGTCGCCAAGATTCTCAACGCAGTGACCACATCGTTTCTCGATGACGTGGTCAACAAGGAGCGGACCGAGCGTCTGGGCCGTCGCGATGCGCTCGAGAAAAAATTCAAGGAAAATATGTCGGAGTTGCGGAGCCGTCGCGAGACGCTCAACAACCTGGCGCGGACGTTGGGCACACGGGACAGCTCGGAGGTCGCCACCCAGCGCGGCCTGCTGATGGATCACGTGGGCACCCTCCGGGGGCTCCTTGTCCACACGCAGCGGGACATCGCCGCCATCGACGCCGAACTCTGGATCGCCGAGGCTCGGGAGAGCGGTGAAATCTCGCCGGAGGAATCGCTGCCAGAGGAGATGATCGAGGCGACGCTGTCGCGAGATCCCCAGATCGCCGAGTTGAATGAACGACTCGCCAGCATCGAGGAGGCGATCTCTTTTCAGGAGCAGCGGAGCTCCCGTGCCGGCAGCGAACCAGCCGTGCGGAGACTGCGGGCGCAGGGGCAGGAGTTGGCCGAGCGCATCGAGAACCGACGTCGCCAGCTTCGCCCGGCGATCGTCTCCCAGCTCATGATCGACCAGATCGGCCGACGGTCGGAGACGCCGGTCGTGCTCAAGAAACGTCGGGAAATGCTGGTCAAAACCCTCGAAGACACGTCGAAGGAATTCGACAAGCTGTCCAAGGAAGTGACCGAACTGGGCAAGGCCAATGCGGACATGGACGCGAGAAAGGTGGAACTCGAACACCTGCAGAAGGTGACCGACCAGATCGGCATTGAACTCGAAAGCTCGGCAATCGACCTCAACATGCCCAATCGCGTGACCCTGGTCGAACCGGCGGGCGTACCCCGGGGGAACGACAGGCTGTTTCGTGTCGCGCTCACGATGCTCGCGGGGATGGCTGGCGTCGCGCTCGGGGGTGGTGGGATCGTGTTGAGGGAGTATCTGAGGGACCACGTCAACGTGGCCGACGATGTCTCGCGACGTGTTGGCGTGCGGGTGCTCGGCACGTTCCCCCTGGCCTCGAGGCTGGGGAAGCGACAGGATCCGGGAGCCGTGATGGCCGAGCGCGGCGACACGATCCGGACCCTCATTGCCCAGACCGGCCGCGAGGCGCCGAAGGTGATCCTCGTCACCAGTGCCGTGGAGCGGGAGGGCAAGACCACCTGTGCAGCCCAGCTTGCGGCGAGTCTGGCCCGCGCCGACAAACGCACCCTGCTTCTCGACGGTGACCTGCGCCACCCCGGAGCGCACCTCGCCTTGGGGCTGGAGTTGCGTGCCGGACTGCCGGAACTGCTTCGCGGTGAACTGGGCAATGACGAAGCCGTTCAGCCCACCAGCATCGAGGGCCTATTCGCCGTGACCGGCGGTGCCTGCGACTATGCCGCGATCTCTGCGTTGTCGCGGCCGGAGTTGGCCAGAATCATCCAGGGATTTCGTGATTCGTTCGACCATGTCGTGATCGACGCGGGCCCCGTGCTGGATGTGTCTGATCCGCTGCTGCTGGGCCAGCAGAGCGATGCGGTGATCCTGTCCACCATGCTGGACGTGAGTCGCGTGCCGCAGGTGGCTGATGCCGTCGAGCGGCTGCGGTCGGTCGGCGGGCGGTTGTTGGGTGTGGTCGTGCACGGCGGCGCCGCTGCCCCGTTGCGGAGACGGTCGGCTCTGCCGGTGCCGGCCTGAGCATTCGAATCATCCGGAGCGACGCGGCCTGCCGCACAGGGACATCGAGGCACATCGTATGAGAGCATCCAGTGGCATGGTGACAGCGATCGCCGCCGCCGCGGTGGTCATCGGCGCGACCTATCTGCAGGGGCGGATGACGGACCGCTGGACCGGACGAAACGTGGCGGTGGAACTGCAGCAGTCTGCGGCGCGTTTGGAGAAGCTGTTTCCCAAAACGGTCGGCGACTGGGAGGCCGTGGAGGAACTGGAATCCAATCCCGAGGAGTTGGAGCGAGCGGGCGCCGTGGGGCACATTTCCCGTGCCTACTCCAACACCAAATCGAAGGCGCGGCTGTCGACGTTTGTGGTCTGCGCCACACCCCATGATGCCTCGGGCCACACGCCCGACCGCTGCTATCCTGGGGCCGGCTTCGAGATCGCCGAGACCGAGCACAGGCTGACCATTCCCCTCGCCGACGAACGTACCGCCGAAGTGTTCACCGGCACGTTTCGCAAGTCAGGGCAGACGCTCCGGGTATTCTGGACCTACGGTGTGGATGGACGCTGGATCGCTCCGCAGATCGCCCGTATCGAATTGGCCGCTGCCAAGGCGGTCTACAAACTCTATGTGATCATCGACGAAACGCCGCTGCCAGCTGGTGTGGGATCGAAGGTGTGCGTCGATTTCATGGGGGCGACGCTGGCGAAATTCGATGCCGCTCTGCGGGAGCAGAGGCAGCCTGACCAACGCACCTTGTAAACGGCTCACGCGAGTGTAACGTCGGGGAACCGCGATGAAGGCCCGGGACAAGCTCGGCTGGAAGCCACGCTGTTCGTTCGATGAACTGGTCGTTCGCATGGTGGACGCCGATCTCGAACAGGCTCGCAAGGAACAGGTACTCCTCGCCGCCGGGCATGAAGGCACCATTCCCAACCGCTGACGGCGTCGAGCGTCGTGAGGAACACCCCACCGTGACCGATCTTGCAAAAAAACGGATCGTCGTGACAGGCGGCGCAGGATTTCTGGGGCAGGCCGTGCTCCGGGTGCTCCGCCAGCGGGGCGTGGCGGACGAGCAGATCGTCGTGCCGCGCCGCCGGGAGTTTGATCTCACGGTCGAGTCGCACGTGGAAAGGCTCTACGAAACCGCCCGACCGGATGTCGTGCTCCATCTCGCGGCCGAGGTGGGTGGCATCGGCGCCAACATGGAGCACCCCGGCCGATTCTTTTACGCGAACATGGCAATGGGATTGCATCTGGTCGAGCACGCCCGGCGTCGCGGCCTCGAGAAGTTCGTGCATACGGGCACGGTCTGCGCCTACCCAAAGCACTGTCCGATTCCCTTTCGCGAAGAGAATATCTGGAATGGGTATCCGGAGGAAACGAATGCCCCCTACGGCGTTGCCAAGAAGGCGGTCTTCGTGATGCTCGATGGGTATCGCCGCGAGTATGGCCTGAAGAGCGCCGTGCTCGTGCCTGTGAACCTGTACGGCCCCGGTGACAACTTCGATCCCCGATCGAGCCACGTCATCCCCGCGCTCGTTCGCAAGTGCGAGGAGGCCAGACTGGCTGGAGAGCCCCAGATCGTCTGCTGGGGAACCGGCGCGGCAACCCGGGAATTTCTCTACGTTGACGATGCCGCAGAGGGCATCGTGCGTGCGGCCGAGGTGATGGACGAACCGGTGCCGATCAATCTTGGAGGGGGTGAGGAGATTCCGATCCGCGATCTCGTCCGCCGGATTGCCAAGGCCTGCAATTTCGAGGGCCGGATCGAATGGGACACCACGAAGCCCGACGGGCAGCCTCGCCGCGGCCTCGACATCTCCCGCGCCCGCCGGCTGCTGGGGTGGGAGCCGAAGCAGGACTTCGACGTCGGCCTCGCCGCCGCCGTCGCCTGGTGGCGGGACCATGGCGGACGGCGGTAGCCCGGCCTACTCCAAAGCGCCATGGCCGAGGATAAATTTTCGTGTGCCGGCCGGGCCGTCGAAGATCACGATGCCGACGGCGCGCGGGCCGCTGCCGCTTATTCCCGTGATGCTGCCCTCGCCGTACTCGGCGTGCCGTACCCGCTGTCCGACTTCGTAGGTTCGCTTGACCGGCGGCAGGCCACCCAACCGGCTTGCGAGGTCTGACGCCCGCCCGATCGCCGCATCGAGGCCGCGTCGACGGGATGCCGCGTCCTTCTGACGCGGTCGCGGCGGCATTTCGATCCCTGCAGAAGCGTCCGCTTCTTCCAGTTCCAGCACGAGGCCATCCGCCCGAAGCGTCGTGGGGCCGCGGACCGGCACTCCGGCGGAGTCGGCGTTCGGTTCGTCGTCCCGGGCGACCTGTGCATACTCGTCGCTCCACCCCCGGCCGGGGCCGGCCCAGGGAACGCCCAACGTCGGGGCCTCGGCACCGGTGACCACCGTCTCGCTGCCGGTCATTTCGGTGAGAAACAGGCTCGGGGCCGAGATGCGACGGGTGCCGCGGTAATCACGCATGCGGGAGGCACTGGCGTGCACCTCCTCACGGCCCCGCGTTATGCCCACGAACACCAGCCTCCGTTCCTCCTCCAATTGATCTGGATGATCGAGGCTCCGCTCGTGGGGCAGGATGCCGTCTTCCATCGCCACCAGATAGACCACGGAGAATTCCAGACCCTTGGCGGCATGGAGCGTCATCAGCGAGACACGGTTGTCCTGCGCATCCCAGACATCGGTGTCAGCCACCAGGGCGGTCGATTCCAGAAACGCCCCCAGGGCGTCGTCGCCGGGAACCACGGGCTGGAATGACTCGTCGCACTGTCGGGCCGCGGTCACGAGTTCCTCGACGTTGGCCAGACGATCCTCTCCGCCCTCGTCTCCCCCATCCGCCGTGAGCATCGTGCGATAGCCTGTCTTGTCGAGCACCGCATCGAGCAAGGCGGCCACGCCGCTCGTCGCCCCCCCGGCGAGTTCGGCTAGTTCGCCGTGAAGCCGCCCAAACTGGACCAGCGCCGCGGCGGACCGCTTCGAGATGCCTTGAATTGTGGGCGCCACGGCGGCCGCCTCCAGGAGGCTGGCCCGGCGGTCACCAGCCCACGACAGCAACCTGTCGAGTGATTGTTTGCCGATGCCGCGCGGTGGCACGTTGACCACTCGCAGCAGCGCCTCGTCGTCGCGGGGGTTCTTGAGGAGACGCAGCCATGCGACCACGTCACGGATCTCACGACGTTTGAAGAACTCGAGCCCTCGCACGAGCGCGTAGGGAACGCCGCGACCACGCAAAGCCACCTCGAGCGACCGCGACAGGGCGTTCGTGCGAAACAGGATGGCGTAATCCCGGGGCGTGCGCGAGCCGCCCGCCAGGGCGATGGCAATCTCATCAGCGATGCGGTCAGCCTCGTCGTGGCTGGATGCATCGAGCACGATCCGAACCGGCGGCCCCGGGGGAGCGTCTGTGATCAATCGCTTCGGTTTCCGACGGCTGTTGTGGGCGATGAGCCGGTCGGCGGTGCCGAGAATGTTGGAGGTGCTCCGATAGTTGTGTTCAAGCGTGACGACTGTGGCGGCGGGGTAGTCGCGCTCGAATTCCAGAATGTTGCGGATGCTCGCCCCCCGCCACCCGTAGATCGCCTGATCGGGGTCGCCCGTTACCGCGAGGTTCGGGTGATCGATCGAGAGTCCACGCACGATGCAATATTGCACCGCGTTGGTGTCCTGGTATTCGTCAACCAGGATCCAGCGGTGCCGGGCGTCGAGCATGTGCCGTAGGTCGGCATTGTCCATCAGCATACGGGCCACGTGCACGAGCAAATCGTCAAAATCGACCGAGTTCGCCGCGAGGAGCATCTGCTGGTACACGGGCCAAACCCGTTGGGCCACCTCCTCCACCGGACGGCCCCAACGGGGCTCAAACGACTCGGGCGTGACGAGATCGTTCTTGGCCCGGCTGATCACCCCTGCCACACGATCGATCGGCGTGTGGGTAAGCGACAGTCCGAGTTTCTTGGCGGCCCGCTTGAGCAATGAGCCGGCGTCGTCGGGGTCGAGGATCGAGTAGTCGCTCGTGAGGCCGGCCAGGCGGGCGTGTCTGCGAAGGAGACGGGCGGCAAACCGGTGAAATGTTCCCATCTCGACCGGTTGCGGTCCGACGAGTTCCGACACACGGCGACGCATCTCGTCTGCGGCCTTGTTCGTGAACGACAGCGCCACGATCTGCTCGGCCGGGACGCCGGCAAAGATCAGGTGTGCGATCCGGTGTGTCACGACGCGTGTTTTGCCGCTCCCCGGCCCTGCTAGCACCAGCAGCGGTCCCTCGACATGCGTGGCGGCAAGCCGTTGCGACGGGTTGAGCGAGTCCAGAGAAAGCGCTGAAGGATGGGCTGGCACGGGAGTTTCGGGGGGTGGCGGGACCGTGTGCCCCGGCGACGGCGTGGCCCTTCGTACGGTCCACAGGTAGCCGGTTTCCGGACATTTGGATTATATTCATGATCTATCAGTCACGGGCACATTCGCCCGGTGGACCGCCGAATTCATGTCGCACGGGAGGGACCCCATGCCCCGCATTCCTTACAAGAACCTGACGCAGTCGGACGAAATGGCCGAGAAGCTCGAAATGAGTACGGCTGAAATCGGACTGTCTGTCCGCACCACCAACTGCCTCGAGGAAAAAGGCATCTTCACGGTGCACGACCTGCTCAACTGCACCCGGGCCGATCTTCTTTCCATTTCCAACTTCGGTGAGAAAACGTTGGAAGAGGTCTATCGTGCCCTCGAAAAAATCGGTTTTTATCGCACCAGCCCCGCGTCGCCGGCCGGCTCCACCGGGCCACGGTCGCTGCGTGGCATGGTCGGCAGTGTTGCCGGGAGCCACGAGACCCGTGAAGAGAGCTGCAGTCAGGCCTGACGAGAACGGTTCGGAGGCGGGCAGCGTCGGGTGCGCGGAGATGCACCGCGTGTGACGTTGCATGGACATAGACATGTCGGCCCGCAGGAGATCGATCGTGAGGCTGCCGCGATTTTTCGCAAAAAAACGCGGCCATCGGCGGACTGGCTCCCGGGAATGGGGAGTCTTTGGTGACGGTCTGTTCCACGGGACGCTGCTGTTGGCCGGCCTCTGTTTCGGCGCGATCCTCGTGTCTGGCGTGGCTGCTCCGGAGTGGCGGATCAACCACGAGTTTCGCGAAAGCAAAGGCACGATCCTCGCCAAGGGATTGGCGCGAACGACCGTCGCCGATCCTCCCGGCACGGTGATGACGACTTGGCGACCCTGTCTCCGCATCCGGTATCTGACCGACGGGACCGTGCGTGAATCGTGGAGCCACGGCTCGTCCGCCGAGAACACCCCCGACCGAGAGGCGGCGTTGCGTCGGCTCGCTGAGTGGAAGCTCGGTGAAGAGACAACGTGCTGGTATGACCCATCGGCACCCCAGACGGTGGTGCTGCAACGTGGCTATAGCTGGTGGCTCTGGCTGCTGTCTCTCCTGCTGCCGGGCGCCCTCGTTCTCATCGGTGGAACGGGCCTGGTCCGCGGCCTGCGTGCCTGGGGCAAATCGGAAGAACACCGGGCTGCGTCCGTCGGACTTTCCGAACTGCTCGATCCGCTGGCCCAGCCGGCGCAGGCAGCACCCGGCTATCCGGCCGTTCCCGTGTGGGACGATCTGGTCAATTCACCGGGGACGATCCTGCGGTACAGGCTGCCGATCGAAAGCCCTGAGAGTTGGACGTTGGTGGGCTTTGGGTTGTTCGCCGTGCTTTGGAATGCCGTCGTCGTCGTGCTCGCCGTGGGGGCGGGCTTGGACCTCTTGGGGGGCAGAATTGACTGGTGGCTGTTTGCTCTCCTGGTGCCGTTTCTGGGCGTGGGCATCGGCGGCGGCGTCCTGTTTGCAAGGAACCTTGTTTTCGCGACGGCTATTGGTCCGACGCAACTCGAAATTTCGGATCATCCGATGCTCCCCGGTAGGCGGTATGACGTTCTCCTTGCACAGGGAGGCACGGGTACGATTCGATCACTCACCCTGTCGCTCGAATTGGAGGAACAGGCAACGTTCCGGCAGGGAACCGACACCCGTACGGAGCACGTGGTCGTCTGGAAACAGCCGGTGGCAGATTTTCATGACATCAGTGCGGAGCCTCATTCCCGGTTCGAGGCGCGGGCGGTGGTCGAGATTCCCCAGGACGCCATGCATTCCTTCACATCGGCCCATAACGCCGTCCGTTGGCGGCTCGTCGTGCGTGGCACGCCCGAACGCTGGCCGGCGTTTTCCCGGATTTTCCCGGTCGTCGTGTTTCCGCCTCATGCTGAGTTGCCTGCGACATCGCCTCGACCGCTGGCGTCCCGTGATGTATCACGATCGACCGAGGTGTCACGATGAACACCGCAGCCGACCGCGGCCAGGCCACGCCGAGAGTCGAGGTGCAGTTTGACAGGCCACATCGTCAGCATGAGCCCCGTGATCAGGTCGCTGTCCGTTACCGCATCGAGGGCTGCGATGGAGAACGCATCCATGCGATCGAGCACTCCGTCCTGTGGTACACCGAGGGGAAGGGCGAGGAGGATCTCGGGGTACATTTCTTCCAGCGGATCACGGACCGTGCGATGATGCCACCGGCACTGGCGGCCGGCGCATTCTCGACGCCCTTGCCACAGAGCCCGCTCTCTTACGAAGGGCTGATCGTCAAGGTCCGCTGGTGCGTCCGGGTGCGGCTGTTCTTTGACGGCTCCCGCGACTTCGTGTCGGAGCACGTCTTCGTCCTCGGGCGGATTCCACCCGCCCGTCGTTCGGAGTCGAGGGCCTGACGGAAGCGTGCCATGGCGTCGAATCCATTTTCAACACGATTCACTCGGCCGGGAAAGATCGAGCCGCTCGATGAGGCGGGCCGGCCTGTCGATGTCGAAGGGCTGCTTGAACGGCTCCGGGATCTCGGTGGCACGGCGGCCATCGTCGGCCCTCACGGCAGCGGCAAGTCGACGCTGCTGGCGTATCTCGCCGAGGCGATCGAACGCCGTGGTGGTCAATCGCCGCGCATCCGTCTGCGTTCGTGGTGGGACGGGCTTGCGGCCTGGAGGGTGATCAGCCAGTCGGTGGCTGGCGAGACGGTCTGCATCGACAGTTGGGAATGCATTGGCCCTGCCACCCGAATCCTGTTGCGACTGGCCGCCCACCTCTCGGGCTGTGGGCTGCTTGTCACGTCGCACCGTCGAGTGGGCATGCCGGAACTCACGCGGTGCGGCACGAGTGTAAGCCTGCTGCGGGCCATTGTCCGCAACCTTCCGCATTCCCCGGACTGGTACGGGACGCTGATCTGCGAGGCCGACATCGAGGCGGCATTTGCCAACCACGGCGGTAATCTTCGCGAGTCGCTGTACACGCTCTATGACCGTTTTGAAGAGGGCCCACGCCGCATCCGTGCGGTCGTGGGCACCGGTCCTGACGGCCATGACGGTTCTGACGGCGGCCATCACGAAATTCATGAATTCTTAGACGGCTTTTCTTACGCAGGCGCACCAGAGCGCAACCTAGGCTAGGGAAGATGGTGATCGAGCCGGCGTGTCCGGCCGGTCGGCCCACCGAGCTTCAGGAGTGTGAGATGAGAATCCGGCGTCCCCTCTTCATCGTGCTGTTGGCAAGCGGTACGGCATGCATGATGCCGTCCGCGTGCGAGGCGCAGTGCTGCCTCTCCGAGCTCTTTGCGGGCTGCCGCAAGGCGCCTGCGGCGTATGCCGTGGCGCCAGTCCCTGCGCCGGTCCCTGCGCCGATCTTCGCGCCCGTCGCAGCCCCGATCCCGGCACCGCCGCCGCCGGTCGTCGTGCCGGTGCAGCAGGTGAGCTACGTGCCCGAGACCACCTACCGGACGCAGTACCAGTGCGTGCCCGTCACCAGTTACAAGCCGTCGAGCGAAATTGATCCCTGCACCGGATGCCCACGGGAGTGCATGGAACAGGTCACCCAGTACGTGCAGCAGCCGGTGAATGTGCCGGTGACGCAGTACCGGGCGGTGTACTCGACCAAGTACGTGCAGATGCAGCCTGGATACTCGGCGTCTGGTGCCTACGGCGTGCCCGGGGCGGCGACGGCGCCGATGATGGCGCCCACCACCGCAGGCGCGGTGTCGAGTCCGTTCGCTTCTACCGTCCAGACGACTCCTCAGGCCTGGGGCGCTGCAGGAGCCGATGTGCCGCAGCAAATGATCCAGCCTGGGCAGCCGCAGAACATCGCAGCCCCGGCGATGGCGCCTGCCATGGTGCCGCAGCAGGGCATGCAACAGCCTGTCTACCAGCAGCCGACCTTCCAGCAGCCGGTCGTGCCACAGAGCGGCACGTACGCGGCACCCGCGCCTGCGGCTGTGCAGCCTCAGCCCACCGCCCCGCCGATGCTCGCCCCGACACCGTCGCTGAAGCCGATTCCTGAATTGCAGCGGACGCCGGCAGCGAACGGAACGGGTTCCGCAGCTTCGGCCGCACCCACCACCCCCGGTGGCACGGGAATCACCGCGCCAATGATGCAGCCGTATCGGGCCCCCGCGATCAGCACGCCGGCTCCGTCGCTGGCTCCCATGAGCGGGAATGGCATGAGCGGGAATGGCATGGGCGGCACGA
>Ga0114976_10001355_pt1 | contig 15307 bp, 14 predicted proteins | sample S_130805_EF_Meta_FD_87319 | JGI IMG/M metagenome (GOLD analysis project Ga0114976, IMG submission 87319) | Freshwater microbial communities from Lake Simoncouche, Canada to study carbon cycling - S_130805_EF_MetaG | ecosystem: Environmental > Aquatic > Freshwater > Lake | place: Lake...
GAATTTAGTCAGATCCCCGCGCCGACCCGGGCCCTGCCAAGGCACTACACGCTGGATCCGACTCAGGATGGTGAGCGTCAGGTTAATGTGCGGCGCGTCGGTGGCGTGCCGCTGATTTTGGCGGCCTATCACACACCACCCGGGGCCCACCCCGACATGGCGGCCTTCAAACTCATTGACCTGTTAATGAGTGACGATCCGGCCGGACGACTGCACCAGCGCTTGATTGACAACAAGCTGGCAGCCAATGTGTTTGGGTTCAGTCGCGGAGCATTTGATCCGGGCGTAGCGATCTTTGGCGCTCAACTGGCGCCGGGGCAGTCCGTGGAGGCAGCCCAGTCAGCGCTCGTCGATGTCCTTGAGTCGATCGAAAAATCGCCGTTCACAGAGGACGAGGTCAGTCGGGCGCGGGCAAACTGGCTCATCTCATGGGATCGGCGCTTTACCGATCCTGAACAAATCGGCCTTGCACTCTCGGAGTATGTTTCCCTCGGCGATTGGCGCCTGTTTTTCCTGCTGCGCGACCGCATCAAGGTCGTGACAACCGCTGAAATCAACCGAGTTTCGGCCACGTGGCTACTGCGCGATAACCGGACGATGGCACTTTACCTGCCGACCGAGAAGCCGGCCCGTGCGCCCAACCCGGCGGCAATCGATCTGCCTGCTCAGTTGTCGACCTTCAAACCCGCCGAAGCCGCAGCCACTGTCGCGGCCTTCGAATCCACTCCCGAAAACATTGAACGGCGCACCCGACGCTCTGAGATCGCTCCAGGGCTAAAAGTCGCGCTCCTGCCCAAGGAAAAACGAGGCGACATTGTCGACGCTCAACTCGTTCTGAGATTCGGAACCGTTCAGAGCCTAATGGGACGACGCACTGCAGCGACCCTATTGCCAGCCCTGCTCGATAAGGGAACGACCAGCCTCTCGCGTCAGCAGGTTCAAGACCGTCAGACCGCCCTTAAAAGCACGATTAGTATTCGGGGCGACACGCAGTCAATCAGCGTCAGCATTCAATCCACTCGGGCAAATTTTGTGGGTGCGATCGAACTCGTCGCCGATCTCTTACGCAATCCCGTGCTGCCAGAGAGCGCACTCGAAGAGGCCCGACAGCAAGCGCTTTCCGGGATCGAGCAGTCCCGCAAAGAGCCCCAGGCGCTGGTCTCAAACATTCTGGAGCGCTACGGTAACCCTTACCCGACTGGAGATTTGCGCGCCGCCAGGACCTTCGATGAACTCGTGGCCGACTTGAAAGCCGTCAACATTGAGCAGATCCGCGACGTGCATCGTCAGTTCATTGGAGCGTCGAACGCTCAGTTCTCAGCGGTCGGCGCAATCGACGAACAGGCGGTCAATGCCGCGCTTAAACGAGCGTTTGGGGATTGGGCCTCAAAGACCACATTCGAGCGGGCGCCTCGCCCCTTGGTTGCCCTGACGCCAATGCGTCAAGTCCTGGAAACCCCGGACAAGCAGAATGCCGTTATCGCGATGCGCCTGCCACTGCCGATTCGCGAACTCGATCCTGAGCAGGCTGCGCTACTTGTGGCCAATTTCATTGTCGGAGGCGCCGGTAACTCCCGCCTGTGGACTCGGATTCGCGAAACCGAGGGCTTGAGCTACGACGTCCGTACCCAGGTCGCGTTCAACCCCTTTGAATCTGCCTCGCTTTTTAATGGCAGCGCGATCTTTGCCCCCAGCAACCGGGCTCGCGTTGAACGGGCATTTGAGGAGGAACTGGCGCGGGTCATAAAAGACGGTTTTACGGCCGCTGAAGTTAAGGAGGCACGGGAGGGCATCCTGAATTTCCGCCGCCTGGCTCGGGCCCAGGACCCCAGCCTGGCAGCGACGCTGGCTACCAACGCGTATCTGGGACGAACCTTCCTGATTGATCAGGCGGTGGACGAAGCGATTGCCCAGGTCACCCCAGAAAAGGCACTCGCGGCATGGCGGAAGTTGGTCGACCAGAACGCCTTCGTGAAGGCGCTTGCGGGCGACTTCAAAGGCCAATAACTCCCCATCAGAAATTGAACGGATTTCCCCATGAATTTTGACTGGCATAACCCCTACCCAACAATTCGTACGCCCCTGATGGCGCGCAATATCGTCTCGACCTCCCAGGCGCTCGCTTCTCAGGCGGGAGTACGAATTCTGCTCAAGGGCGGCAACGCCGTCGATGCCGCCATCGCGACCGCGGCCGCGCTGACCATCGTCGAACCGGTCTCCAATGGCCTCGGTAGCGATCTCTTTGCGATCGTCTGGGACGGGCATCAGTTACACGGACTGAATGCGTCCGGGGTCGCGCCCGCCGCCTGGAATCCTGATTACTTTCAGAAGCATAGCAACGGCAACATTCCGATGCGCGGCTGGGACTCGGTGACTGTGCCGGGCGCCGTATCGGGTTGGTCCGCACTTTCAAAAAAATTCGGTCGGCTGCCCTTCGGAGACCTCTTCGAACCCGCGATCGAACTCGCCGAGCGCGGCCATGGCGTCGGTGTGATCGTGGCCGACAAATGGGCTCGGCAGATTCCCGCCCTGCAGTCCCTGCCTGGGTTCGCTCAGGCCTTTATGCCATTTGGACGGGCCCCGACCCCCGGCGAGCGCTTCACATTCGCTGAAGCCGGAGCAACCTTACGCAAAATAGCAGCCTCTCACGGCGAATCGTTCTATCGCGGCGAGGTCGCCTCGATGCTGGCGGCGCATTCGCAGGCCAATGGCGGCAGCATGACGGCAGCCGACCTCGCCGGATATCACCCCGAGTGGGTCACCCCGATTCACAAGGACTATGCCGGCTACACGGTTCACGAAATCCCTCCCAACGGACAAGGGATCGCAGCCCTGATGGCGTTGGGCATGCTCAACAAGCTCAATCTGGCGCAGTACGCCCCCGACAGTGTGGAGTCACAGCACCTGCAAATCGAAGCTATGAAGCTCGCCTTTGCCGACACCTACCGCTGGGTGGCTGATGGACGCTCAATGACTCAGGTCAGCTCGGCCGATCTGCTGAGCGATGCCTACCTGAGTGAACGGGTGAAGCTGATCAAACCCGATCGCGCGAGCGATTTTCAGCATGGCACCCCACCAGGCGGGGGCACAATTTATCTCAGCGCCGCGGATGAGAGCGGCATGATGGTCAGCCTGATACAGTCCAATTACATGGGCTTCGGCAGTGGCGTTGTCGTTCCGGGCACCGGTGTCAGCCTGCAAAACCGGGGTTATGGCTTCAGCACTGACCCCCAGCACCCCAATGTGGTTGCAGGCGGTAAGCGTCCATTTCACACCATCATTCCTGGTTTCCTAACGAAAACCGTCGATGGCAAGATGCACCCGCAAATGAGCTTTGGCGTGATGGGGGGCAATCTTCAGCCCCAGGGCCATTTGCAGACGCTGGTCCGCATGCTGACCTATCGCCAGCAGCCACAGGCGGCCTGCGATGCGCCACGCTGGAAGGTGAGCAATGGACTCGCCGTAGACTTTGAATACACCATGCATCACGACTTGCAGGAAGGACTCCAAGCCCTGGGCCACCGCTTCGAGCCGATCGCCGACACCTACATGGATTACGGCAGCGGCCAGTTCATCTGGAAATGCTCCGACGATCTTGAGGACGGCTATGTGGCTGCGAGCGATTCGCGCCGCGACGGCCATGCCGCGGGTTATTGATCCAGACCGAAATGGGAGAGCGCTCCAATGACCATTCAGCTTTTCGCATTTGACACTCCGAACGGCCGCAAGATCTCGGTCGCGCTAGAGGAAATGGGTCTGGACTACACGGTCACAGTGATCAACATCACCAAAGATGACCAGTTCAAGCCTGAGTTCCTGCGTATCAGCCCGAACAACAAAATCCCTGCGATCATCGATCCCGATGGCCCGAATGGCGCGCCCATTAGCGTCTTTGAATCCGGCGCAATCCTGTTGTATCTGGCCGAGAAGTCCGGGCAATTCATCCCGAGCGATCCGGCGCGACGAATCGCGATGCTGGAGTGGTTGATGTTTCAGATGGGCGGCTTTGGACCGATGCCGGGCCAGGTGCATCATTTCATTGGTCTTGCAAACGAAGAAGACAAGCGCTACGGACTGCAGCGTTTTATGGCCGAAACGCGGCGCCTCTACCGGGTCATGGACCATCGCCTGGCCGACCACGCTTTTTTTGCCGACGAACTGTCGATCGCAGACTTCGCGATTCTGGGTTGGGCCTGGCGTCATCCACGCCATCAGGTCGACCTAAGCGACTTCCCCAATGTCGAGCGTTGGTACGAAACGATGATGGCGCGGCCAGCGGTCCAGCGGGGCTTTTCAGTTGCGCTTCGCTAGCCCTGCAGATATCACTGGTAGTGGTACCGACAAGCGATAACGACTAGCGACTCACCATCCACGCAATAAACCAAGCGATGCGCGTCATCAATGCGACGCGACCAAAATCCTGAAAGGTTTTCTTTCAAAGGTTCAGGCTTACCGATACCCTCAAACGGATGTCGCAACGTATCCCAGATCAAAGCGTTGATGCGCCTTAAGGTCTTCTTGTCCTGACCCTGCCAATAGTTGTAGTCCTCCCAAGCGGCCAAGGACCACGACAGCCTGAGTGGCGTCGCCTCAATCGGCATCGACGAGGTCTTGGTTTAAAACCTGGCCCTGGCGATACTGCTCCACCGAGCGGGCCAAATGGGCAGCATTGGCTGGGGACTTCAGCAGGTGTACCGTTTCCATCAGCCCGTTGAATGTATCCAGTGACATGACCACCGCATCGGGCGCATCTCGCCGCGCGATGATCGTATAGTCAGCATCCGCGACGACCTGATCGAGAACGCCCTTGAGACTGCCCCTCGCTTCAGAAAAACTGATGACTCGCATAAGACCGATCCTTTACTTGTACCGTTTATAGTACAAGTTTAGCTTAGCGTGATTTCATTGACAAGAGGGGGCAGCGACAGACGAGACACACTCTCGCGGCGCCTGCTAAAACTCATGAACGTGCGCGACGCAGCAACCGCACGGTGAACTCGCCAATGTCATCGAGGAACGCATAAACCACCGGGACGACCAGCAGGCTGAGCAGGGTACTGGTGATCAGACCACCGATCACGGCGATCGCCATCGGCGACCGGAAACTCGCATCGGCGCTGCCCCACCCAAACGCAATCGGCATCATGCCGGCCCCCATCGCGATGGTCGTCATCACGATCGGTCGGGCGCGTTTGTGGCAGGCATCCATCAGGGCATCAAAGCGGCTCATCCCAGCAACCACCGGCCGGCCGTCTTGCCCGTCATTGCCCCGGCGAGCCTCAATCGCGTACTCCACCAACAGAATTGAGTTTTTAGTCGCGATTCCCATCAGCATGATCAAGCCGATCAGTGACGGCATCGAGAAACTCTTCTGACCGAGCAGCAATCCGACGAAGGCGCCCCCGAGCGAGAGCGGCAATGCAGCCAGAATCGTGAACGGATGTAGAAAGCCTTTGAATAAAAGGACCAGTACCAGATAGATACAAAGGATGCCGATCATCATCGCTAGGCCGAAACTGGCAAAGAGTTCACCCATGACTTCAGCGTCACCGATCTCGACCACCTTGACCCCAACGGGTAGGGTCTGAATCGATGGTAACGCCATCGCTGCCTTGGTGACATCGCCCAGCGGCTGACCGGACAGTTCGATCTCAAAATTAATATTACGCTGCCGATCATATCGATCGATCACGGCTGGACCGCCCGTGATCTCGAGCGTGGCCACCTGGCCTAACATCACCGGCCCGCGGCTTCCTGGAACTGCCAAGCGTTCGAGTACCGAAAGGTCTTTACGGGCCGCATCATCAAGTCGGACGACAATCGGGACCTGACGCTGGGAAAGGTTGAGCTTGGCCAGTACGGTGTCGTAATCGCCCAGCGTGGCGACCCGCAGGGTCTCGGCGATCGCTGCAGGGGTCACCCCGAGATCGGCAGCACGGGCCAGATTAGGGCGAATCGCCAGCTCAGGGCGTATCAGGCTTGCCGTCGATGCGATGCTGCCCAAACCGGGGATTGTGCGCAGGTCACGCTCGACCGATTGCGCCGCCTGTTGCAGGGCTAGCGGGTCTTGACCCGTCAGGACGAGCACATACTTTTCGCCAGACCCACCCAGTCCGACCTTGGTTCGGATACCCGGGACGGGTTCAATGGCAGAACGGATCGCGTTCTCAATCGCCTGTTTGCGGGGCCGCTCGCCGCGCGGGTCCAACTGGATCGTCAACGTCGCCTTGCGGGCCTCAGAAGCCCCAGCGGGCGCAAATGGATCGCCGCCAGCGCTACCGCCGCCCACGCTCGTGTAGATGCTACGGACATGTTTGACCGCCGCCACACGCTGGCGCACGTCCTCAGCTGAAGCCAAGGTCTGGCAGAGTACGCTGCCCGGCGGGAGTTCGACATAGACCTGGGTCTGAGAATTATCGTCGGGTGGAATAAACCCAGTCGGCAAGAGCGGAATCAGAGCAATCGACCCCACGAAGAACGCCCCCGAGAGGGCCATCGTAATGAATCGATGGCGCAGACACCAAGCGGCGCAGGCCTGATACGGCCTCATCCAGAAAGGTTCACGATGTGCGCCCTCCAGGGGTTTAAGCAAATAAGCAGCCATCATCGGCGTTAGTACCCGCGCCACCACCAACGAGGCAAACACCGCTAGTGAGGCCGTCCAGCCAAACTGCTTGAAGAACTTGCCCGGCACGCCACTCATAAACGCCGTCGGCAAAAACACCGCAACCAAGGTGAAGGTGGTCGCAATGACCGCCAGTCCAATCTCATCGGCCGCTTCCATTGAGGCCTGGTATGGCGTCTTACCCATTCTCAAATGTCGAACGATGTTTTCGACTTCTACGATCGCATCGTCCACCAAGACCCCAATCACCAATGAGAGCGCCAAAAGCGTGACGACATTGATCGAGAATCCCAGATAAGCCATGCCGATAAAGGCGGGAATGACCGAGAGTGGGAGCGCAACGGCCGAAACCAGCGTTGCGCGCCAATCTCGTAAAAAGATGAGCACCACGATCACCGCCAAAATGCCACCCTCGTAGAGCAGCTTGAGAGAGCCCTCGTACTCCTCTTCAACCGGGGTCACGAAGTCAAATGCCAAGTTCAGGGTGATGTCAGGACGTTGCTGGCGCAATTGATCCAGGGCAACGCGTACCGCGGCGCCGACAGCGACCTCGCTCTCACCACGACTTCGCACGACTTCAAATGCAACGACAGACTTCCCGTCCAGGAGGGCACTGGCGCGTCGCTCGGCAAACGTATCGCTGATCTGAGCGATCTGATCGAGCCGGATATGACGTCCGCTGGCGAGCGCCAGTTCGATCCGGGCGATTTCTTCCGCGGTCTTGACCGTCGCTAACGTCCGCAAGGGTTGCTCGCCAGAACCGAGTGATGCACGACCACCCGAGGCCTCCTGCTGAACCTGACGCAATTGCCGAGATACTTCGACCGTGGTCAGTCCAAGTGCCTGTAATTTGATGGGATCAATCGAAACCCGGATTTCGCGCGACACGCCGCCGACCCGATTCACCGCACCGACCCCGCGGACTGCTAACAGTTTTCGAGTGATGTCGTTGTCGATAAACCAGGACAGGGCCTCCTCATCCATCGCCGCGGATTGCACGGTATAGGTCAGGACCGGCGTACCCGCCAGATTAATCTTTTGCAAAATCGGGTCACGCATCTCAGCGGGCAGATCGGCACGGGCTCCCTGCACCGCGGAACGGACCTCATCGAGCGCTTCCTGAACCGGCTTTTCGAGGCGGAACTCGGTCGTGACGGTGACCGTACCGTCCTGAACCTTGGTATAGATATGCTTAAGCCCCTGCAACGGTGCAACGGCATTCTCGAGCTTGCGGGCAACATCCGTCTCGAGTTGCGCCGGTGCCGCTCCGGGCAAAACGGCAGTGATCGAAATGGTTGGGAGATCCAGATCCGGGAAGTTCTGAATCTTCATTGAACCAAACGCCAGCAGGCCGGCAATGGTTAATAAAACAAACAACATCACCGCCGGAATCGGATTCCGGATCGACCAGGAGGAGACGTTGATCATGGCGCGGTCACGACACGAACGCGGTCCCCGTGATTGAGAAATGCAGCGCCGCTTGCGACGACCCGAGCCCCCGCGGGAAGCCCTCCAAGCACCTCAATTCGATCGCCGATTAAACGCCCCGTTTGAATCTTTAACTGTGCGACCTTCTGATCGGCATCGACCAGGTACGCATAACTAAAACCATCGCGCACGATCACGGCCGTTTGCGGCAATGTCAGCGCCTGACTTGCACCTAAATCCATCACCCCACGCGCAAACATACCCGCACGGGCGCTCCCCATCGGCTCCTGAAGATCGACATACACGAGCGCGTTGCGAGTCTGGGGGTCTACCGAGGGCGCAATCATCCGGACACGGCCCTTGATCTCCGCCCCACTGGCTGTCACCACCGCCACCGGGGCGCCCACTGCAACCCGTCCGATCTCGCTGGCCGTAACCTCAGCGCGCCATTCCAGACGCCCTTGCCGGATCAGCCTGAAGAGCTCCGTCCCGGCACCCACCACGCTGCCCAGCGTGGCATTGCGGGCCGAAATCACCCCAGCGTCGGGCGCCCTCACCTGAGTCTGACCCAGTCGGACCCGCTGGACCTGAATCAGGGCTTCGGCGGCCTCCACTCGGGCCAGTGCAACGGACTCATTGAGCTGTGACTGACTCATCTGGGTCGCGCTGATAAAACCCTTTTGCACGAGCGCCCGCGAGGACTCAATGTCTGTTCTGGTTTTTTGTAAATTCGCCTGCGCCTCCGCCAGACTGGCCTGCGCTTGGGCAAGCTCTGCGCGCACACCGTCGGCTTGAAGGGTCGCGAGAAGGTCGCCCTGGCGGACGCGATCGCCGACGTTGACTTTAACTTCAGTCAGACGCAGCCCGTTGGCCTCTGCGCCAATCACGGACTCTTGCCAGGCAGCCAAGCTGCCGTTCGCGGGCAACTGGACCGGGATGGTCACGGTCTGAGGCAAGACGGTGGTGACGGTGAGCGAGGGCTTGACCGCCGCCGGTGCCGATGTTGCCGCTGTGGTCTCTGCGGCCAGTGCAGGTCCGGGCATTACCCCTACCCCGACACCGACCCCGATACCAACGCCGACACCAAGGCCTACGCAGATTCCAACCAACACCGACAGGATGGACCGCGCGAAGGGCAGATCCATCGAGTCACGCCTCATTGAATCTTTTCCCAGACCAGTTCCCGATACTGGGTTCGCCCCTCGAACGACCGGGGGGGTGGAAGCAAGGTCAGCAACCCGTCGCTGTACTTGACACCGCGAACCTGATCGGTGCCCATCCGGGGCAGGTCCGACGTGAAATCAACGCGTGTGCTGAGGGTTTCTCCATCCATGGTGTAGTGCCCCCCATAAGCCACAAATTCGCGGGGCAATTCAGCCTCGGGAATCACTGCCCGGCCATCACAAAGGCTCGCCATCATCCGGCCGTTCGCAAAAAAGATCAGCGTTCCCATCGGCTCGGAGCCGTAAGGCAAACGCATCGGCTGGCCGTCTTCATCATGAGAGCGGGTCGTTACCAGGCGCCATTGACCGATTAAATCGGGAATCACGTTCGTCACCATCAAACTCCTAAAAACCGCAACAATTTGCCCGAACCAAGTTCGGGCAGGCATCATTGCAAGTCAAACAGGAGCCGTCAAACTTGAGCCAACCCCCACGCACTCTGCCCCCGATTTTGCAACGTGTTCGATTTCCGGTGATCGGCTCGCCCCTGTTCATTATCAGCAACCCCAAACTTGTGATCGCCCAGTGCAAGGCCGGTATTGTGGGTTCGATGCCGGCACTCAACGCAAGGCCTGCATCACAACTCGACGAATGGCTGGCGGAAATCACCGAAGCGCTGGCAGCGCATGACAGGGCCCACCCAGAGTCGCCCGCGGCGCCCTATGCCATTAACCAGATAGTGCACAAGAGTAATGACCGTCTCGAACACGACATGCAGGTTTGCGCCAAGTACAAAGTACCCATCACCATCACGAGTCTGGGCGCGCGCGCCGATGTCAATGAGGCTGTCCATAGTTGGGGCGGAATCGTATTGCATGACGTCATCAATAACGTCTTTGCGCACAAAGCCATCGAAAAAGGCGCCGACGGCCTGATTCCGGTCGCCGCGGGCGCGGGCGGTCACGCCAGCGTCAAGAGCCCCTTTGCCATGGTTCAGGAGATCCGTGACTGGTTCGGTGGCCCGTTAGCGCTCTCGGGGTCAATCTCGTCCGGGGGAGCCATTCTGGCAACACTCGCGATGGGCGCCGACTTTGCGTACATCGGTTCAGCTTTCATTGCCACCGATGAAGCCCGAGCCGCTGACGGCTACAAGAAGATGATCACCGAATCGAACTCCGACGACATCGTCTACAGTAACTTCTACACGGGCATTCACGGCAACTACCTCAAGGGCAGTATTCGTAATGCTGGCATGGACCCTGAGAACCTGCCGGAAAGTGATCCCAGCAAAATGAACTTTGCAACCAGCGACGGCGCCAATGCTGCCAAAGCCTGGAAGGACATCTGGGGTTGCGGGCAAGGCATTGGTGCCATTCGCGAGGTCGTGCCGGCAGGCGATCTGGTTGCCCGATTCAAGCGCGAATTCGCTGAGGCGCGGGCACGCATCAGCGCGCTGGCCTGAGAGCGTCTGAGAGCGTCTGAGAGCGTTTTAACTGCGCAGGTCGCGTCGGACACCCACGGGGAGGTCGGCGCAGGCCTCCCACGCCCCGGCCTGAAACCAGAGCCCGCCCGAAAGATAGTCGCGCAGCATTGGCAGTGCGTCCTGACCCCAGAAGACCTTGCCGTTAACAACAAAGGTCGGCACGCCGAATACGCCTGCTGCGATCGAAGCGTCCGTCGCTTCGCGCAACCGACGCTTGACGGACTCTGAGTTCGGATCGATGACCGGGTTCAGCGCAGTGCGCAGGGACTCGAATCGTTCAGCGTCTTCAGGTTCGCCGCCGCCGGCCCAGACATATTCGAACAGTTGCTGACAGACCTCGCGGCTCGGAAGCCCCCCGGGGCTGGTAGCCACCGCGAGACGCAAAAGCGCTAGTGGATTGAACGGATGCCTTGATGGCAGGCGCAATGTGCAGCCCTGCTGGTGAGCCAACCAGAGCACCTGACGATAGGTCCATTCACGCTTGCCCGAGATCTCTGCAGGCCCCCGATGGCCGTGATGCTTGAGCAGGGCGCCAAACAGAATCGGCTGGTATTGGACTTCAACCCTCAACCCTTCAAGTGCCTGCGGGACCGCGTGAAACGCCAGGTACGCGTAGGGACTGATGAAATCGAGATAAAAAGTAACCGAATCGATCGATGCCCCCCGGTCCACTATCACTCGGCCTTGGCCCCTGATTCCTTGACGACTTTGGCCCACTTAACGATCTCGTTTGCCTGATAGCGTGCCAGTTCGTCCGGTGTAGACAGAATTGGCTCGAGACCGAGTGTTTTGAGCTTCTCTTGCACATCGGGGAGCTGGAATACGCGCACCACCTCAGCGTGCAGGCGATCGACGACGGGTCGGGGCGTTCCGGCGGGGGCAAACAGGGCAAACCAGGTCGTTGCTTCAAAGCCCGGAATCGTTTCAGCGACTGTGGGGATATCGGTGGCTGCAGGCGAGCGCTTCGCAGTGGTTTGTGCGATCGCGCGGATTTTGCCTTCGCGAGCCATTGGCAAGGCCGAAGGCATGTTGTCAAACATCAGTTGAATACTGCCGCCGACAAGATCGGGGATGGCGAACTGACGGCCCTTGTAGGGCACATGCGTCATCGAGGTCCCGGTCATCGATTTGAACAATTCCCCCGAGACATGGACCGAGCTGCCAATACCGGGTGAGCCAAATGACAGCTTGTTCGGATTGGCCTTGAGGTAAGCGATCAGATCCGGAACCGACTTGACGGGCAAATCGTTATTGACCACTAACAAGTTGGGCGCGGACGCGACCAAAGCGATCGGCGCAAACCCTTTGACCATGTCGTAGGGCATTTTTTCGTACAGTGCCCCGTTGATCGAATGGGTTCCAACAGTACCCATGACCAGCGTATGCCCGTCCGGTGCGGACTTCGCAACGAAATCCGCGCCGATGTTGCCGCCCGCCCCGGCCTTGTTGTCGACCAGCACTTGCTGGCCCAACTGCGCTTTTTCACTGAAGGTGCGCGACAGAATATCGGGCGCCCCGCCAGTTGGAAATGTGACGACCAGCTTGATCGGCTTGGTCGGAAACGCCTGGGCGTACAACGCACTCGACGGCAGAGCGATCAGTGCAGTAGCTGCGACCAGGATCGCCCTTCGCACTGCGGACGAAGAGGCGGACGAAAATGCGGACGAAGATGGGAACAAAGATTGGGGTGTTTTCATGTCAGCTCCTTTCGGGCGGAGCTTGACCGATGGGCACCCAACTACACAACCGAAATCACCCCCGGGGATTCCCTAAGGCGTTGCGATCTCGAGAAGGATTTCGTTGCGCCGAAAGAAAGGCAAGCGCCAGGGTGGATCGTAGCGAGCCATCTGAGGTGAAGCCACAGGCGATAAGCCCTGCGCTTTAGTCCAGGCGATCAGTTCTTCGGTGAGGCTCTGGCTCTTGTCGACCCCTGTGAATCCCGAAAATGACAGCACCGCATAGCGCTTGGATGGGACTTCGCGCAGGATGACCAAGGGGTTGGTTGGCCGCGGCAGGCTTGCCATCGAATATTGTTTGGGCATTACAAAGTGAATGCGCCAGCGATTGGCGTCCATCGCCTTGCTGGCAACAAGCGATTGCGGTTCTACGGTGACTGGTGCAGTCATGGCGATGGTCTCCTTCGCTGAACCGGCTGCCTGACCATCCACCGACCGGGCAGATTGATTGTCACCAAAAATATATGCAGCGATTCGTCGAAATCCCGCGTTGGAAGCGTCGCCGAGATCTCCATCCACGAACGTCTCCGCGACGATGAGGGGACGGTACTGACGAATCTCGAAACGATCGGTTTTGCGTTCGACCGAGTATTCCGGTTCCTCGATGGCCATGGCGGGCCCTCCGGTCAGGATCGCACAAGCACTTAGAACCCAGAAAAACGATAGGATCATTTGTTGAATCCTGACGATCGCCATTCGAGTTTCATCTCGACCCTCTTCTCGACATTCCCCGTTCATGAATCCAACTCCTGTTGTGTTGCCCGAATGGGCTTACGCCCGCCGAACTGATGACGCCTACGATAGTAGCGGCCTGACCCGCGGGCCCTGGCACCCCGACCACCAACACGCGGGCCCACCCGCCGCCCTGGTATGCCGCGCGATCGAGCAGGAAGCGGCCTCACTGGGTCTTCAGCATATTGGGCGCCTGACATCGAACCTCTTGCGTCCAGTCCCCATCGCCCCGCTGCGGGTCACCGTTCGAGTGGAGTATGCAGGGCGAAACGCGGCACATCTGGCCGCCGAACTGATGACGGGCGACAAGGTCGTCGCCCGGTTTACGGCACTGGCCCAGCGGGAATCACCAATCGGGTTGCCCGAGCACTTCCTGGATCATCCCCACGGGGTCAGCCCGCCCGAAGAGAGCCCCGCTTGCTTTCCGCCATTTTATCGACCGGACTCGGTTGGGTATTTTAAATTCGTTGAGGTCCGTCTCGCCCGGGGGGAGTTTTTCAACGGTCCTTGTTTTGTCTGGTTTCGGGTCACGAAACCTTTGGTTGACGGTGAAACTCCCAGCGCCTACCAACGCGTTGCCGTTGCCGCTGACTGTGGGAATGGCATCAGCAAGGTTCTGAGTTTCGATACCCACGTTTTTATGAATTCAGATCTCACAATCAATCTCTCGCGCCGCCCGCGGGGTGAATGGATCGGGCTCGATTCAATGACCTATCTGGGGCCAGACGGTTGCGGCTTGGCTGAGTCTGCCCTCTATGATCTGGATGGTCGGATTGGTCGCGCGACACAAAGCCTATTCGTTCGGCCGAAAGACAAACTCTGAATAATCGAAGCCTGAATAATCATCTTTTTTGGTGGGAATCTGATGCGAACTTTGATGCTTAAATCAATCCTTGCGGCCCTACACGGCGCCCTCGCCTGCGTGCTGGTTAGCGGCCTGAATGCGCCGGCAGCCGCACAAGGTTTTCCGACCAAGCCGATCACTTTGATCGTTCCAAATCCGCCGGGGGGCGTGGTTGATACATCGGCCCGACTCATCGGCGAGCCGCTCAGCAAACTTCTTGGCCAGCAGGTCGTGATCGAAAATAAGGGGGGCGCCAGCGGCAATATCGCCTATCCCCTGGTGACCCGCGCACCCAAGGACGGCTACACGCTCCTGATCTCGTACTCGGCCTACCACGTGGGTAACCCCGCGATGTTTGCCAAGTTGCCCTGGGAACAAAAAGAGCTCACGCCCGTTGCACTGATCGCGACGGCAACCAACGTCATCGCGGCCCATCCCTCCGTACCTGCCAACAACTTGCGCGAATTCATCAGCTACATCAAGACCCAGCCCGGCAAAATCAATTTCGCCTCGCAGGGCAACGGGTCGCTATCGCATGTGGGGACCGCCCTGTTCGAACAGACGACACAAACCGACATGGTCCATGTACCGTACAAGGGCTCCGGCGATGCGATCCGGGACGTCCTGGGCGGCCAGGTCCAGGTGTTCATCACCACCCCGCCGTCGGTGATGTCGCATATCCAGGCCGGCAAATTGAAAGGGTTTGCCGTCACGAGCAAGACTCGCCACCCGATGTTGCCCAATATTCCAACGACCGCCGAGGCCGGTCTGCCAGGCTTTGAACTAGAAGCCTGGGTGGGACTGTTTGCACCCGCGGGAACCCCGCCGGCTGTGATCGCGCAACTGAGCGAGCAAGTCAAGAAGGCCTTAGAGCAACCGGAGACGCGACAGCGCGCTGCCGGCATCGGCATCGAGCCCCGATATTTGGGCCCGGAAGAACTCGGCGCTCTGGTCAAGCGCGACACCGACTATTGGGGCAACATCATCCGTTCAAGGAACATTACAGCTGACTGAACGTCCTCAATTTTCGGTACGACCCCAATTTCGGTACGACCCCAATTTCGGTATGGCAGCCATGTCCGGTCTGAATTCCGACTCATCCTCAGGCCCGCTCACGGGCGTCCGGGTACTCGAACTCGGGTCGCTGATCGCAGGTCCTTACGCGGCGTCGATCTTGGCCCAGTTCGGCGCCGAGGTGATCAAAATCGAGCCACCGGGAGAGGGCGACCCATTGCGCAAATGGCGCAAGCTCCATGATGGGACCTCCCTCTGGTGGTATTCCCAAAGCCGGAATAA
>Ga0114976_10001356_pt1 | contig 15305 bp, 13 predicted proteins | sample S_130805_EF_Meta_FD_87319 | JGI IMG/M metagenome (GOLD analysis project Ga0114976, IMG submission 87319) | Freshwater microbial communities from Lake Simoncouche, Canada to study carbon cycling - S_130805_EF_MetaG | ecosystem: Environmental > Aquatic > Freshwater > Lake | place: Lake...
CCTGCACCTGCGCCTTACCCAAGACGGTTTCTCCGTTGAAAATCACCGTGAGATCGACCCGCGCGACGCGAGCCTCGTCATCGACCTGTGCGACCTTGCCGGCGACGGATATCGTTGCGCCAGAATCCGGGTCTACCACCACTGGCCGAGTAAATCGAGTTTGATAATCGAGGATGCGCCCGGGATCACCAATCCAGTTCACGGTCGATTGCACCGCAACGCCCATAGTTAACATTCCGTGTGCGAGAACGCCAGGGAGTCCAACGTTCTTTGCTACGTCATCCCGGTAGTGAATCGGATTGAAGTCGCCCGAGGCGCCGGCATAGCGCACGAGTGAGTCCCGAGTAAGTCGGTACTCAACGACGGGGATTTCATCCCCCACAGCAACGGGCGTGTCGAGCTGTGCCATTATTCGTCTCCTCGAACGACAAGGGTGGATGTCGCGGTCACCACGTGCGACCCGGATGAGTCGGTTATTTCGGACACTGCCGTGAGCATGGTGTGCCCACCGAGGCTCTTGATCGACGCCACGGAAAGTTGAGCGGTGAGTTCGTCGCCTGCAACGATCGGACGGGTATAGGTGAAGCGTTGATCTCCGTGAACAATGCGGCTGAAGTCAATGCCCGCATCCGGCTCAGCTAACAACTGGGCAAGTGTGCGCTCTTGCACGACGATGGGAAAAGTAGGTGGAGCGACGAGGTCGGAATATCCCGCCGACTGGGCTGCCTCGACGTCAAAATTGGCGGGACTCGTCGACAGCACAGCGCGAGCAAATTCACGAATCTTCTCGCGACCGACCAGATACGCAGGAACCGGGGGGAATACTCGTCCTTCAAGGGCGGGGTTGACGGCCATGGCGTTAGCTTATTCGACCCCGCGACGAATGCGACCGAGGTTCGTCAGCGCTCTTATCGAGAGAATTCCGACCCTCGCAGGGGATCTCAAGTCGTATCTCAACCCCGGTGCGTCGGGGCACCAGTCGCAGAGAGACCGACACGGAGTTAGCGAGTTCTGTGCCCAGTCCGGGAATTCTGTTTGTCGGCATCGGAGCACCGTCATTGGTGAGAGTGATATCCACGGTCCCGCGTTCGGTATTCCGCATCCGAATCATCGCGGTGTGTGCCTTGCCATGCTTCACTGAATTCGTCAGAAATTCGCCGACCAGGTCTTGGATAACTCGGCGAGCGTCGCGGTCGTTGTCCACACACTCGAAGGCGTCGCTGTCGATGTCCCACGAGGTGCGCAGCACGCCATCCCATCGTTCTCGCTCGTCGACGAGTGCCTCTTCAAGGGGAGGCGCCGTGGAGGGCGCATTCGGGCTGTCGAGTGCCGCGAAGACTGAAGCGCGAATTTCACTTTCGTTAATTTCGATTTCCTTGCCGGCATCAACCTCTCGCTGGAGCTTGAAGGCCGTGGCGACCAGAACCCCCTGCACCTCGTTGTGAAGGATGCGCGACAGTTCCTTCTGGTCAGTCCACAACCTCGAATTGACGCGTGCCACCGCCCACTCCAGCTGCTCGTTGACGGCACGCAGCTGCTGGATAACGTCGTTGTAGCCACGGCGTACACCGGACATCGTCGCGATGTACCACAGGATGAGCGCACCCATGACCGTCGCATAGAGAACAAAAAGCGACAGAAGTGGCTGACTCAGTCCGTTGACGAGCCCAACCGCAACGGCGTCGATGCCGCACGTCATCGAGTAGATTGCGCAGACCGTGACAAACCGAAGTGGACTACCCCAGTCACGCAATCTGCGTGTCAGAAATCGATCCGCGAGGGTCAGAAGCAAGTAGGGAAAGGCAAGCAAAATCAGCATCGCCAAAATTCCGAGTCCGTAGGGAGCTGCGGTGACCGCAGACCCTAATGCCAGCATGCCACCTACGAAAACCGTGGGTCCGGGGCGGAATGGTTTCGTTGAGGACGCGAGGTTGACGACTTCCCAAAAGTGAAGTTGCGTTCTCACGGGCGATGGTTGAACGTGCGCGAATGTTCCCGGGCGGAAAAGTAGTTGTCGGCTCAGGGGACGAACGACGTCATCCGATACATCGAGTAGCGCTCGCACAGTTGCTTCGGTCGACGACCCGCCAAGAGTTTTTTTCAGTGCAGATCGAATCGTCGTCTTCGCCGTCCGGAGGATCTCTCGTCGCGCGATATTCGCATCAAGTTCTGTCCGAGCCAATGTCGTTTCTAGAAGCATGCTGCGTGCTTTGAGGTCGGCAACGGTGGCTCGAAACTCGTAGGCGTCGTTGACGGCGAGTGACGCCACGCCATAGACGGTGAGACCGGTCAGGGTCGCAGTCATGACCTGAGCCGTCCATTCAACCTGGCCAATCATGCCTCGACTCAGGGCGCCATTCTCGACAATGAGCGTCCGAACGAGCTCTGTGGTCGCATAGAGAAAAAGCACGGCCACCGTTCTCCAGTAACCGGACGCAATGCGGACCAAGACGCCAATGGCGAAAAACCATACACAGGCCCCGACGAAGCCGTGAGTCGCAACAATGACCCATTGCTCGTTGTATCGATTGAGATTTTGCGTGTCTGCGAATGCCGTCCCGAGAGAGAGGAGAACCAGACCCGGAAACAACACAACTGGGTGCACGGCAAACTTGCCGACCAGCCGACGCACGTCGATGGTCAGCATCCTCCAGGCACGCTCCAGCATTGCTCAAGGCTAACGAACAGAAGAATGCCCCGACCAGCATTGGCCGAGGCATTCATTGCGTCGCTTAGGCGACTCGAGGTTTGTGTGTTACTGGCAGCTGTCGCACTGCAGCATGTCCATCGGGTCGACGGGCACGGCATAGCCACCTACGGTGTCGTTTCCTTCAAACTCCATGGTCGCCTCCTTTGATATTTTGCTTTTCTCTTTCGAGACGATCACGCCTCTTCCGCTACTACGGTGGAACACCACTATATAACCGGAATGACAGCCGTGTCATTCCCCCACATATTGTGTCATTACCGGCGTGTCGCGATTCCGGCTATGCTCACTCTCGCCGACTTGGCAATCCCCAGTCGCACGGCAATCGCCGTGGCGGGAGGCCAGTCGATGAATCGAATGGATTGTCGATTGACTACTCCGCCCGCAGACCGCATGCACGCGCTCGACGTCGATACACTCAAGCTCCGCGAGGAAGTATTCGACTACGCACGACGCCGAATGAACTATGAACCAGCGCCGCTTGATGCATCGAAAACGCCGGAAGAGTTGGCGCGACTCGTCCCACCCACGATTACGGAAGCCGGTCTCGGCGGACTACCCGCCTTGAAGATTTTCGAAGAAGTGCTTGCACCATCATGCATTTCCGTTGACAACCCAGGGTTTCTCTCGTTCATCCCCGCTGCGCCGACCGAAGCCGCCACGCTCTTCGACCTCATCGTTTCGGCGTCAAGCATCTACGGCGGATCTTGGGCTGAAGGCGCCGGCGCTGTATATGCGGAGAATGAAGTCCTTACGTGGCTCGCCAAAGAAGCGGGATTGCCCGCCGGTGCGGGGGGCGTCTTCGTGCAGGGGGGCACCCTAGGGAACTTGTCGGCTCTCGTGGCCGCCCGTCACACAGCTCGAGTCGAGCGAGAGCGCGCGGGAATACCTCTACCGCGTCGTTGGGCCTTTGCCTGCAGCGCGGAAGCTCATTCCAGCCTCAAGGCGGCCGCTCGGGTCATGGACGTCGAAATCATTCCGGTTCCGATTGGTGAATCGGGCAAGATGCGAGGCATCGACGTCGAAGAATCGGTTACGGATTGGGATGGCGTGTTTGCGGTTGTCGCGACGGCGGGGACAACGAACTTTGGAATTGTCGACGATCTTCGGTCGGTCGGAGAAGTAGCGCATAAGAACAAGTCGTGGTTCCACGTGGATGGCGCCTACGGCCTGGCTGGCATGCTTGCCCCAAGCACACGCGAGTTGTTCGACGGTGTTGAACTAGCAGATTCGTTCATTGTTGACCCGCACAAGTGGCTGTTTGCTCCCTTCGACGCGTGCGCACTGGTCTACCGGAATCCATTGTTGGCCAAGGCTGCTCACACGCAACACGCGGAATACCTCGACGTGTTGACAGAAACGGGAGACTGGAATCCCAGCGATTATGCCTATCACCTCTCCCGGCGACCGCGCGGCCTTCCGCTGTGGTTTTCTCTGGCCACTCACGGTATCGGTGCGTACCGAGATGCGGTGGAGTCGAACATCCAACTCGCTCGTCAAATTGCGGGCGAAATCGAGCGTCGTCCCGGAATGTCATTGGTGCGGCAACCCGAACTCTCCAACGTCGTTTTTACGCGTGACGGGTGGACTGCAAACGACTACGCTATATGGTCTAACAACTTGTTACTTCGCGATATCGCGTTTGTCGTTCCAAGTTCGCACTTAGGGCAGCCCAACACGAGGTTCTCAATTGTCAACCCGCAAACGACGTTCGAGGCTTTGGTAAACATTCTCGACACCATGGAAAATAGTTAGACCCTCGACCACCTAGGAACCGAATTCTCATGACCCGAGCCGTTGCTCCCAAACTCGCGTGGCGCATGCCAGCGGAGTGGGAGAAGCACGAGCGCACATGGATGGCGTGGCCATCGAGTGGATACACCCTCGGTGAAACCGCCGAACAAGAGGATGAGGCCCGGTCTGCGTGGTCGAGCGTTGCCAACGCTATTGTGGCGTTCGAACCGGTCACAATGATTGTGGACCCCTCTGCCACCACCATCGCCAAAAAATGGCTCGATCCTCGAGTGGACATCGTCTCGGCACCACTCAATGACGCGTGGATGCGCGACATCGGTCCGACGTTTGTGCGCTCCATTGAGGACGGAAGTGTGGCAGCCGTGGATTGGGTGTTGAATGGCTGGGGCGCGCAGACATGGTCTCAGTACGACAAAGACGCCCAGATTGCGAAACTCATTGCAAAAAAGGCCGGTGTTCCGGTTGTGAGCTCCAACATGGTCAACGAGGGTGGTGGCATCCACGTAGACGGAAAGAACACGGTCCTCATTACGGAAACCGTGCAGCTTGACCCAAGTCGAAATCCGGGATGGAGCGCCGACGGCGTCGAAGCCGAGCTTCGCGAGAAGCTGGGCGCCCGCGAGGTGGTCTGGTTTGCCCGGGGCCTCACGAGAGATTACGAAGAGTTTGGCACTCGTGGCCACGTTGATATCGTCGCGTGTTTTGCGGACGCGAACACCGTGCTCTTTCACGATCAGCGCAACGTGGAACATCCGGACTATTGGATTAGTCAAGAAGCCCGTCGTGTATTGAAGGCGCTCGCGCGACGACGCGCCAAAGACAAACCCACCGCTCCAAAGTTGAAGGTGGTCAGTGTTCCGGCACCCGACGCCCTCGAAGATAACCATGGCTGGAACGACTACAGCTACATCAACCATTACGTGTGCAACGGTGCGGTCATTCTGTGTGCATTCAACGACCCAGGCGACGAACGAGCCGCACGAATTCTGAAGCGCGTGTATCCCGGCCGTGAAATCGTGTTGGTGGATGCGCGGGCCTTGTTTGAACGCGGCGGCGGAATTCACTGCATCACTCAGCAACAACCCGTTGCCCGGCCGAAAAGACCGCGCGCTTAGTTGATCACTGCGGCATCCACGAAACGGCCGTACCTTTCGACGCATCATAAGGGCCGCCAGGCTGCGAGAATCTGACCCCAACGGGCGTGAGACCGTCGGTCGGCACGGCGGCAGCGAAACACAGTGATACGTCGGTTCCGGCTTGATCAATGTTTGCCGGCGCAGGGACGCTTTCGCACTTCTTCCAATCGACAATCGTGAACCGTTGCACGGCTTTGCCATCACTCGTCACCGCATCGAACAGCGGAGCAAGTTCCGCACCGGCCATCGGCGCACCGGAGACCTTCGTGACGCGAACGCGGTAGTAGTAGACCGACATTCCCGTGAGTTGTGGCACCGCTTCAAGGAGCACCTTCTGATCGGCCTCCGGTGCGAGGGTTGGCGCCTCCGCCGAGACACTGGCGAGCGCGAGGAGATTTTCTCCGAGAGCAATCTCCACCTGACCCGCGGCCCCGAGCGACAACGTGCTCCCCGGCGGAGTAACGGAAACCGGAAGCGCCGTGGCCGTGGATTTCGCCCACGCGTCATCCGGCAACGGTAGTGGGGTGACCGTTGGGGTTGGGGTTGGCGATGGCACCGGAAAGGGAAGACGTCCATTCACCACGGTGACACCCGCAAAGGTAACGAAACAACCGACAAGGAATGCAACGAGCCATTGCCACGGGTGAAATCGCGAAGTGCGTGGTCGCTCTGGCCAACGTGCCGAGCCAGGGTTCTGATTATCTAGTGTCATGCGCGATACACGTCGTTGAGGGTCACTGTTACGAGACCACGGTCTTCAAGAATTCCGACCAACTCAGGAAACACCGTGAGCACGGGTGACTGATTTGCGTGGCCGAGAAGGATTCTTCCTGCCTCCATATAGCGCGAAGCAAAGTCAACCAAAAGTTCGGGCTCGATGAATCCTGAGTCTGAAAGCGTGCCATCCCAAAGCACAGGGACCGTGTATCCCACCGAGGCTGCCACGTCGGCGACTCGGGCGTCGTAGACACCGAACGGGGGCCGAAAGTAGGGGCGCGCATCCACGCCAAAAATCCTCGTGATTTCATCATGGTTTCTCATGAGGTCTTCGCGAATGAAGTCGTCAGTCGCATCAACCATTCGAAAGTGGCTGTGCGTGTGGTTGGCAATCTGTACTTGACCCGACTCGACAAGCGGTTTCAATTTATTCGCCGCATCTTCCCAGCCAGGCGCTTTGCCGCATATGAAGAATGTAAGTCGGGCACCCGAGCGTCGTGCGAATTCGGCATACCCGTCCACAACCTCCGCCCCGAATCCATCATCAACAGTCCACGCAATGGCGTTGCCAACATTGTCCGGAAGCGAATAGATGGGACCCGACGGAACCGAAGAGGTCGGCATGGCGGGATCGAGTGGCAAGATTTGCGGACCTGGCGCGGCGACGGGGAGGTCTCCCAGGAATCCTGAGGGTAACGAATCAGCGACGTTGACCACAGCCCGCATTGGTGCACAAGCGGCAAGCACGGCTGTCACAGCTGCCCCGGTGGCCGCGGCAACAAACGTTCGCCTAAGCATGGAGTTAAGTCTAGGCGGGGACTGTGGACTGCACTACTCCGCCGGGATTGTGGTTGTGTCAATCACGAAGCGGAACTTCACGTCGTTCTTCGTAACGCGCGCAAAAGCTTCATTGATGTAATCGGCGTCGATGAGTTCGATGTCGGCCACAATGTTGTGGTTTCCCGAGAAGTCGAGCATCTCCTGAAGCTCGCTCAAGCTACCGATGTTTGAGCCGGCAAGACGACGGCGCTTCAGAACGAGAAGGCGAGCATCGATCGGCTCGGTCAGGGGTTCAACGGCACCGACGAGTACGAGCGTGCCGTCCGGCTTGAGAAGTCGAAGATAAGGGTTGACATCGTGCGACTGAGGCACCGTCGAAACGATGAAATCAAACGTTTCTTTGGCGTTTGCCATAGCGTCTTCGTCAGTCGACACGATGACCTCGTCTGCCCCGAGCCCGCGGATCATGTCTGACTTGTCGGGACTCGTCGTGAAGCCGACCGTTGTCGCACCGAGTGCGTGTGAATACTTGACACCGAGGTGGCCCAAGCCACCGATGCCGACGATGCCCACCCGCTTACCGGGACCAGCACCCCACGTCTTCAGCGGCGAGTACGTCGTGATTCCTGCGCACAGAAGGGGAGCTGCGGCGGCCGGGTCAAGATTCTCCGGAACGCGAAGGACGGCATGTTCCGTAATCACGATGGATTGCGAGTACCCCCCGTGCGTGGTCTGACCCTCGAAATCGGGATCGGGAGCGCCATATGTCCACACCGGACCGTTGGCACAATGCTGTTCACGCCCATCCTTACAGGAGACACATTCACCACAGCTGTCAACGAAAACACCAACGCCGACTCGATCACCGACGGCAAACTTGGTGACGGATGCACCAACTTCGGCCACTCGTCCAATCACTTCATGACCCGGGACAACGGGAAATGGCTGAGGTCCCCAATCACCCTTAACTGTGTGGATGTCGGAGTGACAGATGCCCTCATATTCGACATCAATTCGAACGTCTTTCGGACCCACATCACGTCGAAGAATGGTGTGCGGACGAAGGTCGGACGTGGTGTCAAATGCGGCATAGGCGCGAGTGGAGTAGCTCATCTGCCTAGTGTACGAGGTGCAACAGCGATTCGTCATTTCCCCGTCTAGTCTGGGAATCGCAATCTAGCGAGGAGCATTGTGATCGGACTCGGAACCATCGTCAACGTTGTCGCCATTCTTATTGGGGGCTCCCTCGGCGTGCTCGTCGGACATCGACTTCCAGAGCGCACGAGCCGAGTTGTCACCGACTCGCTTGGCCTGGTCGTGCTCGTCATCGGCGCCATGAATGTCATGTCCTTGACCAATGAAGACTTTGTCGCAGCCGTCGGACCGGGCGCTGGTCTCTTGGTAATCGTCGGCGCACTCGTTATCGGTGGCGTCGTTGGTTCACTGCTCGACATCGAATCTCGATTGGAGAAATTTGGTGGCTGGTTGCAGGGCTTGGTTCGCTCTCGCTCGACCGCGGGAACGAATGAGCCTCTTGGATTGACGGGCGCGAAAGGCAGTCGGTTCGTCGAGGGTTTTGTCGACGCGTCTCTCATCTATTGCGTGGGCCCAATGGCCATTCTGGGGGCGCTCAGTGACGGCACCGGTCATGGCATCGAAACTCTTGCACTGAAAGCGTCATTGGACGGAATCAGCGCGGTTGCCTTTGCCGCCGCGCTGGGGTGGGGTGTCGCTTTCTCTGCGCTGCCTGTGGGTCTTTGGCAGGGGCTTTTGACCCTGCTCGCGGTGGGTCTCGGCACATTCATGTCCACCGCTGTGATTGCGAGCATCACGACAACCGGAGGAATTTTGATGCTCGGCATTGGGCTTCGAGTTCTCAACATTCGACAGGTCAATGTGGGAAATATGCTCCCGGCCCTTGTTGTCGCCCCCCTGATCACGCTCGCTCTGGCGGGCATCCGGGGCACTCTCTAGTTGTTCACGCAACCGGTTCTATTTGTCGATTGACGCGGGCCTCAGAAAGCAACAGACTGACCCACAGATGCGCTTTTCTTTCACAGCGTGAGATTGGATTTACTATGGCTCGCAAGGTTCGTTCAGAAGATGAGCAAATTCGTCGACTTCGCGTCTACAACATCGTGGCGGGCGGGGTTCACTTTCTTCAAGGTGCCGCGTTTCTCTTTCTGCTAACCCGACTGAGTGACCAGGTCACCTTCCCGGTCACGGTTGACTACATGACGGGCCCTCCGGGACTCGACCTGCCAACAGAACGAGTCACGCTGTTCGACGTCAACCTCGGGCTCGGCGTGGTTGCGTTCCTTTTCATGTCCGCGTTTTTCCACTTCTTGATTTCTTTGCCGGGAGTGTTCAACCGCTACTCAAATGGACTCAAGAAAAACCACAACTACTTCCGTTGGACCGAGTATTCGCTCAGCTCGTCCGTGATGATTTGGCTTATTGCGCAACTCACTGGTGCGACCGACGTCGGAGCCCTGTTCGCGATCTTTGCCGTCAACGCATCCATGATTCTCTTCGGCGCACTTCAGGAAAAGTACGAGACTCCGGGAAACAAGCAGTTCTTGCCATTCATCTTCGGATCGATGACAGGCATCGTGCCCTGGATCATCATCATGATTTACACGTTGCAACCGGGTTCGACAAACGCCGTCGAAGTTCCTGGTTTTGTCATCGGCATCATCATCTCGCTGTTCGTATTCTTCAACACCTTCGCGGTCAATCAGGCCCTTCAATACCGCCAAGTCGGCGGATGGAAGAGCTACCTTCGAGGCGAGCGCATGTACATCACGCTGAGCTTGGTGGCCAAGAGCGTGCTCGCGTGGCAGGTGTTCTCGGGGGCTCTCGCGCCGCTGTTCGTCAACTCATAGTGACGCATATTTATCCTCGCGCGACGTAAACTAGAAACAGTCGAAGTCGTCAGCAAGGAGGGTCGTACGTCGTGACCCACAGCGTTGACCTTGGCTTGCGCCTTCGTGAAGCTCGCGAAGATCGTGGCAAGAGTTTGCGCGGTGTTGCTCAAGCAATCGGTGTGTCGCCGTCGTTACTTTCTCAGGTGGAGAACGGGCACATTCAACCGTCGGTCCCCACGCTGTACGCACTCGTCACCCACCTGGAGGCATCCCTCGACGAGGTTCTTGGTGTTCAAACCGGTGTACCTCTCCCACCCGAGCACATCGGCAGTGACGCCGTCGTGATACAGAAAGCGGACGAAAATCCCGTTGCACACATGGGTGACGGAGTGACGTGGGAGAGTCTCGCGCACTCGCCGGCAGCCTCAAGCGTCAGTGGCTACCTGGTCACCTATGACCCGCACACCGGTAACAACGGCGCACATTCTGAGCGATTGCAGCATGTGGGATCGGAATACGGAGTGCTCGTGCATGGAGAGCTCACGCTCTACATTCGCGACGAGGCCCACGTCCTCTCACCAGGCGATTCGGTGCACTTCGACTCAATGCTTCCGCACCTCTATGTCAATCACGGCATGGAGCCTGCCCGTGGCGTCTGGTACCTGTGGGGTCAGACGCCCCACGACGAAATCGACCACTGAGTCACGTTTCACGGTTCATTCAATCAAGGGTTCATGCGATTGAAGGTCAGACGCGCTGCGCCGAGGAACCGTTCACTCAGCGCAGCGCGTGCCTCTGGGGGCTTCTAGCGCCTCACTCGCGACCAGGCGTCGATGCCGACCGCGATGAGCAGGATGAGCCCGAGCGTGATCTGCTGGAACAGCGCATCCACGCCCAATAGATTGAAGCCGTTACCGATGAGTGCAATGAAGAGAACCCCGATTACCGTGCGCCAGATAGCGCCCTCTCCGCCCAAAATCGATGTTCCACCGACCACGATGCCTGCCAGGACCGTGAAGGTCAAAGCGGTTCCTGCAGAAGCCTGTGCGCTCAAAACGCGTGAGGTGTCCAAGATCCCGCCGAGGCCCGCTGCAACACCGCTCAAAACGAAGGCGAGAATCCGCACCCACGACACCTGAATGCCCGCGAGTCGCGCCGCCTCGGCGTTACCGCCGGCCGCGTACCAATAACGCCCGAGAGTGGTGCGAGCGAGAATGAGGCCGAGCACGACGACGACAATGATGGCAATCCAAATGGCCGACTGGACGCCCAGAATCTTGGCTTTCGCAATCACACCAAAGTCGGGGTGGTCGTAGAGCACGATCAGGTTTCCACCGGTAACGAGCGACGCGACTCCGAGAGCAATAAATGACATGGCCAGAGTCGCAATTAGTGCATTGATTTTGAGGATGGTGCTGACCACACCATTCACCAATCCAACGAGAGCGCCGACGGCGAGCCCCGCCAGAATGGCAACGATTGGCCCTTGGGTCATGGCCAAGGTTCCGGCGACGACGGACGAAAGGGCATATGTGGCCCCGACCGACAAATCGATTCCGCCGGTGATCAGCACGATGGTTCCAGCTGCCGCAATGATGAGGATTGATGACTGCTGATCAAGAATATTCAGCAGGTTTACTGGTTTCAGGAATGATGGGCTCCCGATGGAGACGGCGATGAAAATCACGAGGAAGGGAAGAACAATCGCGAGCGATCTCCACCGGACGCGACCGAGTAGTCCCGGTCGGCCTGTGATTTCTTCGCCCGATGTGGCGAGACTCTTGTTCATGTGAGTGTCCTTACTTTTCTTTGCCTGAGATCAGCGTGGGGATTGCTTGAGTGAATGCCGCGCCAATAATGTTTGTCTCCGTCATCTCATCCCCCGTGAACTCAGCGACGAGAGAACCGGCACGCACCACGAGGACGCGGTGACACAGACCAATGACCTCTTCGACGTCCGACGAAATCACGAGCACTCCGGAGCCTGCGTTTGCCTGCTCCACGATGAGGTCGTAAATCGCACGACGAGATCCGACGTCAACGCCACGTGTTGGCTCGTCGGCAATCATGATTCGACGAGATTTCTGCAGACCTCGACCGAAAACCACCTTTTGCTGGTTTCCACCCGACAACGCCGAAACCAGTCGAGAATCCGCACCGCGGACTGTCACTCGATTGAGAACATCCATAACGCTGGCTTGCTCACGCTTTCGTCGAATCCACAGTGCGCGCGCAAAGAGTGACAAGTTTGAAATGCTCACGTTGTCTCGAATGGAACGTGCCAAAAATAGGGCTTGGTCCTTGCGAGATTCCGGGATGAGGAACAAACCATTCGCGAGACTCGCACGAACACCGTGCTCGAGTGGGCGGCCATCGATGGTGATTTCACCGGCGAATCGCGGTGTCGACCCGAAGATTGCATGCGCAATCTCACTACGCCCCGCACCGACGAGTCCCGCGAGTCCCACAATCTCTCCAGGACGAATGTCGAGTGACACCCGATTGACACCCGGGGCACTCAAGCCACGAACGACTAAGACCGGTTCCTGCGTCTGCTTCGGAACCTGCGGTTTCGCGGGGAAGAGAGAACTGAGCTCACGCCCGAGCATTCCCGAAATCAGGGATTCTTCCGATTCTTTCTTTGCGGGGCCTGTGCGAATTAGTTCGCCATCACGCAAAATTGTGATGTCATCGGCAAGATCGAGAACCTCGCCGAGAAAGTGTGAGATGAGCAACACCGTGCGACCCGAGGCCGCAAGCGATCGAATGAGCTCGTGGAGGCGTTCAACGTCGGCACCTGAGAGGGCTGCGGTGGGCTCATCCATGATGATGAATGACGAACCACTCGCGAGAGCCCGGAGGATTTCCACCTTCTGTTGGTCGGCGGTGCGCAACTGACCCGCGATATCGTCTGGGTTCAGGGCGAAGCCCACGTTCTCGGTGAGCTCAAGAAACCGGCGTCGCAGTTCTCGATTGCTCAAGAATCCGGCTCGGCTCGGCTCGTTGCCCAAGAAAATGTTCTGAGCAACGGTCAGTGAGGGCACAAGAGCGAGTTCTTGTGCGATGGTCGCAATGCCGTGCTTGAGTGCATCACGGGTGCGACGAAAACTTAACGGTTCTCCGTCAACGATGAGCTCGCCCGCATCCGGGGTGTAAATGCCCGAGATGATCTTGCTCAACGTGGATTTTCCGGCACCATTCTCACCTACGAGTGCGTGCACGGTCCCCCGCCGAATCGCGAGGGAGATGTCCTTCAGAACGGGAGTCCCGCCGAAGGCCTTACCGACCCCCCGGAGTTCCACGTGGAACTCCGGGAGACCGGACTGGGGCTGATTAGCCTGCATTTTTGTGGTTAGCCGATCCACTCACCGGTGAACTGGCTGGCAGTGTCCTTGGTGATGACACCGTTGTTGGGCAGACCCGAAAGCGGGTTGGTGCCCTTGGTTACGGTTCCACTCTTGAGAGCTGCAAGCAGCTGCTCCATGGCGAGCTTGCCGGTCGTGGCCGGAGCCTGCGCGACATCAGCGAACCAGGTGCCGTTAGCGACACCGGTCACAGCGGTCGAGCTGCCACCGAAGCCAACGAGCAGCACCTTGCCGGTCAGTCCCGCACCGTCGAGAGCCTGAACGGCACCCTGGATGCTCTGGTCCGAACCTGCAATGAGGTTGATTCCGGGCTGTGCCTGGAGCATGTCCTGCACGGCCTTGAGAGCGTACGACGGGGTGAAGAAGCCTTCGCCCTCGCCAACGATCTTGACCGGGGATCCCGCGATGGCTGCGTCGAAGGCTTCCTTGGTCGCAACGTCAAGTGCCGAAGCCTTGATGTTGTACATGTAGCCAACGTTGCAGGGGTCGAGTTTCTGCGATGCACACGCAGCCACGACCTGCTCGCCGAGCTTGGTGCCCAGCTCCGTAGGAACGAAGACAACGTTGCCCGAGAGGCCCTCAACCTGCGACTCGAACGTCGTCAGGTCCGGTCCGAGGATCTGGTCCATGTTGACAACCTTGATGCCGGCGTCGATGGCCTGCTTCGCGAGATCAGTCAGACCGGTTCCGAAGATCGGCTGCGTGATGATGCCCTGGAACTTGCCCGAGGTGATGGCGTCCTGCAGCTGCTGGTACTGCACCTTGGGGTCGTTGTTTGCATCGAATACGGTGACCTCGGCTCCGTTCGCTTCTGCGACGGCCTTGGCGGCAGCCAGCATCGGCGAGTCGTAGCTGTTGGTCACGGCGAACGACAGGTACGCGATTTGCGGCTTGTCGCCTCCGGCGGAGTTACCGGAACATCCGGCGAGCCCGAGTGTTGCCACTGCTGTGACAGCCACTAGGGACAGCACTGTCCGTAGTTTCTTGTTCATGTGTTACCTCTCTTGTTGGGTTTTTCTTCACCTGTGACGCTGAAGAAAGGATGCGCGAATCGCGCAAGTGGGCTGGTTGCCCGCGGGCCAGGGCCCGGTACTGCCGTTACCCGTAGGTGTATGGGTTCGGGATGGGCTCGTCCTCGGGAATAGCCGGGCTCATCCACTCGTTCCACTGGTCCGGTCCGAGCTGTCCGCGAACATACTCGACCGAGTTGGCGACCTTGTCGCGAATCGGTGCGAGCGGCAGGTTGATGCGTTCGCCGTCGTACTTGACGACCTTGCCGTCAATCACGACCGTGTGCACATCCGCGGTACCGGCCTGGTAGACAACGTGCGCGTAGGCGTTGAGGATCGGCGTCATCGCGGGCGACTCGTCGTTCTTGATCAGCACGACGTCAGCCTTCTTGCCCACGGTGAGCGAACCAATCTGGTCAGCCATACCGAGCGAGTGCGCGCCACCCATGGTGGCCTGCCAGACGGCGTCTTGCGCCGTCATGCGGTTGACCGTGACTGTTTCGCCCTTGGCCTGAGCCTCGAGGTGGTCACGCGAGCGGAACGCACTGAGCGTCGAACGCATGGCCGAGAAGAAGTCGGCGCTCCACCACACACTCGTGTCCATTGACAGTGAGCTGGTGATGCCGTACTTCTTGATTTCCCACGACGAGGGGTAGCCCTGTCCAGCGCTCTGCTCGCTCTCTGTCGAAACCGAGACGGTTCCTCCGGTGGCGGCAATCTTCTGGTAGCTCTCCTTGCCGAGAGACGAGGCGTGCACGTAGCAAACCTTGTCGGTCATCCAGCCACCGTCGAACATCTGGCTGATGCTGGTGTCGGTGGTAGCCCCCCACACACCCGCGTGGGTGGTGACGCGCAGGTCGAGGTCGCGAGCGGCCTTGAACGCCGACTCCTCAGGGAAGCCCTCGGCGCCGGTGACGTCGAACGCGAGCTGCAAGCCGAGCATGTCACTCGTCTTGAAGTCGCCGACC
>Ga0114976_10001357_pt1 | contig 15305 bp, 15 predicted proteins | sample S_130805_EF_Meta_FD_87319 | JGI IMG/M metagenome (GOLD analysis project Ga0114976, IMG submission 87319) | Freshwater microbial communities from Lake Simoncouche, Canada to study carbon cycling - S_130805_EF_MetaG | ecosystem: Environmental > Aquatic > Freshwater > Lake | place: Lake...
CGATGACGACATCGCGACCTGTTTTCAATTGCCCATCGGTCTGCACCACCACACGATCACGCAGGCCGTTGAGAAGCAGCGTTTGCTGCGTTTCAGCGAGCCCCAGTTCCCACGGGGCACCCGCATGCTTGAGTGAGGTGAGCGGCGACGCACCGGTACCTCCGTCGTGGCCGGAGATGAGGACCACGTCAGCGTGCGCCTTTGCAACCCCTGCCGCCACCGTTCCCACGCCAACCTCAGACACGAGCTTCACGTGAACCCGAGCGCGCGGGTTGGCGTTCTTCAGGTCATGAATGAGCTGGGCAAGGTCTTCAATGGAATAGATGTCGTGATGCGGCGGCGGCGAGATGAGTCCCACACCCGGAGTGGAGTGCCGAGTCTTGGCAACCCACGGATACACCTTGTGGCCGGGCAGCTGGCCCCCCTCGCCAGGCTTGGCCCCCTGCGCCATCTTGATCTGGATGTCATCGCTGTTGACGAGGTACTCGCTCGTCACTCCGAAACGCCCGGAAGCCACCTGCTTGATGGCTGAGCGCTTGGAGTCACCGTTGGCCATGGTGACAAACCGTTCGGGGTCTTCGCCACCCTCACCGGTATTCGACTTCGCGCCGATGCGATTCATCGCGATGGCGAGTGTCTCGTGTGCTTCCTGTGAGATCGAGCCGTACGACATAGCCCCCGTGGAGAAGCGGGTGAGAATGGACTCGATGGGCTCGACCTCGTCGATCGAGATGGGTTCGCGGTCACGGAACCGGAACAGGCCGCGCAAGGTCATCAGCCTCTCGGACTGCTCGTTGACCCCGTCGGTGTACTGACGAAAAATGTCGAACCGCTTGGTGCGAGTGGCGTGCTGAAGTCGGAACACCGTCTCGGGATTGAACAGGTGCTGCTCACCCTCACGCCGCCACTGGTACTCGCCACCGACGTCGAGTGTGCGATGGGCGTTTGGTGTACCCGACGGTGGGTATGCGGTGTGATGTCGGAGTGCGACTTCCTCCGCCAGAACATCTAGACCCACTCCACCGAGCTTGGACGCCGTGCCAGTGAAGTACGGATCGATGACCGATGGAGCCAGACCGATCGCCTCAAAGATCTGCGCACCGCGGTACGAGGCAACAGTCGAGACGCCCATCTTCGACATCACCTTGAGAACGCCCTTACCCAAGGCTTTCACCAGATTGCGCATCGCCTTCTCTGGGCTTACGCCTTCGATCAGACCTCGACGCGCGAGGTCTTCAACGGTTTCGAGTGCAAGGTACGGATTCACTGCCGCCGCGCCATAGCCCACGAGTAGAGCCACGTGGTGCACTTCGCGCACGTCGCCTGCCTCGATGAGCAGACCCACCTGGGTGCGGCTCTTCGTGCGCACGAGGTGATGGTGAACGGCCGCGCACAACAGCAGTGACGGGATCGGCGCCAAGGTGGCATCACTGTCACGATCACTCAGGACAATGAACCGCTTGCCCTGGCGAATGAGGGCATCGACCTCGCGAAAGATCTCCCGAAGGCGGCGCTCGAGAGCCTGCCCACCGCCGGCCACCGGATACAGGCCTGAGATGCGAACACCGGCAAAGCCAGGTTGATTTCCGTCCGCGTTGATATGCAGCACCTTGGCGAGCTCGTCGTTGTCGATAACCGGGAAAGGCAGCACCACCTGACGGCAGTGAGCGGGCGTAGGTTCGAGCATGTTGCCTTCTGGCCCGATGTGGCTGCCCAACGAGGTCACGATCTCCTCGCGAATGGCGTCAAGCGGCGGGTTAGTCACCTGAGCAAATAGTTGCGCGAAGTAATCGAACAGCATGCGTGGACGATCCGAGAGGGCCGCAATGGGCGTGTCCGTGCCCATCGAACCGAGTGCCTCACCACCCGAGGACGCCATCGGCTCCAGCAGAAGTCGCACGTCTTCTTCTGTGTAGCCGAACGTCTGCTGCCGCCTCGCGACGGACTCACTGGTGTGAACAATGTGCTCGCGCTCGGGTAGCTCGGCAAGGTAAGTCAGGCCCGCTTCAAGCCATTGCGCGTAGGGCTGTTCGGCAGCGAGGGCCGCCTTGACCTCATCGTCTTCGATGATGCGCCCTTGCGCCGTGTCGACGAGGAACATCAGGCCCGGCTGCAGGCGTCCTTTGCGCACAATGCGCGACTGATCAATATCGAGGACGCCGGATTCAGAGCTCAGGACAACAAGACCGTCGTCGGTGACCCAGAACCGTCCGGGACGCAGTCCGTTGCGATCGAGTACTGCTCCGATCTGCGTACCGTCGGTGAAGCACACATTGGCGGGGCCGTCCCACGGCTCCATGAACGTTGCGTGGAATTCGTAGAACGCGCGACGCGCGGGGTCCATCGACGGATTGTTCTCCCACGCCTCAGGGATCATCATGAGAACGGAATGCGGGAGTGATCGACCGCCCAGGTGGAGTAACTCGAGAACTTCATCGAAGGATGCGGAGTCACTACCGCCGGGCGTGCAGATCGGGAACAGGCGAGAAAGGTCGCCGGAAATGCGGGTCGAGGTGAGCAGAGCCTCACGCGCCTGCATCCAGTTGCGGTTGCCGCGCACCGTGTTGATCTCACCATTGTGGGAGATGTACCGGTACGGGTGCGCCAGTGGCCACGACGGGAAGGTGTTGGTGGAGAAACGGGAATGCACGAGGGCAAGTGCGGACGTATAGGTGTCGTCCGAGAGGTCGGGATAGAAGGGCTCCAGCTGCCCGGTGGTGAGCATGCCCTTGTACACAATCGTGCGGGCCGACAACGATGCGAAGTACGTGCCGAGCTCATGCTCCACGCGCTTGCGCAACGGGAAGACCACGCGGTCAAGATCGACGCCAGCCAATCGAGCTCCCCCACGCGCTTGCGCCGACACAAACAGCTGCCAGAAGCTTGGCATCACGCTGCGCGCGGTGTGCCCGACGAGTGATGGATCAATCGGCACATCACGCCAGCCGAGGACGGTTACCGACTCCTCACGCGCCAACGCCTCGATGGCCGCCCGCGCCGATGCAGCCTCACTCGAGTCGTGTGGCAAGAAGGCGATGCCGACGGCGTACGCGCCAGCTTGGGGTAGCTCGAAATCCACACGGCCACGCAGAAAGGCATCGGGGATCTGGGTGAGGATGCCTGCACCATCGCCACTGTCGGGCTCTGCCCCTGATGCGCCCCGGTGCTCGAGGTTGCGCAGAGCAGTCAGGGCCTGGTCGACGATGTCGTGGGAGGGAACACCCGTGAGCGTCGCGACGAAGGCCACGCCACACGCATCACTCTCCCGCGTGCCGTCATACAGTCCCTGAACTGTCGGTTGAGCGGCAGAAGAGAAAACCCCGCCATGGGGTTGAGGGCGCTGACCGGGGATCACGAGCACTCCTGACGACGTCGTCCACGATCGGAGGAACCGATCGGACGGGACGTCGTTGGCCCGCGGCCCCCGACTCTACCGAACTACGAGCCGGAAGGCGAAGCGGCGCCGCTGGCAGCCGGGCTGCCGCCGGCCATCGCCGCAGTGGCATCGGCCACGAGCTTGGTCAGCGTTGCCTGATCTATGAGGTCCTTGGCCGCCACCTCGGTGCCATTGAGCTTGGCGAGCGGGGTGCCAGGGATATTGGCGTCATAGAACACCTGCGCGCTGTTGGCTGCCCATGACAGGTAGGTGCGATCGTTGAAGCACGTGGTGAAGGTGTCGAGCTCCGGACCTGTGATCCCAGCGTCCTGTGCGAACTGAATGAGATTGGCGTCGGTGTAGCCCAGACCCTCCTGCGGCTGGTTGGCGAAGACAGCGGAGTGGTACTGCTCCGCCTTGCCCGCATCGATCGCACAGCCCCAAGCGGCCGTGGCGCGCTGTGACGAGTCATTCTTGAGGTTGGTGTCGAGGAAGATCGTCGGACGCCAAATCAGGCGAATCTTGCCGCTATTGGCCAACTCAATGATGCTCGCACCCGCAGCCTTCTCAAGCATGCCGCAGGAAGGACATTGGAAGTCCTCCCAGACCTCGAGGGTCGGAACAGCATCCGTACCGGTGCCGACGGGCACACCGAACGCATAGGCATCATCTGCGGGAAGGGCACCCTGCGGCAGTGGAGCGTTGGGGTTGGCGGTCGCCGAGGGCGCGCCGCTGGCGGTGTCAGCCGACGAGTCGCCCTTCTTGACGACAACAGCAACGGCGATGATGCCCACCACAACGAGGACCACGACCACCGCACCGATGATGCGGATCAGCTGCTCGCGGCGACGCTCGGAGGACATCGCGGCCGCGTTTGCGGCTGCTGCTCGGTCCCGGCGGCTGTTGCCCGAATTGCTCATGCGTTCGCTCCTGTGTCCTGAGTTCGCTGTTCGTCGTGTCCGCGTACACCGTACGCGGTGCGCTTGTGCGACGGATCAAGTGCCAGCCGGGTTCCCGGCCACGCCACTAGCCATACGCCCATCCCGACAAAAAGGAGGTCTCGCAGGATCTCTGAGGTGTAGCGCCACGTGACGCCCTCGCCTGAGATATCTCCCCCGCCCCCAAAACAGCCACAGTCAATGCTGTAGCCGCGCGCCCACACGCTGGCGATGCCAGCGATGAAGGCCGCCATGAGAAGTGCCGTGGCCAAGCCAGCCCAGCGGACGAAGAGCCCGATCAGCAGCAGGACACCCATGAGGACCTCACCGATGGGCAGCGCCCATCCGAGGATGGTCGTGGTGGAGGTGCCGCTGAAGATGCGGTACGCGATGATCGCTTCGCGCGCACCGTTGGGCTCCAGCAGTTTGACCGTGCCGGCGTAGAGCAGCACACCGGCAAGCACAAGTCGAAAGATCAGACCGATCCAAGGATTGCCCCATATTCGTGTCATCCGCGTACCCCTTCGGCTAACTCCTGCGCGAGGGCATGAACAGCCGCACAGGCTTCTGCATGGCTATCGGCCTGGAGAATTCTGCGGACGAATGCGGACCCGACGATGACTCCATCGGCGTAACCCGCCACGCCCCGCGCTTGCTCTCCGGTGGATACACCAAGGCCCACCGCAATGGGTAGGTCAGTGAGCGCGCGTGCGCGCCGGACAAGGTCGGGCGCGGCGTCGCTCATCTGAGCGCGCGCGCCGGTGACACCCATGAGCGATGCCGCGTAGAGGAATCCAGAGGTTGCCTCCACCACGGTGCGCATGCGCTCGTCGGTGGATGAGGGGGCCACGAGAAAAATTCTGTCCAACCCGTGCGCGTCGGTAGCGGCTCGCCACGGACCGGACTCTTCGGGCGTGAGGTCGGGCGTAATGACGCCCACACCGCCGGCCTCCCGCATGCCCGCAGCGAACCGGTCGACCCCGTAGCGCTCAAGGGGATTCCAGTACGACATGACAACGGTGGCGGCTCCGGTGGTAGCGACCGCTGCCACCGTTTCGAGAACTACGTCGGTGGTGGTTCCGCCACGAAGCGCTATATCGACTGCCGTTTGGATGTCGGGACCATCCATGAGCGGATCGGAGTACGGCAGACCCACTTCAACGATGTCGACACCACCCTCGACCATCGCCGCGACAAGTTCGATGCCACTGTCACGCGTCGGGAAGCCCGCAGGGAGGTAACCGATGAGTGCTGCGCGACTCTCAGCCTTCGCGTCGCCGAACGCCTGCGTGAGCGTGCGACTCATGCGTCTCCTAGATCGATTCCGAACCAAGCCGCCGCAGTCGCGACGTCTTTGTCGCCCCGCCCAGAAAGATTGACGATGATGACCGCATCCGGGCCAAGTTCGCGCCCGAGTCGGATTGCCCCGGCGAGGGCATGCGCGGTCTCAATCGCAGGAATGATCCCCTCGGTGCGACACAGAGCAGCGAAGGCCTCCATCGCCTCGTCGTCGTTGACCGCTTCATAGATCGCTCGGCCAGTGTCGTGTAACCACGCGTGCTCTGGCCCCACACCGGGATAGTCGAGTCCGGCACTGATGGAGTAGGACGGCAGAGTTTGGCCCCACTCGTCCTGCATCACATACGTCCGCGCCCCGTGGAGAACGCCCGGCAGACCTGCACTGAACCGAGAGGAATGCTGACCGGTCTCGACTCCCTTGCCGCCAGCCTCGTACCCGCGCAACTGCACCGCCGGGTCATCGACAAAGCCACTGAACAGGCCCATGGCGTTGGATCCACCACCCACGCAAGCCACGACCGCATCGGGCAGTCGTCCTTCAATCGCGAGCACCTGCGCCCGTGCCTCTCGACCGATCACGCCATGGAACCAGCGCACCATGCTGGGGAATGGCGAAGGCCCCGTGACGGTGCCGAGCAGATAGTGAGTGGACTCCACCGAGGCAACCCAGTCGCGCATGGCCTCGTTGATGGCGTCCTTGAGGGTGCGGCTTCCAATGGTGACCGGTACCACCTCGGCACCCAGCAGTTTCATGCGAGCCACATTGAGCGCCTGACGGTGAGTGTCTTCCTCGCCCATGTAGACAACACAGTCCAGACCCATGAGCGCTGCCGCCGTTGCCGCCGCAACACCGTGTTGTCCCGCGCCCGTCTCAGCGATGACGCGGGACTTGCCCATGCGCACCGTGAGGAGGGCCTGCCCCAGAACATTGTTGATCTTGTGCGAGCCCGTGTGATTGAGATCCTCGCGCTTGAGATAGACGCGGGCCCCACCGCACAGTTCGCCAAACCGGCGAGCCCGGGTCAGCGGATTCGGGCGACCGGTGTAGTCACGCTCCAATTCGGCCAGCTCTGCACGGAACTGCGGGTCAGCGATGGCGGCTTGGAAATGAGTCTCGAGTTCATCCAATGCCGCGGTCAGGGCTTCCGGCACAAATCGACCGCCATAGGGGCCAAAGTGCCCTGGTGCGCCGGTCGGCGCAGTGATGGTCATGTCAGGCCCGCCCATGCCGAAGTGCCGGGTGCGCCCCTGCGGCAACGAGGTCGTGCACGGCTGCGCGGGGATCCTTGCCCGTCACCAGACTCTCGCCCACGAGCACCGCATCGGCGCCTGACTCGGCATAGGTGATCAGGTCATGGGCATCGCGCACACCAGACTCCGCAATCGTGATGCAGTCGGCGGGTATCAGCGGCGCGACTCGGGCGAACGTGCCTCGATCGACCTCGAGGGTGCGCAGATCACGTGCATTGACCCCAATGATCTGGGCGCCAGCGGCAACGGCCCGCTCTACCTCGTCTTCGTCATGGACTTCGACGAGCACCGCGAGCCCCAGGCTGGAGGCGCGTTCGACGAGGCTCACAAGCGCCTCTTGGTCCAGAGCCGCAACGATGAGCAGCACCATGTCGGCGCCTGCGGCGCGCGCTTCCCACAATTGATAACTGGTCACGATGAAGTCCTTGCGCAGGACAGGGATGTCGACTGCGGCCCGCACGGCGACGAGATCATCCAAACTGCCGCCGAACCTGCGCTCTTCGGTAAGCACGCTGATGCAATGTGCCCCACCTGCTTCGTACTCGCAGGCGAGTGCAGCAGGATCTGCAATCTCGGCAAGCTCGCCTTTGCTGGGGCTGCGTCGCTTGACCTCGGCAATCACGCATACGTCGCTGCCGCCGAGAACTGCCGCAACGTCGCGGGTAGAGGGCATACCCGACACCTTGGCCTTGAGCTCATCCAGGGAGACCTGAGACATCCGACGAGCGACGTCCTCGCGTACCCCCACGATGATGTCGTCAAGCACGGTCACATCCGCAAGGGTAGCCACGAGTTGTCATTCCGGCGCGCGCGGGCACATTCCGGGCTCTCGGTCAGGCGGTAAACCTTCTGGACTCCGCCTTCAGCCGATGTCTGAGCCGAGGTAGGGAACGACATTACGGACCACACCAAAGGCGATGAGGACCACCAAAGAAAGAGCCATGAGTTGATTGCGGCGGCGTACTTTCAGCCGCGTCACCGCAGGATGGCGGCCTGTCCACGACCGCCACGCCCACACAATCCAGGCGATGACAGCCAGCGGCGCAAGGGCAACTAGAAGCACATTGTGGTCGAGTGCCGCAGGCACGTTGCCGTGCAGCAGGTCATAGGAACCACGCATAAGTCCGCAGCCGGGGCAATCGATACCCAGAAGAAACCGCGTGGGACATAGGGGGTAGTGGCCGGGCTCATTGGGGTCGACAGCGAAGAGGTATCCCAAGCTCAGACCCGCACCAACCAGAACGGCCACCGGGACTCGCATGCGTACGAGACGCGAACGAGTATCCACACGCGCGGGCACCACCACGTCGGGCTTGGCAGGGACGTCCACCGCGGTCATGGCGAAACGATACGCCCGCTAGACAGGCAGGCGTACCGTGAAGCGCGCCCCACCCTCGGGTGCCGCGCCAGCTTCGGCTTCGCCACCGAGGCCGCGAGCCAGCCGGCCCACCAGGGCAAGTCCAAGTCCTGTGCCCACCGGTCGCTCACCGCGATACCGCTCGTGCAGCACCCCCGGTTCGAACGCAACCGAGAGGTCGTCCGGGGTGAGTCCAGGGCCAGAGTCTCGAATCTCGACAACGGCGAACCCCGGCTCTCGGCGAATGGCGAGAACGATCATTGATCCGCGGGGTGACACCCGCAATGCGTTTTCCGCAAGGTTGTCGATGATCTGGCGTACGCGAATAGGATCGGTGCGCACGTGCACCTCGTCCGAAGGAACTTCGGCGACCCATTGCAGGCCCTCGCGCGTCACGCGATCCGCCCAGACCATCGCCGCCTCTTCGGCAATCTCGCACAGGTCAACATCAATGGGAGTAACCGGAAAGTCGACGGCCCCCAGCCGTGCCAGATCCAGAAGGTCCGAGACAAGACGATCAAGACGGGCTGCCTCGGCGGACACCACGGAGCCCGTACGTTCGATGTCTTCTGGCGGGATGACCCCGTCCGCAAGTGCCTCTGCGTAGCCCTTGACCGCGGTCAGTGGCGTGCGAAGTTCATGAGACACCGAAAGTAGGAATTCGCGCTGGCGACCCTCGGAGATCACGAGGGCATGGTTGAGATGATTGAGGGCGACCCCAATATCGGCGATTTCGGTGGGCCCAGACGGTATGACGGTGACATCGCGCTCTCCGGATGCCATTTGGTTCGCCGCATCGCGAGCTTCTCGCAACGGACGAGTGAGGCGACGCGCCGCCCAATATCCGATCGGGATGGCAACTAGCAGGCCGATGATCAGGGCAGACGCGAAACGGCGCAACACCTCGAATGCCTGTCCACCCACGACGGAGTAGGGCTGCGTCAGCACCAGCGTCATGCCGTTGCTGAGAGCGCGCGATTCGACAAGCACATCCCCGGATGGCTGACGGACAACTTCCTGGTCTGAATCCAGCGATTCGGCAATCTCCTCGGAGGTGATGTTCGGCGGGAGCTCGCCTCCCGGGCTCACGAGATACCCCTCGATGGACTTGGCCCTGAGCGTGTCCATCAAACCTCGAGGGATGAACCGATCCGGGTGTGCAGGATCCTCACGTTCAAGGCCCGAGGCCGTGAGGTCCGCGAGAATTCGCAGGTCACTGCGCACCGTGTTCTGGCTCGACGACCGAATGAGTGGGTAGGCCACCACGCCGGCCAGACCCACCGCGATCGTCGCGATGGCAGCGCAGAGAAGCACCGTGCGAGTGACGATGCTGACGCGCGCGGACCTCAACCCGTCGCCTCTGCCGAATACCCCACGCCACGTACCGTGCGAATGGGACTGTCGTCTCCAAGTTTTGCCCGCACCTGCGCCACATGAACGTCCACCGTGCGCGTGCCCACCACAGCCGCATAGCCCCACACCTCCGACAGCAGGTGCTCGCGCGAGTAGACCCGTCCAGGATGACTCATGAGGTGTTCGAGCAGATCGAACTCCGTTGCGGTGAGAACGATGTCGGTGCCCCCGCACGTGACTCGACGGGTGACCGGATCCAGACTGACCGCGCCCATCACCAATGGGGCTTCATCGGTGGCGGCGACGTGAGACCGTCGGACAACCGACTTCACCCGCGCTACAACTTCACGCGGACTAAATGGCTTGGTGATGTAGTCGTCCGCTCCCAGCTCAAGGCCCAGCACGCGATCGACTTCGTCGTCCCGCGCGGTGCAGAACAGGACGGGCACCCAGTCACCGTCGGCGCGCAGTCGTCGGCACACTTCGGTGCCATCCATGCCCGGGAGTCCAACATCCAGAATGATCGCCACCGGGTGCAAACTTCGTGCCGCTTCCAACCCCGATGGTCCATCGATAGCCACGTGCACGCCGAATCCCTCGCGAGACAGGTACAGACGCAAGAGGTCAGAGATGGCGCGCTCGTCCTCGACCACGAGGACGACGCCGCGAGAGGATTCCGGAGTCACCCGCTAAGAGTGTCAGACGACCGTCCCTCCTGAATGCCTCTGCGGTGCAGCAGGGATCAGAAGGTTGTCAGGTTTTGGTAAGGGTCCGGTGCTGTGCGCCGGATCGAGCGCTAGTGGTGCGCTGTCGCGCCACGCTTGGCGCGCGACATGATGAGCGGGACGATGCCGCCCAGCACGAGCACCGCAACCCCGACCCAGAACAGCGGCCAGTTGGCCACGATGAGGGCGAGCGTGCCGATGAAGAAGGCGATGATGACGAGGACGACCCCGGTCCAAGCAGCAGGGGTGGAACCGTGTGATGACGCACTCATGGCTGCATCTAATCACTCATCGACGGTGGGATCCTGACCGGCATCCAGTTGCGCCCACGGGTCGCGATGAGTCGCGCTGCGTTCGTACTTGGTGCCCATGGAAGGCCAACTTCGCCCTCTACTCACGGCCGCGGCCCCCGCGGCAAGGACGAGGAGCCCACCGATAGCGCCCACGATCCACCACCCGGTCCATGCCGCGTCGACGTGGAGTGTGGAACCAGCGTCGGCCGAGGCAACCTGGTCGATGCGGCCCGATGGCGAGAGTCCAAAGGCCACACAACCCCCGACCGCCAAGATTCCCGCCGCTGCCAGCACAACCCCGACGATCGGACGACCCCAGCCGCGGGTAGCGATGAGCCCGGGGAGCCCGGCCCATGCAACGACACCCATCACCGATGCCAACGGTGCTACATCGCGGCCGGAGAGCAGGAGAACTCGCATCGCACCCGACTCAAGACCCGCCAAGGGAACCTGCGCCTGCGCCCACGTCGCAGACGACGCCCACAGCACGAGGCCACCGCCCACGACCAGGAGCACCAGTGCAAGGGCGTATCCGCGCCGCCGATCAGACATGGCGCTCCAGAGTCCCTGCCGCGGATACCGCCCGGAGCACGGCTGCTGCCTTATTGACGCATTCCTGCGCCTCGGCAGATGGGACGCTGTCGGCCACGACACCCGCTCCGGCCTGGACATAGGCGGTGCCGTCCTTGATGAGCGCAGTACGAATCGCAATTGCTGTGTCGAGATTGCCCGCAAAGTCGATGTATCCAACGCATCCGCCATAGAGCCCACGACGCAGCGACTCCAACTCATCGATGATCGCCATCGCTCGCGGCTTTGGAGCCCCGCTCAAGGTCCCCGCCGGAAAGGTTGCGGCCAACGCGTCGTAGGCGGTGAACTCAGGCGTCAACGTGCCTGTCACGGTCGAGACGAGATGCATGACATGTGAGTACCGCTCGACATCCATGAAGTCCACCACCGTGACGGAGCCCGGGACGCACACGCGTCCCAGATCGTTGCGTGCGAGGTCAACCAGCATCACGTGCTCGGCGCGCTCCTTCACGTCGGCCAGCAGCTCGTCTGCGAGATCCGCGTCCTCTTCGGCAGTACGACCGCGCGGGCGCGTTCCGGCGATCGGATGCACCACGCAATGGCCATCCGTAACGGTGACCAATGCCTCGGGAGAGGAGCCGACAATGTCGAATGCGACCTGATCCGGAAGGGCACCCGTGTTCTCATCGGGCCGCGCGCCGTCATCAATGGGAAGTCGGAGCAGGTACATGTAAGGGCTGGGGTTGGTCGCCCGAAGCACGCGATACACATCGACCGCATCCGCGGGGCATGGCATGGAGAATCGCTGTGACAGCACCACCTGAAAGGCATCTCCCGCGCGGATGTACTCCTGGGCTTGCACAACGCGCGCGGGAAAATCCGGTGACGACTCCGCCGGTGAGACAGCCGCTGTGGCTTGGTAGGAGGCGACGCCGAGGGTGTGGGGCCGGCGCAACTCTTCGGTCATGCGATCCAACCTTGCGACAGCATCCGCATATGCCTCATCGACATTGGCGTCCGTCGCGTCGTAATTGATCGCATTCGCGATGAGCATCACCGATCCATCAGCGTGGTCCAGAACCGCCAGATCGGTTGCGAGCAGAAAGGCAAGGTCGGGGATGCCGAGTTCATCAGGGTTGTTGTCGGGTACTGACTCCCACGCGCGCACTGCGTCGTAGGTCAGGTAGCCGATCATGCCGCCGGTCAAGGGCGGCATGTTTGGCAAGGGTGAGGTGTTGAGCAGCGCGATGGTGTCGCGCAACACCTCGAGAGCATGGCCTGTGGTGGGCACACCCTTCGGCGCTCGCCCCAGCCACGCGGCCTGACCGGCACGCTCGGTGAGTAGCGCGGAACAGCGCACCCCGACGAACGAGTAGCGCGACCACGTGCGGCCCTGCTCCGCAGACTCCAGCAAGAAAGTGCCGGCGCGATGCCCACAGAGGGACTCAAAGAGTCCAACAGCGGTCACCCCATCAGCAAGGAACCTGCGTGCGACAGGGATGACGCGCCGGTCACGGGCAAGGGTGCGGAATTCATCGAGGTCGAGCAGAGTGCGACCACTGAAGTCGTTCACGACGTCTCGTCGATCATGGAGACCCTGGCGTCGAAGCACGTGCGGTCGCCCGTATGACAGGCGGCGCCGATCTGGTCAACGATGAGCAGGACCGTGTCGCCATCGCAGTCCAGTCGCACCTCACGCACGTGTTGGACATGGCCCGAGGTGTCTCCCTTGGCCCATCGCTCGCCGCGACTGCGACTGAAGTACACGCCTCGGCCCGTGGCGATGGTCTCTCGCAGAGCTGCTTCGTCCATCCACGCCATCATGAGGACCTCGCGACTGTCCCACTGCTGAGCGATGGCCGGCACGAGCCCGTCGCTGTTGAATCGCACGCGAGAGATCAGATCCTCAGACATGGGTGCATTCTGCCCGGCCTTGAAGCGATCCCGACGGCACTAGCGCACCGGCCACCCGTGCGCGGCGAGCTCAGCCTTCACATCTTCGATGGTCAAGGCACCGAAGTGGAAGACGCTTGCCGCCAGCACGGCGTCGGCCCCCGCCTGCACGGCCGGCACAAAATCTTCGAGCCGGCCGGCTCCCCCGCTTGCGATCACCGGGACCGTCACCACCTCGCGCACCATGCGGATGAGGTCCAAGTCGTAACCGCGCTCGGTTCCATCAGCGTCCATGGAGTTGAGCAGGATCTCCCCCGCGCCAAGCTCTGCTCCCTGCGCTGCCCAGGCCACCGCATCGATACCGGTGCCCTGCCGGCCGCCGTGGGTCGTCACCTCGAAACCACTGTCCGTCACCGTGCCCTCCGCACACCGGCGAGCGTCAACGCTCAGGACAACACATTGAGATCCGAAGCGGTCGGCTGCCTGACGCAGCAGCGCCGGTGTGCGAATGGCCGCGGTGTTGAGACTGACCTTGTCTGCTCCAGCACGAAGGAGGCGATCGAAATTGTCGACCTCGCGACCGCCACCACCGACAGTCAGGGGAATGAAGACAGATTCGGCCGTGCGCCTGACGACGTCGTACGTGGTTTCGCGATCGGAACTTGATGCCGTGATGTCGAGGAACACCAGTTCATCAGCGCCAGCACGGTCGTAGGCCGCGGCTAGCTCGACCGGGTCACCCGCATCACGCAAGTCTTGGAAGTTCACTCCCTTGACGACCCGACCGCGATCGACGTCTAGGCACGGGATGACGCGAATCGCAAGGCTCACGGCTGCGCAGGGCCCCACTCGTAGGGGTCATAACGCGCTTCGATTGCGGCAATCGCCTCGGACAGTGTGAAAGCTCCCTCGTAGAGCGCTCGCCCGATGATCGCCCCTTCAATACCTCGGAGCTCCGACAACTTGTGCAAATCCTCCAGGTGCGCGACACCGCCAGAGGCGATTACCGGCCGCGACGTTGCCTTCGTGACCTCTTTGAGTAAGTGCATGTTGGGGCCGTGCATGGTCCCGTCCTTGGCGACATCGGTGACGACATACCGCGCACAGCCAGCTTCATCCAGCCGCCCCAGCGTCTCCCAGAGGTCGCCACCCTCACTCGTCCAGCCGCGTGCGGCCAACGTGTGCCCCTTGACATCCAGACCCACCGCGATGCGATCGCCATGCTCCTTGATGACCTGTGCTGTCCACTCCGGGTTCTCCAACGCTGCGGTGCCAAGGTTGATGCGTGTGCACCCGGTCGCAAGCGCGGACGCAAGGGACGCATCGTCGCGGATGCCGCCCGACAGTTCGACATGTACAGCGCCCTTGACGTCGTGAATTACCCGAGCGATGACATCTGCGTTGCTGCCTCGACCAAACGCGGCGTCAAGGTCGACCAGGTGCAACCACGTAGCGCCCTGCTCGACCCACGCGCGCGCGGCGTCAAGCGGCGCGCCGTACTCCTTCTCTGTACCGGCCTTTCCTTGGACAAGGCGAACGGCCTTGCCATCGGCGACATCTACAGCGGGGAGCAGGGTGAAGGTCACGACGTCACCCTAGGGGCCAACTCAGGCGGCGATGGAGCGGACCCACGAGCGCAGCACAGCGGCGCCGGCATCACCGGACTTCTCAGGGTGGAATTGAGTCGCGGAAAGAGGTCCGTTTTCGACGGCTGCCACGAAATTTTCTCCGTGATGAGCCCAGGTGACCATCGGCTCGGCCATGTGCGGGTTGCTGGCATCCAGAACCCAGCGCCGTGCCGCGTAGGAGTGAACGAAGTAAAAGCGCTCGTCAGCCACATCCTCGAAAAGGACTGAATCCTGGGGCGCCTGGACGGTGTTCCATCCCATGTGCGGCAGTACGGGCGCCTCAAGCGGTTCCACGACCCCTGGCCATTCCCCCAGACCCTCGGTCACGACACCGTGCTCGACCCCCTGATCAAAGAGCACCTGCATACCGACGCAGATGCCAAGAACCGGCCGGCCCCCGGCCAGGCGCCGGCCAATGATGACGTCGCCGCGTACCCCCCGGATGCCCTGCATGCACGCTTCAAAAGCTCCGACACCGGGCACTACGAGGCCGTCAGCCGCCATGGCGGCCTCGAAATCTGACGTGACGGTGACGTCCGCACCCACGCGCTCCAGCGAGCGTTGGGCTGAACGAATGTTGCCCGAGCCGTAATCGAGAATGACGATGGACGTCACGTGCGTCGAGCATCCTCATCGCGCAAAGTGCCCTTGGTAGATGGCA
>Ga0114976_10001361_pt1 | contig 15295 bp, 7 predicted proteins | sample S_130805_EF_Meta_FD_87319 | JGI IMG/M metagenome (GOLD analysis project Ga0114976, IMG submission 87319) | Freshwater microbial communities from Lake Simoncouche, Canada to study carbon cycling - S_130805_EF_MetaG | ecosystem: Environmental > Aquatic > Freshwater > Lake | place: Lake...
CAGAGAGCAACTTGCCTTTCTTGAAATTGGGCAACAGTGACGATGTAAAAGTAGGTCAATGGGTTGTTGCAGTTGGTAATCCTTTTAACTTAACAAGTACCGTTACCTTGGGTATTGTAAGTGCAATGGGTAGAAATATAGACTTGTTGCGTTCAAAAGGAAACAAATATGCAATCGAGAACTTTATCCAAACTGATGCAGCAATTAATCCTGGAAACAGTGGCGGTGCATTGGTAAGTGTTGCTGGTGAATTAATTGGAATTAATACCGCAATTGCCTCTGAAACGGGATCTTATGCGGGATATGGGTTTGCCATTCCTGTAAATTTGATGAAAAAAGTAATCAATGATCTTAAAAATTACGGTAAAGTTCAACGTGCATTGTTAGGGGTATCTATCCAAGAAATTACCCAGAATTTGGTTGATGAAAAAGGTTTGACCGATTTAAAAGGGGTATATGTTGCTGAAGTTGTAGAAAAAAGTGCAGCCGACAAAGCTGGTATAGAAAAGGGCGATGTGATTTTGAAAATTGATGGCGACGAGGTAAACAGTTCTAGTCGATTGCAAGAAAAAGTAGGGAAATACAAACCAGGTGATTTAGTGAAAATTACCATTCGTAGAAAAGGATCAGTGAAAGAAATTCAAGCAACCTTATTAGGAGAAAATGGTACAGCAAAACTGGAAACTGCCGAAAAGTCATCTGGATCAGAATACTTAGGTATGAAGTTGGAAAACACAACCCGTGAAGAAAGAACCAAAATGGATATCAAAGCAGGAGTGAAAGTATCGAGTTTGGCTTCAGGGGTATTTAAAACCGCTGGAATTCCGGAAGGGTTTGTTATTACCATGATAAACAACGAACCAGTATATTCAGCGCAAGGTGCTGTTTCGGTTTTGAAATCGCTAAAAGGCAGTATTGTGGTTGAAGGCAAAACTTCAGGCGGACAAGAAAAAATAATTGCAGTAAAACTGCCAAAAGTTGAAAACTAATTCAGCAAATTGATAACAAAAACGGCTACCCAAGGGTAGCCGTTTTTGTTTATTGCAATTAAAAGAATCGTTTCTTTGATTAATCTTCTTGAATATTAGGATTGAAATCGTTTGACCAATTCCCATTTCCCTTATTTGGAGTAAATGGATCTGGTGTAACTGCAGAATTGTTGTAAAAGTTATCGTCGTCATTTAATTTCGATGGAATAGTTGCCGTATAAGTGGCAGGAGCACTTCCACCGTATTCTGGTTTGCTATTAAGCGCGGATCTTTCAAAAGGCGACAAATCAACAAATTTCGAATACTCACCGATGAATTTTGTGAAGGCAGAACCTACCGAACCGTGACGATTTTTAGCTATGATCACTTCAGTTAATCCTTTGATGCCATGATCTTGTTGTTGATTTTCTTTATTCCCCTCCGAAGTATCTAAACCCATATTAGAATAGTATTCATCACGGTAAAGGAACATTACCATATCTGCATCTTGCTCAATAGAACCTGACTCACGCAAATCTGAAAGCTGAGGACGTTTGTTAGCACGTTTTTCAACTTCACGACTTAACTGCGCCAAAGCAATTACAGGAATGCTTAATTCTTTTGCTAAACCTTTTAATGAACGAGAAATAAATGCAATCTCTTGTTCACGGTTTCCTCCACCACCTTTGGTTTCATGTCGTAATAATTGCAAGTAATCAACAATTACCAAATCAAGACCTTGTTGAGAATGCACCCTTCTGCATTTTGCATTCAAATCAAAAATACTCAGTTGCGGGGTATCGTCAATAAATATTTTAGAGGAACCCAATGCAGCCGTTTTGGTATGCAAGCGTTGCCATTCTTCTTCAGTTAATTCGCTTTTCTTAATTTTATCTCCGGGTACTTCAGATTCTCCACTAATTAAACGATTTACCAATTGCACATCAGCCATCTCTAATGAAAATATCATGACACTCTTTTTGTGGTCAATGGCCGCATTTCGCAACAAACTTAGCGCGAACGCAGTTTTACCCATTGCAGGACGTGCTGCCAAAATTACCAAATCTGAAGGCTGCCAACCACCGTTAATTCTGTCAATGTCGGAAAATCCGGAAGCAACACCTGTAATGCCATCGTTATCGGCCGACATACGGTTTTCGATTTCCTTCAAAGAACTATTAATCAAAACGCTGATTTCTTGGAAATTTCTTTTTAAACCTGCATTTTTAATTTCATATAATTTTGCTTCTGATTGGTCAAGTAATTCGAATGCATCGTTTGAGTCATCATAGGCATCATAAGCCACTTCTCCCGCAACAGATATCAATTCACGTTGAATAAATTTCTGTGTAAGGATGCGTGCATGGAACTCGATATTTGCTGCGCTAGAAACCCTGTTTGTGAGTTGGGCCAAATAATACGGACCGCCAATAAATTCTAATCTTCCAGCATTTCTCAAGGCATTAGAAACCGTTAATAAATCTATGGCAGAATCAGCCGATAAATACATGTCGCGGATAACTTTGAAAATTTCTTGATTTGCAGGTTGGTAAAAATGTTTTTCAGTTAGAATGTCAATGACTTGATGCACTTTTTCTCTTTCAAGCATCATAGCTCCCAAAACAGCTTCTTCAAGTTCTTTTGAATTTGGAGGGACACGACCTAATACATCACCAAAAAGTTCTTTGATAATTTTTGACTTCTTTGCTTTTTTATCTTGGAGTTGATTTTCCATGGACTTTCAAAGTAACGAAAAAAAGTGAAACGCTCGGCATAAACAAGGGTAAAATAATTGTGCACATTTTTGAAAAGAGAGTGCATATTTTTTTCGGATTTTTTGTCAATTTTGGCAAACAGTAGTCAGTTTGTCATAAAATAATTGTAGAATTGAATTTGGTACAATTAATGCAAATTCTAACAAAAGATACACATTGTTCGGATGTTCGTTTAATGGAGTATCATTTTATAAATACTATTTTATATTTGACAATCTTTTTATGGAAGCAAAATTTTCACCTAGGGTTAAAGAAGTAATTCAATACAGTAGAGAAGAGGCCATTCGTTTGGGCCACGATTATATTGGTTGTGAACACTTATTATTAGGAATTATTAGAGAGGGAGAAGGCAAGGCCTATCAAACTATTAAATTATTGGATATAGAATCGCTTCGATTGAAAAAAAGCGTTGAAGATGCCATTCGTGGAACCGCCACAAAAACAACAAATTTAGGAAATATTCCACTCACCAAACAAGCTGAAAAAGCGTTGAAAATCACTTACTTGGAAGCTAAAATTTTCAAGACTGATTTGATTGGAACAGAACATCTTTTGTTGTCAATTTTGAGGGATGAAGACAATATTGCTTCAAAAGTTTTAGGCCAATATGGGGTTACTTATGATTTGTTTAAATTAACCCTTGAAGAGGGTATTGATCAAACAAAAGCCGAATTACCGAGCGAAGATGGTGAAACTCCCGAAGATTATTATCGCGAAGAACAAAAGGCACAACAAACTGCCAAATCTAAAGTGAAATCTAAAACTCCAGTTTTAGATAACTTTGGTAGAGATTTAACGAAAGCCGCTGAAGATGGTAAACTAGATCCAATTGTTGGTCGTGAAAAAGAAATAGAACGCGTGAGTCAAATTCTTTCACGTCGTAAAAAGAATAATCCCGTTTTAATTGGTGAACCCGGGGTAGGTAAAACTGCCATAGCCGAAGGATTGGCATTGCGCATTATCCAAAGAAAGGTAAGTCGTGTGCTTTTCAATAAGCGTGTTGTGAGTCTTGATTTGGCGAGCATGGTTGCAGGAACCAAATACCGTGGTCAATTCGAAGAGCGCATGAAAGCGCTAATGATGGAACTTGAAAAAGCGGAAGACGTAATTTTATTTATAGATGAAATCCATACCATTGTTGGTGCAGGCGGTGCATCTGGTTCTTTAGATGCAAGCAATATGTTTAAACCGGCTTTGGCTCGTGGTGAAATCCAATGTATTGGTGCTACAACCTTAGACGAATACAGGCAGTACATTGAAAAAGATGGAGCCCTAGAACGTCGTTTCCAAATGGTGGTAATTGAACCTGCCTCTCCAGAAGAAACAGTTGAAATTTTACACAATATTTGCGACAAATACGAAGAACACCATGGTGTTAAATACACCGACGAAGCAATCAAAGCTTGTGTTGAATTGAGTGTACGTTACATGAGCGATAGGCATTTGCCAGATAAGGCCATCGATATTTTAGATGAAGCTGGAGCAAGGGTACACATCACCAATATTCACGTTCCAATTGAAATTTTAGATTTAGAAACTAAAATTGAAGAGATTAAAATCGAAAAAAATAGGGTAGTAAAAAGTCAAAACTTCGAAGAGGCAGCCAAATTAAGAGATACTGAAAAACGTTTGCTGGAGGATTTAGAAATTTCAAAAGCGCAATGGGAAAGTCAAACCAAAGAAAACAAATACGCTGTAACTGAAGATGATATTGCTGCTGTTATTTCTATGATTACTGGAATTCCAGTGAAAAGAATGGCAGAAGATGAAAGCAAACGTTTGTTGCATATGGCCGAGACACTTCAAAAACGTGTTATTGGGCAAGAAAAAGCAGTTGCCAAACTTGCAAAAACCATTCAAAGAACGCGCGCTGGATTTAAAGAACCAAACAGACCAATTGGGTCGTTCATCTTTTTAGGTCCTACCGGTGTGGGTAAAACTGAATTGGCAAAAGCCCTTTCAGAATTCCTATTCGATTCCGACGATGCTTTAATTCGTGTTGATATGAGTGAATTTATGGAGAAATTTGCCGTAAGTCGCTTGGTTGGAGCGCCTCCAGGTTACGTTGGTTATGAAGAAGGTGGTATGCTTACCGAAAAAGTACGCCGTAAACCTTATAGCGTTATCCTTTTTGATGAAGTTGAAAAAGCCCATCCTGATGTATTTAATTTGTTGTTGCAAGCTTTAGATGAAGGACAAATGACAGATTCTGGAGGAAGGAAAATTGACTTCAGGAATACAGTGATCATCATGACATCGAATATCGGTTCTAGACAATTGAAAGAGTTTGGAACAGGTGTTGGATTTGGTACAAATACCAAAGTTGTAGACAAAGAAAAAGATTCAAAGCAAGTAATTGAAGCGCAATTACGTAAGTTCTTCTCTCCTGAATTTTTAAATAGAATTGACGATGTTATTGTATTCAATTCATTGGATAAAGAAAATATTATTAAAATTTTGGATGTGAGAATGGCAAAAATGTTACACCGCATTAAAGATTTGGGATATCATGTTACATTGTCTAATAGCGCAAAAGAGTTTCTTGCTGAAAAAGGATTTGATCCAGATTTCGGTGCAAGACCATTGCAACGCGCACTTCAGAAATACCTAGAAGAACCATTGGCTGAGAAAGTCTTAGACGGTTCTTTGAAAGAAGGCGATGAATTGAAAGTTGATTACGTAAAAGATGCCGAAGAATTGGCGATTGGCGTAGCAAAAGCAATGAAATTGCCTAAACCGAAGAAAGAAATTAAAGAATAATTCGTCGGATTCCGACAAATCTCTTGCGATAATAGGGGGCAGTTAGTTGATCAAAACGAATGCCTCCTCTGTTCGCAGAATGAATGAAGTAGATATTCTCTTTGCTCACTTCTGTAACAATTCCAACGTGACCAATCCGTGAACCGTTTCTAGAGCCTTTAAAACAAATTACATCGCCCGGGCGACAATCATCTATTTTTACAGCCACTCCGTAGTGGTTGTATTCATGTGAACTTGCTGGGGTTATAATTCCCAATACGGATGAATAGCAATGCCTGACAAATCCGCTGCAATCGAATCCACCTGGGGTTTTCCCTCCACTTCTATAAGGAGTTTCTAAATGCACATAAGCTTCTTTTAAAAGTGCATTTACCTCGACAACAGATTCAGCACTGGGGCCGGCCATGGATGCAATGGTATCTTGTGCTTGGATGTTTTTACATATCAATAAAAATAAAATGGCAATAAATCTTATTTTCACTTGAACCATTTTTGAAATGCTTTGTAACGTTCAGTATACGTTTTTCCAGTTTTTCCACCCAATTCTTGCCATCTTTTTTTCATGTTGTCAATGCGGTTATTGGGATTTGGATGCGTGCTTAAAAATTCTGGAACACTGCTTGTATTTCCTTGCTTTTCAATTTTCTCAAAAAAACCTGCAGCTCCAACGGCATTGTAACTTGTTTTGTAAAGCCATTCAACACTGCAAATGTCTGCTTCGGTTTCAGCATCGCGACCGTATTTCAATTGTGTCAATCCTTTTCCAATAGTTGCGAGCTGATTGGCACTGTCGCCGAATGCAATTTTTAAGATGAAATCAATTCCAAACTCTCTAGTCATTGCATCGGTAGAATGCCTTTTTTCGGCATGTGCCATTTCATGTCCCATAACACCCGCCAATTGATCTTCGCTTTCTAAATACTTGATTAAGCCGGTGTAAACATAAATAAAGCCACCTGGGGTACAAAAAGCATTTTGAGTGGTATCGTCTTTGATGATTCTCAAACGCCATGTAAAGTCTTTTGCGTGAATTAAACTTTGGGTATTTAAAATACTGTCGCGAAGTCCATACAAATATTTGTATGCTTCAACATTTTTAGCAGAATCTAAAATTATATTGTAGTTTTCTTGGTCAAAGTTCTGTGAAACTTTATACCCTAAATTTACATCTTGAGAAATTGGAAAAATGTTTGCATGTTTTATCCAATTTCCGCATCCCCCCAAACAAAATACCAAAAGAACCGTAATTAAAAACTTAATTTTCATTGCCATGTACAAGCAAAAACTGTTCCAATTAAAATGTTGTTTCGAGGTTTTTAACTTAAAATGGATACCCAATACCAATTGCAATGGCGGTTTGATTCGAAAGGAAATTAGAGAAATTATTGCTAAAATTCTGAGCCAATACCCATCTTTCAAGCGGAGGTTTACTTGGATCACGCAGTGGAATTCCCCAATCAATCCTAAATAAAAACATGCTCAAATCGAAACGCATTCCAATACCAGTATTGAATGCAATTTCACTCACAAAACTTTCTTTTCGCAAAATTCCATAGTCGGGATTAGCAACAGATAGTTTATTTAGATTCCAAATATTTCCTGCATCAAAGAAAATGGCTCCCTCAATGAATTTTTTAATTAAAGTAAATCGATATTCGAAATTAGCCTCTAAAATTAATTCACCAGATTTATCAATCAAAGATTGTGATCCTTGTGGTGTATTTCCTGGCCCCAAACGGCGCGGTTGCCATGCCCTCAAACTGTTGCTACCTCCTATGAAATAACGTTTATCATAAGGCACTATACTGCTATTTCCATAAGGCAATGCCCATCCGGCATTCACACGGAAAGCCATGCTATTTAAAACGTCAATATTGTGTTTGATCCTAAATTCAACTTCCATTTTGGCATATTGAAAATAGTTCACCCCAAAGATTTTATAACTGCTATCTACCTTAAAACTCTTCTCAGTAAGATGTCGTAACCAACGATGTAAATTTCCACTGGTTTCAAATCCCAAACGTGTAAAAAATGAAGTTTGACCGGGTTTACTCTGATTATTTGTATATACCAAACCCAATTTTGCTGCCGTAATTATTTGGTCTGTAAAAACCCTCCTTACAAAATCTTGATCTAATTTCGGTAATTGCGGTAAGAAACTGTTGCTGATCATATTCCTATTGAAACTAATTTCAACAGGGGTATAGTACCAGCTTATTTTAGCTTTAATAAACTGCAAAGAAACCGATGCAGGCAATGAACTTCGGGTAAAATTTGGATTGCTCTCATGCTGATAACTCAAAGAAAATACGGTATTCTTTTTTTCATATTTTCTTGTTGCATCCAATTTGTCAAAAAACTTAAAATTGGGTAAGGTTAAACTGGCTACCAAACCTTGTTGTAAACCTGTATAAAAGTTTCCAAATTCCCCGCGTTTGTAAATCGCTTCAAAAGATGTAATGCTGCTGAGTTTGAATAATTCTCCATTTCCATTGAGGTTTTTGTTCACAAACGACAATATGCCAGCCAAACCAAAACTCCTTTGGCTGCTCGTTTGGAAGTTTAGTCCAGAACTTCCCTGTGGCGAATAAAGCATTTGTGGCTCAATAACATAATTCATTCTTGGACTCGTTTTAAGATTTATTGTGAGCCTTATTTGAGATGTTTTTTCGTCAATGTCTTGCTTGAAATCAACCACCGAAAACAATCCCAAATCTATCAATGCCCTATACGTCTTTGTGAGTTGTGTTTGACTGAAAATTTGACCAGAATCAATAAGAATGAGTTTGTTTAGGATTTTGTAATCTAAAGGATAATGGTTTAAATTAATTTTAATTCCTTTGCTATAAACGGTTGTTGGGTAATTATTTGAAAGGTATTCAGGACTTGTGTTTACATTCACTAAAATATTTCCAAATGAATATTTTTTGTGCTTTTGACCACTTGGCAAATTATCTAACATTACAAAAACTGCCGCCTCTTTTTTGTCGTTTAGTGTGTCGATTTCGTAACGGATAAATTCTTTGCTAATGGTATAATAACCAACATCTCTAAATTTATTTGAAATTTCATCTTCGGCTTCATTCAAGCTGTTCAAGCTACATGGCCACCAAAGCCTAAACTTGTCAGATAGGCCAACAAATGAATCTAAATAATGCTCATTGGTGCTGTCGGCCGATTTTTTAAACAATGAATTAATTCTGTATGCCACACCTGGATTGGCATGGTAAGTTACTTTTGCTTTTCTGTTGCTTAATTTTACTGTGTAATTTACCTGTGCATCAAAATATCCCAAATTAAACAGATAGTTTTTGATATTTTCGGCCGAAACACTTGCCAATTGGTCATCGAATAACACAGGTGCTTCGCCTAAGTCGTTCCTTAGTTTTCTTCTCCAAGCCACAGAATCGCTTAATTCAGGATGTTTTTCATCTGTTCCAATGGCGTAGAGCCATAAGAATATTGGGAACTTATTGAATAATACACGCTTGTTGTTTCGATGTAAAATTTGTGCCGTTAAATCACCTAAATTCTTGGGTTTTCCCTTGAAATTTTCAATTGAAACAATGTTCTTTTTAAGTAGATGTCGGTTTTGAGGGATGGTTTTTTTAACTCCACATGCAAAAAATACCACCGAAAGAAACAACCATGCGAACAGATTGCTTTTAAAAGGTAGATATTTGTGGGAATTTAAATATGACATCTCAAGCTGAACTCAAACAATATGCTTCATTGCGCATGCCTAAGTTTAGGCAAAAATATGGCCAATTCATTGTAGAAGGGCGAAAAGCGGTCTATGAAGTATTCCACAGTCACTTTAAAGTAGACAAAATATTGTGCACTAAGTGGTATTTTGATAAGAATAACCCTGAACTTCCTTGTGATGTGATTTCTGATGAAGATAGCAATCGTCTTTCACAATTTGATACCCCACCAGGCATTATGGCAATTGTTCATATCCCTCAAATCCCAGAGTGGGATAGCAATCAGCCACTTACATTGGCGTTAGACGGCATATCTGATCCTGGAAATATGGGCACATTGATTCGCATTGCAGACTGGTATGGAATCAAGCAAATTTTGCTTTCAAATGATTGTGTTGATGTGTACAATAATAAGTGCATTGCTGCAAGTATGGGTTCATTTATCAGAATCGATTGCATTTATGGTGAATTGCATGAAATGTTGGCTGGTAAATTCGTTTTGGGCGCATATTTAAAGGGAAATTCTCTCTATGAAACAAAAGTAAACGAACCAACCGTATTGCTCATTGGAAGCGAATCGCATGGAATTAGAGAGCATTTACAGCCTTTGGTAACCCAAGCAGTTACCATTCCAAGGATTGGTGAAGCAGAATCATTGAATGCAGCCGTGGCAACCGCAATTATGGTTGACAGACTCATGGTGAAATAATCAATTTCGATTGATTATTATTTTATATTTTTGTAAGTAACCAAATGGGCATGGCAGCGCACGAAAATCATATCAAGCATAAATTATCTGAATTTATTCGGAAATATTATTTGCAAAAATTGATTTTTGGTTCACTCGCTACCTTACTCCAACTTACCGTTATTTTCTATGTAATTAATTACACGGAATACTACTTTTGGCTAGATAAAACTCCCAGAGCCCTTATGTTTATTGGATGGTGGGGTGCTTTTGCTACCTTGGTTTACGCGCAAACCATTAGACCATTGGTGAAATATTTGGGCTTTGGCAAACGATTATCCAATGAAGATGCTGCAAAAATAATTGGCGAACATTTCTCTGAAATACAAGACCAACTTTTGAATTTGTTGCAACTTCAAGAAATGAGCTCAACCCAAAATAATCCGTTGTTGCTCAAAGGAATTGAACAGAAAACCGCCAAGCTCATGCCATTTTCATTTTCTTTGGCGCTAGATTGGCAAAAATTCAAAAAACAAACCGTGCGTTTCGGTGCATTGATATTGGCTCTTTTATTTTGGGGGATATACGAAGCTCCGAAAATGTCGGCAGCCAGCTATCGATGGTGGAACTTCTCTCAAAAGTTTGTAAAAAAGGCACCCTTCAATTTTGTATTACTCAATCAAAATTTAAGCATTGCCGAAAATGAGTCCCTCGAAATCAAATTAAAACTTACAGGAAATCAAATACCTACGTCGGCAAATCTGCTTTTGGGTGATCAAAAAATCATCATGAAATATGAAGGCAACAATATATATTCATACCTGCTTTCAGATATTAAAAATTCAGAGAATTTCTCATTTGAATGCGGTGGATTTGAAAGTATAGATTATCAAATTCAAGTGAATAAGTTGCCTAAATGGAAAAACGTTTCGCTGAATGTAAGTTATCCATCTTATACCCAATTGCCATCGGAATCATTAAGTGCTTACGATGTGGTGAAAGTTCCTGAGGGAAGTAAATTAAGTTGGACAATCGACGTGGCTGATGCCAAAGAATTGTATTTTTTGCAAAACAAAACTTGGAAAAAATTTGCGATTTCTGCAAAACAAATTCAGTTTCAAACAACCGCATACCAATTTGAACAAGTTAAAGCCATTCTAAAAGGGAATGTGTTGGCCTTGAAAGATACCTTTCAAACGACCATTGATCCAATTCCAGATGCATTGCCCGATTTAAGTGTAGAAACTTACCAAGATAGCAATTATGAGAATATCTGGTATTTTGGTGGGGTTGCAACCGACGATTATGGAATTATCCAAGCCCAATTCAATTACCGTATTTTGGCAAATGAAAACGACCAAAAATCTGCATGGCGCTCAGTACCTTTAATTACAGAAGCAGGTAAAAATGTGGAACTCATTCATTCTGTGAATACCGAACTCCTTGGTGTTAAGCCCAATGAAATATTGGAATATTTTTTCCAAGCCAGCGACAATGATGCCATTCACGGGTCTAAAATTGGAAAAACTGCGGTTCAAAGAATTACCCGAAAATCAGTGGATGCGTTTCGCCAAGAAACCTTGAAAAACAAACAAAACTTGCAAGATAAAATGAAACAAAGTCAGCAATCTACCAAAAAGTTGCTCGATGAGTCAAAACGTTTGCAAGAAGAGTTTTTGAAGCAATCTAGAATGAACTTCGACAATCAATCCAAAATTCAAACTTGGATAGAAAAGCAAGAGCAACAAATGAAGGAGATGCGGAAAATTTATGAGCAACAAAAGAAAATTGACCGCGAGCAGAAAGAGTTGAAGTTGAATGACAAAGAATTAGAAAAGCGTAGAGAAAATATTGAGCAACAATTGAAACAATTGCAAAATCCTGAATTGCAGAAATTGTTAGAACAACTGAAAGACTTGTTAGAGAAGAATGCCCCCAAAGAGCAATTGGAAAACAAGATGAAATCGATTGACAAACTCCAAAAAGAAAATGCAAAAGAAATGGAGAAGTTGATGGAGCAGTTAAAAGAATTGCAGTTGGAAGAGTCTATCAAAGACCAAGCCAAGCAAATGGAAGATTGGGCCAAAAAAGAAGATGAATTGGCGCAAAAAACTGAGAAATTAGAAAAAGGCAACGAAAGTCAAAAGCAAGAGATTAACAAAGAACTCGATGCTCAAAATAAAAAATTAGAAGATATTCAAAAGCAAGCAGAGCAAATTGACAAACAAAACAAATCGCTTGAATCGCCAATGAAGCTCGACATGGGTGCAAAGGAGCAACAAGAAGCGCAAAAAGAATCGCAAGACGCCAAAAACGACCTGCAAAAAGGCAAGCAGAAAGATGCCGCACAAAAGGAAAAGTCTGCGGCCAAAAAAATGCGCGAAGCTGCTCAGAAAATGGAAGAAAGCCTCAAAGAGGAAGAGAAAAAAAGGATATCAGAAGACCACGATGCCATTCGTGCGTTGCTTGAAAACCTAATTGACATTTCTCACCGTCAAGAAAAAGTATTTACCGAATTAAAAACGTTGAAAGAAGACAATCCGCGAATATTGTCCCTCAATAAAGAACAGATTAATTTAAAGGAAATTTCGAAAACCCTTGAAGACAGCCTGATGACCCTGGCAAAACGCCAGCCAATGGTTTCGAATTTGGTTACCAAAGAAATTAGCCGCATCAACGACAATATGCAGTTGGCGCTGGATAACCTGAAAGTGAGGCAAATTCAAAAATCTGCCATGTATGAACAATACATCATGACAGGATTTAACAATTTGGCTGTGATGCTGATGGAGAGTTTGAAAGACATGAACCAAAAAATGTCTAAAGAAAGCAAAGAGTCGAAAGGAAATAAGAGTTGTAACAACCCAAATAGTTCTGGCAAAAGTGGTAAAGGGAAGCCTAAAAAAGGTGGAAAATTATCTGAAGCGCAAAAAGAACTCGGTGAGATGCTGCAAAAAATGCAGGCCGAAGGACAAAAAAGCGGCAGCACCGGTGAGAAAAAAGGTGATCCAAGCGGAAAGGGTAAAGACGCCAAAGGAAACAGCGGTGAACCTCAAAATGGCAACAAGCCCAATGGCAAAGAAGGCGATGTGAAAGGAGAGGGTGGTAGAGAATTAAGCAAAGAATTGGCTCAAATGGCTTTGATGCAAGAGGCCTTGCGCAGACAAATTGCCGAATTGAAAAAAGCGGCCCTAAAAGAAGGAAATTCCGGCGATGCTCAAAAATTGGCGGAAGCCGAAAAAATGATGGAGCAGCAAGAAAAAGATATTGTGAATGGGAAGTTGGAGCCAAAAATGGTTCAACGTAACAAAGAAATTCTTACCCGTTTGTTAGAACACGAAAAGGCCCAAATGAAGCAAGGCGATGAAGAGCAGCGCAAAGCCAATAAAGGCGAACAATTGCCAACTTCAGTGCCAATGGATATCATTGAACAAAACAAAAAGAAAATTCAGGAAAAAGAAGCTTTGCAAAGAACGCCTGCAAACTTAAATCCGTATTACAAAGAAAAGGTGAATGAGTATTTACGCGATATTCGCTAATCTCATATTTAACTTACCCCACTGCCGCTGTCGATGTTGGCAGAAGGTTGCATAAAGTAAAGTTTTCCGTCGGTATTTTCAGCCATCAATATCATGCCTTGGCTTTCAATACCTCTCATTTTGCGGGGAGCCAAATTAGCCAAATACAATACCGATTTGCCAATAACTTCTTCAGGGGTAAAGTGCAACGCTATACCTGAAACTACGGTTCTGGTTTCAGTACCTACTTCTAGCGTTAATTTCAATAGTTTGTCTGCTTTTTCAACTTTTTCGCAGGTTAGTACTTTTGCAACACGCAAATCTAGCTTTGCAAAGTCGTCGTATTGGATTTCTGCTTTCGGTTCAGCAATATGTTCCACCTTTGGAGTAGCAGTAGCTGCAGGGGCTGCAGAAGCCAAATTGTCAACTAAAGATTGTTGCAATTTGTTCATTTGAGCTTCGATAACATCGTCTTCAATTTTTTGGAACAACAACGACACTTCTCCAATGGTATGATTAGCAGGAATTTCGAGCCATGTTTTACCCTCCCAAAATGCTTTCTTTTCATCGCTTGAAATTTGCATATTCAATTGATTTAAAAGATTTTGAGAGGTGTTTGGTAAGAAAACTTCCGACAATACAGCCAAATTTAAAAGAATTTCACTTGCAAATTGCAATACCGAAGCCGCCGCCGCTTCATCTGTTTTGATTAGTTTCCAAGGTTCTTGTTCTGCCAAATATTTGTTTCCAAATCTTGCCAATTCCATCAATCCGAATTGCGCATCTCTAAATTTATAATCAGCTATCAATTTTGCAATTGGAGCAATGTAGTTTTTACAAAGTTCAGTTGTATCGAAGTTGTGATTTTTTGCTGGAATTGCGCCGTTATAAAACTTATTCATCAACACCAAAACGCGGTTCGCGAAATTTCCATAAATGCCTACCAATTCGCTGTTTACACGGGTTTGGTAATCTTTCCAAGTAAATTCACTGTCTTTGGTTTCAGGGGCAATCGATGTTAACACATACCTAAGTTCATCTTGTTTATTAGGCAAATCAACCAAATATTCATTGAGCCAAACAGCCCAGTTGCGTGAAGTACTAATTTTTTGTCCCTCCAAATTCAAAAATTCATTGGCAGGAACATCGGTAGGAACCACATAGCCATCGCCGCGCAAATGCAGCATAGCAGGGAAAATGATACAGTGAAAAACAATGTTGTCTTTTCCTATAAAATGCACCAAACGGGTGTCGCCGGTCCACCATTGTTCCCAATCGTCAGGACGTAATTCTTTGGTTGCAGAAATATAACCAATAGGGGCTTCAAACCAAACATAAAGCACCTTTCTATCGGCTCCTTCAACCGGAACTGGAATTCCCCAATCCAAGTCGCGCGTCATTGCACGTTCCCTCAAACCATCGTTTAACCAACTTTTGCATTGTCCCGCAACATTTGATTTCCAATGGGTATTGTTGTTGATATAGTCGTTTAAAAAGTCTTTTTGAATTTCGTCCAAAGGCAAATACCAATTCTTAGTTTCTTTCAAAACGGGAATAGATCCACTCAATGCCGATTTAGGGTTGATTAATTCTGAAGGACTTAGGGTAGAGCCACATTTTTCGCACTGATCGCCGTAGGCGTTCTCGTTGCTGCATTTGGGACAAGTACCGGTGATGTATCTATCGGCCAAGAACTGTTGTGCTTGCTCGTCGAAATATTGTTCAGAAGAGATTTCTCTGAAGGCTTTTTTATTGTAAAGATTTTTGAAAAAATCTTGTGCTAAATCGTGGTGAGTTTTATTCGAAGTCCTTGAATAAATATCGAAAGAAATACCGAGGTCGCGGAAAGAGTCGCCAATAATTTTGTTGTATCTGTCAACAA
>Ga0114976_10001366_pt1 | contig 15272 bp, 14 predicted proteins | sample S_130805_EF_Meta_FD_87319 | JGI IMG/M metagenome (GOLD analysis project Ga0114976, IMG submission 87319) | Freshwater microbial communities from Lake Simoncouche, Canada to study carbon cycling - S_130805_EF_MetaG | ecosystem: Environmental > Aquatic > Freshwater > Lake | place: Lake...
GAAGCGATTGTGGAGCGTCTGCACACGCTCCACCCCAAGCTTATTGATCTGAGCCTGGGCCGGATGGAGGCTTTGCTGGCCAAGCTCGGCCATCCGGAACGGCGCCTGCCGCCGGTCATTCATTTGGCGGGGACGAATGGCAAGGGTTCAACCTGCGCTTTTCTGCGCGCCATCGCCGAAGCGGCGGGGCAGCGCGTCCATGTCTATACCTCGCCCCATCTGGTGCATTTTCATGAACGCATCCGGCTGGCGGGCGACTACGTGACGGATGAGGCGCTGACCGCGACTTTGGAAGAAGTGGAAGCGGTGAATGCAGGCGCGCCGATCACGGTGTTTGAGGTGACCACGGCGGCGGCCTTTGTGCTGTTTAGCCGTGTGCCGGCTGATTTGCTGGTGCTGGAAGTGGGATTGGGTGGGCGGCTTGATGCGACGAATGTCGTGCCGCGCCCGGCGGCATCGGCCATTACCTCCATTTCCATGGATCACATGGATTTTCTGGGCGATACGCTCGGCAAGATCGCGGGTGAGAAAGCCGGGATCATGCGCGCTGCCGTGCCTTGCGCCACGGGCGCGCAGGCGGCGGCAGCGCTGGAAGTAATCAGCGCCACGGCAGCCGAACGTGGCGCACCGCTGCTGCGGCGCGGGCAGGATTGGTTTTGTGAGGCAACGCCAGAAGGTCTGCACTACCGCGACGCCACAGGCGCGCTGAGCCTGCCACCACCGGGGCTGATAGGACCGCATCAGGCGGATAATGCCGGCATTGCCATCACAGCCTTGCGCGCTGCTGGCTTGCCTTGGCTGAGTGATAAGGCGATTGCTGAGGGCGTTGCCAACGCCATCTGGCCCGCGCGGTTGCAGCGCCTTTCGGGCCAGCTTTCTGCGCTGCTGCCAACAGGTTTTTCGCTCTGGCTTGATGGCGGGCATAATGCCGGGGCGGGACAGGCTCTGGCCCAGCATTTCACGCAATGGCGCGATCAGCCTTTGCATCTTGTCATCGGCATGAAGCAAGGCAAGGCGAGTGCGGAATTCCTCCGCCCGCTGCTGCCCTTCGCCACAAGCATCCACGCCGTCGCCGAACCTGGTCAGCATCTGGCGATGAGTGTCGCGGATATCATCACTGCCAGCGGTGGGGTCGCTGAACCCGGCCCAACAGTTGCAGACGCGCTCGGCAAGATCGCTACGAACGCCAAGCCAGGGCGCGTGCTGATTGCGGGAAGTCTTTATCTGGCGGGCGAAGTGCTGAAGGTCGATACGCCTTAAATTTTTTTTGATCGCATTTTCCGAGCCGCCAAGCGTTACCGCTTGGCTTGAAAATGCTTACGCCTGCTTCCGCTCAATCAGACTACGCCTGATCTTCCGCCCGCGCTCGATGCGGTCTTCAATGAAGCCTGCCTCACCCCTGCGAATGGCGCGGCCAAAGGCGTGCGCATCCTCTGAAAAGCGCGACAGCATCTCAAGCACGGCTTCGCGGTTATTCAGGAAAACATCGCGCCACATATCCACGTCCGATGCCGCGATGCGCGTAAAATCCCGAAAGCCGGATGCGGCGAATTTCAGCACCGCTTCCTTGGTTTCTTCCGCCAGATCATCCGCCGTGCCGCAAATGGTGAAGGCAATCAAATGCGGCAGGTGGCTGACAATGGCGACAACCTTGTCATGCGTAATGGGGTCCATGGTCTCGATCATGGAACCGCAGCGCCGCCAAAGCTCCTTCACCTTTTCAACCGCCGCCGGGTCGCTATCGGGCAGAGGTGTCACGATGCAATAGCGGCCTTCGAATAACTCCGGAAAACCGGAATCGGGGCCGGAATGCTCGGTCCCCGCCATGGGATGCGCCGGCACAAGATGCACGCCTGCCGGCAGCAGCGGCGCCAAGTCTCGTACCACGCTGCCCTTGGTGGAACCGACATCGGTCAGCACCGCGCCAAGTGCCAGATGCGGCGCGATATGGCGCATGGCATCCGCATAGGCGCCGACGGGGATGCAGAAAATCACGCCATCGCAACCTTCAACGGCGCGCGCGGCATCCGCTTCCACCACATCGGCCAAGCCCAATTCCCGCACGCGCGCGAGCGTCTCCGCCCGGCGCGTTGTCACCACCAAAGTCTTCGCGATATCACCGCGCTTTTGTGCAACGCGCGCAATGGAAGACCCGATCAGCCCAATGCCAACCAGGCAAAGCCGATTGAACAGCGGTTCAGCCATGTTGCGCAGTGAAGGCTGCAATGGCGTCCGCCACCATTTGGCATTCTTCACCCGTGCCGATGCTGATGCGCAGGCACATGGGCAGCCCATAGCCGCCCATGGCGCGCATGATCAGCCCGCGCGATTTCAGCGCCGCATCGGCAGCCTTGGCCTTTTCCGGAGATCCGAAATCGGCCAACAGAAAATTGCCCTCACTCGGCCACACCTTCACGCCGGCGGCGATCAGCGCCGCCGCCAGCTTGCCGCGCCATTCGGTGTTGTGCGCGATGGATTTTTCGATCCAATCTGGTTCCTGCACCGCGGCAATGCCCGCCGCCATAGCCGCCGCATTCACGTTGAAGGGCCCGCGCACGCGCGCAAGCACACCCACCACCGCTTCCGGCGCATAGGCCCAGCCGAGCCGCATGCCGCCGAGGCCGAATATCTTGGAGAAGGTGCGCGTCATCACCGTATTGCCGCCACCCGCGTCCACCAGCGCCGCACCCGCATCATAATCCGGGCGCGTAACATATTCGGCATAGGCAGAATCAAGCACCAGCAGAATGTCATCGCGCAGCCCCGCGCGCAGCCGCACAATTTCGGATTGCGGCAGGATGGACCCTGTCGGGTTATTTGGATTGGCAAGACACACAAGCTTGGTGCGCGGCCCAACCGCGGCCAACATCGCATCCACATCCACTGTCAGGTTGCGTTCCGGCACCTTGATGATACGGCAGCCAGCCCAGCGTCCGGTGATGTCATACATCATGAAGCCATGGGCGGACATCACAAGCTCGGTCCCATCACCGCCATAGGCAAGGATCAGCAAAGCGAGCAATTCATCCGAACCATTGCCGCAAACGATGCGCGCGGGATCAAGTCCGAAACGCGCGCCAATCGCCTCCCGCAACGCCTTGGCGCCGCCATCCGGGTAGCGATGTGCATCGGCGGCCATACCGGCAATGGCGGCAATGGCGCCGGGCGGCGGGCCGAAAGCGCCTTCATTGGATGAAAGCTTCACAATCCGGTTCACGCCGGGAATTTTTGATTCCCCGCCGACATAGGGTTCCACCGAAAGGATCGAAGGGCGCGGCATCACGGTCATGGCACATCTCCAGCAACTGGCACGGCATAGGTGCCCAGCAATACGCAGCGAAGGGCAGCAAGCCGCTCATCGCCTGCGGCAATAAACCCATCAATTTCGGCCAGCGCCAAGCTGCGCCCATCCTGGCGCGCCAGGTACAGAACGCGCCCGGCAAGCCCGGCTTCGGTCAGCATGCGGGCAAAACTCTCGCGTGAGGCATCGGCGCTGCCTTCCAAGCGCAGCAGGCTGCGATCCTGGCCGGAGGCATCTGGCGGCACGGGAGCAACCAACAGCGCCGCATCGGCCCGCGCGGCATCAGCCAGGAAGGGCAGCCGCGCCACAATGGAAAGCCGCGGTGCTTCCAGGCTTTGCCACCAGGCGCCTTCACCTTCCCCACTGGGGGCTGGCAGAACAGCGACCGAAGCCTCCCCAGTGCTGACGGCAGCAAGCGCTTGGGCCGGTGTCGCGCTGGCGCGCAGCGGGGTTTGCGTGCCGAAATGCTCGCGCGCCAGCGCCAGGCTCGGCGCCCCCCCATTGGATGCCGCGACGGCAGCGGTAAAGCTGCCCTGGATCGCGGTATGGGCCATGAAGATATGGCGCCAAATCCGCACCATGGCCCCGCGCGACAAGGCGCCCTCATGCCGCGCGAGCAGCCGGCGCAGCACCGCCGCTTCCCGCCCCGGCCGCAATGGAGACCCCGCGCCCGTCTTGGCGCGGCTGCCCGCCATGCGCGCCACCACGGCGGCGCGGCGCATCAGCAGATCATGCATCGCGTCATCCAGCGCATCTATTTCAGCGCGCAGCGCCTGAAGGGCGGGATCGGCAGAGGGGGTGGCAGGGGGTTTATCGTTCATGCGGGACCAAATCTTCGGGGCTTCAATAAACCGCACATGGCCGCGCGCCAAGCGCCCCTCACGTCACACGCTAAGGTTGCGCCCCTGGTGAGGGGCAGCGTAATAGACGTTCCATGAGCCAAGCCATCGCCCCGCTGCCAGATGTGGACCATCAGGCGGCTCTATTTCCTGACGGGCTTGCGCTGGAATGCGGCGCGGTTATTGCGCCGCTGAAGGTCGCCTATCGCACCTATGGGCGCTTGAATGCGACGGCCAGTAATGCAGTGCTAATCTGCCATGCGCTGACGGGCGATCAATATGTCGCCGAAACTCACCCTATCACCGGCAAGCCCGGCTGGTGGGAGAATATCATCGGCCCCGGCCGGCCCTTGGATACGGATCGCTACTTTCTGGTTTGCGCCAATGTGCTGGGCGGCTGCATGGGCTCCACCGGGCCGCGCAGTGAAATGACCGATGCAGCAGGGCGCGGGCTTGGCCGGCCTTGGGGCACGGATTTTCCTTCGGTGACGATCCGCGACATGGTGCGCGCGCAAAAGCGCCTGATGGAAAGGCTTGGGATCAGCCGCTGGCTTGCTGTGATTGGCGGTTCCATGGGTGGCATGCAGGTGCTGGAATGGGCCGCGACCTATCCGGAAGCGGTCTATGCCGCCGCCCCCATCGCCGCCGCCGCGCATCATTCCGCGCAGAATATCGCCTTTCACGAAGTGGGGCGCGCCGCCATCCATTCCGATCCCGATTGGCGCGGCGGGCGCTATTGGGAAGCGGGCATCATCCCGGCCAAGGGCCTGTCTGTCGCGCGTATGGTCGCGCATATCACCTACCTGTCCGAAAAGGCGCTGACACGGAAATTCGGCCGGCGCCTGCGCGGTGCCGCAGCGCTGACCTTCCTTGAAGATGTGTTTGAGGTGGAGAGCTATCTACGCCACCAGGGCTCCACCTTTGTGCGCCGCTTTGATGCCAATTCCTACCTGACCATCACCCGCGCCATGGATTTCTTTGACCTGGCGGCAGATCATGAAGGTGATTTGGCAAAGGCTTTTCGCGGTACGGCGACGCGGTTTTTCGTGGCGTCCTTCAATAGCGATTGGCTGTTCCCCACCAGTGAAAGCCGTAGTTTGGTGCGTGCGCTGAACATGGCCGCGGCCAATGTGAGCTTCGTTGAGATTGACAGCGACAAGGGACATGACGCCTTCCTATTGGAAGAACCTGATTTCCATCGCGCGCTGGGCGGTTTCCTCGCCGGCTCCGCTGAACGCCTTGGGGTTTAGCCTATGGCCATGGATGGCGTGCAATATGTCGCGAAGAATATGCGCCTTGATCTTCGCCTGATCGCGGAGATGATCCCGCCTGACGCGCGCGTGCTTGATATTGGCTGTGGCGATGGCGCTTTGATTGAATATTTGGCGCGGGAAAAACGCGCCGATGCGCGCGGCATTGAAATTGACATGACGCAGGTCACCAAGGCGGTCTCCGCCGGGCTTGCCGTTATCCATGGCGATGCGGATAATGATTTGGCCTTTTACCCCGATGGTGCCTTTGATTATGTGGTGCTGTCACGCACGCTACAGGCCGTGGAAAAGCCGCGCGAAGTGCTGCGCCAATTGCTGCGCATCGGGCGGCACGCGATTGTTTCCTTCCCCAATTTTGGCCATTGGCAGATGCGCTGGCGGTTGCTCTGGGGCGGGCGCATGCCAGATACGGAAACCTGGAACCGGCCCTGGTACGAAACGCCCAATATCCACCCCTGCACCATCACGGATTTCACCGAGCTGTGTGCGCTTGATGGCTATGCGGTGGAACGCTGGCTGGCGGTGGATGAACAGGGGCTGAGGGCGCCGTGGAGGCGCTCACTCAGGATGGCCAATCTGTTCGGCGAACAGGCGCTGTTCATGCTGCGCCGGGCTGGGCCGGGCAGGTAACCTCGCCCGGTCAGCCGGAATATCACTCAGTCGGCGCGAGGCTCTTGATCAGGTCAAAGACGCGCTTGCGCACGGCCGGATCCGTGATGCGGTAATAGGCGCGCACCAATTCAAGCGTTTCACGCTTGTTCATACTGTCGTCTTCCAGGCCATTCTGGGCTTCGGAGAAACCATAAAGCGCCGGGCGGCTGCGCACCGCGATATTGCCGCCCATTTCGGCGGGCAGGTCGTCGAAGAAGAAGCCGATCGGCACATCCAGCACCCGCGCGAGGTCGAAAAGCCGGCTGGCGCCGATGCGGTTCACCCCACGTTCATATTTCTGCACCTGCTGGAACGTCAGGCCCAGCGCATCGCCGAGCTTTTCTTGGCTCATGCCTAGCAGCGTACGGCGCAAGCGCACCCGGCTGCCTACATGGGCATCAATCGGGCTCGCCCGATGCTCACGATCAACCTTGGCGCCCGGTTCATCGATCTCATTCATCGCAACTACCGATTTCATATCTTTCCCCTTCTTTGCCGCGAAGGCAACCAATGCGCGTCATCTCAGATACGCTTTGAGATTTTGGTTGCATGCGGCATCGCGAACCTATCCCCACTAGCGATTGAAACAAGTTGAGGATACCTTAAGGACCTAGCAAAGGCTACAAGTTTTTCTTAATTCTCAAAAAATAAACAAACTTTTCCTTGGCCCAAGCAAAAAGAGAAAGTTACCGTTGATTTCTTCCCGACAAAATCCACCCCAGGATGAATATCGCAAATGACAAGCTGAAGGAAATAGCCAAACCAAGCTCAGCATAGAAGGTGGGCGCACGCGGCGCTGGCAGAGGCGCCCGAATAATCGCCGATTCGCCCAAGGGACCGCGCGTTACCAAGCGCCCGCGCGCATCGAATACCGCCGAAACCCCCGTCTGCGCCGCACGCGCGAGCGGCAGGCCTTCTTCCACGGCGCGCAGCCGCGCTGACGCCAGATGCTGCCAGGGGCCCGCCGTAATGCCAAACCAGGCGTCATTCGTCACATTCACAATCCAGGCCGGGCGCCGCGCCGGCATGATCCGGCCGGTGAAAATCACCTCATAGCAAATCAGCCCAACAAAGGGCGGCAGCCAACTTGCTACCACCCGGCGCCTTTCCTCGGCCGCGGTGAAATCGCGCGAGCTTTGCACAAGCCGGATCGGCAAAAGCCCCCTGAAGGGCATGAATTCGCCAAAGGGGACTAGGTTCATCTTGTCGGTCACCGCCAGCACCTCAGTATCGGGGCCAATCACGGCAAGGCTATTGAACAAATCCCGCGCCTGGCCTTCCGGCGTAAAATCGCCACGCACGGTGCCGGTCAGCAGCAGGGTATTTTGAGGCAGGGCGCCGGCTACCAATTGCCGTGCCTCCTGATCATTGGGCAGCAGGAAGGGCACGGCCGTTTCCGGCCAGATTACTGCCAGCCGATGCCCGGGCGGCAGTTCGCGCAGCGCCGCCACCGCCGCATCCCGTGTAGCTTCGACATAACGGCGCAGGATCGGCACGCGGGATTGCTCCTGCCATTTCACCTCCTGCGCGATATTGCCCTGCACGATCAGCAGCCCCACCGGCTGTGGCTCAGGCTCCGGCGCCCAAAGCCTGGCGACGCCAAAGGCGCCGCAAAAGGCGAGCACCGCCAAGCCGCCCATAAAGGCACGCCGATGCAAAATAGGCGTCGCCGCCACCAATAGCGTAATCAGCGACAATCCATGCACGCCAATCATCGCCGCCATTTGGATCGGCAGCGCATCAAAGGCCCAGACGCTGCCCATCAAATTCCAGGGAAAACCCGTCAGGATTTCGCCGCGCAGCAATTCAAAGCCAACAAATGCGCCAGAAAAAACCAACACGCGCGGCCAGCCGGGCCTGGCACCCCAGGCGATCGCCGCCGGTCCGGCGACAAAAAACGCGAGCGGGAGCGCCAGCGCCGGCACTGCAATCGGCACAAGCCACCAATAGCGCGCCACATCGGTAAGGATGGCCGAGGTGATCCAGTAAAGCCCGCCCAGGAAAAACCCGAAGCCCCAGGCAAAGCCGATCCAAAAAGCGGCGGTCCAGCTTGCTGCCCCGCCGATCATGGCAAGCAGCCCCGGAATGGCAAGAAACAGGGCCGGGATGATGTGCAACGGCGGCAGGGCCAGCACCGCCAGCATGCCTAGCCCGAAAGCGGTGACCATGGCGCGCCAGCCACGCCGCAACCCAAGGGCATTCCAAAGCCGCTCGATCACGCCCGCGCCACCTATTCCGCTGCCGCGCGCGGATTGGCGCCGGGGCGGCGTACACGAAGCCGGCGAATACGGCGCGGATCAGCTTCCAGAATGCGGAATTCCAGCCCGGAGGGGTGGGACACCAATTCCCCGCGCGCCGGCACGCGCCCGGCAAGGGTGAAGACCAAGCCGCCTACCGTATCAATATCGGCGGCCCGTTCCTCATCCGTCAGCACAGTGCCAAGCCTCGCCTCAAAGGCCGCGATCGGCGTGCGCGCATCCAGATCAAGCGCGCCATCGGGGCGATCGGTGATCTGTTGCGCTTGCTCCTCATCATGTTCGTCGCTGATATCGCCCACGATGGTTTCCACCAGATCTTCAATGGTGATCAACCCATCTATGCCGCCATATTCATCCACCACCAGCGCCATATGCACGCGCGCCTGACGCATTTGCAAAAGCAGATCAAGCACGGGGATGGACGGCACCACGAAAAGCGGCCGACGCAGAATGGCAGTCAACGAAAATGCCGCGTCCTTGCCGATGGCAGCAAAGACATCCTTGATATGGACCATGCCCACAATGTCATCCAAGCCACCGCGATAAATCGGATAGCGGCTATGGCCTTCGGTCTGGATCAGCGCGATGGTTTCAGTCAAAGAATGGCTTTCCGGGATCGCCATGATATCAGCGCGCGGCACCATGACATCATAAGCGGTAATGCCGCGGAGCCGGAGAACATTGCCAAGTAGCGCGCGTTCTTCCGCATCCAGGCTGGCCACCATCGGGCCATCGCCCTTGCTGGCCTCGGTCGGGCCTTCCTGGCGTTCGATCAGTTCTTCCACCTGATCGCGAATGGATTCCGCTTCCTTGCGGCGCAGCATGCCCTGGATTTTCCAGAACAGGCCGGGTCTTTGGCCGGCGTCGCTCATGTCGCGCCCCGCCAGGGATTGGGCAGGCCAAGCCGGCGCATCACGCGCGCCTCGGCGCGTTCCATCCGCCGCGCTTCACCCGCCTGCAGATGATCATGCCCGGCCAGATGCAAGGCGCCATGCGCCACCAGATGCGCGAAATGCGCCGCCACGCGCCGCCCGGCGCCGCGCGCTTCGCGGCGCACCACACCAAGCGCCAAAGCAACATCGCCCAAATAGCCCGGCACGCCACCCGGGAAGGACAGCACATTGGTCGGCTTCGCCTTCGCGCGATGCATCCCATTCAGCCGCTTCACGGTGGTATCATTGGCGAGCAGCAGCGTCATCGCACCATGCGCCCCTGCTTCAAGCAATGCGGCATGAGCGGCGCGGCGCGCTAGCGCCTCAGGCCGCTTAATGCTGGCGCGCCAGCCTGGCGCTGCCAGGATCACGGAGATTTCAAGCCCCTCCGTCGATCCGCTCCGTAGCCCAGCCGAAGCGCCCTTGCGGCGCCCCTGGCCGGGACGGCTACTTCCCGGTTCCATTCTTCTCCTTCTTCGCCCGGTTCTGGTCATCGGACCGCCCATAGGCGGCTACGATCCGGGCAACCAGCGGATGCCTTACCACATCCTGCTCCGCAAAGCGCGTTATACCAATACCTTCAACGCCCGCCACTATGCCAAGTGCTTCCACCAGGCCAGAAGGCTGATGGGACGGCAGGTCAATCTGTGTCGGGTCGCCGGTAATTACCATCCGGCTGCCCTCCCCCATACGGGTCAGGAACATCTTCATCTGGGCGGGGGTCGTGTTCTGCGCCTCATCCAATATGGCGTAGCAATGGGCGAGCGTACGACCGCGCATGAAAGCCAAGGGGGCGATTTCAATCTCCCCCGCCGCGATCCGCCGCGCGACTTGATCGGCGGGCAGCATATCATTCAGCGCATCGTAAAGCGGGCGGAGATAGGGGTCCACCTTCTCCTTCATATCGCCCGGCAGGAAGCCAAGCCTTTCGCCGGCCTCAACGGCAGGCCGAGACAGCACAATCCGGTCCACGCGGCCCGATTGCAGCAGCGCGACACCCTGCGCCACCGCCAAATAGGTCTTGCCCGTACCCGCCGGCCCAATGCCAAACACCATGTCGTTGCGCGAGAGCATATCAATATAGGCCGCCTGGGCCGCGCTGCGGGGCACAATCGCGCCCTTGCGGGTGCGGATTGCGGGCAGGTCCCGCAAGGGTAGGCGCGGTTCGCCCTGTGCTGCGCCGCCTTCAGCGAGCCTCAAAGCCGCTTCCACTTCAGCCGTGCCGACATGTTCCCCCCGTTCCAACCGTTTCCAAAGCGCCAACAAGGCCGCTTCAGCCATTTCCGTCCGTGCCGCCCCGCCAGAAATGGCGATGCGATTGCCGCGTGAAGCCACGCGCACGCCAAGTACCTGTTCAACCCGTGCCAGATGACGATCATGTTCGCCATGCAGCAAGGGCAGCAGCGCATTGTCGTGGAATTGCAGCGTTATGGAACGCTGGTCACTGGATTGGCGCGGCTCCGCAGGGCGGAGGCCAGGGGTTTGGATGTTCAAGCGGCGTCTCTCTCCGATGCTTGGGGTTTGGAATCAGCGAGGAGCTCCCCGCTGAGGGAATTGGGCCTGGTCACGGTGATGCGGATGGTGACGGTCTGACCGATCAGGTCGTCCGACGAAGGGAAATGCACCGGCTCCAACCAAGGGGAACGCCCGGACATTTGCCCTGGAAGCCGGCCAGGGCCGGTCACCAGAACGGGGATATCCATGCCCATGCGACTTCGATTTAAACGGTATTGCTGATCACTCAGCAGCGCCTGGATTTCCCGCAAGCGCTGATCGGCTACCGCTTCATCCACCATCCCCGCCATGCCGGCTGCCGGCGTGCCGGGGCGCGCGGAATAGCGGAAGGAAAAGGCGGAAGCGAAGCCGATATCCTCGATCAGCTTCAGCGTGGCGCGATGATCCGCATCAGCCTCACCCGGATGGCCTGCGATGAAATCGGAAGACAGCACCAGATCAGGCCGCGCCGCGCGCAGCTTTTCAATGAGCGCCAGATAATCCGCTACCGTATGGCCGCGGTTCATCGCCTTCAGGATGCGATCCGACCCAGACTGCACCGGCAGATGCAAAAACGGCATCAGCGCGGGGATGTCGCGATGCGCCGCGATCAGATCATCGCCCATGTCGCGCGGGTGGGAGGTTGTGTAGCGTAAGCGATCAAGCCCTGAGATTTCAGCCAAGGCCAGCAAAAGCCGCGCGAGCGACCAAGCCCCGCCATCCGGGCCCTCGCCGTGATAGGCATTCACATTCTGCCCGAGCAAAGTGATTTCCCGCGCGCCCAATGAAACCAGGCGCTTCGCTTCGGCAATCACCGCCGCGGCGGGGCGGGAATATTCCGCACCGCGCGTGTAAGGCACCACGCAGAAGGAACAGAATTTGTCGCAGCCTTCCTGCACAGTCAGGAAGGCGGTGACACCCTGGGGCGCCGCCTGTTCCGGCAGATGATCGAATTTCCCATCCACCGGGAATTCGGTTTCGATCACGGCGCCGGCCGCGCGGGAGGCGCGCGCCACCATCTCCGGCAGGCGGTGATAAGATTGCGGCCCCAGCACAATATCCACCCAGGGCGCGCGGGCGGTGATTTCCGCCCCTTCCGCCTGCGCCACACAGCCGGCCACCGCGACAATCATCTGCCCACCGCGCGCAACCTTGGCCTCCCGCAATCGGCCCAGATCGGAAAACACCTTCTCGGTCGCTTTTTCGCGGATATGGCAGGTATTGAGGATGACCATATCGGCATCCTCCGCCACTTCCGTTGGCGCATAGCCAAGCGGCGCCAGCACATCCGCCATGCGCGCGCTGTCATAGACATTCATCTGGCAGCCCCAGGTGCGGATTAAAAGCCGCTTCCGGGGCGGGGTGCCGGTTGTATCAGTCATGGGAACAAGCCTCTGACGCCCCAGGATAGCGGGGCCAAACGAGGCAGATGCGCAGGCTGCCCGCGCTGGTCAAGCGCGACAAGACCCGAAAGCGCGAATCACGGAGCCAAGGATCATAAAAGGAGCCTGAAGTCTCTCGCCCCGTCGGGTCAAGCTTTTATTGCGCCGCATTCAGGAAAAGCGGGGTCGGGGTGCGGTTTTGCCTGAGCTGCGCGGCGCCTGAGGCGACCACATCGCTGACAGCAACGGTCAGGGCCTTGCGGTCGGGGATGGTGGCTGGGTCGGCGGGTTCATGCAGCAAAACCGTGGCGCGCGCGCCGGACCGGCGTGCGATGCGCCAGAAATGGGAAGCGATATCCATATCGCCATACCAGGCGAAAAACGGCCGATCCCGGCGGCAGGCCGGCAGCCCGCCCAAGCGATCATAAACGAGTGATATCGGCTGCACCGCCTTGGCATCCGCTGCCGCCGCCAGAAAGGCAGACCGGAAGGGCAGCACCCGCGAGCCATCATTGCTGGTGCCTTCGGCAAACAGGATCAGGTTATCGCCGGCAACCAGCCTTTCGCGCATGGTATCCGCTTCGCGGATCACCGTTGAGGTACGCCGGCGGCTGACAAAGACCGTGCGGCCGAATTTGGCGATGATGCCGACCACCGGCCATTCGCCCACTTCTGATTTCGCGACAAAGCTCGCGCGCAGCACCGAACCCAGCACCAGAATATCAAGCCAGGAGGAATGATTGGGCAGAAACAGCGTGGCCGGCTTGTCGGAGACCTTGCCCACCACCTGGACCTTCAGCCCGATCAGCCAGCAAAGCACACGATGATAGAAGCAGCCAAAGCTGATCTTGGCTTGGCCTGGCAGCAGCATCAGCACGGCTTGAATGGGAATGGCGATCAGTGTCCAAATCAGCACGCTGATAATGCGCCGAATGGCGCGGACCCGCCCGCCAAGGGGGCGCGGTTCCATGATATCGCCCCAGGCTTCGCCTGCCATAAAGGGCTTAAACCGCAGCGGCTTGATCCGCATCTGGCGACGCGGCTTCAACGCTTCTTCCGGATTCCTGGCCACAGCTTCCATTCTCACGGGGTAGCGCGTGACATGTGGCGCTGCAATGACGCTTTGGCGACGATTGCGTGAAAGCCGGGGCCCATTCGCGCCGAAATGCCCGGAAATTGATCTTGTTTCGATCCAAAGCGCCGAATCACCCCACCGACGCCACTAGGCACGGAGCAATGTTATGTTATATCAGTACCCATGGCTTTTTCGAACCCCCTTGCGCTTTCCTCTGGCATCACCGCGCGGCTTGGCCTTTCCGCCCTGGTCGCTAGCCTGCTGTGGGCCGGGGTTGCCTGGGCGCTTTCGGCATGAAGCCCGCCGCGCTGGAATTGGCTGACCTCACGGTCTGCTATGGCCGCCGCCCGGCGGTGCATCACATCTCAGGTCGTTTTGCGCCCGGCAGCCTGACGGCGATTGTCGGGCCAAATGGCGCGGGGAAATCCACGCTGCTGCGCGCTTTGGCCGGGCTGCAAAAGCCAGAATCAGGGCGCATTGCGCATGAGGGTGAGGCGCGCATCGCCCTGCTGCCGCAATTGGCCGCTTTGGATCGTGCCTTCCCGATTGCCTGCCGAGATGTGGTGATGCAGGGGCTGTGGCCGCGCATCGGCGCCTTCCGCGCCATCCCCGCCGCGGAGCAAACCCGTGTTGACCAGGCGCTGGCCGCGGTTGGCCTATCCGGGCTTGCGAAGCGTCCCGTGGGCAGCCTTTCGGCTGGGCAATTGCAGCGCCTGCTTTTCGCGCGGCTTTTGGTGCAGGATGCCGAAATTCTGCTACTGGATGAACCCTTCAATGCGGTGGACGCAAAAACCGCCGCCGATCTGCTGCGGCTGATCCGGCAATGGCATGGCGAAGGCCGTACGGTGATTGCGGTTTTGCATGATCTTGATCTGGTGGACCGGGAATTTCCGGAAACGCTGCTGCTCGCGCGCGATCTGATCGCCTGGGGGCCGACAGAACAGGCGCTGTCACCCGCCAATCGCCTGCAAGCGCGCCGCATGGCCGAAGGCTGGGTGGAAGAGGCTGAGGCTTGTGAGCGCGCCGCCTAGAACGCAGCGCAAAACCCCCAATGATTGAGGCGCTTTTCGCCCCCTTCGTCGAATTCGGTTTCATGCGCCGCGCCTTGGTGGGGTCACTGGCGCTTGCCATCGCAGCACCTCCGCTTGGCGTTTTCCTGATGCTGCGGCGGATGAGCCTGACCGCCGATGTGCTTTCTCATGGTGCCTTGCCTGGTGTGGCGGTGGCGTTCCTGATCGCGGGGCTTTCTGTGCCGGCGCTTTGGTTTGGTGGCTTGGTGGCGGGGCTTTTGGTCGCGGTCGGTGCCGGCGCGCTGGCGCGGGTTACCGGCGGGCGGGAAGATGCGACACTTGCGGCGCTTTACTTGTTGGCACTTGGGCTGGGTGTGGCGCTGATTTCGATCGGCGGCGGTGCCGGGGATTTGAAGCATATCCTGTTTGGCAGCGTTCTCGGCATAGATGATGCGGCGCTATTGCTGATGGCGGGCGTCGCGACGCTGACGCTGGTGCTGCTCGCGATTGGGTGGCGGCCTTTGGTGCTGGAATGTTTTGACCCAGCCTTTGCCGCGGCCACCCGCGCGCATGGCGGGTTTTGGCATTTGGTATTCATGGCGCTGGTAGTGCTGAACATGCTCTCGGCCTTTTTGGCGTTGGGCACGCTGATGGCCGTTGGGCTGATGATGCTCCCCGCCATTGCCGCGCGGCATTGGGCGGCGGAGATCGGCCGCATGGTCTATGCCGCTTCCGCTATTGCAATGTTTGCGAGCGTGATTGGCCTGCTGCTGTCGTATCACGCTGATCTGCCAAGCGGCCCCGCGATTGTGTTGATGGCGGGCCTGGCTTGGGCAGTTTCCGTGATGTTTGGCCCGGTGGATGGGCTGGCGCAGCGCGTGATCCGGCGGCGGCATTTGACTGGCTAGTTTTGCGCGCTTGACCTTGGCCTGATCCGGTTTCAGCCTTTCCCCAAAGCCACTCCAACACGCGAGGCAAAAAGGGAAGTACATCTCATGGCCGATTTGCATCTGACACGCCGTGCCGCTTTGAGCATTTTGGCCGCACCTGCCTTGGCCC
>Ga0114976_10001367_pt1 | contig 15266 bp, 13 predicted proteins | sample S_130805_EF_Meta_FD_87319 | JGI IMG/M metagenome (GOLD analysis project Ga0114976, IMG submission 87319) | Freshwater microbial communities from Lake Simoncouche, Canada to study carbon cycling - S_130805_EF_MetaG | ecosystem: Environmental > Aquatic > Freshwater > Lake | place: Lake...
GTGCGCGTAGATCACGCCTTCCTTGGGCTTGATTTCCCAGTCATCGGGGAAACTGAGGTCAATCATCGGATGATCCTCTGGGAAGCTGACCGTCTGATCCGCCAGAGCGACGGAGTTGAAAAGCAAGCCAGTCGTCAAAGAGAGGAGGAGCAGTGAGTATTTCATAGGGTGGGTAAGCGGAGCACGTTCGTTGCGCGGGCCTAGGCGTAGTCCATGGGAACTTCGTCCGCAATCACTGTCAATTTGGAAAATGCCACACATTCGTCTTATGCATGAGGGCAGACCCTTGTTTACACAGGGCTGACTATGGATCACCGGCGCCCAGCCTTAGCGGCCGATTTTATCTTGCTCAGTTCCAAAAATGGAAGCGCTGGTTCAGCCAGCCGACGACGGCGGCGATCACCACGAATAGCATGGAGACCTGCATGGCGAGTGCCGCAGACTTGCGGCGCTCCAGTTCCACGTGGTGCTGTGGGCGACGTGATGGCGCGCGGCGGCGCTTAGCGGTCTGCTCCACGGGCGGCAGGTAATCGGCACGGGCATTGCGGTTGCACGTGGCGGAGGCTCCGGCGGTGGCGATCACCATTTCCAGGCGCTCCATCCGACGGCGGTTGAGCTCGGCTTCCTCGCGCAGGCTGGCGGTGCGGGGCTGCGGCTTCGTTGCCGGGCTGGTAGGTGCCGGGATCAGATCTTTGGCGTGCTCAGGCTTGCGGTTAAGACGGACATTCTTGGCCATAATCAGTAGCGGGTAGGGTGTTAGAACATCAACTTGGCGAGCACTAGAACGAACAGGGCCATGCCGAGGAGCGGCAGGGTAAAGCCGAGGCCACGGCGTGCCCAGGACTTCAAATCATCCGACAGCGCGAAGCCTGCACCATCGGCTCCCAGCGCACGCTCTTTGGCGACGGTGCGACCTGCATCCGCCGGGCGCAGCGTGGACAGTCGACGCGAGGCCTTAGCGAAGTCGGAATCGGCTTCCTGAATCGCCGCGATGGCACGGTCCAGCTCTTCATCGACATGCGAGCGCTGCCACTTTTCCGGCTGCAAGGAGCGTAGGATGTCCAGGTGACGGGAGAATCCGTCGTATGTGGCGCTGAGTTCTTCGACCAGCTTTTGGGTGTTGTAGAGCTCACCTTCGATTCCGACGACTGCCTGACTGAGCTTCTCCACCAAGTCGCGCTTACCCTTGGCAAAGCGTTCCTGTTTGTGGCGGATCAGTTCGAGCTGCTGCTTTTGGCGCTCGATTTCTTCTTGGCGCATGCGCAACTGCAGAAGCTCTTCCTGGGCTTCCTTGACCTGGGCCTGCACATCCTCCATCGGGGCGTTGGACCGGGTCATGAATTCATCGGCATCTTCGAAGATCAGGGTGTCCTGGTCGGCTTCGGAAAGCGATGCGAGAGCGGTGGGAGCGTTTCTGGACATAGCGCCTAATGGTTAGGCGCTACAAATACTAAAGTCTTCCAAAATAATCCAGATTTTTCACCCTTTTCTACGCCAGCCAGTAAGGGACGAGGCCAGATATGACCGTGAGAATAAAAACACCTCATAGACTTTAGCCCATAGCGGTCAGCTGCTGGGCAAGTTCGATGGGTTCCTTCCCCAGTTTTAGCAGTGGCAACCCTGGAATTAAGGCCGTCGCGATGCATGCTGTGATGTTTGTCATCAGGGCGCGGTCCGTTGATCCAGCGGCAGCCATCGCAACCACCGTGGCCAGTGGTAGCGCTTGGGCACCGTCATTTGGAGGCTGCGGTGTGTCGGTTGCAGGGCTTGAGTTCACGCCGGGTAAAAAAGATGGCTCGCGACATGGATTGTGATCAGTAGCGACAGCAGCGCATGCCTGAGCAGGATGAGATTGTAAAGGGTCGCCTGCGGCGTGGTGCCCTGACCGGCGGCCAACACCGTCTCCGCCCCCAACTGCTCGGTAGCAGCGGGTGAGTGAAGGGATCGGTGTGCTGGAGAATGTGTGCGACATTTGCCGCTACCTCCGCGCTCTGGGCATCGCTCGCCTTCGCTGGCCACAAGACCGCCGCCAGCACGATCAAGCCGCCAATGAGCGCTACCGCTTGCGGCTTTAACCAGTCGCGCCGCAGCCAGCGAATCAAGGCCAGACCCCGTGCCAGCAGCACGCAGGCCGCGATGGCATACAAACTGAGGAAGGAGGCAATGGTGAAAAACAGCAGACGCTTCTCCTTCAAGTGCGATCGCAGCGTGTGTAGCAAGAAAGCGACCTGGGCGCTTGCCTGGGTGCGGGTTGCTTGTGCGGTGCCCAGTGCGAGGCGAGGCCGCATACTGCCGTTCCAGTATGCCATCGCAAGCGCAGCGCTGCGAGTTCACTTAAAAGAGAAGTAAAAACTTGATTCGCCCACCCATTCTGAGGAAAATTGAGCGTTCCCCGCATTTGCGGGTCCAACGACGCCTCATTCTATACACCATATGTTGCTAGCAGCACTGAAACTCCAACTGGCCGCCCTCGTCACTGTCGCCGGCATCAACACCGACGACATCAAAAGTGATGCGGTCAAAACTGAACTTACCAAACTCGAAGCCGCTCAGAAGTCCGCCAGTGGCGGGACAGGTGGCGATGTGAACCAAGCGATCAATGCAGCCGTTCAAGCGATCACCAAAGCCGCTGAAGGTGGTGATGCCGACGCGAACTACGCCATCGCTCTCTGGTCACGCCTCGGCGTCATCAATGGTCTCGACGCCAACACCGTCCTGAGCATGTATGACAAGGCGTCAAAGGGCGGCAATGTCCCTGCCATGTCCGAACTCGGTGGCATTCTGCTGCAAAACTTCCCCCAGGACACGGACAAGGTGAAGCAGGGCATCAAGCTCATCCAGGACGCGGAAGCCAAGGACAACGCCGCCGCACGTCGTGCGCTGGCTCAGATCACGCTGCAAGGCGTGCCTGCCGCTGGCATTGAGCGTGACGTCACCAAGGCTCTCGGCCTGCTCGAAAAAGGCAGCGCTGCCAAGGACGGCGAAGCGACTTACAACCTTGCCCAGGCATACGCCGCTGGTATCGCTGAACGTCAGCAAGACGGCACCCCGAAGGAACTGCTGAAGCAGGACGAAGCCAAGGCTCTCGAATACCTGAAGAAGGCCGTGGAGCAAGAGCACGCGCCTGCCATGAACGACTACGGTGCACGCATGTTCCAGGGCGACAAGGACGGCAAGGGTAAGGACCCGAAGGCCGCCATCGACCTCTTCACCAAGGCCTCTATCAAGGGCAATGCTGCCGCACATCGTCTGCTTGGTTCGATCTATGAGCAGGGCCTCGGCGAACAGACCAAGGACATCAAGAAAGCTGCCGAGCACTACATGACCGCCGCCCGTGGCAATGATGGTGTGGCTCAGCTCTGGATGGGCAATGTGACCCAGACCGGCTTGCTCGCTGACTCCGCTCAAGGCAAAAAACAGGAAGAACTGAAGCCCGAAGACGTGCTGATCGCACCAAACCCTAGCCAAGCTCTGACCTTCTACCGCCTCGCCGCCCAGAGCGGTCTGCCCCAGGCTATGTATAACGTGGGTATCTTCTATGAGAACGGTGCCGTCGTGGACAAGGACCCTCTCAAGGCCTTTCAGCTCGTGCAGAAAGCCGCTACCAGTGGCATTCCAGTCGCCGCCTTCCGCCTCGGTTCCTACTACCAGCAGGGCCTCGGCGTTGCTCAGGACATCGTGGCTGCTGCCGCATGGTTTGAGCGCGCTGCCAAGGCTGGCGTGCCTCAAGCCCAGCTCGTTTACGGTGTAATGCTGGAGAACGGTTCGGGTGTTGAGCCGAGCATTGCAGCTGCTGCCGCCATGTATGAAAAGGCCGCAGATCAGGGCAATGCCCAGGCCATGGTTAACCTCGCTCAAATCTACGAGCGCGGTGCTATCGGTGGTTCCAAGAACCCCGCTCGTGCTTGGGAGTATGCCTCCCTCGCTGTCGACGCCTCCAATGGCGACGCCAAGGCCAAGGAGTATCGCGACACGATCGCCAAGGGCCTGAGCAAGGCCGAACTTGAAAAAGCCACCAAGAGCTACGAAGAGAAAAAGGCCAAACTGACGGCACCTGCCGCTCCAACTGCCCCTGCACCCTCGTCCGGTTCAGGCTCCAGCAAGAGCAAGAAGGACAGATAAGCCAGTCCTGCACTAGCAAACTGTAACCGTCTTCGGCCCGCGCTGGAGACGGTTTTTTATTGGTCGCTGTCACGCGGAGCGATGACAGCGACTATCACCCCAGCACTTCCTTCACCACATGCCCATGCACATCCGTCAGACGGAAGTCACGCCCGGCGTGGCGGAAGGTCAGCTTCTCATGGTCGAGGCCCATCTGGTGCAAAATGGTCGCGTGCAGGTCGTGCATGTGGACCTTGTCCTTCACGGCCATGTGGCCAAACTCATCGGTCTCGCCGTGGGCGAAGCCAGTCTTGAAGCCGCCGCCTGCGAGCCAGACGGTGAAGCCGCCCGGATTGTGATCGCGTCCTGTGCCATTCTTCTCCGAATACGGCGTGCGGCCAAACTCGCCACCCCACCAGACAACCGTGTCCTCCAGTAGGCCGCGCTGCTTCAAGTCCTGCACCAGCGCCCAGACTGGCTTGTCGACATTGGCCGCGTGCTCGGCGTGCTTGGGCAGGTTGCTGTGTTGATCCCAGGCGGGGTTATTGGAGTTGTCACTGTAGTTGACCTGAATGTAGCGCACACCCTGTTCAGCCATGCGGCGCGCCATTAGGCACTGCCGTCCGAAGTTGTCTGTGGGTTTCTCGTTAATGCCATACATCTTCAGTGTGGCCTCCGACTCCTGGCTGAGATCAAGCGCTTGCGGCGCATTGTGCTGCAAGCGCCAGGCAAGTTCATAGCTGTTGAGCACCGCTTCGTATTCGGTGTCGTGATGCCCGATGCGGGCCATCTGCTCCTGGTTCAGCGACTTCAGGAACTCGAACTGCCGACGCCGCTGGCTGGGCGACATCATCGAGTTTTTCAGGTTCCGAATCGTCGCCTCGGTCGCGGGCATTCCCGCACGTCCGAGAGCCGTGCCTTGGTAGGTCGAAGGCAGGAAGGCGGTGCCGTAGTTGCGTGGCCCGCCATTGCCCATGCTCGGGCTGATGGTGACGAAGCCGGGCAAGTTCTCGTTTTCCGAGCCCAGGCCATAGCTGACCCATGACCCCATGCTAGGGCGGATGAAGTTGGTCGATCCTGTGTGCAGGAACAGCGTCGCCGGACCATGGGCGACGCCTTCGGTGTGCATCGAATGGATGAAGCACAGGTCATCGACCATGCTGGCCATGTGCGGGAACAGCTCCGAGGCCATGTGCCCGGACTCGCCATGCGGCTTGTGTTCCCAGAGCGATTTCATCACGCGCTGTGTGGCACCCATACCCGTCTTGGCCAGAGTGCGGGCGTCATCGAAGTCCGCCATCTTGCCATCCAGCTTCTCAAGCAGAGGCTTGTGATCAAAGCTGTCCACGTGACTGACCCCACCTGCCATGAACAGGAAGATCACCCGCTTGGCTTTCGGCTGATGATGGGTCAGTGGTGACTGCGAAGCCATCGCCTGAAAAGCGAGCGAGCCAAAGCCGCAGGCAGTGGTCTTTAGAGCTTGGCGTCGGGAGAGCATGGCTAGTGAAACGGCGAGAGAGTTTGAAGACTATCATTGGCCTACGAGCCGAGGCAAGCCGTCACTCCACGTGCCGAAAATCGACGCAGGCGAACAGGCTCTGGAACAGCAGTGACCAGTTCTCTTCGGCCTTGCTTGAGACATCGGGTTCGCTTTCCGACACGCGGACAAAGTCGAGAGCAAGCCGCGACTCGCGTTCCGATGGCGCACGTCCCAGTGTCCGCTGGTAGGCGAGCGCCAGTTGAGCAAGATCATCACTGACGGACTTGTCGGCGAGCAATCGTTTGGCGGCTTCGCGGCTCTGAGTGATGACGAACTCGTGGTTCAGCAAGTAGAGCGCCTGGGGCGAGACAGTGCTGGTGTTGCGCTTGGCGATCGGCTGGTTGTTGCTGTTAAAGTCGAAGGCGTCGAACAACTCCAGCCGCTTGTTGCGAAAGGCTGGCGTGTAGACACTGCGGCGAGTGTCGGTGTACACGTAGTTGTATTCCAGATTGCCGGCAGCCGCGTCGTTGCCGTCCACAGCCTTTGCGTTGCCGACGTTCGGTCCCATGAATGCAGCGTCCAGGGTGCCTGCGGTCGCTAGCAAGGTGTCGCGAATCTGGCCCGCTTCCAAACGCTTGCGATTCTGCCGCCAGAGAAGGCGGTTGTCGGGATCGCGTTGCAATCCGCTGCCTGTCACCATGCTGCTCACCGCATAGGCTCGGGACTCGATGATGTAGCTGATCAGCTTCTTGAGCGACCAGCCGTTGCTCATCAGTTTCAAGGCAAGATGATCGAGCAAATCCGGGTGGCTGGGCTTTTCGCCAGTGACACCAAAGTTGTCAGCGCTACGCACTAGCCCCTCGCCAAACAAGTGCATCCAGATACGGTTGGCGAGCACTCGTGCGGTCAGCTTGTTTTGTGGACTGGTAATCCATTGGGCAAGCTGCACGCGACCACTTTGATCTTTGGGCACGGCAGGTGCGTCGCCACGGAAGGCCGCCTGGATATAGCCGCGTGGCACCACTTGGCCGAGGTTGCGAATGTTACCACGGATGTGAATCGGGCTGTCACCCAAGTCTTCGTGCTCTGCTACCACCATGGCCTCGGGGCGTTTGGGACCGGTTTTCTGTAGCTTCTTGAATTGAGTGTCGAGTGTCTTCACCCGCTGTTCAGCGGCGGCGACCTTCGGGTCTCTGCCGGGGTCGTTCTGTTCTTCAATGGCGAGTTGATTCAACTCCTCCACCGGTATGAACACGACCGCATCCGCAGTGACATGCCCTGTGGTGCCTTCGTTGCTGACCATGACGTAGCCTTGGCCCCCAGACTCGAAACGAAACTGCCCGAGGCTGACGAAGCGACCATCAATCGAAGGGAGGATGGACTGGTCCACGGTGATGTCTTCCTCGCCATCGGCATGAAGAATGTGCACGGGGGCATTCTCAGCACGGCCCACTGCGCTGGTGTAGGCGAAGCGCACTTCATAGCGACCTGCCTTGGTGATGTTCGGCATGAAGGTGAGGGTCTTCTCACCCTTGCCCATGTTCTCATCATGCAGGTAGCCATCGCCCACAAAGGTCGGGTAGCGAGTGGAGGCCTTCCATACGCCCACCTTCTTGGCCTGGGCGTCATCCACCACGACTCCTGGCACTTCATCCACGGCGATGGGCCTTGCCTTGCCATCCTTAGGTTCACGTTTGGGTGTGAGTTTTTTCAGGGCCAGCTTGGCAGCATCCAAGTCCTTCGTCAGCGCAGCCAATTGGGCCTCGTGCTGCTGGAGAGTCGCTTCTTCCTCACCTTCCAAAGGCAGGGGAGCATCGATCCAGTGCGCCACGTTCTCCTTCGGATTGCGGATTACCTTGGTGCTGCGCAGGATGCCCGCCATGGCGTAGTAGTCGCGTGCTGGGATGGGGTCGAACTTGTGGTCGTGGCAACGTGCGCAACTGATGCTCATGCCGAGCAGTGACTTGCCGATGACGTCCAGTTGCTCGTCCACGATGTCCATGCGCAGCAAATCCTTGTCTTGCTCCTCGTAGTTCGTGGGGCCGAGCACAAGGAAGCCAGTGGCTGTCAGTTGGCGACGGCGCTGAGCGGCATTTTCAAAAGGCAAAAGGTCACCCGCGATCTGCTCGGTGATGAAGCGATCCAGCGGCACGTCATTGCGAATGCTCTCAATGACATAGTCGCGGAAGCGCCACGCATCCTTGAACGGCAGCGTGCGTCCACCACCGGAAGACTCAGCGAAACGCGAGGCATCCAGCCAGTGCTGTGCCCAATGCTCGGCGAAGGCGTTCGTCGAGAGCAGACTTTCAGACGAAGCCATCTGCGGGTCCTCAGGCAATGGCAGTCCGGTCAGATCATAGGCTAGCCGACGCTGCAAAACGGCAGTCGAGGCATCCGGTGCAGGTCGCAGGCCTTCCTTCTCTAGCGTGGCGAGAATAAAGCGGTCGATGTCGTTGCGTGGCCAAGCTGTGTCTTTCACCACGGGCACGGGTGCCGCTTTGATCGGCTGGTAGGCCCAGTGAGTGGTCGCCGCCGCTTCCGGCCCCGTCTTGGGCTTGCCCACGCTGGCTAGAGTGCGTGGATCATGGGCACCTTGAGCGATCCATTGAGTGAGCACCTCGACAGCGGCCGCGTTCAGCTTTTGCTTGGGCGGCATCTTTAGGTCGCGATCCGCATAGTTGACCGCCTTCAAGATCAGGCTTTTGTCCACATGGCCGGGCTGTAGCGCAGGGCCGGAATCACCGCCGATTTGCCAGCCTTCGCGATGGTCCAAGCGCAGGCCGCCTTTGTGCTTCTCGGCTCCGTGGCACTCGATGCAATGCTCCAGCAACAGAGGGCGCACCTTTTTCTCAAAGAACTCCTCTGGCGTGTCCGCAGAAGCCAGCGAGGACGTGGCAATGATGAGCGTGAGAGAGCGGGCGAGCATGACGGGGAAGGCAAAACGCCCCGCTTGGATGTGGTCTTTCCGGGCTACGAGATCATTGAGACTGGGCTTGGAACCTAGATCGGACCGCACCAAGCGAGTTCGCAGAAGATGATTAACTGGTCTTTACAGCTTGCAATAATTGAACAAGCATCATTATCAGAACATGCTGAGCGAACACACTTCTTCAACGCACATGCTTCCGATGATCAATGACCTGCTACAGACTCGCGGCTACGCGGATAACGCAGCCGTGCGCCAGCGCTGTTGAGGACGCTTGCCACAGCCAGACTTTCTTTGTGGATGAAGTGCTGGATGTGCCAGCCGTCAATGAACGCGTGTTTTTGCAGGCCCTGGCGAAGTTGCTGGAGCTGCCGTGGTGGAATGCTGATTCAGACCAGCCCCAGGATCGCAGTCTTCGCCGCTATCTGCCCCCAGTCACGGATTCCATGATCCCATCCCCCAATCAGTCCCGCCCCATGCCCGCTCTGAGTGGCGACCCGCCACTGCCTCCGCAGTAGCTTGCTGGTTTGTTCAATCATTTGTCAAAGCAGGCTTTTCATGGCTATTCTGCTTCGCTATGAAGTCATCTCTCCGAGCATGTCTGCTTTGGTCTTTGTTTCCGTTGCTCCTCGTCAGTTGTGGCAAGGAGGGCTATGAGATCAGCGGCGGCAAGGTGGTCTGGAACAGTTGGCGGGGTGACGGCCTGTTCGGCAAGTGGTCCGAGTCGCCGGTGGCCGATGCCAAGGGCTTCAAGATTATCGAGCCATATCACGAGCCTTGCCCCGGCTATGCGAAGAATGCGCAATACGTCTTTTGCGGCCCCATTACCCTTGACGGTGCCGATGTGGCAACGTTTCAAGTCATGGACAAGTGGAGCGCCCTAGCGAAGGATGCAAAGCAGGTCTATTACCGCACCGCCGTGATTGAAGGTGCGGACTCCGCCACCTTTGAACTCGCCGGGACCTCAGGAATCTGGCGGGATAAAAAAGACTACTACAGCGGGCCAACGCCGCTGCGTGTGCGGGACAGGGCGAGCTTCAAGGTGCTGGATGAGAAGGTTTTGGGCCAAGACGATCACATTTGGGCGCATGACAAGCTCGACTACTATGTGGGCATGCAGGCGACACCGATCGCCGATACCGGCACCTTCCAAGTGATCCAGTCCTGGTATGCGAAGGATGCCAAACAAGTGTATTTCGGCAGTAAGATCCTCGCCGGAGCCGACCCGTCCTCCTTCCAAGGCATCGGCGGTGAGTCGGGGGAATTTGCCAAGGATGCCAAGCATGTTTATTGGCAAGGCCAGGTGGTGGAAGGCTGCGATGCGGCGACGTTCCAGCTCCTCCAGTACCGCTACGCCAAAGACCGCCAACGGGCTTACTTCTGCTATGCGAGCGGGAGCCCACCGCTTGCGCTGCCGGACTCAGATGCCACGACCTTCCAGGTGATCGGCCCCTCACTCCAAGGCTTTGGCTATGCCAAGGACGCCAAGCAGGTGTATTCGGGCCCCAACGTCATCTCTGGTGCTGACCCAGCTACCTTTGTGGTGGACCCCAGCGATCCCGAGAAGGCCTCCGACAAGCACCGCCGCTACCAATACGGCGAACCCGTTGAACAGCCCAAGCCGGCCACCAGCGCGCCGTGATTTGGTAGCCGCAGCAGGCCAAGTATCCTTCCCCAGAACGTCGGCACGAAGGGGCTAAAGGCGATGCTTCCAATAGCCCGGTTCGCGTTGCAGATCCATCACGCTGACAAGGTGAAGGGTGTCCTTCTCGAGCCAATAGATGACGGCGTAAGGGAAGCGTTTCAAGCGCACCTTGCGCGCTTCGCCTTCGAACTTGCGGGGCTGTACGGGCCTAGCCTTGAGTTCCGCCACGGCCACCTCGGCAGCCGTGGCGAACCTTTCGCCCAGCACCTCGTCAATATCGCCGTAGTAGAGCGCGGCATCTTCCAACTCCGCCACGGCCTTGTCGTGCCACTGGATCTTCATGCCTGTTTGGCGGCCTGCTGCTGGGCGAGCTTTTGACGCACGCCCGTTATCACGTCATCATGGGGAATGAGCTTGGCCGTTCCTTTGCGGACGGATTCAACGCGCCGATTGATTTCCGTGCGCCAAGCAGGACTTAGCTCGATATCGTCGCCATCGTCCACACTCTCAATCAACCGCGAGGCGATGCGTGAACGCTCTTCCAAAGGCAAACTCAGAGCGTCTTGCAGCACGGTGTCATAGGTGGCGGTCATGGAAATAGCCTATCCGTGGGTGAGGGTTATTCAAGTGCTGTGGCGGGTGGCAATGGGCGTGCAGCAGCATGGGTTGCTGGGTTGCACACCGACCGGCTATTTCGTGCTTTTGCTTTGGACTCTTTGGGAGCACAAATGAAAATCACTGACGTAGCATGACACAGTTCACTGACACATTGCGAACTTCTGTCTTGGTGCTTTCAGAACAAGAGCGCTCTTTGCTCAACAAATAGGGAGAGTGGCTTGAACGCCTCGAATCGGGGGCAATCCTTCATACCAGAGAAAAGCAGCGCCATTTTCTCGATGTGATTCGGGGAGATGCTTCGCCGCAAGATGCTCATGAATTTCTTTGGCTGCGAGTGAGAGGATCTGAAGCAGCTTCATTGCTTATCGATAAAAGAAGGGGCAGACTGATGACGAGCTTGCTTCGCAAAAAAGGAGATTACTCGGCTCCAGCTGGTTGTTTTACAGCTTCAGAACGAGATTGCTACGCATCGACGAATTCAAGCAAACACAACGGATCAAGGTGGTTCATGTAAACAGTGCGGAGGAGATGGCTGCTTAAGTGGGCGCTGTCCTCGTTGTGGCGGCAATGGATTTGAGCCTTGAACGGGAGTCTTACTAGAGTCGTAAAAAAGCAGTTCAGGTGCTAAAATCGACACACTGAAGGGCTTCTAATTAATTTTGATGGGCAGGATGCTTGAATTGCTTTACCTTCAGCCGCAGCAACGGCGGCGTCCTTCCACCTTCCTTCGTAGCGAAGGCATGAGCCAAACCATTGCGACCGCTCTCGTCGGTTTCACGGCAGATGATGAAAGTGGCGAGGCCATTGGTGTCCTCGTTGAGGAACTTCGTCAGGACGGGGCTGCGCACGTTGCGGGTGCCTTTGCTTATGCCTTGAGCGATCTCGAATTTCCCCAGCAGCACGGTGCTCGTGGGGCTGGGCAGATGGCGCTCGACTTGGTTCGGGTCGTGAGCCGGTGATTGCTGCCAGGAGAGGCCGAGCTCCTCCCAGTCATCGTCGCTTTCGGCGGTCAGGCCATACACGGCGAAGGTGCTGTCTGGCACCAGTGTGGCGTAGCCGAGGTCGCTGGGTTCGATGGTCAGCACCAGCTCAGCGTCGCTGAACTGCTGTCCTTGGAATTTGCCCAAATCAAAGCCCACGTAGCCCTTGCGATTCAGGTCCTTGCCTTGGCTGCTGTGCTTCACGCGGAAGAAGGGATCATCGCCGAAGCTCTTCGCCTTGGCCCCAGCCTGAATGTAACTGTCCTTGCCTCGGCCAAAGGCGGTAGAGAGCAACTGCCAGCCTTGGCTGTCTTGCGGAATGACATCGGGCCGCCAGCGGCTGGGCTCGGCATCTTCGGAGGCATCAGGATTCAAGCGGCTCTGATACCAGCCGTGATCCACGTTCTGGCCCTGGCGCAGTTGCTTCACTTCCTTGCTCGCCTTGTGATTGACCTCCACCAAGCCTTCCAGCACCTGCACCATGTATTTGCCATCGTCGCCGGTGCTGACGCCGAATTTGGTGCCGTAGTCCACAACCTTGGCGTCATCGGTATCGACCGTGAAACCGATCGCACTCGGCGGCACATCGGCCACGATGGTGCCACGCACGAGACGGCAGTTCATCGCGTCGGTGACTTCCACCGTTGCGGGCGCTTCGAGCACCAACTCGGCACCGCTGTCGAACTTCACCGTCGCCAGACCTTCGATCAAATCCAGCGTGCCGGGCGAGAGGCGTGCGCCTTGCACCGTCGGCAGGCTGCTGCCCGCCCACTGGCACTGCTGCGCCTTCGTGAGCGTCGCTACGGTCACCGGGGCCTGCGGGCGTGGTGACAAAGCCATGCCAATGCCTAAAGACAGCACGATCGCCGCTGCGTAGCGCCACCACTTGAGGGCTGGGGCTGCGGGTGGGGCAATGGCCAGGCACGCATGGCTTTCGTGGCGCAGCTCGGCCCCCAGATGCAGGGCTTCGGCAAAGACACGGCGCGCTTCGGCATCGGTCTTCAAGCGCTCGTCGAGCGCTGTGGCTTCGGCTTCACTCAGCCGTCCATCGGCGTAGCGCTCGGCCAGTTCGATCAGGTTCCACTTGTCCTTCGCATTCATACGGCGGCCTCCTGTTTCAACTGCTTGTTCACGCACTCCAGCAGCGTGTAGCGCACGCGGCTGAGTGCTCGATACACGGCGGCGACGGTGCTCTTGATGCGCTCCGCCACAGCCTCGATTTCTAGATCTTCAAAGTAACGCAGCGTGACCATCTGGCGGTGCTCCTTGGGCAGCTTCGCGAGACAGGCGCGCAAGGCATCGCGGCGATTATCGCCCTGGTCGTTGAGCCGCGCGACCTCGTGATGCAAAGCCTCCAGCGTTTCCTCACTCAGCGGTAAATGCTCGCGCTTGGACTGGCGGCGATAGGTGAGGATTTGATGAAACGCGGTCTTCCGCGCCCAGGCCAGAAAGTTGGTGCCCAGCTCGAACTGATCGAAGCACCGCCACAGGACCATCTTGGTCTGCTGCAAGATGTCATCCGCATCAGCACTGCCTGAAACTAGGCTGTAAACATAGACGCTAAGGGCGCGGTCGTTCTGTGTCAGCAGTTCCATGAACTGCTGCGTGCGGTCGGGGCTGGCGGGGGCTTCGGGCATGGGGTGCAGCGTCTGCCTCATCATCAGGCAATAAGTGATGGGGTTTGGACAGGAAAAAACCTGTCCAAAGCACGTTCTGTTCTGCACTCTAACTGTCACCATGAACGTCGTTTCGTTATTTTCTGCCCTGATGCTGCTCGGCAACCTTGCTGTGCAGGCGGCTGCGCCATCGCCTGAGGCCTTGAAGTTTTTTGAGGCGAAGGTGCGCCCACTGCTCATCGAGAACTGCCAGGATTGCCATGGACCGAACAAGCAGAAGGGCGGGCTGCGCGTGGACAACTTGCCGTATTTGATCCGCGGCGGTGAGCAAGGCGCGGGTGTTGTGCCGTATCAGCCGGACAAGTCTCTTTTGATCAAGGCGATCCGCTACACTGACCCGGACATGGAGATGCCGCCGGATGGCAAGATGAGCGACGAAGACATCGCCACGCTCACGCAATGGGTCGCCATGGGGGCACCGTGGCCCACCGCTGAGGTGGCCGGGGCGAAGCTGGGCCGCAAGCCCGGTGACATCACGGACGAAGACAAGAAGTGGTGGTCCTTTCAGCCGGTGCGTGAGCCGAAAGTGCCCCAGGTCAGTGCGACCAGCGGCTCACCGGTCCGCAATCCCATCGACCACTTCGTTGTCGCCAAGCTCTCCGAGAATGGCTTGAAGCCCTCGCCAGAAGCGGGTCGCATCGAATTGATTCGTCGGCTTTCCTTTGACCTGCATGGCTTGCCACCGACGCAGGAGCAGGTGCAGACCTTTGTGAAAGACGAGCGACCCGATGCCTATGAGCGGCTGGTGGATGGCCTACTGGCCTCGCCGCGCTACGGCGAACGCTGGGCCCAGCATTGGCTCGACCTTGTGCGCTATGCGGAGAGCGAGGGCTATCGGCAGGACGCGTATCGGCCCAATGTGTGGCCTTATCGTGACTACGTTATCAAGTCGTTCAATGACAACAAGCCCTACGGCCAGTTCGTCCGGGAACAGATCGCGGGCGATGAGATCGCACCTGAGGATCCGAATGTGGCCATCGGCACGGCATTCCTGCGCCACTCGATCTATGAATACAACCAGCGCGATGCGGCGGGTCAGTGGAAGCTCATTCTCAACGAGGTCACCGATGTCACGGCAGACGTGTTCATGGGCATGAGTGTGCAGTGCGCGCAGTGCCACGATCACAAGTTTGACCCCATCCTGCACAAGGACTACTACCGCTTGCAGGCCTTCTTTGGCAACATCACCTGGCCCGAGAACAAGCTGCTGGCCACACCGGAGCAGGTGAAGGAATACGAGGGCAAACTGGCAGTGTGGAAGGAAGCCACCAAGGAGCCGCAAGCGGTGATCGACAGCATCATCGAGCCACGCATCAAGGGGGCGGAGAAGAGCGCGGTGGAAAAGTTTCCGGTGGAGATTCAGGCCATGTTCGCCAAGGCAAAGGCGGATCGCACGCCGTTGGAAGAGCAGCTGGTGCAGCTGGCGGGTCGCCAAGTGGACTACGAACGTGTGCGCTACAAGTCCGACAAGATCAAGGAGCCCGAGCAGAGCAAGCTGAAGGCCGCGCAGGCGGAGTTGGCCAAGTTTGATCACTTGAAGCCCGCACCGCTGACATCCGCCTTTGTCATTGGCGAAACGGGCAATGTGGGGGCCACGACGAAGTTCAAAAGCCGACGCACCGGCGAGGTGGAGGTGCGGCCAGGCTTCTTGACCATCCTTGATCCTTCAGACGCTAAGATTCCGCAGCCTTCTGGCAATGCGACAACCACCGGGCGACGCACCGTGCTGGCGAACTGGCTGACGAACACCGAGAACCCGCTCACTTGGCGTGTGATGGTGAATCGCGTGTGGCAGTATCATTTCGGCAAAGGCATCGCAGGCACCGCCAGCGACTTCGGA
>Ga0114976_10001368_pt1 | contig 15261 bp, 12 predicted proteins | sample S_130805_EF_Meta_FD_87319 | JGI IMG/M metagenome (GOLD analysis project Ga0114976, IMG submission 87319) | Freshwater microbial communities from Lake Simoncouche, Canada to study carbon cycling - S_130805_EF_MetaG | ecosystem: Environmental > Aquatic > Freshwater > Lake | place: Lake...
GCGATGACCAGCGCTGGACGATGCGGCACGTCCGTGAGGACGTGGCCGGCATGGCTGGACAGCACCGGCGTACCAGGAAAGGCGCGACCGATCTCCTCGGCAGTGCGCTCGGCTCCGATGCTGACCGCTCGCATTCTTGTGGCGTTGCAGAATGCGCACGTCCATTCGGTGGTACCGCACCAAGCACACATGGCCGGCGAGTCCGGTCCGCTTTGACGCATCAACCCACCGCACGAGCAACGCGCGAGCTCTCGACAACCCTGACACGCCAAGGCCGGCAGGTAGCCGCGTCGGGCAACCTGAACAAGCACTGGGCCGCTCTGAAGTGCCGTGCGCGCCGCCTCCCATGCCGTGTGAGGTATGCGAGCGCTCGCTGCCGCGGGATCGCGAGCAGCATCGGATGACGAGAGAGCACGAACTCGGGGTGCACGTTGGGTAAGCGTCGCCTTGTTTGGAACGATGCTGCGTGCCCACCCTGACTCGCACCACTGCTGCGTTGCGGGAGTGCGCGACACCGAACCGACTACGAGATGGCAGCCGGTGAGGTGAGAGCGAAGCGCAGCGACATCGGTGGTGTGCCAATACGGCGCATGCGGTTCATCGAGCACATCGTTGCCGTCGTCCCACACGATAATGAGTCTTAGGTTCACTACGGGCGCAAAAACACTGGCTCGTGTGCCGACAACCAATCGCACACCGCCACGAAGAATTCGCAAAAACTCGCGATAGCGCCGCTCAGGACCCATGTCGGCCGTGAGAACTGCGGTGGATTCCCGAGCGTCACCAAACTCTGCGATGACGCGAGCGACATCGTCGGCATCCGGCACGACCACGATTACCCCGCCCTGATCCTGAGCAAGTACGGCAAGGGCTAGATCGCGAACATCCCGAGCCCATGACGTCGCGGGGGCGGATGACCATGCGACTCGTGCGGCGCCGTCCGCGGCCAACCGAGTGAGCAGGCTGGCGCCATGGGCATACGCCGACCATCGTTCTGGCGTCGGAGAGTGCGCTCGCCATGACGACACCGTCACGTCGACCGACTCGGCTCTCGCGTGACGTGGCGGTACCGCGGCTCGCACCACATCGCTAAACGTGCCGGCATAACGTTCTGCGACTGCATCGACCAGCGCCAGAGTGTCGGCGGTGAGGACGGGCTCGACGCCCATGACCCGGTCGATCGGTCTCAGGGGGCCGGGGTGCTCACCGTGCTCAGCACGAGCGACGACGTACCCATCGACTAGCCGGCCCGAGAAGCGCACCCGCACGCGAGACCCCACCTGCACGCGATCATCAAGCTCCGCCGGAATCGCGTAGTCGAATGCTCGATCCAAATGCGGCACTGGCGAGTCGATCCGCACGGAGGCCACGCCACGAATTTCCGTGACGGCCACGGCCTTGCGCGGGACCCGCCGCTTGCGCTCAGGGACGAGCGCCAGCTGCTCGGGGGACGACTCCCCCGTCATGTCAGCGACCTGCCGCGGCCTTGAGCTGGTCGGCACGATCGGTGGACTCCCACGTGAAGGTCGGACCGACCGGCACGCGCTTGCCAGTCTCCGGCTCGAACACCTCATTACTGCCCTGTGGTCGGCCGAAGTGCCCGTAGGCCGCGGTCGTCCGGTAGATGGGGCGAAGCAGGTTGAGATCGCGAATGATCGCTGCGGGACGCAGGTCAAATACCTGCAGTACGGCTTCCTGGATCTTCTCGTCCGAGATCACACCGGTGCCGAAAGTCTCCACGAACACACCGACCGGGTGAGCCTTGCCGATGGCATACGCCACCTGCACTTCACATCGCGTGGCAAGTCCGGCGGCAACGACGTTCTTGGCAACCCAACGCATCGCGTAGGCCGCCGAACGGTCGACCTTGGACGGATCCTTACCGCTGAATGCGCCGCCACCATGGCGAGCCATGCCGCCGTAGGTGTCGACGATAATTTTGCGACCGGTGAGGCCGGCATCGCCCATGGGCCCACCCACGACGAAGTTGCCGGTGGGATTGACCAACAGGCGATAGTCGGTGCTGTCGAGATCAATGCCCGCGAGCACCGGATCGACGACATGTCGCTTGATGTCGGGGGCCAACGTGGTGTCGAGATTGATGCCGTCGGCGTGCTGGGAGGACACGACGATCGTGTCGATGCGAACCGGACGATCGTTCTCGTCATAAGCAATGGTGACCTGAGTCTTGCCGTCGGGTCGCAGGTACTCGACCAGACCGCTCTTACGCACTTCGGTGAGACGCTCAGCGAGACGATGTGAGATCCAGATCGGCAACGGCATGAGCTCGGGGGTATCGGTGCAGGCATAACCGAACATCAGGCCCTGATCGCCGGCCCCCTGCCGATCCAGCGGGTCAGCACTGCCGCCGGCACGCTCCTCGATGGCGTCGTCGACACCCTGTGCAATATCGGGCGACTGCTTACCGATGGAGACTTGGATGCCGCATGAGGCACCGTCGAATCCCTTGAGTGAGGAGTCATAGCCGATGCCCAGTACAACATCGCGTACCAGCGTCATCACATCGGCGTAGCCAGCCGTAGTGACCTCACCTGCCACGTGCACCTGTCCGGTGGTGAGCATCGTCTCCACCGCCACGCGGCTGCGGGGGTCCTGGCGAAGTAGGTCATCGAGGATGGCGTCGCTGATCTGGTCAGCCATCTTGTCGGGATGGCCCTCGGTGACGGACTCGGAGGTAAAGAGGCGATGGGACACAGGACTCCTTTGGGCAGCCCCCGACGGGGCGTGACAACTGCGGTGACGCGGAAGTCTACCTATCGGCGGGTGTGGTGAGCTGCAGCACCACGTCCCAAATGGCGTCCGCAATCGTCGCTTTGTCCGCACGCGCCACAGGAGTCTCAGAGCCGTTACGGGCGAGGATGACGACCTCGTTTTCGGCCCGCCCAAAGACCTTGCCCTCGGACACATCGTTGACGACAAGCACGTCGCAACCTTTACGGGCGAACTTCTCGCGGCCGAAGTCCAACGGAGTGTGCGTCTGATCCCCGGTCTCGGCAGCAAACCCCACGATGACCGGTGAGGCAGCCTCTCCACGTGCGCTCACCAGCCCCGCAAGGATGTCGGGGTTCTGCACCAGTTCGAGGGACATTCCTTGAGTCGAGTGGCTTCGCTTGACCTTGTGTTCTCCTGCCTCGGCGGGCCGGAAGTCGGCAACTGCGGCCGCCATGACCACGATGTCGGCGCAGGCCGACTCCACGGACATCACTGATGCAAGCTCGTGAGCGGATTCCACGTGCACGATGCGTGCACCTGCAGGGAGATCGGTGTCCACTGCACCCACCACAAGCGTCACCGATGCACCACGCGATATAGCGGTGCGGGCGAGCGCAATGCCTTGGCGCCCGCTGCTGATGTTGCCGATGTAGCGAACCGGATCCCACGCCTCGCGGGTGCCGCCAGCGCTGATGACGATGTGCTGACCCGCGAGATCGTGGGTGACAGCTTCACCGCGGCGGAGAACGTCCAAAGCAGCAGCAACAATGGCGGGCGGGTCGGGGAGGCGACCGGCACCGGAATCCGCACCTGTGAGTCGCCCCACGGCCGGATCCAACACCAGAACGCCGCGATCGCGCAGTGCTTGCACGTTGGCCTGCGTAGCCGGGTGTTGCCACATTTCGGTATGCATGGCCGGGGCCAGCATGATCGGGCAGGTGGCCGTGAGCAGAGTATTGGTGAGCAAGTCATCCGCGAGCCCGTGTGTTGCACGCGCCATGAGATCTGCTGTGGCCGGAACCACCAGCACGAGATCGGCCGCCTTACCTAGCCGAACGTGTGGCACGGCATGGACACCACGCCAGACCGTCGTCGATACCGGTTTGCCGGACAGTGCCGCCCAGGTGGCTTCGCCTACGAACTTCAATGCCGATGACGTAGGAACCACGGTGACGTCACAGCCCGATTCGGTGAGCCCGCGCAGAACCTCACAAGCCTTGTAGGCGGCGATCCCCCCGGCCACGCCGAGGACGACCGACGGACCGCCCGACATGAACTACTCGGCTACGACGGTGGCCGTGGCTTCGTCGGACAACGGCTCAATCGTCAGCAGGCCGGCGTCGATCTCACGCATGGCGATGGAGAGCGGCTTCTCCTGGACGTGGGTCTCGACCAACGGGCCCACGTATTCCAGCAGTCCCTCGCCGAGCTGGGAGTAGTACGCGTTGATCTGACGGGCGCGCTTGGCGGCGTAAATCACCAGGGAGTACTTGGACTCCGTCTTGGTGAGCAGCGCGTCGATCGACGGGTAGGTGATCCCCTCGGGGCGAGTTGAACTCACGTGGTGCCTCATTCGTTGAGTGGTCTGGCGTGCAATGGTCCGGAATCACTGACCCGGGGTGAGGGCCAATGCTACCAAGGCCCGAGCGGTCTCCTGCACGTCGGCGTTGACCAGCCTCTGGTCGAACTCCACGGCGGCGGCGAGTTCATCCTGGGCAGCCTGCAGCCGGCGGGCCACGGTGTCCGGATCCTCGGTGCCCCGGCCCACGAGGCGCTGGGTCAGGACTTCCCACGAGGGGGGCTCGAGGAACACCAGCAGCGCGTCGGGAACCGCATGTCGCACCTGCCGGGCCCCCTGGACCTCGATCTCCAGAAGCACCGGCCGACCCTGCTCGCGCTGCTCGGCCACGGGAGACCGCGGGGTGCCGTAGCGATTACCGGTGAACTCCGCCCACTCCAGCAGACCGTCCTCCGCAATCAGCCGATCGAATTCATCCTGACCCACGAAGAAGTACTCGCGCCCATCCACCTCGCCCGGGCGCGGTGCCCTCGTCGTGGCGCTGACCGACAACCAGATGATCGGCTCTAGCCGAAGGGCCTCGGCCACAACCGTGCTCTTGCCCACACCCGAGGGCCCGGACACCACGATGAGCGGGGCGGTCATGCCGAAAGACTCTGAGCGATGCGGAGTACGGCCGCTGCGAGGTCGGGTGACGCAGTGATGGGGCGCCCGATAACCAAGAGGTCAGCTCCGTCGGCAATGGCTTGGGCCGGGGTGGCCACCCGCTTCTGATCGCCATTGTCCGCACCGGCCGGACGTACCCCAGGCGTGATGAGCGTGATCTCAGGTCCCACAGCTGCACGTATGGCTGCGACCTCCTGAGGTGAGCACACCACCGCGCGCGCGCCCGCGCCTACTGCGAGCACAGCGAGCCGCACGGCAGCCTCACGTGGAGTGCCTTCCAGACCAACCGCCTGTAGCGCCCCCGCATCAAGCGAGGTGAGCACCGTGACGGCTGTGATGCGGGTGCGCGGGAGCGCCGCAACGGCCGCGGCGATCATCTCCGCTCCACCCGAGGCGTGGACGGTGAGATAGGTCGGATCCAGATCGGAGACTGCCGCAGCTGCGCCGCCCACCGTTGCCGGAATGTCGTGCAACTTGAGGTCAAGAAACACCTCGACGCCGCCGGCCGACCGGGCGGCCTCGCGAGCGGCATGGACCGCGAGAGCACCGTCGCGGCAGAAGACTTCGAGACCCACCTTGATGGTGCTGACGTGCGGAGCCACCGCATGGGTCCACTCGCGCAGCGCAGAAAGATTCGGCGCATCCATCGCCACAGCGATTGGCGCGCGATACGTCGATGCTGACGTGATCACCGGCTACTCGGCAATGAAGTCATTGTCATCCGACTCAGGGGCAGGCACGGGGACAGGATCGGGACCGCGGTGGGCGTAGGAGATCGCATCGCTCAATGTCGCAAAGCCTCGGGTGATGAGCGCCTGCTCAAGTTCGTTGTGCACGCGCATTGGGGATGACGGATCGTTGAATACGACTGTGCCGACACTGACAGCGTTGGCTCCCGCGAGGATGAATTCCAAGGCATCCTCGCCCGTGCGCACACCTCCCATTCCCAAAATGGGGAGATCGGGAAATGCTTGGCGGATCTGCCACACGCAGCGCACGGCGACGGGGCGAATCGCAGGCCCGGAAAGGCCACCGGTCACGCCAGCCAAGTGAGGTCGCATGGTGTCGGTGTTGATCACCATGCCCAGCAGCGTGTTGATCACAGAGACACCCGTGGCACCCGCGCGGACAACGGATTCGGCAATCGCGACGATGTCCGTGACGTCAGGTGAGAGCTTGGCCATGATCGGCGTGCGGGGATCGGTATTGCGTCGTACTGCCTGAATGACGTTGGCCGCTGTTGCGGGGTCGCAAGCAAAGACCTGATTGCGATTATCGACATTAGGGCACGAGATGTTGACCTCGATGCCGTCGACTCCCGGCGCCGTGCGCAACTTGCTCGCAAGTTTGCCGTATTCGTCGACACTTCCACCGGCGATGGAGACGATCGTGCGCGCGCCGCGATCGGCAAGCCACGCGAGATCGTGCTCAATGAAGGAGTCGATGCCCGGTCCCTGAAGTCCGATGGAGTTGAGCATCCCACTAGGAGTCTCGGCCATGCGAGGTGTCGCTCTGCCCGAGCGCGGCTGCAGCATCACGCTCTTGGTGACGATCGCGCCGATCTGAGTGATGTCGAAGAATGCATCGAGCTCTCGGCCAGCAGCAGCGCATCCGGATGCGGTGAGGACTGGGCTGGGCAGCCCTAGCGGCCCAAGCGAAGTGCTCATGTCGATGTGCTGGACCGGCGCGGAACCACCTACAGGACCGGTCGAGAAAACAGCGCGCGTCATTAGTGACCCCTCTCCACGGGGGCGCCCACGGTGTCGGGCGGAATCGTGCCGATCTCACTCCATCGCACCCGATCGCCACGAAAGACCGGTCCCTCGGTGCACGAGCGAAGCATGCGGGTGATGCCGTCCTCGCCGATGATGGGAAGGACGCAGGTCATGCACACTCCCACGCCGCAGGCCATGGCCTCTTCGACGGCGCATTGCGAATAGGCGCGATACTCGGTTGCGATATCAGCCACAGCTGCCAGCATCGGCATTGGTCCGCAGGCGTATACGACCGCCGCATCCGATTTCTGCATGAGGTCGGGGAGGATGTCGGTGACGCGCCCCTGCACGCCGAGACTTCCGTCGTCCGTAGTGATCGTGAGCGTCGAAGACAGACGCTTGAGCTCCAGCCTCCCGAAAAGTTTCTCCTCCGTGGCTGCGCCGACGATCGTGTCGACGCGACAGCCCCGCTCACGCAACTGCTCGGCGAGCATGAACAGTGGTGCTGTGCCGTAGCCGCCGCCGATGAGCACGCAGTTGACCCGTTCCTTGGGCAAGATGAATGGGCGACCAAGAGGTCCGACAAGATCGAGCGTGTCATGCCGACGTCGATCGGCCAGCCATTGCGTGCCATTTCCATGCACGCCGACGACGATGTCTAGCGTGCCGCCGTACACGCCACGCGACTGCACCTGATGGATGGCAAATGCTCGACGCAGAAGGAGCGCGGACTCCTCACCACCAATACCCACCGTGACGAAGTGTCCGGGACGCGTGAGTTCGGTGATGCCCGGTGCCGTGATCGACAGCACGTGGTAAGCGCCGGACCGGCGAACGTCAAGCACCTCACCTTTCACCTGAATTGGCACGGCTAGCCTCTCTGCTTATCTCGCAGCGCCGCGAGTTCGATGGCGTGCTCCTGCAACGACCGCACTCCAAGGTTGCCCGCTCGCAATGCATCAATCCCCTGCACCGCCGCGCCCAGACCTTGCACCGTCGTGATGCAGGGCACGCCCTTGATCACCGCAGCGGTGCGGATCTCATAGCCATCGACCCGAGGCCCGACGCCATAGGGCGTGTTGACGATCAGGTCGATGTCACCCGCCATGATGGCATCGACCGTGGTGGGCTCGCCCTGTGGACCACGCCCTTCGTGCTGCTTGCGCAACACATCGACGGTGACGCCGTTGCGACGCAATACCTCTGCGGTGCCTTCGGTGGCAACGATGCGAAAGCCAAGATCGGACAGCCGCTTGATCGGGAAAATCGCCGAGCGCTTATCGCGGTTGGCAAGTGACACAAATGCCGTGCCCGAGGTCGGCAAACCGCCCGAGTAGGCCGCATCCTGGGATTTAGCAAAGGCCGTCCCAAAGGAGTCGTCGATGCCCATGACCTCACCGGTCGACCGCATCTCGGGACCGAGCACCGTGTCGACACCGTGGAAGCGACCGAACGGAAGGACAGCCTCTTTTACGCACACGGCAGCCCCAGCCGGCATCGTTCCGCCGTCGCCCCACTCGGGCAGCGCACCCACCGACCGAAGATGGGCAATCGACTCACCCACCATGACGCGGGCGGCAGCCTTGGCAACGGGCACCGCGGTGGCCTTGGAGACGAAGGGCACCGTGCGGGAGGCGCGAGGGTTGGCCTCCAGCACATAGAGCACATCGCCTGCGATGGCGTACTGCACGTTAAGGAGCCCGCGCACACCGACGCCCTCGGCGATGGCCCGGGTCGACGTGCGGATGCGCTCAATGTCGGCCGCACCCAGCGTGATGGGCGGCAGAGCGCACGCGGAATCACCCGAGTGGATACCGGCCTCTTCAATGTGCTCCATGACGCCGGCGAGGTAGAGGTCGGTGCCGTCAAAGAGGGCATCCACATCGATCTCGATGGCGTCGTCGAGGAACCGATCGACCAGCACGGGGTGCTCGGCCGTGACATCGGTGTAACGACGCAGATAGTCGGCAAGCATGTCGTCGTCGTAGACAATCTCCATGCCGCGTCCGCCGAGTACATAGGACGGTCGCACCAAAACCGGGTAGCCGACATCCTGAGCGATGGCCTGAGCCTCATCGAACGAGCGCGCCGTGCCGTGCTTGGGGGCCGGAAGACCAGCGTCGCTCAGCACACGGCCGAAGGCACCGCGTTCCTCGGCGAGATGGATCGACTCCGGGCTCGTGCCGATGATGGGTACTCCAGCATCCTTCAGGGGCTGCGCCAGTCCGAGAGGTGTCTGACCGCCAAGCTGGACGATGACCCCCACGAGGTGACCCGCGGCTTGCTCAGCGAACACCACTTCCAGCACATCCTCGAGCGTCAATGGCTCGAAGTACAGCCTGTCGGATGTGTCGTAGTCGGTAGAAACAGTTTCGGGATTGCAGTTGACCATGATCGTTTCGAAGCCACACTCTCGCAGCGCCATGGCCGCGTGCACACACGAGTAGTCGAACTCGATGCCCTGGCCAATGCGGTTTGGCCCGGAGCCCAAAATGATGACTTTGTCGCGCTCGCTCGGGACAACTTCTGTCTCCTCGTCATACGACGAGTAGTGATAGGGCGTTTGGGCCGCAAACTCCGCAGCGCAGGTATCGACGGTCTTGTAGACAGGTCGCACCCCCAACGCATACCGACTGGCACGAATGTCGGCCTCAGTGACGCCACGCAACTGAGCGATCTGGCGATCGGAAAATCCCAGCCGCTTCGATGCAACAAGGAGATCTCGATCAAGCTCGCCAGCACCCCGAATGACATCTGCGTGCTCGTTGATCTGAGCAATCTGGTCAAGGAACCACGGATCGATATGCGTGGCAGCCTCGACCTCCATGATCGATGCACCGGCCCACAGCGCTTGTTGTACCAGTGACAGGCGGCCATCATGCGGGCGACGCATGAGCTCAAGAAGTGCCGGGACATCAACATCATCGCGCTTGTCGGGCCACGCGAATATGGCATCGGGGCGCTCAAGTGAGCGCAGCGCCTTCTGAAGGCTTTCAGGGAAATTCCGACCGATGGCCATCGCTTCACCGACGCTTTTCATCGTGGTGGTGAGGGTCGTATCGGCCTGCGGGAATTTTTCAAATGCAAACCGCGGCACCTTGACAACGATGTAATCCAAGGTGGGTTCGAAGGACGCCGGGGTCTCTCGAGTGATGTCGTTGGGAATCTCGTCGAGGGTGTAGCCAATCGCCAATCGAGCCGCGATCTTCGCGATGGGAAAGCCCGTGGCCTTGGATGCCAATGCCGACGACCGCGATACCCGCGGATTCATCTCGATGACGATCATGCGCCCGTCGCGAGGATTAATGGCGAACTGAATGTTGCACCCACCCGTGTCGACCCCGACCGCACGGATGATCTCGATGCCAACATCGCGCATGTGTTGAAACTCGCGGTCGGTAAGGGTCACCGCGGGAGCAACCGTGATGGAGTCACCGGTGTGCACTCCCATGGGATCAAGGTTCTCGATCGAGCACACCACCACCACGTTGTCGTGATGGTCACGCATGAGCTCGAGCTCGTACTCCTTCCAGCCGATGATCGACTCTTCAAGGAGGATCTCGGTGGTGGGGCTCGCCTGAAGGCCGAGTCCGGCAATGCGCCGCAGGTCTGCCTCGTCGTAGGCGATACCTGATCCGGCGCCACCCATGGTGAAGGACGGGCGAACGACGACCGGGTATCCGAGGTCGCCCACAGCAGCAAGGCATTCGTCAAGGGTGTGGCACACCGCCGATCGCGCACTCTCGGCACCGATGCCGGCGACGATCTCGCGGAAGCGCTCGCGATTTTCGCCACGTTCGATGGCGTCGACATTTGCACCAATGAGTTCAACGTTGTACTTCTCCAGCACTCCATTGCGATGAAGTGCCATGGCGGCGTTGAGAGCCGTTTGTCCGCCAAGTGTCGGCAGCAGCGCATCGGGACGCTCCTTGGCAATGATGCGCTCAACAAACTCAGGCGTGATCGGCTCGACATAGGTGGCGTCGGCGACTTCCGGATCCGTCATGATCGTGGCCGGATTGGAATTGACCAACACCACGCGCAAGCCTTCGGCTCGCAATACCCGACAGGCCTGGGTGCCTGAGTAGTCGAACTCGCACGCCTGACCAATGACAATAGGTCCTGAGCCGATGACCATCACCGTGCGGATATCGTCGCGACGAGGCATCAGCGACCACCCGTCATCAACGTTGCGAAATCGTCGAACAGTCCATCGCTGTCATGCGGCCCAGCAGCAGCCTCCGGGTGATACTGCACACTGAACGCCGGTACATCGAGGCAGCGCAAGCCCTCCACCACGTCGTCGTTGAGACACACATGGCTCACCTGAGCCTGCCCGAATGGAGTACTAAACGCACCATCGCGCGGCGCATCGACAGCAAACCCATGATTGTGAGCCGTGATGGCGACGCGACCTGTCGCGAGGTCCTGGACCGGTTGATTGATTCCGCGATGACCGAACCGCAATTTGTAGGTGCCAAGCCCCAAGGCGCGGCCCAGAATCTGGTTGCCGAAGCAGATGCCGAAGACAGGGGTGCGATCAGCGAGGAACTGCGACATCAACGCCACCGCGTCATCGGCAGTGGCTGGATCGCCCGGACCATTGGAGAAGAACACCCCATCGACGTCAAGCGCACGGATCTCATCGGCGGTGACACTGGCTGGCAGGACATGCACCTCCATACCCCTGTGTGCCATGCGGTGCGGAGTCATGGCCTTGATGCCCAGATCAACGGCGGCGACGCGGAAGCGTCGTTGGCCGATGGCCGGCACCACATAGGGCTTCGCGGTTGTGACATCGGCCGTGAGGTCGGCGCCCGCCATGGCGGGACTGGCGTGCACCTGAGCCACCAGAGCGGCCACGTCATCGCGAGCGGCGTCGCCACTGAAAATGCCCACGCGCATAGCACCGCGGTCGCGCAGGTGCCGGGTGAGAGCGCGGGTGTCGATACCACTGATGCCCACCACACCCTGCCTTCGCAGGTCATCGTCAAGAGTCCGCTCGGCACGCCAATTGGACGAGACCCGGGCGGGATCACGCACGACGTAACCCGATACCCAGATGCGTCGGGACTCCTCATCCTGAGTGTTCATGCCCGTGTTGCCCACATGCGGCGCCGTCATGACAACGACCTGGCGGTGATACGAAGGATCGGTGAGCGTCTCTTGATAGCCGGTCATACCCGTGCTGAAGACAGCCTCGCCAAACGTGGTGCCCACCGCGCCATAGGCATGGCCCACCATCGTGCGCCCATCCTCGAGGACAAGCACTGCGGGCTCAGTCACGTTTCTCCCAGCCTGGGTCATGACCGACTCCCGGCCACTGCCCCATCCAACACAACGCGGGCTTCGACCACAGTGGGGCGTCCGTCCTTGACCACATGGACCACCCGGCCCGGCAGCTTCATTCCCGCATAAGGAGTGTTGCGACTCTTGGAGGCGAGTTGAGTCTCCTGAACGATCCACGTCTGCGTCGGATCGACCAGGACAAGGTTCGCTACAGAGCCTGGACTGATGGATTGCCCGTGGCGTGTTGCCCGCCCAATACGGGCCGGAGCGATCGACATGCGGTCGGCAACACCGGCCCAATCCAGTCGGCCGGTCGTGAGCATGGTCTCGATGACGACGCTGAGGGCGGTCTGAAGTCCGAGCATGCCGAAGGATGCCGCGCCCCATTCACAATCTTTGTCTTCATGGGCATGGGGCGCGTGGTCGGTTGCGACGATGTCGATGGTGCCGTCGGCCAACCCCTCACGCAGAGCCTCAACATCCTCCGCGCGACGCAAAGGTGGATTGACTTTGAAGACCGGGTCGTAACTGCGCACGAGTTCTTCCGTGAGCAGCAGGTGGTGCGGCGTGACCTCTGCTGTGACATCGATACCGCGGGCCTTCGCCCAACGGATGATGTCGACCGACCCGGCGGTCGATACATGGCATACATGCAGCCGCGACCCCACATGATGAGCGAGCAGAACATCACGAGCAATGATCGATTCTTCCGCCACGGCCGGCCATCCGGTCAGACCCAGAACGCCACTGAGAGCACTCTCGTTCATCTGCGCACCCTCAGTCAGCCGCGGCTCTTGGGCGTGCTGCGCGATGACCCCGTCGAATGCCTTGACGTACTCCAATGCGCGTCGCATAAGCGATGCATCCCACACGCATTTGCCGTCGTCACTGAACACCCGCACCTGTGCGGCCGACGAAGCCATGGCACCGAGCTCAGCCAGCTGCACGCCGGCAAGACCTACGGTCACCGCCCCCACGGGGTGCACATCGACAAGCGCCGTTTCGCGACCAAGCCGCCACACCTGCTCCACCACACCTGCTGTGTCGGCCACCGGATCGGTATTGGCCATGGCGAACACGGCGGTGTAACCACCGAGGGCGGCCGCATGAGACCCGGTCGCCACCGTCTCGGCATCTTCACGCCCAGGCTCACGAAGGTGGGTGTGTAGGTCGACCAGTCCGGGCAGTGCAATGAGCCCATCGGTGTCGATGACTCGAGTTGCCGAAGCGGTACCGGCAGCCACGACATCGAGAATTCGATCACCGACGATGATCACATCCACAGGTTCGGCGCCGAGCGGTCGCACACCGCGAAGCACTAGATCACTCATGCTGCACCCTCCATGGAACCACCCAGCATCAAGTACAGAACCGCCATGCGAACCGAAACTCCATTGGCCACCTGATCGACCATCACAGAGCGCCCATGATCAGCCACATCAGCACTGATCTCCATGCCCCGGTTCATGGGACCGGGATGCATGACGATCGCATCCTGCGGCAACTTCGACATTCGTTCACTGTCGAGGCCGTACCGTCGACTGTATTCGCGCGCGGAAGGAAAGTAGGCGGCCTGCATGCGTTCGGCCTGCACGCGCAACATCATGATGGCGTCGCTGGTAGGGAGCACTTCGTCGATGTCGTAGGTGACCGCACAGGGCCACGTCTCCACACCGGTGGGGAGCAACGTGGGGGGCGCCACAACTGTGACGTCAGCCCCCAACGTCGACAGCAAGAGCACATTCGACCGTGCCACACGACTGTGCAACACATCACCCACGATGGTTACGCGGAGGCCGTCTAAGTCTCCGACACCCTGGCGCAGCCGGTGGCGAAGGGTGAAGGCATCGAGCAGCGCTTGTGTTGGGTGCTCGTGGGTTCCATCGCCCGCATTGACGACGCTGCCCTGAATCCAGCCGGCATGAGCGAGGCGATGCGGCGCTCCGGATGCCGGGTGCCTGATGACGACCGCATCGGCGCCCATGGCTTCCAAGGTCAGCGCTGTGTCCTTGAGGCTTTCACCCTTCGACACACTTGATCCCTTGGCGGCGAAGTTGATGACGTCGGCCGAGAGGCGTTTGGCGGCAATCTCGAACGAAATACGCGTGCGCGTGGAATCTTCGAAGAACAAGTTGACGACAGTGCGCCCACGCAAAGTTGGGAGTTTCTTGACCGAGCGGTCCGTGAGTGCCGCAAGTTCAGCAGCGGTATCGAGAACGAGGATGGCCTCTTTGGCATCGAGGTCACCGGTGGACAGCAGGTGCCTCATTCAGCACCCCCAAGAATTGCGACATCGTCATGTCCGTCGATCTCCGTGAGACGCACGGCGACCTTTTCGTCAAGCGACGTCGGCAGATTCTTGCCCACGTAATCGGGCCGAATGGGTAGCTCCCGGTGGCCGCGATCCACCAGCACAGCCAACTGAATGGAACGGGGGCGTCCGAAATCACTCACCGCATCCAATGCCGCTCTAATCGTGCGACCGCTGTAGAGAACATCGTCCACGAGAACGACCGTGGCACCGTCGACACCGCGCGAAGGAATGGCCGTCGACTCCAGTGCGCGCGCCGGACGCATACGCAGGTCATCGCGGTACATGGTGATGTCAAGAGATCCGCATGGCACCGTGCCACCATCGATTTTTTCTAGCTGCGCCGCGATGCGCTGGGCTAACGGAAGTCCGCGGGAGGGGATGCCCAGGAGAACGACATCTGCAATGCCTTTGTTTCGCTCAACAATCTCGTGGGCGATGCGGGTAACTGCGCGCGAGACGTCAGTGGCGTCGAGCACGATGCGGGAAGAGCCCGCAGTGTGGCCAGCGTCCATGAAGGACCCCCTTCCCCGCCTCACAGGACGGGCTTAAAGGAACATCGGCACCCTAGCCGACGTGACACCATCGAAGATCAGCCGCGCCCGACTGTGACAGAAGTGGTGGACGAGCGGCCACGTCATGACGTGTCAGACTCCGGCGCCCGGGCCCCCCGAGCCGATTCGATGAACACGCATGCCATTGGTTGTTCCCGGTACACCCGGCGGTACACCGGCGATGATGACCACCCTGTCGCCGTGAATCGCACGGCCGATATCCAGGAGCGCTCGATCGACCTGCGCCACCATGTCGTCGGTGTGCGACACCCCCGGGGCCAGAAAGGTCTCGACTCCCCACGTCAGCGCGAGTTGACTGCGCACTCGCGGGTTCGGGGTGAACGCGAGGATCGGCACTGCTGGGCGCCAACGGGCCACCAGCCGAGCCGAGCTGCCGGTCTCGGTGAAGGCGATGAGGTGCGTGGCATGTACGCCACGCGCGACATCGACGGCCGCATGGGTCATCGATCGAGC
>Ga0114976_10001380_pt1 | contig 15196 bp, 8 predicted proteins | sample S_130805_EF_Meta_FD_87319 | JGI IMG/M metagenome (GOLD analysis project Ga0114976, IMG submission 87319) | Freshwater microbial communities from Lake Simoncouche, Canada to study carbon cycling - S_130805_EF_MetaG | ecosystem: Environmental > Aquatic > Freshwater > Lake | place: Lake...
AAGCGGATCGAGGGCGTGCTCCGCGACATTCCCGGCGCCGCCGACGTGCGGGCCGACTGGCAGGCCAACGTGCCCACCCTGCGGATCGACTCCCGGCAGGACCAGCTGGCCCGCCACGGGATCGACGGGATCGACGTCATGCAGACGGTGTCGGCGATGGGGGGCATCCAGACCGGCGTGATCTACGAGGGCCGCCCCCGCTACCCGCTGATGGTCAAGTTTCCACAGGCCTGGCGGGAGAACGAGGACCTCGTGCCCCAGATCCCGGTGGCCACCGCCGGCGGCCGGCCGGTGCCGCTCGGGGAGCTGGCCGACATCCGCATCGAGGAGAGCCCGCCGTCGATCGAGCACGAGAACTCCCGCCGCCGCACGTTCGTGTCGGCCAACGTCCGCGGCCGCGACGTGGCAAGCTTCGTCGCCGAGGCGCAGCGGCGGATCGCCGCGGAGGTGAAGCTGCCGAGCGGTTACGCCATCGAGTGGGGCGGCGACTTCGAGAACCTGCTCAGCGCGAGCCGCCGGCTCCTGCTGATCACGCCCGTGGTGCTCGGGCTGATCGCGCTGCTGCTTTACACGAGCTTCAAGTCGCTGCGGCTCGCGGCTCTGATCTTCTGCGCCGTGCCGGTGGCCGCGTCGGGCGGGATCGCGGCACTCGCCCTGCGGGAGATGCCCTTCTCGATCGCCGCCGGCGTCGGCTTCGTGGCCCTGTTCGGCGTGGCGGTGCTCAACGGGCTGGTCTGGGTGGCGGGGGCCGAGCATGCCCGCGAAGGCGGTCTCGGGCCGCGGGAGGCGGCGCTGGTGACCGCCGAAGTCCGCATCCGGCCGGTGCTGATGACGGCCCTCGTGGCCAGCCTCGGCTTCCTGCCGATGGCGATGGCCACGTCGTCGGGGGCCGAGATTCAGCGGCCGCTCGCCACCGTCGTGATCGGCGGCCTGATCACCAGCACCATGCTCACCGCGTTCGTCGTGCCGGCGATCTATCCCTGGTTCGCGCCCCGATCGCGGCCCGCCGCCACCCCCTGAGGGCTGCCGCGGCGGCGGCGACGAGCAACAGGGGCGACACGCACGGCTCGGGCACCGGTGTGATCGCGACGCTCGCGGCAGCCACCGGACCGGCGTCGAAGAGCCCCGTGGAGACGAAGTCGGCGATGTCGAGAATGTCCACGATGCGGTCGTAGTTGAAGTCGCCCTGCTGCCACGTGGCGGCGATCGGACGATCGAATCGGCCGGACGACACGATGGCCGCCGCATCGAGGATGTCCACGATTCCGTCGAGCGTGGCGTCGCCGGGGGCGGTGGCGCCGAACGTGATCGAGCCGTCGCCCCGGTCCACCCAGCCGACCGCGCGGGGCAGGCCCGCCGCCACGGCCGCCGCCACGGCCGTCGAGCCGATGCCGAGCGGCCTGGTCCAGGAGCCGTCGCCCCGCGCGGCGGCGACGGTAGCGTAGGCCGCGGCCGCGGACCAGCCGGCCGCGACGGTCAACGTGCCGGAGCCCAGATCGACCCGGCCGCCCGGGTCGATCGCGAGACCAGCGATGGTTGCGTCGAGCGTGCCGGCCACTGCGAGCACCCCGCTGCCCGACACCTGCACCTGGCTGCGGTTCGCCGCCGCCGCGTTCGCCAGATCGAGCCGCCCACCCTGCACGCGGGTCGGCCCCGTGTGGGTGTTGGCGGCGGTCAGCCGCAGGGTGCCCGCCCCCGTTTTTGTCACCGACGCCGCCGCCGCGATCAGCGGATTGCCGACGGCCGCCTGGGTCAGCGTGCCGCTCGCGGCCGCGAGCGTGAGCGCGGGGGGAGCGGCGGTCGAAACGCGGACGTAATCCACCTGCATGGTGGCCGGAAAGGTCGTGCCGGCGTTCGGGCTGCCGACGTAGTCGCCGCCCACGGCGAGGTTGAGGAGCATGTAGAAGGGTTTGTCGAACGGCGCGGGGTACGCGCCGCCCGCGCTCCACCACGACGTTTTCGTGGCATAGAGCACGTCGTCCACGTACCAGCGGAGTGCTGGCGACACGGTCGTGTCCCACTCCACGGCGTAGGTGTGGAACGAGGCGATCGTCTGGCCGGCGGGCAGGATGCGGGTGGCACCGCTCTGCGTGTTCCCCGGCGAGGCACCCCCGTAGTGGATCGTGCCGGCGACACGGTCGGGCTGCTGGCCCTTGGCCTCCATGATGTCGATTTCACCCGATGCGGCCCAGCCGCCGTAGGTGTCGCTGGCCGGCATCATCCAGATCGCCGGCCAGAGTCCCTGCCCGGTGGGCAGGGCTGCGCGGATCTCGAATCGGCCGCCGGCCTGGCTGAAGAGCCCCTGCGTCTTGAGTCGGGCGGATGTGTAGGCCTGACCGCCGTAGTTCTCCTTGAGGGCGGTGATCTTCAGTGTTCCGCCCGAGACGGAGGCGTTCTGCGGGCGATTGGTGTAGGACTGCAGTTCGTTGTTCCCCCAGCCCGTCAGCCCGTACTGGGAGCCCGTGCCGAGGTCGTAGGTCCAGCGGGCGGGCTCCACCGCGGAGCCGTCGAACTCCTCCTGCCACGAGAGGTAGGGGTAGTCGGCCCCGCCCCCGCTGCCGATCCGCGGCCACGACACGGCCAAGGCCGCCGCCAGCACCAGCAGCCCGGCCACTCCGCTCCGGCACGTGGCAACAAGAGAATGCGGCATGCGTCACGATCCGATCGGGTCCGAGGCACTTCAGTCTACTTCCGACTTCCCCCGTCGCACGCCTCGGGTCGGCGGTGGGCTCACCGGGCCAGCCGCCGCCTTGCCAGATCGTCGCGCATGGTGCGGCAGACGTTTTCGGTGAGCCCGTAGCGGGTAAACACCGCCGCCAGCAGCAGGAGGCCCGCGGCTGGAATCAGGCTCATCATCAGGAGAATCCCCTGGCGGGCTGAGGCGGAGAGTTCCGCGTTCGGCTGGTAGCCGTAGCGATCGAGCAGAAAACCGGCGACCGCGGCCCCGATGCCCATGCCGGCCTTCTGGGCACAGGTGGTGGCGGAGAAGATGATCCCCGTCGTGCGGGCTCCGAACTTCCACTCCGCGAAGTCGGCCGTGTCGGCGACGAGCGTCCAGTAGAGCGTGGCGTTGATCCCGGCGGCGATCATGCCGAGCAGGTGAAAGGCGAACACGAGCCCCACCTGATCGGGCAGGAGCCGGTAGAAGGGGATCGCCGTCAGGGCCACCGTCACCATGCTGGCGATGAACGCGGCCTTCTTGCCGATTGCCGCGACGACGAACCGGGTCAGCATGGCGCCCACGATCATCGCCAGCCCGCCCAGCAGGAAGTAGAGCGGGATCGCCGGAAGCAGACCCCAGACCTTCATCTCGTCCCAGCCCAGGTAGTTCTTCAGGTAGTAGATGCCCGCCGAGCCGCGGATCACGGCGAACGTGATGTTCACGATGCCGTTGAGAAACATCATCATCCAGTGCGGGTTGGCGAACAGCGTGCGGACGTCATCGACGAGGCTCGTCCGCTGGGCCGCGGGGGGCTGGATCCGCTCCCGCGTGGTGAGGAAGCAGATCAGGAAGAGCACCACCGCGGCGACACTGAACATCATGACCGTGAGCTGCGCCCCCCGGCCGGCGTCGCCGCGGCCCAGCACGGCCACCAGCCAGAGGAAGCTCGTGTTGGCGATGATGCCGCCCACCTGGGCCAGCGACATGCGGTAGGAGTTGAGGCTCGTCCGCTCCAACGGATCGTCGGTCATCACCCCCGAGAGGGCCCCGTAGGGAATGTTGATCGCCGAGTAGGTGAGCATCAGGAGGTTGTAGGTGATCCAGGCGTAGGCCAGCTTGGCCGCGGGCCCGAGGCTGGGCGTGGTGAAGGCCAGCACGAACACGATCGCCAGCGGAACGCAGAGCCAGAGGAGCCATGGACGAAAGCGGCCCCAGCGGGTCTGGGTGCGGTCGGCGACGGCCCCCACGAAGAAGTCGAAGAAGCCGTCGGTGGAGCGGGCGACGAGCAGCATCGTGCCGGCGGCCGCCGCGGTGATCCCGAAGATGTCGGTGTAGTAATACATGATGAAGTTCATCATCAGCGCCCAGACGAAGTTGCTCGCCGTGTCGCCGAGGCCGTAGCCGAACTTCTCGAGAAACGAGAGCTTCATGCCCTCGCGGGGAGTGGTCATCAGGTCTGCTCCGGGGTGGCGGTCGTGCGGACGAGGCCGACGCGGATCCCCGCAATCCGGCCGCTGCGGCCGAGGATCTCCCGGCTGGCCTCCGGCGTCAGGCTGTCGCCGGGGAACACCTCGACGCGGCCGTCGGCGTGCTCCAGGGTGATGCTCGGCTCGACGGCACGAGCATAGACGACGGGGACCTGGCAGACCGTGAACGCCAGCCCGCCGTCGGGCACCGTCACCGAGCGCCGCGTCCCATCGTGCGTCACGACCTCGAAGTCGCACGCGGCGCCGAACTCGGCGTCAGCGAGCAGCTGCGGGGCGAAGCGGAGGCGGCCCGCGTCGATCACGACGCCGAGCTCGCCGAACCGCGTGAGGATTTCCTCCTTCACCTGGCCCGTCATGCCCGGCTGCTGGGCTCCCAGGTGCCGCGGCGTATGCGAATAGGCGTCGGTGGGAAATGCCCCGTATTCCTCGGGCGTCTTCCGGAAGCCGAGTCCGTCACGAATCGCCTCATAGGCCGCCCGCAGGCGGGGCTTGGCCTGCGGCCCTGCCCGGTCGTGGCACTCCTGGGCCGCGAGCAGCAGCTTGGCGACCATGTGCCAGTAGATGCTGCCGAGCCCCTCGAAGGCGAAGAACGTGCCACTCCGCCCCGTGAACGAGGCGTGGTCGAAGACCTGCTCCCAGAGTTCCCGGACGGCGGGCCACTCCGTCTCGGGCAGCCGCTCCGCGGCGAGGGTCGCGAGCAGATCCCGCTCGTTCGTCAGGTCGGCGCCGAAGTGGGCGTCGCCCCGGGCATCCACCACCACCACGCTCGTGGTGCCGGCGGCGACCCGGGCGGCCACGGCCGGGCACCGCTCCCGCCAGTCACCCGGCAGCCGGTTGCGCTCGAGGAACGACGGCAGGTCGCGATCGGGCTGGAGCAGGTAGCTCCGCTGGTCGGCACGATACAGGGGGCTTGCCCGCAGGGCATCGAGCAAGGCCAGGGCCGCGTCGTCGTCGAGCAGGCCACTCGACAGCGCCGCCACCTGCCCCTCGAGCATCAGATCGAGGTGCCAGACTTCGAGCCGGCGCTCCCTGACGACCAGGCGGTTGTAGGAATGAAACAGCCCGTCCGGGCGCCAGTTGCTGGTGATCGTCTCGTCCACGACCCGCCGCGCCGACTCGAGCAGGCGGCGAATGGCGGTCACACTGACGGCCGCGGAGGCCGCGGTGTCACCCGCGTACACGGCGGCCCGATGCCGCTCGCCGGCCCTGCCGAGCGCCTCGAACGTGGTGAACGTGTCGCTGCCGGCGGGCTGCGCGAGCGCCGCCGCCACGGCTTCCACGAGATCTGCGGTCGGCCGCGTCAGCCGGAGGTCGCCCGCGTGCGCCGCGAACAGGCGGTCGAGGAGGGCGAGATGCCGCCGCAGATGGCAGACCGTGACGACCGACAATCCCCAGCCAGCCAGCGCGTTGTTGGCGTCGTTCCACTCCGGCCGCTGGGTGTTGAGCCAGATGCCTCCGCGCGGAACGAGGTTCGTGAGCTTGACGAGTGCCGGCACGAGGAGCTTCTCGGCCAGGGAGTACAGCCTCGGCATGCCGTCCGCATCGACGACCGCCGCCCCATCCCCACCGATCTCGGCCATCCGCTCCCGGAGGCGGCGATGAGCGGCCGCGTCAAAGTCGATGGAATGACGCGGGTCGAGCAGGAGGTCGTCGAACGGCTTGATCCGATACGGCACCTGGGCCGACGCGTAGGCGGGCTCGTCGAGCCGCCGGGCGAGCTCCCCCGGCCGCAGCCGTTCGTGCAGTTCGAGCAGCCGCAGCAGGTAGACGATCTGGTGGTCGCCCCAGTAGCCGATGTGGCTCCACGGATCGTGCGGATCGGCCACCTCCCAGTCGATGCCGTTCCGGGTGATCCGATAGGGGTTGTAGCCGTCGGCCGTGGAGGCGTTGAGAAAGGCCGCGATCATGGCGGGCAGGCAGGCGGGATGGCTGATCGCCAGCGCCTCCCAGTTCTGGAAGATGTCGCGCCAGTTGCCGGCATAGCCGAGCACCGGCCGGCCGTCCGCGCCGCGGGTCGCGATCGTGAACCGGTTCCAGGGCCGGCTCGGGTCGCCGTGCCGGCGGCTGAAGCAGATCGGCAGATACTCGCGGATGATCCTCGACAGCTGCGGGTCGCCGCGGCCCGCGGCCGCCGCGACGAGCGCGTCGATGTCGAGATCACCGAGTGTCTCCAGCCAGTCGCGATGACGGGCATGGACCGGGGCGTTGCGGGCGGCCACGAACCGCGACACGTCGCCACCGGGGCAGACGTGACCGGCGATGGGAATGCCGCCGCGCATGATATTGAACAGCGTGTTGGAGAAGTGGTGGGCGGCGGCAGTCCGGTCGGCCGACGCCTGGAGCCCGTCCGCGGCCGCCACCCGCTGCCGGATGCCGTTCGCTTCGGCCCGCACGCTCTCCGCGAGCGCCTCGCGAAGACGCTCCCCGCCGCCGAGCCGCTCGTGGAGGGCCACCACCGCCGCATGGTCGAGGCCCGTGTCCGCCACCGTGAACCACTCGAGCGACTCGCCGGGAACGAGGGTCGCCGAGTCCTCCACGAGATAGCAGCCGAACGTGCCGCGTGTCACGCCGGCTGCCGCCCGCACGGAGTCGCCGGCGCGGAAGCGGTCGATGCACCGCGTCGATCCGGACCGTGTCGGGCTGCGATGACCGACCGACCACGCCACGGCGGCGCGGAGCGACTCCGCCGGCTGGGGGCGGTCGCTGATGGCGGCATTGAGGCACGACACGAGCAGGCCGCTGCCCGTGAGGAACTCGTGCCGCAGGTAGGCGGACGCGAGGTAGCTGTAGCGCTCGTAGGTGTGCTGGCCCACCCCCGGAGCGAGCATCTGGTGCCAGCCGTCGAGCAGTCGCACCGAGATCGGCCGGCGGCCGATGTTCTCGAGCGTGCAGCGCCGCACGACGCCGAACTCGTCGCTCGCCGCCAGCTGCCAGCGAAGCCTCAGGCCGAGCGGCTCATGCAGCTCCTCGAAGACCACGCTCGTGCCGCAGACGTGCTTGTGGAGGTGGCGGCCCCCCGCGGCGGCCGCGCCTCGGCCCGGCTCCCAGAGCGTGCCCTCCGCCTCGATGAGGCAGACCGGGCCGCTCGCCTCGGGAATGGCGAGGAGCTTGTCGACGGTCTGGTAAGGAAAGATCGCGAGGTCGGGATCCCGACGGCCCGCTGTCAGGCCGCCATTGCTGCCGAGAAACATCCACAGATCGCCGTTGCCGACCACGTTCATCAGGAACGGCGGCAGGTGATCGACATCGGGGATGCTGACGTGCGGCTCACCGGCGATCGACGTGAACGCCATGCCGTCTCGAACGACCTGCGACCGCGACACATCATGGGCGGGAACGAGAAGCATCGTGACGCTCAGGGTGAGGGGGTCACCAGGAAGGGCCAGTTGTCGACGGCGCCGGAGCCGTGCCCGTCGGTGACGGTGACGAACAGGCGATAGGCTCCGGGCTTCGAAGGCATGCGGACCTCGGCGAATCCGCGGTCGTCCGCCCGCACGATCGCGTCGGGGACCGCGGGCGGCGGTCGCTCCGCGTCGCCCCCCTCGCGACGATCGCTGCTCTCCTCACGAACCTCCCACTGGAAGCTGAGCGGATCGTGCTCGGGATCCCCGTAGCGGACGCGGACCTCCCGCAAGCCGCCTCCGGCCAGCTCGCCCCCGGCGAACGGCACGTCGGCCGCCTCCAGCACCGGGGCGCGGTTGGTGGGCCAAGAGCCCGTCCAGGCCCGGGCCATCACGTCGACCCGCGCCGTCTTTTCGCCGGTCGGGAGAAACATTCCGAACCAGCTCGACGTCGCCTCCTGCTTCTGGCCCCAGAGAAACGCATAACTGCCCAGGCAGTGGCCGACGTCGGCCATGATCGCGGCCTGGGCGACGGCCGTGGCCTCCGCCTTCACAGCGCCCGAGGGCTCGATCGGCGCCTTCCATGCCGTGACGGGCGACTCCCACGGCCCCGGCAGGCCGAACTCCGTGATGCAGTAGGGCTTCGTCCAGTGCTCGGCCCGCAGCCTGGCGGCCATCTCCGCCACGCCGGCGTAGGCGTTGATGCCCAGAATGTCGATGTCGGCGGCGTGCGCCTTGATGGCGGCGAGTTTTGCAGGGCTCACGTTCGCCACCACGGTCATCACCGGATGATGCGGGTCGAGCTCCTTGATCCTCCTGGCCAGCTGGTTGACCTCGCGCCAGATGACCGGATTGTCGCCGACCCCTTCCATCTCGTTGCCGAGCCCCCAGGAAAGGACCGCGGGATGATCCCGGTAGGCGATCACGGCCCGCTCGACCATCTCCCGCTGACGGCCGAGCGCCGCGGGATCGTGCCAGTCGAATCCGTGCCGCTCGTGGCCGAGCCACAACCCGACCGTGACCGCGATGCCGAGCGCGTGGGCGCGGTCGATCATCCGCTCACCATCCACCCGCTTCTCGACATCCTCCACGCCCCAGGTGCGGATCGCGTTGCCGCCGCAGGCGGCCAGCGCCTCGAGCGACCCCGGCCCGCCCGCCCCGCGGATCGCAAACGCAACGCCGTTGCGCACCAGTCGCCAGCCGGCGGACGGATCGCCCTCGATCGACACCACCGACGACTGCGTGGCCTCCGCCGCCAGGCCCACGGCACCACCGCAGCCGACGGCCGCCGCCACGGCGCACGCCACCCGAGAAACGATGCCCATGGATGTCTCGCTCATCGGCGATGTGCAACGCTTCACTACGGCACGGTGATGGCCTGGCCATCTTCCCGATGCCCGAGGCAGTTGAACGTCTCGGCATCGATGTCGTAGCCGATCGAGCGGACGGAGCCATCGGCGAACACGGTGTTGATGCCGGCTGCATGGGCCGACCCGGGCGTCCGATAGGAGGCCATCTTCGGATCGGTGCCGGGGCCGGTGCTGGCGATCAGGTCCTTCGAGTCCTGCGTGGGCACACAAAAGGTGCTCCGCACGGTGTCGTAATCCCAGCCCGCAGCCCAGCCTTCGTCGTCGTCGGAGCCGCTGCCGGGAACGTAGGGCGTGAGGAGACGCTTCTCGAAGATCATCATCGTCTTGCTCGTCCCGTCCGGAATGTCCTTCACTTTGCAGTTGCCCTTGTAGCCCAACTGGGTCGCGGAGCCGCTCTTCACCAGGTAGTTGCTGCGGACGATCACTCCCTTGAAGTCGGTGTAGGAAGAGCCCATGGCCTGCACGGTCAAAGGCGTGAAGTCCATCACCGATGCCCCCTTGCCCCAGAACCCGTAACCGTTCGCACAGCCCACGGTATTGGCGATCTCACCGGTCTTCGGCGTGGCGGCGCCGATCGCCGCGGCGAACAGGTTCGACTCGTTGCGGCTCGGCCCGGGATGCGCGGCTGCGTAGTCGGAGAGCCAATACGTGACCGGCCCGCTGATGCCCTGATTGGTCACCCGCGCGCTGTCGGTGTTGGAGTAGCTCGTCGGCCCGCGGCGTGACGGGCAGTTGTAGGTCGCCACGGACGTGTTGGCGATCTGCGGCGTGTTGGTGATCGTCGCGATGCTCCCGCCATCCATGTAGGGCAGGATCTGATAGCCCCACGAGAGCCCCTGCTTGTTCGGGCCGAAGGGCTTGCCACCGGCGGAGTAGTCCTCGATCTTCACGTAAGGGCTGATGCCGCCGCTCGGGAAAATCCGGGCCGCGCTCTCCGTCTGCAGGATCGCGAGGCCGGTCTGCTTCAGCTGGTTGGCGCACTGCGTCCGCCGCGCTGCCTCGCGGGCCGACTGCACGGCCGGCAGGAGGAGGCCGATCAGCGTCGCGATGATCGCGATGACCACCAGCAACTCGACGAGCGTGAAGGCCGCGGCCCGCGAACGTGGCCGGGGCGCCGCCAGGGAGTCACGAATCCGCCTGTTCATGAGAGTGCTCCGAAGAAAACCCAGGGAAGGAAATGGATGAGTCGATCGTGTTCGCGCCCCCCGTGCCCGGCCCGCACCGGGCACGGGGGCGCATCATGCGTTCATCAGCCGCGCCGCCGGCCACGGCGAGCCGTCAGCCCGAGACCACAGACGACGGCCGCCGCCCAGAGCGAGGGCTCCGGCACAGCCGCCACGGCGCCGACCGACCCGGCCGGCGGGTTGTAGACGCCCGCGTCGAACAGGCCGTTGGAGAGGAAGCTCGCGGCGTCGAGGATGTCCACCACGCCGTCGTAGGTGAAGTCCCCTTGGTTCCAGGTCGCCGGACTGCCGGAGTCGAACTTGCCGGCAGCGAGGAAGTTGGCCGCGTCGATGATGTCCACCTGCCAGTCGAGGTTGGTGTCGCCGGCGGCGGCGAAGGCGAACGTGACCGAGCCGTCGCCGTTGTCGACCCAGCCGACGGTCCGGTCTCCACCGCTCGCGGCGGCTGCCGACGAGGTGATGCCCGCGGTCCCGTTCCAGGTGCCGTCGCCCAGGCCGGTGACGATCTTCGCCACCAAGTCGGCCGCCGAGAGGCCCGAGGCCACGGTCACCATGCCGCGGCCGACGTTCACCAGCCCGCCCTGGGCTGGCGTCGGCACGGCATTGACCACGACGGTGCCCTTGGAAGCCAAGTCGGTCACCCACACGTTGGGACCCCTCGTCACCAGCCCCCACTGCACGTGCCGGGTCGGATCGTTGGCCGTATCCAGCGACACGGAGAAGCCACCGGTCGAGGAGACCGGCACCGTTGACTCGTTGAACGAGCTGAAGTCAGCGGCAAAGTCGCGGACGAAGGCCTTCACGGTCCAGTTGCCCGAGCCGCTCAGCAGGGTGTAGTTGGGGACGGTGCCGCTGAACTTCACCGGCTTGCCCGCGAGCGTGCCGTCGGCCTGGCCGTAGACCGCAGCTTCCATGATCTTGTTGCCCGTGGCCCCCGGCTGGCCGCTCGGCGTGTACCAGAAGGTGCCGCTGTCGGCCACGTAGCAGGGAGCGAGCGTCACGCTCGTGCCGCTGGTGAAGGTGGCCTGGAGATCGGGGACCGCCCACTGGCTGCCGAACTGGTAGGCACCGCCGTTGGCCGGCAGGTCGAACACGTTCATGAAGCCGTTGGTCATCGTGCCGCTGTCGATGGTCAGTGACACGACGGAATCGACCGCCAGCGAGTTCACGCTCACCGTCTGGGTGATGTCGCTGCGCAGGGCCATGGTCGCCCCCGTCTTGACCGTCACGTCGGCCAGACCGGTGGCGCCCGGGGCGGCGATGGCGAGCGTGCCGCCCGACTTCACCGTAACCGGACTCGCCGTCAGGCCGGCGGTGTTCGAGACCCGCAGGGTGCCGGCGTCGATCGACGTCGGCGCGGTGTAGGGATTCGCGGCGTCGAACACCACGGTCCCGCCGCCCGTCTTCGAGACCAGGATCGCGTTCTGGATCGACGGGTATCCTGCCTGCGCCTGGGTCCGCGTGGTGCCCGAGCCCACGTTGATCAGGACGATGCTGCCGGACGACGGCTGCGTGATCACCCGCAGCGAGCCGAGCGCGGCGGCATTGGCCGGATTGGCGTTCACCCCTGACACCGCGAACCCGTACTGCAGCAACTGCCCGGGAAAGAAGGCGGTGTCGGTGAGGAGCGAGAAGTTGCCCAGCCCGGTGAGCGGCTGGCTCGTGTAGGAGGTGGTGCTGTAGCCGGCCAGGGGATCGAGCACCTTGATGAAGGCGACGGCGTTGTACTGCGACGCCAGCGAAAACGCATTCACCGTCCCGGAGAACACCGCCGTGGGCCCCGACACCGTGCTCTCCACGAAGGTGTTCGCCTCCATCCACTTGTTGCCCCCCCCCGATCCGTTCGACCAAAAGGGATCTGAGGCGTTGTAGGTGTTGTAGTTGGGATAGAGGTCGAGCACGTTGTTGGTGATCGACATGCCGGTGCCACTGCCGTTGACGACGACCGTCTTGAGGTCGGGCACGCCCCACGGGTTACCGAAAACGTAGCCCCCCTGGCCACCGCTCGGGTTCAAGTTGAACACGTTCATGTATCCCCTCCAGTCACCGGCCGTGGCCAGCGACGACGAAACACTGGCCAACACCAGCACTGCCCACGCCACACGAGTTCCGCGCATCACCGCCTCCTTTTTCCCGTTGATTGAAGACACTCTTGATCGATCGACCATACACCCTTGAACGGTTGGGGCAACGGAAACGATCTCCGTCGCGATGGCTCGCCCGTCATTCTCCCGCCGCCGAGACTCCTCCGCGATCATTCGGTATCCGGCCGACATCACGCGCCCACCTCCTGCTCCTCGACGACCCGAACCACCGCCCCTCGGCCGACCCTCCCTGCCACGGGGCAGGTCGTGCCATTCACTTCGAACGTCGTCGCGATCGTCCGCCGGCAGACGGCATCGCGATCGCCTCGGGCGATCATGCCCGTGAGCCACTGTGCCGCCTCGAGGCCGAGCGCCGACGCGTCCTGCGTCACGGCCGTGAGCCGTGGCCAGACATGAAGCCGGACGTCGCTATCGTCCACGCCCACCAGCGACAGATCGCGGGGCACCATGATGCCCCGCTCCTGCGCCCGCCGCATGATCCCGAGCGTGGTCATCGGATTCGTCGCGAAGATCGCCGTCACCGGCTCGGGCAGGCCGAGCATGGCGTCGAGCACCTGCTCGCCGGCGGAGAAGCCGGACGGCAGTTCCATCATCAGCGAGGCATCGAGGGCCAGGCCGGCGGCGGCGAGCGCGTCGGTGTAGCCGCGGCGGCGATCGGCATGGTCGCTGTCGGGCACGTTGTGCATCGCGAGGCCGATGCGGCGGTGGCCGAGGCCGATCAGGTGCTCCACGGCCCGGCGGCTGCTGGGATACGAGTCGGCCCGGAGGAAGTTGACCTGCGGCTCGTCGAACCGCTCCGCGATCACGATGCTGGGAAACCGCTCCGCGGCGATGCTCGTGATCATCGATCGATCGTGACGGAAGCAACGGAGCACGACGCCGCGAATCCCTTTCCGCATGAAGAACTGCGTGTAGCTCTCGTCGGGCGACTTGTCGCGACGGATGCTGAGGAGCTTGAGATCGAAGTGGTGCTCGCCGAGGCCGCGCATGATGCCGCTGAGCAGCGCCGGCTCGAACGAGCCGTACTCGTTGCGAACCGGCTCGTCGGGATAGGCCAGCGCGATCACGTTGGTCAGCCGCCGACCGAATCTCGGCACGTAACCGACCTCGTTGATGCGGACGAGCACGCGTTCCCGCGTGGACTCGTCCACGTCGGGGTGGTTGTTGAGCACCCGCGACACCGTCGCCGGCGACAGATTCAACTGCTTCGCAATGGCTCGAACGCTGGGCATCTCCCCTCCCCACAATCTCGCACGGCGTCAGCGACGCAAACGCCGCAGAAACACACCCGAAACTGTTTCATCCTATCGTAGGACGTCGGTGGATCGTCGTCAAGTCGTCCGGCGGTGAATGCCAGCCATGACAGGAACTGTTCCGGCCACCAGCCCGAGAATCACGGTCACCGCAACAACCGGGAGCGTCGCCGCAGAAACCAAAAACGCCTCGCCGAGAGACTCGGCAAGGCGTTTCGTGGTGGGGCGATTCGCTACCAGGAATCGCGGCTCCCCGCCCGGGGCCAGGGGATAGTGGCCCCGGGGCGAGGAACCTGTGAGGCGTTAGGCGTTGACCCGGCGAATCCGCCGACGCAGGGCGGCCGCGGCACAGCCACCGAAGGCCAGCAGGGCGTAGGTCGAGGGCTCCGGGACGGCGTTCACGGTGACACTGCCCTTGGCGGCCACATCGGTGAACCAGACGTTCGGACCCGTCATCTGGAGGCCATATTGAACGTGCCGAGCCGGATCATTGATCGTCGCCATGATTGCCGTAAAGGATCCGGTCGACGTGATCGGAACAAATGTTTCCACCACGGATGAGTAGTCGGGAGCGAAATCACGAATGAAGGCCTTGAACGCGTAGTCCGTATTCGGATTGGTGCCCGTCTGGAGCGTGAACGACGAGACATTACCCTGGAATCGCACGGTCTGGCCCGAGTAGGTGCCGTCTGCCGGTTGGGCATAGAGGTTGGCCTCCATGATCTTGTTGCCCGTGGAACCGGGTCCGCCGGACGGCGTGTACCAAAACGGGTTCGGGTCGCCGATCGTGTTGGGCCAGAAGGTGACGGTCGAGGAGTTCGGAAAGGAGGAGTTCAGGTCCGCAACGCCCCAGCCCGACCCGAACACAAACGCTCCGCCGTTGGACGGCAGTTCGGACACGTTCATGTAGCCATTGGTCATCGTCGCGCTGTCAATCGTCACATCAGCGGCAAGGGCCGAGGCGGCAACCGCGAGCGACGCGATGACTGCAGCGGCAAACGAACGAACGATCCGGGAGAACGAGATGGACATGAGAAATACCTTTGGTGAAACCCCGGTCGTCCGCGTGCCGCGAGGCACGATCCCCCGGACGACCGAATGAGATAAAGCTCTGCAAATCGCGCGCCGTGGCCCACAAAAATGGGGAGCATGGGCGGATCGAACGGCTTGAACGCAGAATGCAAGCGGCCTCCTGGAAAAGACTTACGAACGAGACAGGGAGTTCCTGCGTCTCGTGCTCCACCCTTCGAACTGAAACTGTTCCAACAACTGTATCGCAAGGTTTGTGAAACAGTTTCGCCAACACTGCGAAACGGTTTCGCAGTTTTTGGGAAAGGATTTCGCACGAACGGGGAAAGGAAGTCCGCGGTGACACGCGGCGACTTTCCGCCCCCGGAACCGTTGAAGCATCCATGGCCAATGCCCGCTTTTCGCCCCGGTCGGCGACCGTGCTCCTGGCGCTCGGTGTCGCACCCGGCCTGCTCTGCACCGCCGGTCGCCGGCGAAGGGGCACGCCTCCCCCGGATCGACGCCCGCAGCGATGACGTCAGCATTCGCGATCACCGCCGCCCTCGTCACGCTGCTCGCGACCACCGCGACGGCGGCCGACCGCGACCCACGTCCCAACATCGTTTTCATGCTCGCCGACGACCAGGGCTGGAACGGCCTCTCGGTCGCCATGCACCCCGAGATCGCGGCGTCGCGGGGTGAGCTCTTTCACACTCCCAATCTGGAGAAGCTTGCGGCCGCCGGGATGCGGTTTTCCAACGCGTATGCCCCGGCGCCGGTCTGCTC
>Ga0114976_10001382_pt1 | contig 15187 bp, 10 predicted proteins | sample S_130805_EF_Meta_FD_87319 | JGI IMG/M metagenome (GOLD analysis project Ga0114976, IMG submission 87319) | Freshwater microbial communities from Lake Simoncouche, Canada to study carbon cycling - S_130805_EF_MetaG | ecosystem: Environmental > Aquatic > Freshwater > Lake | place: Lake...
ACCCCCGATCAGCGCCAGTTACTCGCCAGTCGCGGAGGAAATAAGACTGGGCCTGAAGATTCGCCCTAAAGTGCTTATCTTATGAAGATTCGCCCTAAAGTGCTTATCTTATGAAGATTAGCCCTAAGATTCACCCTAAGATGCGCTCTAAAGCAAATCACTATATCTTACACCTCTAATGAGTAGATGACTCACATACCTCTCACTATTGTCGGGTTTGGTGTTGCTGGACAGTTTCTGTTAAGCCACATCATACAAGTAGTTCCAGAGTCTTCCATTGCGATTATAGATCCTGAATTTATCGGCGGTGATTTACAGCGCTACTATCATTCAATTAACAGTAACACCACAGTTCAACAGGCTATTGATGCGCTTAGCACCCTCCCTCCTATCTGGTCTCAAGCATGCACATCATTAGCAAAACACGATACTACATCCACAGTACCCTTAGGTCTTCTTGCAAGTGAACTACATGCTATCGGTCGCTCATTAACATCGAAATGTAGATGCTTCTATTCGACGCTTAAGAAGGCGCAGTGGGACACAGAAAGGGCCCACTGGATACTAACCCTAGCCACAGGAGTATCATTTACAACTGATATCCTATGTCTATGTACAGGCATAGTTCCCCGGCAAGAAGACTATGGTATCCCTCATATTCCCTTATACAAGGCCCTGGATTCGCATGCCTTAGAACGAATCGTACGGAAGGGCGACACGGTAGTTGTTCTCGGATCATCTCATTCAGCAACCCTTATACTGAAGCATCTGAATGCAATACCCGATATAGATACCATATGTCTGTATAAGAGTCCGTTCAAATATGCGCGTGATGGCCATCCATCTGGAATAAAAGAAGAATCTGCCAAGATTGCTGATAGTATTCAAGCCGGCGAGTATACTAGACTTACCATGATCCCCTGCACAAATCTTCATTTAGTCTCCAAGGCCTTCCGTGACGCATCATGGATTGTTCAGGCTACAGGATTTCACTCCTCGCTTCCAGAATTTCTCGATGCCTCTGGGACACCCATTCAACAGAAATGGGATTCTGTTACAGGTAAATCACTGACGATGGAATCTGTACATGCATTTGGGGCATGTGTTACGAATGAGCAGGGAGATGTTGGTTTAGGAGCATTTACAGACCAATTACAAACTCGCCTACCTCCTCTTTTAGAGAGATTGAAATCTATATGATACCGATAGAATGAACAACAGTAGTGTTCAGAAAATGAATAGTATGCTACCTGCCTTTAACACTAACTCTCCAAAGGTTAATGCGCTCTCTAATTCCTCTACGGCTAAGCCCAGTGAATTTGGAGGGTCTATCATGTGGTTTACTGGATTTCTTGTGGTGTTAATGGTCTTATTCTATATTTACTATGATCGCTTCATGAATGCCATGGAGTCCATATCGAATACGGTTTCAGGCTGGCTGACGGGTAATCAAGAGCCACCTCAAGAAGAGCCAACTGAACCGATGCCCCTGGTGCCGCCTCAGCCACCTCAGGATGATGCTACACGAAATAGGGAGGCTACGCTCGTAGAAAAACTCATTCCTCCGGCAAAGGAAGTATTTACTGTAAGCAAGAACAATTATTCTTACTATGATGCTGCGCCTCTATGCAAGGCGCTTGGTGCAGAACTTGCCACATATGAGGATGTAAAAAATGCATGGAAAGATGGTGCAGATTGGTGCAATTATGGGTGGGTAAAGGGGCAGATGGCAGTATATCCTACACAAAAAAGTACATATGAGGAATTACAGCAGGGACCCGAAGACCAGAGAGCGGCGTGTGGAAAGCCTGGTGTGAATGGGGGCTATTTTGACAATCCGGAATTAAAGTATGGCGTTACATGTACGGGAAAGCGGCCTCCTCAGAGCCAGCATGACGCTACGACAGTGACCTCAGGGTCTACTAGACCTCTGACATCATCGGGCTTAGAGTTTGAGAAGAAGGTCCAGCAATTTAAGGAAGAGTCTGACACTCTGGGAATCTTACCCTTCAGCAAGGAAAAATGGGGAGGTATTTAAGGTAAGGAAGTATGAACTAATACAACTCCTTCTTTTGCTTATTCCAATTCCTCTCAGGAAGAATGTTTGTAGTATCATCATCTGAGATGTTCTCTGTGTTCATCTCAAGTGTTGCATTCGTCCACGCTCCAGGCTTGCCTGACTCCACATCAACCCACACGTAGCAAAACTCCTTGATCATGTAGTCGAGACGAGTATTAATGATGGTGTCATAACACTTCCATGCCTCGATAAACTCGCCCAGAGTAAAGGCGTCGAAATACATGTCAAAGGTCTCACGATCCTCAGTCAGATTGCGGTGCATCGGCTCAGGGGGGCGCAACTCAGTTGTAGGGCTCATCTTGAGTGTCTCATGCATCAGAAAGGCGAACTTGAGAAACTTAGATGCGACGATTGACTCGGATACAGACCACTTGTAGCCACACTTCTGTATCAGCGGAGTTAGACCACTATAGAAGAGGTCCAGCATAGAATCCCCCATGTCACACTGGATATGGCCCCTGCGCAGGAAAGACGGGGAATACGACCACTGATCAAAGGCTGACGTCATGTTTGCCCTCTATTGTTCAGGCGTGGCTTTCAATTTTTTCAGTCGAACATTCATCGTATGCCCCCTGTGCTCTTTGATATAATTGGTTAAGTCAGTAGACATTTTTTTAGGATCCTTTATTTCCGGACAACCCTTGAAAAAGAGTTCAGAGGATTCTGCCAGTGACTTCATGGTAAGGCCGCAGGTTGTCTTTTCTTCTTGAAATTGAAGTTGCCCCCCGGAGATTTGTATTACTGACGATGAGAGTTTATGCTGCGAGAGCATGATTTTGACCTGTTCTTCAAAGGCATCACGCTGCTTCCGGGCATTTGCAATCTGCTTATTGAGAGCAGCCATCATATTATCATAATGCACCCATCCACGGATATTGTGTGCAAGAGCATCATTATTCATTTATTTACTGCGAGTTAATGTTTCACGGGTTCTAGCGCAGAAACATGACGCAGCAACAAGACTAATAATATGCTATTTGTTATCGATAGGACGAGTAAAAGGCCCACGAGGATGCAGGCAAAAAGCATGTAGGGAAATGTGTTATTGGTCACATAGGTCAAGATTGGATCAATGCAGTATTTTCTGACTCGATCTTGATTCTTTGTCTCTTGAAAGAATTGGATCACCTTTTCGATGATTCCGTGAATCATTGTTCCCGGCTTCATCGTATTCTATTCATTAGAATTAATCCTCGAGCATGTAGAAATCCGCAAATGCATCGTTTTGTTGCTCCTGTATGGAATGCTACCGGCAGTCACTATGATATTGTACTAAGTGAGCAACTAAGGAATACTACCCGCGTTGAGATAAGCCACTCTAGTTCGGGCAGCACTATGTTTTCCAGTGATGCATCTATTGCCAAGGTCACACAGGATCTCGTCACGCTCCTCTTAGAGGAGGGTGCAGAACATAAGTGGTTCTCTAAACTACCTACGCATGCAAGTCTGATGAAGCGGGTTAACAATACCTTCAAGACTCTTGCTACCGCAAATCAGAAGCACGCTGTAGTCTCATCTCTGCAGATGACCCCCAAGGTGCTCATGCTAGTCTGGTCACCGATCGAATACAGCGAACCCGCCCCAGCCCCTGGCATGGGGTTCGAATCAGATTCTGATCTGGAGTCTGAACCGGAAATCGCAGACTCGAATTTGCCCCCGGTTCCACTTACAGATAACTCACAGCAGAGCCAGGAAGAGTATCTTTTAACTAGACTCCGGGCCGCGAAGGCCAGACTCGAGGCAGAGCACATTCGCATGGAATATTTCGAGACGACAGGCCGAATGCCTCCGGATTCTGAATCTGAAGAGGAAGAAGTGTAGATAACTTTTTTATAGACCGCTAACAGAATTCAAATGGCTGGTGGTAGTAACAATGATATGTTATGGGGTGTCCTTTCTCTTGTTGCTGTGGCTGTAGGAATTTACATTGTGGACCCTACCTTCTTTGGACTCTTAAGCAAGAAATATGGGTTTACTGGTACCCTGTCCCAGGATTCTCTTGGCATGCAGTCCCCTGAGTTTCCTGGATCTGGTGACGACAGGCGTAATGCAGTGATGAGAAATCCCAATGTCGCTACTCCTTCTCTGGGCGGCTATGAGGGCCCGGCCTCCTTTGGAGATGCTGAGAAGCCTGAGGGATGCTACCCTAGAGATCAACTCACGCCCGGCGAACTCCTGCCCAAGGACCAGAACAGCGTGTGGTCTCAGCAGAATCCTATGGGCAATGGATCCCTGAAGGGCAAGAACTTCTTATCTGCAGGTGCACTCATTGGTATTAATACGGTTGGCCAGAGCCTGCGCAATGCTAACTACCAACTCCGCTCTGAGCCCCCGAATCCCCAGGTGGCAGTGTCTGTATTTAACCAGAGCACAATTGAGGCGGATGTCAGCCACCGCCCCCTTGAAATCGGTTAAGTATAGTAAATCGCATATCAAACTAAATAAGACTAGACCTCTAAGTTCTAGTCTTCATTAGATGGATACAATTGTATCAAAGGTGTGGAATACGGTACATAACATGACGTCTAGTTACAGCATTGTCAGTGTTCGCAGTAAGGTGGACGGGCGCCAATATAATGTTCGTGATCTGCCCGATAAGCAACAGGCTGCAGACTTATTAGCCAGGGTCAGGCGTAAACTAAACACTCTCATTGATTCACTCCGGCAAAGGTATCCAGGGAAGCCTCAGATTAAGCAATTAAATGAGAAATTCGAGGCAGATCCTCAGCGGTTTTATGAGGCAACCCCTGATTCCGAGCATGTATCTTATAGTGTGAATAAGGGTGACAGTATACACTTATGCCTCCGTCAGAGAGATGATGACAAGGAACCACTTGTCGATGAAAATATCATGGTCTTTGTAGCACTTCATGAAATGGGGCATGTAATTACATCCCCGAGCGTGGCAAGTCATGGGCCAGAATTCTGGAATAATTTCGGATGGCTTTTACGAGAGGCTGAATCGATTGGTATATATAAGTATCAGGACTTTCGAGCACACCCTGTAACCTACTGTGGTGAGAATATCACAGATCAGCCGAAATATGATCCTGAGAAGGATGAAGGCGGTGATATGAGTAACCCTCTTCAGATTGGAAAGTTAGGTTAATTTAGATGTCACTGAGAAGTCAGTTTGAAACGATTCTGGTCCCCCAGCCAGTGAAATCTCTTATCGAGTATACATTGCAGTGCAAGGTATTACGATATGCTGCTGGGGCAACGAATCCAGTACCTATGGATATTACCTTACCTGCTGTTCCAGGGTGGTTTACACTTTATGAAGTAAAACTGCTGCTATGGAATGAACTAAAGAGGGATCCTATGTTTGCACCACCCCTCCTATTCTTGGGAGTAGCATCAGGACAGGACACATATGCCCCTCTTGAAATTGCCTGGAGTACACTTGGCAACGAGGCGATGGATCTTACTAATCCTATTCTGCGGATGACAGGCGAAGTTGATGAGCGGTTTGTCGATTCTGCAGGGAGGGAAAAGACGGTAAATCAGAGCAATCGCACGCGTATGACTCTCGTTGATGTGTTCGAACTCGATACTCGCACGTCTGAACTTCCTGAACTCCACGTATTTGTATATGCAGACTGTGTGGATCGCATTGTTGCTCCTAAACCTCTGGGGGACAGAGATGCCTATGGCCGCATTGTCCCCTACTTTCCGTTCTTAGATGCGGCAAAGTTGCCTGCATCCGACGCAATCCTCCCTACCATGTCTGTCTTACTGAGTCAGGCGGATCAGGTTACCGCAACTCTTGCGCAAGTAACTTATCTTAATGGGCTCTTGGCTGAACTACTTAGAAAGCCGAATAGCCTCCCCAGACTGGAGGGAATCCAACTCTTGCGATGGGTGTGGGATAAGATCCCTGAATCATGGGAGGGCAGCGCCTTAGTCTTTTTTGGAACTAAGGTGACTGTCGACCGACCCTTCATGCGGCTCTATCCCAGTACGGGTCAACCCCTGATCAAGGTTCTTGTGAAGGGTTCAAAGGATAGACCCGTGCCTGATATCGCTGATACAAGGCTATTTACCTCATGGAAGGAAGAGAAAATTCTACCTAGCGGGCGAGATTGTCTGTATATCAAGGTGAGGATGAATGAGACAAATTCTCTGTATTCGACCATGCGGGTGTTTAATGACGGGACGGCTGATATAATCATTCAGCCACCCAAGCGTAAACGCATTCTTGATCCCTACAGCGAAGTAGGTGAGGCCCCTGCCTTGATTGAGAGTGTCTTATCTGATATGCCCTATATGGATCTGGTTCCCCGCATTGCGCAGGTAAGTGCAGTATTCAAACTGTATAAGCAGAAGTCTGACTTTAGGATTTCTCATACGGGATTTCAGTCTAGGTTAAAGGCATTTTCTTCGCTCTTTCAGGAAATTCCACCCCTTCCAAATGAGCAGCCGCTCATCATGTTGCGCTTCAAGGGTGTGAGTAATTTCACCAATGAGACGCGCATCTTTTCCTTTCTCACTCAGAATGCTGAGAATGATATGCTGGAGGGAGAGTCTGATGATGAAGGTCTGACACAGAAGGTGGTAGATGAATTTAAGATTACTAAGGAGGAGGCGAGGAAGCAGATTGCCGCGTGGATCACTCAACGTGGGGAATTTACTCTCGCGGTATCGGATACAAAGGATTACATCTTAAATAAGAATCCTGGTGTTGATATTGCAGTGTACGAGCAGCATCCTGTCTATACCTTTCACATGTACAGCGATCAGAATGCTAAGACCTATAGTTTAATCTTACATCTGCTGGGGATCTTGATGGAACTTCCGTCTGAAGCGTTTACGAATAGGAAGGCTACCCAGCCGGCTAGGGCAATTAGCATGTCGGTTGGAGGCGCAGGTGCGCCGGTTGCTGCTGCCGCTACTAGTGCTGCAACGGTGGAGTCACCAACGCCGCCTGAATCTACTGATGGGTATGATGATGGGGCTTATCCTGAGTTCCTACTTGGGATCCCTGAAGAAGAAGAGGGTGTGGTGCAGCAAGACGCTGTACCGCAAGAACAAGCAGCGCAGGAACCTGTAGCACAGGAACAACCAGTAGAACAAGAAAAACTCTTTGAGAAGCCCTCTGATGTAAATTCGATCAACCTGAAACAGTATTACATGGACGCATTGAAGACAGCCGATCCTTCTCTCTTTGTCTATGAAAAGTCTGCAGGTGAGCGTGGATATGTGAGCCATTGTGCGGCAAATGATGGTAGGCAACCGATTGTCTTAGATGCATTTGAGTTTGATCAAATGATGAAGGCCTATGCTGCTGATACTGCTGAAGGCGGTGATATGGAGATCCTTGTATACCCCGATGACATGGTACGGGCTAAGCGTATTAGCAAGGATTATTCTCAACCTGGACCTCGTGATAATGCAGAAGGCACCCTACTAGGAAAGCCCTATCCAAGCCCTGCAAATAAGGAAATTATAACCGTTATGAAATATGGATCTAAGAAGAATAAGTTGAGATATTATGTTTGCCCAAGACTATTCTGTATTCGTGATCGCATGCTAGTGCGCTACAAGGATTTCAAGGGACTAATCGATAGGGAGGGAAATGCTAAGCCTGCGTTTACTTGCCCGTTCATTAGTTCCCAGGGATCGCCGTGCAGAGGAACACTCTTAAGTAAGGAAGATCTTAAGCAAAGTCGTCGTGAGGGTAATAAGACAGTATTAGAGAGGCAGACGAAGCGCGAGTCTGAGATGAATCGTTCTATTTTCATTGGGTTCCTATCGAAGCAAAAGACACCCGATGGACTGTATCTACCATGCTGCTTTACTGATGAGACAGAAAAGACCATGTTTAAGAAGCAGGATCCTGAACTTGTTCGCCTGGGGTTGACAGCGCAGCCTAAGCCCTTGGTTCAGGCTTTACCTTCAGCACAGGCTTTACCTTTAGCACAGGCTTTACCTTTAGCACAGCCTTTGGCAGGTGCTTTAGCACAGCCTTTGGCAGATGCTATTCAGGCTATACCTTCTGTTGCCGCAGTACCTGCTGAAGGCCAGATAGATAAAACCTACGAGCCCAATTATTTCCGTGTCCTACAGGGCGCTAGTGTAAAATCCCTGGTCGATGCAAATAAGATTCCGCTTACCATCGTGCCACCTCGCATCGACCCCAAGGATGAAAAGAAGGTCGATCCTAAGGCAGGACCTCAGATAGGGTTTGTTCCCCAGGTGCTCGATGAGTACTTTATGCAAGACTCTAAATCTGATCGCTTCGCTGAACGAGACATTATTAAGCGCCTGAAACCAACGGCCCAGGGATTCCTGCGTCTAGGAATAAACAATTCTAATCCCAGCCAGTCTATTCTTACCGCCATTGCCGCCTATTATTATGAGCCGAATGTGAAAAAATTAATTGAACTAATCTTTGATGGCCCCAATGGATCCATCGTTGAGCGCATTCCTCCCAGGAAATTCATACAAATCAACGGAGGGAATCTAGTCCATGAGTTCTATGGCAGATACACCTTTGATCCCCTTGTTGAAGCAGATGACCCGATTGCCGCCAAGTTTGTAAATATGAATGACATGCGCAAATGGGCCTTTGATCATCTGGGTATTACTCAGGTATCATCGGCCAATATTCCTGCGATCGAGCGTATTATGAATTCCTATCGGTGTTTTACTACCTATATGCTTAAGGTAAAACACGATCCTACAATCCGTGTTGATCTGCGTATCCTCTATGATATTCTCAGTGAGCCGTCAATTATGTTATCTCGTGGTCTCCTGTTTATTGTCTTAGAACTCACAGTAGAAGATGTCATCGTAAAAGCCGATAAGCCTGAATTCAAGACAGAGGTCAAATTCGATCGAATTCGGTGTCCACAATATCACTTAAATGATAGGCAGCAGCAGGCGGATATTGGCTTCTTAATCCACTATACACGTATAACCAAGGATCGCACTAAGCCATCGGGCAAATCATATTCTCATATGGCATGGGAACCCCTCTTCTATGTGGATGGTATTCATCAACTGCCTGATGGACGGCACAGACCGACGATTTTCTTTCAGAGAAGTGAGGAGAAGGCCTGGCCACCGGTGGTGCGACAGAGAGTGGCTGAGTTCTTTGAGCAGTGCACCTCAGTAAATCGCGGACCCTTTACGAGTATGTTCACCATTGATCCTAATTCCCTCATCGCATCGAATGAACTTATTACTGCAGTAAGAGTAATGCCCTCGGGTATTATTCGGGACTCCTATAATCACCTAGTGGGTGTGGCCTATAAGATCCCTGGACATGGTATCGCCGCGATACCTATCATGGATGATGGATCACGGTATAATGAGGGGAAACTGTATTTGGACTGGGATGATTTCAAGGCCGCCCCTGTGGACAAGATAATTGACTTTTACAAGGCCCAGATTACGAATATCTTTCCTCAATACAAGGGTTATGAACCGAAGTATTTAGCACGATCACGTCTGTCTGGAAAAATCGAGGGGCTCATGTTAGAAAATGACATTCTAATTCCTGCCGATGAGCCTGTCGACCAAGATATTCTAAAGCAATTTGATATCAACGATGTCGATGAGATTGAATGGAATATTAATAACACAATCGCCTATGATCTAAAGATGCGTAAGACTGCCTTTGATCACGCAAAGGTTGGTCAGGATCCCAAGGATCTGGCATCCATTATTGTGGATCCTAAGAATAAAGACTATCTAAAGTTAGACTATGAGGGATCAGAGGATGATATTGAAGACATTTATCAACATCTGCGCCTCTCTTTTTCGACGTGGCTTGACTCGGAAGCAGGGAGGGAGACACGTGGCAAACTTGAGACGGTATTAGGGTCAGGAAGGAAGTCTCTCTATGATAAGCGGAAACAGGTAGATATCTTATTATATTCCACTGTAATTCGGTGGTTGGAGCCGAATAAGGGAGACACAGAGGATATCACTGCCTTCTTACGTGTAGATTGTCTGGTACAGGGCAAGGATTCATGCTCGGGTAGATGTAAGTGGGTGCCTAGTACAGACGAAGGGCCTGAAGGGGCTGAGGCAGGGGCATGCAAGATTCATATGCCTAGACAGGCAGGAGCAGGTACCGTGATTAATTTTCCTAAACTCCTCTATATCCGATTGGTCGATGAACTCATTCGCTACACCTCTAAGCGCAATGAAATCTTTGATAAGTCTGTACCTCGTCTAACCTTCCGTAGAGATGCTCAGCGTCAGGGAGACCAGTATATCATACCTGAGGGGACTAGTGCATGGAAGACCTGGTGGGAACATCTGAGATCTGACTGGCTCACGCCTGACCAGGAGGAACTGGTGCACTTTGATGAGCAGTATGAGCCTATACCCCTACCTGGCGATGATTCATCTGTAGAAGAAGATGGTCGAACTCTTCCCCAGACCCTCATTGATCTGTTTAGTGTTACCGATCCAAAGACATCGGGCCTGGTCTGGAATCCTGGAACTGTAGCAGATAAGCCATTTTACTTCCTACGCTCAGTGATCCGCGATGAATCCATCACGGGGGAACACGATACCACCTTAGATGCTGCCGAAATAAAAAAGGTGTCGATTGCTGCCAATGCCCAAGTACTATACATTAAGAATGATACTTCTGGATTCGCGGGAGCAATTCGGTCGAAGGTGCCAGGGGCGACGAGGGCAATCGTCCTGGTTACCGTGGGTGGAGTTCCTGGGTGGATCTCTCAGAAGGGTTCCTATGAAGTGAAGGTCCCCTTCCTTTCTTTACCTGCCAGCCTGCAGATGTTAAAGTAGGGCTGTAGTTACTAATCATCCTGTAGCAGACACTTGGTATCGGGAAAGAGAATTGGCGCTTTCGTCTTGCCCTTCACTGCCCTCATCCTGCATTCCATCATTCCATCGATTTCCTTTGTAAGCCGCTGTAGAGGTATCTTGACAAAGGAAGGATTATTAGGATGCACAATGACAAGCACCATGTCACCGATGGTTAGCCCGTAATTACGCTCTAGGAACCACCTGTAGACATTCAGTTGCACTGTATAATGCCAGAAGTTACAATTGTCAATCTTAGAGAGGGGGCCGTAGCCCTGCTCATAGGAATTTGTGAGTTTAATTTCCTTACTGCGCTTCCAGTCGTAAATGTGATATGTATTATCTGATTTACGCCGGAATACCATGTCAATGCTGCCCGTGAGTTTGTACTCATCGTCCCAGACTTCCCACTCCGTTCGATAGGGCTCTAAGTCATCCTTCACCACTTGCCAGAAGTCCATAAAATACTCCCACTCCTTAGTAGTCTTTACCTCAGGCTTAATATCCTCGATGGCGCCGTTAAGAAACTGCTCAATAGCAAGATGGACCTCAGTCCCTGCGCCTGAGGCCTCCTTCCCTGAGGAAGACCAGAGGTCCTTGATTTCCTTCGATGTCATTCCATAATACTTACTCTCAGGCCAGTTAGCCTTTGACATCATGTTTGCGATTGTCTTATCGGGGTCGAAATGGGGAAAGAAGGAGTGATAGAATCCAGTAGTCGAGATATACCCCTTGCTTGACCCGCGTACGTAATAGGTGTGGGTTGACTCGACGAAGCGGACTTCCTTGTCACGAGGATGTGCATGCTTAACTGCGAGTGTTTGCCATGGTAGGGGCATGGACTATACCACTCTTAGGATAGAGTGAGCGGATCAATTTTTTGAGTGAAATCAGGCAATACCGTTTCAATGAGCGACTGTATCTTTGCTAGGCGTTGACTAGAGTCTACTTGAAAAATAAGATGAATAGATCCATGGCGTTCTACAATCGACCAGGTGAGCCCCATGGTAAGTATATTGGGTGGAAGAGTCTGTTTTAGTGTATATGTCGCAGCGTAGCCAGTATCAGTATAGTAATTGCTTAAAAAATAGTGGCCCAAATAGTCAATAATTCTCTGTAGAATACTGCTATAGTACTCAGTCTCTTCCTTGTCCTTTCGTTTAGCAAGCAGGGCTTCTGTTTCACTGATCTCAGTTTGTATTTTTTCAGAGTCTTTCCTATACTTTGTATAGGCATAGGACAGTTTGAATGCAGTCTCTCGTTTTATCAGTTCTGCCTTAAGTGATTCTATCTTTCCTTCATATTCCTGTTCAGGAAGGGTATCTTTTGATCGCACAATAGATGCCCATGTCTTTGTATTCGTGTAGTCCATATCTTTTCTTAGCGCCCCCTCTCTAGACCTTCACTTCACCTTGCTTCATTACCTCCTTTCCATACTTATTCTCACCCTCTAGCACACCTTCCTTAGTGAGTTTCCCACCATATTCATTGCTTGCCACGCCAGTATCAAGAAGAAGGTGCTTCTCCTGCTTTAGAGCCTCCTTGACAATCTTAGCAAACCGCACGTCCTTTGCCAGGCGCTGCCTTACTGCCTCCTTGAGGAAATCATCCTTCAGTTCAGCCCAGCGCTGTGTATTAAATTTAGCACCATTCCGCTTCATCCCTGCAAGGCACGAATCGGTATGCACATCCTTGAGTTCCTTCTCTAGAAGTTCCAGTTCCTCCTTATCTGTTAGGACCCTAGGGCTTGACTCTGATCCCCTTAGCACCTCGCGCTGCTTGAGGTATTTCTGGTGAATAGACCCAGAGGGGGCAAAGAGGGTCTGCGCATGAGAGATCTTGTCTGTGGCATACTTGTACTTCATGCCCGCTAGGAAATGCTCAATAGACGGATAGGTCTCAGAGGGGTGCTTAGGATCCTTAATTGGAAAGGGAGATCCAGGCGCTAGCCATCTCAGAGCAGTCTTATCATCCATCTTCAGAACATCCTTGGCAGCAGAATCCTGCTTGAATTTTAGGACATTTTGCTTAGAACCACCTTGCTGCCCCTGTGTAGGAAGGCGTGCCACTGCCGCCTCACTACCCGCACCACCCGCTGGAGGTACTCTGGATGCCTCCAAGATTCTTACAGAGAGGGGCTTATCTTCTTCTGCCTTCTGCCTTGCTGCCTCTGCTGCTGTGAGTTGCTTACGCACTACGGGTACCATAATCGATGGCGCCGCCCTAGAGCCTGCAGGCTCTACAGGCGGCGGTGCGATCTCTGATGCACGGCGGAAGATGAACCACCGATTCAAGAAGGAAAACTTCTGGACCGCTGCGCTCATCTGGAATTTGCGCCCCGCCTTGGCCGCCGCTGCATGGCTCTCCTCGAAGGTCCCCGTGCAACTAGGAAGATTCACCTCCTTCAGATCAGCCTCTGAGCACAGTTCGCAGCCAATAGAGCGCATCTTTGCAACGAGCAACTTGAAGGGAACCAGGTACTCGCGGTGAGGAAGACCAATGCTGATAAACTCCACATCAATCCCCATGCCAAAGCCCTCGTCACCCTCAGGAATATCATCGGCCTCGTATTTCCGAGTAATCTTCCATAGCAGGGAACCGTCCTCCTCCCCAATCTGTGCCTCACGCCCACGCAGGAACTCGAAGACCTTTTCGCCGTCAAAGCAACATCCGATGAAGTAGCCGCCAATCTTCAGATTCTCCGAAATGTTGCGCAGGAACCCGTCGAAGTAGTCCTTGTCCTTGAAGAAGTAATGCGTGGCAAACATGCAACTGATGATATCTGCCTTATCCTTGAACTTGCCAAGTAACTTCTTCGTGATGTAGGGAGGCACCACACCCTCAGGCGTTGCACGCCCCAGTACACTCTCTAGAATGGTCTTGTCCTCTAAGGTCGCACCAGCCTCTCCCGAGGTAAGATTCTTGCTTGCATCACCTACCACAAACGCCATGGGCAGCACGGTATCACGACCATTCCTCAGCATGGTTGAGTAGAGACGATGATAGGCGCCGTTCTTCGTGTTATTGATGCTGTCTCCTGCGATATCAATACCTAGGACAGCCCCCGCATCCACACGCCTCCACTTCTGAATGTCCTGGGCCATTCCCATACCAATATCCATGAGCAGCAACTTGGGCTTCTTCATCACGGAATTATACAGAAGGAACTCCTTGATGTATTCATTGTGAAACTTTCTCAAAGGGCCCACACGATTGATATCGGCCTGAGTGGCTGTGCGATCAGCATAGCGATGGGAAATCGCTGCACGCTCCTGCTCAATGGTCGAGATTGCAACAATCTCTTCCTTAGTTGGCTCCTCATCGCCCGTGCGAATCATGGACACCGTGACAGGCTCATGGATACTATTCCAAATTGCCTGAGCAGTCCTGTTGGCATTGAGTGTCCTGCCTAACTCTCCGCGCATGAGGCGCTCAGTCTTGTCATTACGCACGAGTTTAGGAACCCATCTCCATCCTGCAGGACGACTGGGATCATAGGAAATCTCCACGATACTCTTGTCCATGATGGGCTCCTTGGATACCTCGCAATAGGCATACTCGTCACCTGTCTCGGAATCGACCGTTACCTCCACATAGCATGTGTTGGCCATATCATCGACATACTCTTCGGGGTAAAAGAGTACGGGGCGATAGACATTGGATCCACGTGCCCCCTTGGGAGGAGTGAGAGGCAGTTCCTGCAGAACAATGTCACGCGGCTTCATCTGCGCGGTGGCAGGATCATCACGAGACCCCACATGCAGACGAAGAACCTTGTATCTGATCTCCTTGCCGGTCGATGGATGGAAACCGCTGTGAATGAGATCCAGGGTGGATCCAGGCACCTTCTCAGTAACTACCATGAAATCAATGGTATTGTCCTTTGCAGGCTTCCACTTAAACTGCTCGAGGAACCCCTCCTGGGCACCATCAGGAATGGCCGCCGTGTTGCTCATAAAGATCAGGCCGTCCGTCTCATAGATGCGAGGTGTGTCGAGAATGCGCATGGCACACGTTTTAAAGATGCTGTCATCTCCAGGGCGGCCAAAGCGAAACTCCTTCATGTTCACCAGGAGTTTAGTCTTCTCTGTGAGTCCCTTCGTAGTCTCCACGGGGCCAGGTGCTGCATTCCACAGAGACGTCCACTTATCCATCTCCTTATGACGTGTGCGCACTGACTTGTCAGGGGCAAAGAAGGGTAACTTGTGAATATCCTCGCCGTCAGGAGCAATATAGATATCGAAGAGAAGATACTGATGAATTGCCTCATGGGCCCGATTCTTTGTGATCCACTCGCCGTCAACGAGTGACCTAGCGCATGCA
>Ga0114976_10001384_pt1 | contig 15181 bp, 15 predicted proteins | sample S_130805_EF_Meta_FD_87319 | JGI IMG/M metagenome (GOLD analysis project Ga0114976, IMG submission 87319) | Freshwater microbial communities from Lake Simoncouche, Canada to study carbon cycling - S_130805_EF_MetaG | ecosystem: Environmental > Aquatic > Freshwater > Lake | place: Lake...
CTCGAGACCCGCACCCGCACACTCAATCCCAAGTGGTTCGAGGGCATGCTCGAGCATGGCTACGAGGGCGTGCGGCAGATCGAGGCGCAGGTGAGCAACACGCTCGGCTGGTCGGCGACGACCGGCGAGGTGCAGCCCTGGGTCTACCAGAAGATGACCGAGACCTTCGTCCTCGATCCCGCCATGCGGGAACGCCTGGCGAAGCTGAACCCCGCGGCCTCCGCCCGCATCGCCAACCGGCTGATCGAGGCGCAGGAGCGGTCCTACTGGGCCCCGGATGCGGCGACGCTCGATGCGCTGCGGCGTGCGGGTGAGGAAATCGAAGACCGCCTCGAAGGCGTCTCCACGGAGCTGGCGGCATGAGAATCGAAACCCCCCACGCGGCGCTGCATCGCGGTCGGACCCCGTCCCGGATGGACGGCGAAGGCAGCGTGCAGGTGCACCTCGACCCCAACATGACGATCGGGACCGCCAAGGTGTTCTCGGTCTACGGCAAGGGCGGCATCGGCAAGAGCACGACGAGCTCGAACCTGTCGGTGGCGTTCAGCAAGCTCGGCAAGCGCGTGCTGCAGATCGGCTGCGACCCGAAGCACGACAGCACCTTCACGCTTACCAAGTCGCTGATCCCGACGGTGATCGACGTGCTGGAAGGCGTCGATTTCCATTCGGAGGAGCTGCGGCCCGAGGATTTCGTGGTCGAGGGCTACAACGGCGTGCTCTGCGTCGAGGCCGGCGGACCGCCCGCGGGCACCGGCTGCGGCGGCTACGTGGTCGGCCAGACGGTGAAGCTCCTGAAGGAGCACCACCTGCTGGAAGAGACCGACGTCGTCATCTTCGACGTGCTCGGCGACGTGGTCTGCGGCGGCTTCGCGGCCCCCCTGCAGCATGCCGATCGCGGGATCATCGTCGCGGCCAACGACTTCGACAGCATCTTCGCGATGAACCGCATCATCGCCGCCATCAAGGCGAAGTCGAAGAACTACGATGTCCGGCTCGGTGGGGTGATCGTCAACCGCAGCGACGGCTCCGACCAGATCGACAAGTTCAATGCCGCGACCGGCATGCAGAGCCTGGCGCATTTCCCCAACCTCGACGTCATCCGCCGCTCGCGGCTGAAGAAGGCGACGCTGTTCGAGATGGACCCGACGCCGGAGCTGGTGGCGGTGCAGGAGGAATACCTGCGGCTGGCGGCGCGGCTCTGGGCCGGCACGCCGGCGCTCGAAGCCACGCCGATGAAGGACCGCGACATCTTCGACCTGCTGGGGTTCGACTGATCCGATGAAGGCCTCTCGTGCCTGGATGCATATCCACCCGGGGCTGATGCCCTTCGCGGATGCTGCGTCCGAGACCCTGCCGATGAACCGGCTGCTTCGGCTGTCGCTGTTCCAGGTTTCGGTCGGCATGGTCGCGGTGCTGCTCATCGGCACGCTGAACCGGGTGATGATCGTCGAGCTCGGCGTGCCGACCTGGCTGGTGGCGGTGATGGTGTCGCTGCCGCTGGTCTTCGCGCCGCTGCGCGCGCTGATCGGCTTCCGGTCGGACCAGCACAAGTCGGTGCTGGGCTGGCGGCGGGTGCCCTATATCTGGTTCGGCAGCATCGTGATGTTCGGCGGGCTGTCGATGATGCCCTTCGCGCTGCTGGTGCTCTCGGGCGACAGCTGGGCGCCGCCGATCGTCGGGCAGCTTGCGGCGGGCTTCTCCTTCCTGGTCGTCGGCGCGGGCATGCACACCGTGCAGACGGTGGGCCTGGCGCTGGCGACCGACCTCTCGCCGGAGGAGCAGCAGCCGAAGGTGGTGGCGCTGCTCTCCGTCATGCAGATGGTCGGGATGCTGATCTCGGCGCTTGCCTTCGGCGCGCTGCTGGCGAATTTCAGCCAGATCCGGCTGATCCAGGTGATCCAGGGCGCCGCTCTGCTCAGCATCACGCTGAACCTGGTCGCTCTCTGGAAGCAGGAGGTCCGCAACCCCGCGGCGACCCGTCCGGACCGCGAGCGGCCGGCCTTCCAGCAGGCCTGGGAGGAGCTCCGTCGCACCGGCCAATGGACGCGGCGGCTGGTCGCGGTCGGGCTCGGCAGCCTGGCGTTTTCGATGCAGGACGTGCTGCTCGAGCCCTATGGCGGCCAGGTGCTGGGGCTGTCGGTCTCGCAGACCACGCTGCTGACCGCGGCGCTGGCGGTCGGCGGCATCATCGGCTTCCTGCGCGCGGCCAAGCGCATCGCGGGTGGCGAGGATCCGCATCGCGTCGCCGGCTTCGGTGCGGTCTACGGTGCGCTGGCCTTCGCCCTGGTGATGGCCGCGGCGCCCTTCGAGAGCCCGGCGATCTTCTATATCGGCACGCTGCTGATCGGCTATGGCGGCGGGCTCTTCGCCCACGCGACGCTGACCGCCTGCATGCGGGCCGCGCCGACCCAGCAGATCGGGCTCGCGCTCGGCAGCTGGGGTGCGGTGCAGGCGACCTGCGCGGGCAGTGCGGTGGCCTTCGGCGGCATCGCGCGCGACACGATCTCGAGCATGGCACTCGCGGGCAAGCTCGGACCCGCGCTGACCACGGTCGCGACCGGCTACGGCGTCGTCTACCTGATCGAGATCATCCTGCTGTTTGCGACCATTGCCGCGATCGGGCCGCTGGTGCGGCCGGTGACTGCGACCATCCGTTCCGAAACCATGCAGGGCGGGCTGGCAGCCACGCCCCACGCGACCTGAGAGGCAAGGAGAGCCTGCCATGACCTATGTGGCCTACAGCACCCAGTTCGATGCAGCGCTGCTTGCGCTGTACGCGTTCTACATCCTGTTCGTCATCCTGATCATGTACCTGCGCAACGAGGATCGCCGCGAAGGCTACCCGCTGGTGCATGAGCAGAACGGCCGGCTGCTGGTGGTGAATCCGCGCTCGGCGCCGAAGCCCAAGGTGTGGAACCTGCAGGGCCGCGGCCCGACCATCTCCAATATCCAGGAGCGCGACGTCGCCGCGCTGCTCAGCCCGCCGGTGCGCACTCCGGGTACGCCGTTCTCGCCGCTCGGCAACCCGCTGGCCGACGGCGTCGGCACCGCCAGCTACGCGCTGCGCGACGATCATCCGGACCTGACCTTCGACCACCAGCTGCCGAAGATCGTGCCGCTGCGTGCCGCCCCCGAATACGGCGTCGCCGAGGAAGACCCGGATGTCCGGGGCTGGACCCTGGTGGCCGCCGATGGCGTCGCGGTCGGGCTGATCACCGACCTCTGGGTCGACAAGTCGGACGTGCTGTTCCGCTACCTGGAAGCCGCGGTCGAGGGCCCGTCCGGCCGTCGCCAGGTGGTCTTCCCGATCGGCAACGGCGTCTTCGACAAGAAGAAGAAGATCGTGAAGGTCAACGCCCTGCTGTCGCACCAGATCGCGGCCGCGCCGGCGCTGAAGAACGCCGAGACGATCACCCTGCTCGAGGAAGACAAGGTCGCGGCCTATTTCGCCGGCGGCATGCTCTACGCGACGCCCGGCCGGTCGGAGCCGATGCTGTGACCACGCCGACGCTCGCCGAGCACGACTACGAGCCGGTCTGGGGGTTGCCCGAGCGGCCCCCGGAAGGTGAGACGATCCTCTGGCAGGGCCGTCCCTCCTGGTGGGCGCTTGCGCGCCACGCGCTCTACCTGCCCTACATCGCGGCCTACCTGGCCGTGATGGTGGCGGCGCGGGTGATCTCGGTGGTGATGGCCGGTGCCTCGTTCTCCGTCACGGCGATGGATGCGCTCTGGTTCCTGCTGCCCTCGCTCGGCGTCGTCGGGCTGATCGCGCTGTTCGCCTGGGGCGTGCAGCGCACCACCGCCTACACCATCACCTCGCGCCGCGTGGTGTTCCGCTTCGGCATCGCGCTCGAGATGTCGGTGAACCTGCCCTTCGCCCTGGTGCAGGCGGCCGGCGCCAAGCTGTTCTCGGACGGCAGCGGCGACGTGATGCTCTCGCTCGATCCGAAGCACCGGATCTCGTACCTGCTGTTCTGGCCGCATGTCCGGCCCTGGCACTACGGCAAGCCGCAGCCCGCGCTGCGCGGCATCCCGGATGCCGAGGTCGCGGCCCAGGTGCTGGCCCGTGCGCTTGCCGCCCATTCCGCCATGCCGGTGCAGGCCATGAGCCCCACCGCGCGCCCCGCCGCCGATCATGGCGGCGCGACACCACAACCCGCGTAACAACAGGAGGAAGGGAGCACATCCGATGGACACGCGCACGGCAGGCAAGCCGTTTCCCAAGGCACCGCTGATCGGCGGGATTGGGTTGCTGCTGGTCACGCTCGCGGTCACCGATTTCGGCGGCCTGATCTTCAACAAGGGAGCCTACGAGGTGCACGGCACCGCGCTGCTCTCCCGCAACATTACCTTCGAGGACCGCGCCGATGGCGCCGTGCTCGTCCGCAATGCCGAGAGCGGCGCGCTGGTCAGCACGCTCGAGCCCGGCAGCAACGCCTTTGCCCGCGGCGCGCTGCGCGCCCTGACGCGGGAGCGCAAGCTGGACGCGATCGGTCGCGTCACGCCTTTCCGCCTGACCGCCTGGGATGACGGGCGCCTCACGCTCGAGGACCCGGCCACCGGCCACAAGGTCGCGCTGGAGGCTTTCGGCGACACCAACAAGGGCGCCTTCCTGCAGATCCTGGAGGCGGCACGATGAACCCGCTGACCTGGCTGCTCGGCGGCCGCACCGTCGAGGTGCCCTGCACCATCGACATCGAGCAGAGCTTCGACAGCCTGCACGCCCACGCCATTCCGGAAGGCATCATGCTGCGCCCTGGCGACCGCGTGCTGGTGCATGGCGCGCCCGAGCACATCGCCTATGGCGAGGTCCGCACATACCAGGCGACGGCGACCGTCTACCGCGCCGGCTGGCTCGAGCGCGCCTGGGTGGAAGCCTCGGCGATCCTGGAACTGACCGAACTCTACCACTGCGGCTTCGAGCCGAAGGAGGCAGCATGAACGCCATCTCCCCGGCAGTGCCGCTGCCGAACAAGCCGCTGAATGAGAGCACCAAGCTCGCCACCACCGAGACGGTGCTGAGCCCGCGCTTCTACACGACCGATTTCGCCGCGATCGACGCGATCAAGGTCGACCACGTCCGGGCGCAATGGGACGCCCTGATGCAGGAGTTCAAGGATGACGTGAACAAGGGTCACTTCGTCCGCACCGAGGCCTTCGACGAATTCCGCCTCGAGGACCTGCCCGAGCCGCTGCAGGGCGAGCTGAAGGAGTTCCTGGTCAGCTCCGTCACCGCCGAGTTCAGCGGCTGCGTGCTCTACGCCGAGATCAAGAAGCGGGTGAAGAACCCCGACATGCGCGACCTGTTCGGCTACATGAGCCGGGACGAAGCGCGCCATGCCGGCTTCATCAACGACGCGCTGAAGGACATCAACATTGGCGTCGACCTTGGCTTCCTGACCAAGGCCAAGAAGTACCACTACTTCTCGCCGAAGTTCATCTTCTACGCGACCTACCTGTCCGAGAAGATCGGCTATGCCCGCTACATCACGATCTTCCGCCAGTTCGAGCGGCATCCGGAGCTGCGCTTCCACCCGATCTTCATGTGGTTCGAGAAGTGGTGCAACGACGAGTTCCGCCATGGCGAGGCCTTCGCCCTGCTGATGCGGGCGAATCCCGAGCTGCTGGAAGGCCGCAACAAGCTCTGGGTGAAGTTCTTCCAGCTCGCGGTCTACGCCACGATGTATGTCCGCGACCATGCCCGGCCGGAGTTCCACAAGGCGCTCGGGATGACGCCGACGGAATACGACAACGCCGTGTTCCGCTGCTGCACCGCGATCTGCACGCAGGTCTTCCCGGTGACGCTCGACACCGACCGACCCGACTTCCAGCGCGGGCTCGAGCGGCTGTTCGAGATCAGCGAGAAGCTCGCGGCGGCCAAGGCCGCGGGCGGGATCGGCGGCAAGCTGAAGCGCGGCTGGCTGAGCGCGCAGGCGGCCGCGACCTTCGCCCGGCTCTATTTGATCCCCGGGAAGAAGGCCGCGCTGCCGGCCGATGTCCGCATGGCGCCGGCGTGGTGATTCATGGCTGAGTTCGGCCTGCCCGCCCTCTTTGCGCTGTTCCTCTGGTGGTTCTCCACCGGGGCGATCCTGTGGCTGGACGGGCTGCCGAAGCACACCTACCGCTACAGCATGCTGGGAGCCTCCGTAGTGCTGGCGCTGGCCCTCTGGGGGCTCGCGGCCAGCAGCGCGGATGCCAGCCTGCCCGGGGCCTATTGCGCCTTCTCCTGCGGGCTCCTGGCCTGGGCCTGGCAGGAGATGGCCTTCCTGATGGGCTATGCGACCGGCCCGTCGCGCGCGCCCTGTCCGCCGGATGCCACGGGGGTGCGGCGCTTCCTGCTCGCGCTGCGCGCCATCCTCTGGCACCAGCTGGCGATCCTGATCGGCGCGATCGCGGTCGTCGCCGTCACCTGGGGCCAGCCCAACCAGGTCGGCACCTGGACCTACCTGCTGATCTGGGCGATGCGGCAGAGCGCCTATGTCAACGTCTTCCTCGGCGCGCGGAACCTGAACGAGCAGTTCCTGCCCGAGCACCTGCAGTATCTCGGCAGCTTCTTCCTGCGCCGGCCGATGAACCTGCTGTTTCCGTTCTCGGTCACCGCGGCGACGGTGCTGACCGCGCTGCTCTTCCATGGCGCGGTGATGCCGAATGCGACGGCCTTCACCGTCGCCGGCTTCACCTTCCTCGGCACGCTCGCCGCGCTGGCGACGCTCGAGCACTGGTTCCTCGTGCTGCCGATCCCGGCGGATGCGCTGTGGAAGTGGGGTTTGCGCTCGCGCAAGGCGGACGCGACCGAGACCGCCAAGATCATGCCTGGGACAGCCTCGCCTCTGGCCGCGGAAGGTCTCGGGAAACTGCATACCGGCGCCGTGGGCGCCGCTTGAAGCACACCAGAACAGTGGCCCGCGCGGCCCTTTGGGGGGTGAGATGAACTACGAAGCCTTCTTCCGCAAGCAGATCGGCACCCTCCATCGCGAGGGCCGCTACCGCGTCTTCGCCGACCTGGAGCGCCAGGCCGGCAACTACCCGAAGGCGAAGCACCACCATCCGCGTGGCGAGCGCGAGGTGACCGTCTGGTGCTCGAACGACTATCTCGGCATGGGCCAGCACCCGAAGGTGCTCGCGGCGATGCACGAGGCGCTCGACAAGTGCGGCGCCGGCGCCGGCGGCACCCGCAACATCGGCGGCACCAACCACTACCACGTGCTGCTCGAGCAGGAGCTTGCCGACCTGCACGGCACCGAGGCGGCGCTGCTGTTCAACAGCGGCTACATGTCGAACTGGGCCTCGCTGTCCACGCTCGCCTCGCGCATGCCGGGCTGCGTGATCTTCTCGGATGAGTTCAACCACGCCTCGATGATCGAAGGCATCCGCCACAGCGGGGCCCAGCGCAAGATCTTCGCGCACAACTCGCCCGAGGATCTGCGCCGGCAGCTCGCCGAGCTCGATCCCGAGACGCCGAAGCTCGTCGCCTTCGAGAGCGTCTACTCGATGGACGGCGACATCGCGCCGATCGCCGAGCTCTGCGACGTCGCCGACGAGTTCGGCGCCATGACCTATGTCGACGAGGTCCATGCGGTGGGGCTCTATGGCCCGCGCGGCGGCGGCATCACCGAGCGTGACAAGGTCGCGCACCGGCTGACCGTCATCGAAGGGACGCTCGCCAAGGCCTTCGGGGTGATCGGCGGCTACATCGCCGGCAGTGCCGCGATGTGCGATTTCGTGCGCAGCTATGCCTCGGGCTTCATCTTCAGCACGGCGATCCCGCCCGCGGTCGCGGCCGGCGTGCTCGCCTCGATCCGCCACCTGAAGGCGAGCAATGCCGAGCGCGACGGGCTGCACGACCGCGCCCGGGCGGTGCGGCGGCGGCTCGACGAGATCGGCGTGCCGCATCTCGAGAACCCGAGCCACATCGTGCCGGTGATGGTGCGCGATCCGGTGATCTGCAAGCAGATCAGCGACCTCCTGCTCGAGCACTACGGGATCTATGTCCAGCCGATCAACTATCCGACGGTGCCGCGCGGGACCGAGCGGCTGCGGCTGACCCCGGGCCCGCTGCACACGGATGCCGATATCGACCACCTGGTGCATGCCATCGGCGAGGTCTGGGCGCGGTTCAGCCTGCAGCGGGCGGCCTGAACACGTGTTACAGGGCGTCCATAAGTGGACGCCCTGAAAAAGTCGCTTGTACCGACGTGCCGGCGGGGACATATCGCCGCCGCCACGGCTCCCGACCGATTGGCAAAAGCCCGCTCGGCACCACCTCATCGGAGCCGGTCCACACTCAGGGAGAAATTGCGTGTCCGAAGACCGTTCCACCTCGAAAACGCGCCGCGCCGTCCTGCAGGGCGCCGGCCTCGCGGCCATGGCCGCCCCGGTCGCGCTGGGGACTGCCCGCGCCCAGGACAAGTTGCAGCCCGCCATGGTCATGTACCAGCCGACCCCGAAGGACGGCCAGCGCTGCGACGGCTGCCTGCACTTCCAGGCGCCACGCGCCTGCGCGATCGTCGCCGGTGACATCGCCCCCGAGGGCTGGTGCGCGGTCTGGGCGAAGAAGGAAGGCTGAGGCTAGACTTCCCCGGCCGCGGCCCCACCGGTCGCGGCCGGAGTTCCCTATGACTGACAAGTTCGGCCCCACGGGGCAGCTCGTTGGGGGCGCAGCATGAGCCGCAAGGCGCCCTTCCCGTTTTCCGCCATCGTCGGCCAGGACGAGATGAAGCTCGCGATCCTGGTCGCGGCCGTTGATCCCGGCATTGGCGGCGTGCTCGTCTTCGGCGATCGCGGCACCGGCAAGTCCACCTGCGTGCGCGCGCTCGCCGCCCTGTTGCCGGAGATCCCGGTGGTGGAGGGCTGTCCGTACCGATGCGATCCTGCCGATGCCGACGCGCTGTGCGAGGAGTGCCTGGGGCGCGCCGCCGCCGGCCCGCTGCCGCGCCGCATGGTGCCGGTGCCGGTCGTCGACCTGCCGCTCGGCGCCACCGAGGACCGCGTGGTCGGTGCCCTGGATATCCAGCGCGCGCTGGCGCACGGCGAAAAAGCCTTCGAGCCGGGCCTGCTGGCCCGCGCCAACCGCGGCTTCCTCTACATCGACGAGGCGAACCTGCTGGAGGACCACCTGGTGGACCTGCTGCTGGACGTCGCCGCCTCCGGCGAGAACGTGGTCGAGCGCGAGGGCCTCTCGATCCGCCACCCGGCGCGCTTCGTCCTGGTCGGCTCCGGCAACCCCGAGGAGGGCGAGCTGCGGCCGCAGCTGCTCGACCGCTTCGGCCTCTCGGTCGAGGTGAAGACGCCCGAGGACCTGCCGACCCGCATCGAGGTGGTACGCCGGCGCGACGCCTATGACCGCGACCCGGCGGGCTTCGCCACCCGCTGGGCCGGCGAGGAGGCGGCGCTGCGCGCCCGGCTGCTGGCGGCGCGCGAGCGGCTGCGCGACGTGACGGTGCCGGATGCCGCGCTCGAGCGCGCCGCGCGGCTTTGCATGGCGCTCGGCACCGATGGGCTGCGCGGCGAGCTGACCCTAATCCGCGCCGCGCGCGCGCTCACGGCGTTGGAAGGCGGCGCGGCGGTGGACGACGCCGCGCTCCGCCGGGTCGCGCCGCCGGCGCTGCGCCACCGGCTGCGCCGCAACGTGCTGGACGACAGCGTCGCCACCACCCGGGTCGAGCGCGCCATCCAGGAGATGTTCGGGCCGCTCGCGGCGGCGGCATGACGGCGCCGCCTGATCCCTGGACGGATGCCCTGCTGGCGGCGCGGCTGCTGGCGGTGGATCCGGCGGGGCTCGGCGGCGCAGCGCTGCGCGCTCCGCCGGGGCCGGTGCGGGAGGCCTGGCTGGCCGCGCTGCGCGGCGCGCTGCCGGCCGGTGCGCCCTGGCGCAGGCTACCGGGCGGTATCGCGGAAGGCCGGCTGCTGGGCGGGCTCGACCTCGCCGCGACGCTTGCCGCCGGCCGCCCCGTCGCCGAACGTGGCCTGCTCACCGAGGCGGATGGCGGCGTGGTGATCGCCGCCATGGCCGAGCGCATGCCGCCCGCCACCGCCGCGCAGATCGCCCCCGTGCTGGATACCGGTGAGCTGGTCGCCGAGCGCGACGGCCTCGCGCTGCGCGCACCGGCGCGCATTGCCCTGGTCGCGCTGGACGAGGGCATCACCGCCGAGGAGACGCCGCCCGCCGCCTTGCTGGAACGCCTGGCCTTCCGGCTCGACCTGGCGCGCATCCCGCCGCGCGACCTGCCGGCCGCGACGCCTGCCGATGCGGCTGCGGCGCGCGCGCTGCTGTCGCGCGTCACGGTCGATGACGCGGTGCTCGGCGCGCTCTGCCAGGCCGCCGCGGTGCTCGGTATCGCCTCGCTGCGGGCGCCGGTGCTGGCGCTGCGCGTGGCGCGGGCCGCCGCGGCGCTCGATGGTCGCGTGGCGGTGACCGAGGACGACGCCGCGCTCGCCGCCCGTCTGGTGCTGGCGCCGCGGGCGACGACGCTGCCGGCCGAGGAGGCGCCGCCCGAGGAACCGCCGCCGGCCGAGGAACCGCCGCCGCCGACCGACCAGGACGAGACCGACACGCCGCCGCCGCCCGATCCCGGCGAACTGGCCGAGCTGCTGCTCGAAGCCGCGGTCGCCTCGCTGCCGCCCAACCTGCTGAATGCGCTGCGGGTGCAGCAGGCCGCGCGCAGTGGCGGCGCTGGCAAGGCGGGCGCATCGAAGGCCTCGCCGAAGCGTGGCCGGCCGATCGGCACGCGCGCCGGGCTGCCGGGCAACGGCAACCGCCTCGCGCTGGTCGAGACGCTGCGCGCCGCCGCGCCGTGGCAGCGGCTGCGCGGGCGGGACGGCGCGCGGCTGGAAATCCGCCGCGACGACCTGCGCATCCGCCGCTTCAAGGCGCGCAGCGAGACCGCGACGATCTTCGCGGTCGATGCCTCCGGCTCCTCCGCGCTGAACCGCATGGCCGAGGCCAAGGGCGCGGTCGAGCTGCTGCTGGCCGATTGCTACGTCCGCCGCGACCAGGTCGCGCTGCTTGCCTTCCGCGGCACCGCGGCCGAGCTGCTGCTGCCGCTGACCTCCTCCCTGGTGCGGGCCAGGCGCAGCCTGGCGGCACTGCCGGGCGGTGGCGGCACGCCGATCGCGGCCGCGCTCGATGCCGCGCTGGCGCTCGCCGACCTGGTGCGGCGCAAGGGCCAGACGCCGCTGCTCGTCGTGCTGACCGATGGCCGCGCCAATGTCGCGCGCGACGGCAAGGGCGGCAGGCCGCGCGCCGAGGCCGAGGCGCTGGAAGCCGCCGCCGCCTTGCGCGCCGCCCGAATCGCCGCCGTGCTGGTCGATACCTCGCCGCGGCCGCAGGAGCAGGGAAGGCGGCTGGCGGATGCGATGGGCGCGAAATACCTGCCGCTGCCCTATGCCGACGCCGCGACGCTTTCCCGTGCCGTAAAGGCCGAGGCGGCATGACCCCCGACTGGGACCGCGACGGCCGCGACTGGCCGAACCGCGAGGCCAGCCGGTTCCTCCGCGCCGGCGGCAATCGCTGGCACGTGCAGGTGGCGGGTGAGGGCCCGGTGCTGCTGCTGCTGCATGGCACCGGCGCGGCGACGCATTCCTGGCGCGGGCTGCTGCCGCTGCTGGCGCGCCGCTTCACCGTGATCGCGCCCGACCTGCCGGGTCATGGTTTCACGGAGATGCCGCAGCCGGATCGGCTATCCCTGCCGGGCATGGCCCGTGGCGTCGCCCAGTTGTTGCATGCGCTCGGCAGCAAGCCCGATCTCGTCGCCGGCCATTCGGCCGGGGCGGCGATCGCCTGCCGCATGGTGCTCGACCAGGCCATCGCGCCGCGCGCGGTGATCGGGCTGAACGCCGCGCTGCTGCCCTTCGAGGGGCTCGCGGGCCAGGTCTTCTCGCCGATCGCGCGGATGCTGGCGCAGCTGCCGGCGGTGCCCTGGATGGTCTCCTGGCGCGCCGGCGACCGCAGCATGGTCGAGCGGCTGCTGCGCGACACCGGCTCCAGCATCGATGCGCGCGGCACCGAGCTCTATGCGCGCCTCGTGCGTCGGCCGGGCCATGTCGCGGCCGTGCTCGGCATGATGGCGCGCTGGGAGCTGCGGCCGCTGCTGCGCGACCTGCGGCGGCTGCCGGTGCCGCTGTATCTCGTGGTGGGCGGGCGAGACCGCACCGTTCGGCCCAGCGATGCGCGACGGATCAAGGCCGACCTGCCGGCGACTCGCATCGTCGACATTCCCGACCTCGGCCACCTTGCGCATGAGGAGCGCCCGGCGGAGATCGCCGGGATCATCGACACCATCGCCGGCGAGCTCGGCCTGTTCGAGGCGGCGGCTGCATGATCCTGCCCGGTTCCCATCCGCAGCGGCGCGAGCTGAACGACGAGGTGCATGCGCGGCCGACCGAGGCGATGGCGGCGCCGCTGCGCATCTCCTACCTCGCGCTGCTGGTCGAGCCGGCGCAGCGCGAGGCGACCTGGGAGGCGGTGGTCGCACTCGCCAGGCGCTCGGCAGTGACGCCGCCGCTGCCGGGGGTCAGCCATTTCAGCGCGGATTTCGGCCTCTATCGCCTGGTCTGGGAACAGCATACCGAATTCCATCGGCTGATGATCATCGCGCCCGGCGCCGATGACCCCTTCGGCGAGCCGGCGATCGCGCTGGTGCCGCCCGACTGGGTGGCGGCGCTGCCCGGGCACCTGCTGGTCGCGGCGCATCTCGCGCTGGTCGGCGCCGGCGAGACGCCGCCCGATATCGACGACATCAGCGCCCGGCTGTTCGAGGGCAATGTCGTGGTCGGTGGCGAGCTGGCGGGCGGCGCGGCGCTTGCCTTCACCGATTTCCGCATCCATCCCGGCGGCTTCAACCGCTTCCTGGTGCTGGACCGCAGCATGTCGCCGCGCCAGGCCGGGCGGATCGTGCAGCGCCTGCTGGAGATCGACACCTATCGCATGCTCGCCCTGCTGGCGCTGCCGATGGCGCGCGAGCTCGGCCCCTTCCTGAACTCCAGCGAGCGCGAGCTCGCCGACATCACCGCCGACCTCGTGAAGGCCGACGAGCATGCCGAGCCGGCCTTGCTGGAACGACTGACCGCGCTCGCCGCCGAGATCGAGAACCGCGAGGCCGGCACGCTCTCGCGCTTCAGCGCGGCGGAGGCCTATCACGAGCTCGTGCAGCGCCGGATCGGCGAGCTGCGCGAGCGACGCATCGAGGGCTCGCAGACCTTGCAGGAGTTCACCGAGCGGCGGCTGGCGCCGGCCATGGCGACCTGCCGGGCGGTCGCGGCGCGGCAGGATTCGATCAGCCGGCGCGTGGCGCGCGCGACGACGCTGCTCTCGACGCGGGTCGACCTGACGCGCGAGCGACAGAACCAGGAAGTGCTGGCGCAGATGAACCGCCGCGCGCAGCAGCAACTGAAGCTGCAGCAGACGGTGGAGGGGCTGTCGATCGCGGCGATCACCTACTACGTGGTCGGGCTGATCGCCTATGCGGCGAAGGGGCTGAAGGCGGACGGCTACGCCATCGAGCCCGACAAGGTGACCGGCATCGCGGTGCCGGTGGTGGCCGTGGTGTTCTTCCTCGCGCTGCGCACGTTCCGGCGCTGGCTCGGGCGGCGGACGCGGAAGGCGCGGGCGCCGTAGCGGGCGCGGCGCGGGTCGTGCCAGGGTTGCGTCATGCGCTGGCTGCCCACCTTCTTCTTCGGCCTCCTCACCGGACTCTGTGCGCTGGCCTATGGGCTGATGGTTGCCGAGGCCGCCTCGCATTGGCTGCGCATCCCGCAGCGCGAGGGCCACGGGGCCTTCTGGGTGATCGGCATGGGGCTGCTCGCGCTGATCGGCGGGACCCTGCTCGGCTGGATCTTCTGCCGGATGGTGGGCGGGCCGGGCGCGCGCGGCATCGCGCGCGGCTTCGGCGGCGCGTTGGCGGTGGTTGGCGCCATCATCACCGCGCTCGGCGGCCTCGCCTGGCTGCAGCGCGAGGTCGAGCCGATGGTCGCCGGCCGGCCGCTCGACCTGCTGGTCGAGGTGCGGCTGCCGCCGGGCGGCGCGCCGGTGCTGCCGGAGCCGGGCGGCTACGACCGGGCCTATGTCGCGCTGTCTTCGGGCAGCGGACCGACGTCGCGCAGCGGAGCGCTGGTCGCACAGGCGGCGCGGCAGCAGGATGGAAGCTGGATCCTGCCCGCGACCATCCCGATCCATGTCTCGCTGGCGCCGCGCTATCTCGTCGTGCAGTTCCCCGATGCGCCGGCGCAGTTCCTCGATACGGCGATCCCGGCGACCCCGAAGGCGCTGGATGCGGCGTGGGGCGCCTGGCAGCCGACGCACCTCGGCAACCTGGCGCCACCGCCGGCGGAGGCCGCGCTCGCGCTGCGCTATCGCATCGTCGCGCGGGTCGAGCCGGAGCCGCCGCAGCCGCCTCCGCCACCCTTCTGGCAGGCGCCGATCACGCCGGAGATGACGACCGAGGACCTGCTGGCGCGCACCAGCCTCGAGGTGCCGAGCGAGGTCCGCAAGGCGGCGATGGCGGTGGCGCGCACCCGGCCGGATTTCGTGGCCGCCTTCCTCGCCCGCCTCCGCGCGTCCGATCCGGTGGTCGCGCGCGACGCGATGTACATGGTGAGCGAGATGGGCGAGCCGCCGCGCGAGGCTGCGGCTGCCGTACGCGAGCGCGCGGCGGAGGCGCTGCGGCTCGGCGCCACGGCCGAGCCCGGTGCGCCGGAGATCACCGACCGGGTGCATCCGCTGGTGGTCGGCGTGGCGGTGGCGTCCTTCGGCCTGCTGCGCGTCGGCGAGGATCTGCGGCCCGAGCTGCGGGCGATCGCCGAGACGCTGGGGGCGCGCGACGACGCGGTGCTCGACGATGCGGCGCGCCAGGCGAGGCGGGTGGCGGAGAGCCTCGGGAAATAGCCGGCTACCGCGGCACCATCGGGAAGGTCGCGGCGATCGCGCAGGCCAGCGCCACCGCATTGGCCGCCGCCGCCGGCCAGGGCGAGCCGGTGGCGTAGAGGCTCCAGCGGCTGAAGAGGCCGAAGGCGAGCAGGAAGACCAGCATCACCGGCACGATGATGATGAGGAAGAAGAGCCGCGGCGGGTCGAGCGCGACCGCGCCCATCAACGACAGCAGGAACAGCGCCTTGGTCGCGGCATAGGCGCCGCGCGCCGTCCCCGGCGCGCGCGTCGCCCATTCATCGGTCGCGAACCAGGGCA
>Ga0114976_10001386_pt1 | contig 15167 bp, 11 predicted proteins | sample S_130805_EF_Meta_FD_87319 | JGI IMG/M metagenome (GOLD analysis project Ga0114976, IMG submission 87319) | Freshwater microbial communities from Lake Simoncouche, Canada to study carbon cycling - S_130805_EF_MetaG | ecosystem: Environmental > Aquatic > Freshwater > Lake | place: Lake...
CCATGTGTGTCAGTGACTCACTTGAAAAAGTGATTGAGTTCTTGGATGAGTTCTGCGGGTATCCCGACCAAGCAGACAGAGGAGAGATTGAGCGGTATGAATGCCAAGTGAAAATACCATACATCGGTATTATCAGATACCAAAACAAAGGAATAGGGAATATTCAACCGTGGGAAAGTAAATTTGAATTATATGAAGTCAGCAGGGTTTAAATCACAATACAAAAATGTAATGCCCGTAAAGAATAACGGAGTGTTATACTACCAAGCGGCAGTGATGGTTAACGGCCATCAGTACCGACAGCTATTTAAGACAGAGCGAGAAGCGGCATTGTCCGTAGACAGAACGCTCATCTCAAACGGCAGAGAGCCAATTAATATTTTAAAAAGACTTGCGCCGAAAGAATAGGTGTTGTAAATTTGTGGATATGACAAGAGAACAGACTGATATTACCCTGTTTAGAATACACATTCTTTCACAGGCATTGCTTGAATCATTAGATGACATGCGTGGTACGCCATTCTATCGCCATAAGATTAAGAGCACCGTCAAGACATTGCACGACATGTTGCTTGGTGACATCAACAATACCATCACTTCTCTATTCAACGAGGATGAGGAGTTGATGTTACACATGAGCACAGCTATTGATGCCATCACTGAATCGTTAGCGAAAGACCCGATTGCAGTTGTTGCATCTTACCCTAGTATGATAAATGAAATCAGACAGCAATATGAAAGATACGAACAAGGAGCAGCTGATAGCGCTGTTGGAGCAGAAGATAAAGTATAACATTCAGGAGTTTAATGAATACCGCAGTCAAGGTGGTACTCAACATCACAATGGTATTGTCAAAGCTTCTGCCTTTGCTGAGTTGATGAATGAGTTTCGAGATGAGTACCCAATGGGTTCAACATATCGAAAGATTATTTGGGACTTGATTGACAGGGAGAAGATGGGCTTCGAGAAATATGGCACGACGGTTGATAAAGCCAAGTTAGAACCTCAACAGTGGATGCAGCATGCCTACGAGGAGGCTTTAGATTTTGCTGTATATCTTAAAGTTCTAATGCAAAAGTATGAACAAAGAAACGATTAGACACATTGCAATGGTTAACTCATTCAATGTCATTACGTCACGGTCAAGCGTTGAAGAAGTCATGGAGGCAGGCATCGGGTACTTCGGTCACGAGATAGGCGGTGAGTTCGACTCTACTGAAATCAGAAGGGTGCTCAAGTACTTCGAGAGTTTAGAGATGTACGAGTACTGCTCAGAGCTCAACCGAATCATCACTGATTTGGATAGGGATATACCAATGTGTGATTGTGACTACCCACTGTTTGACACCTACTCACCAAGCGAAGTAGGTTGTCTATCATGTGGCAACCCCATAGTAAAATCAATTGAATAAATAAATGAGTTATATGAAAGTAGTCAGAAATCAAATTGCTAATTATAAAGTAATTGATATTGCTCGAGTTTGTCATCAAGCAAATAAGGCATGGTGTGAGGCAAATAAAGATTTTTCTCAAAAGGATTGGGAGGATGCTGAAGAGTGGCAACAAGATTCAGCTATCACGGGAGTTAGGTTTCGTTTAGAAAATCCTGATGCTAAGGAAGATGCACAGCACAATGCTTGGATGGAAGATAAGATTAAAGGAGGTTGGGTATATGGAGAAGTAAAAGATGCAGAAGCAAAAACGCATCCTTGTATTGTTCCCTTTAATCAACTTCCTGAATTTCAACAGAAGAAAGATAAATTATTCTGTGCAATAGTTGATGCATTAAAGGAATAGCTTTACATATCACAACAAAAGTAAAGTTATGATGTGACAAAGCATTAGCCCGAAGTACAAGGGAACGAAGCACAGCTATGGCATCCCATAAGAACTGCTCGCTCAATAGCTCCTAATCGTTGGTAGGATTTGTTGTCAACTCAAAGGTGTTTATAAAAGTTGCAATAACCTGTACCCTTGAAAAACTCGTATTTAAAGATAAGCAGGTTAGCTTCGATATAAAGGGGTAGGAGAATAAGAAGCAACATAGTCAGGTGGCGGAATGGTAGACGCTTAAGGCAGGGCAGTATATCAATTATACATAAGTCCCCCCCATGCAGGTTCGAATCCTGTCCTGACTACAAATTAAATCTTATGAAAGAAATAAAGATACACAAGAGAAAGGAGTTGCAGGAAGGAATGCGTGCAACATACCACACCATCATCTCAGTAGATGGCGTTGACTTTGAATACGTCGGCGATAAGCTGAAGATCATTCAAGATATTCTAACCCATTTGGGATACAAGGTAGTCAAATGAAAGTCATAGAGCGAGTGCCATCTTATGACAATAAGATGATGGTCGAATACTGTGATGCGCTTAGAAGAATACTAACCTCATCAGTATCAACTGATAAGGATAACGTTAAGCGTAAGTACAAGACAAACAAAGACAAAGAGGAAATGATAAATAGAAGTTACGACCACTACAAATCTCTGTACGAACAGGAGAGCGGCGAGTCCTACTCGTCTGTCACCTTCAGAGAATACCAAAAGCATATCATCGACAAGGGCGTAGCCATCCTTAACATACACCGCTTCATCTACCTAGCGATGGAGGTTAGAACAGGAAAGACACTGACATCTCTTGGCATGCTAGACAAGCTCGGCGTTAAGCAGGTGCTGTTCATCACCAAGAAGAAAGCCATCGGCAGTATCACCAATGACTACGAGGCACTCAACCCATCGTTCAAGATAACCGTCATCAACTACGAGTCACTACACTTGTTTGAAGACAACTATAAATGGGACGCTGTAGTGGTCGATGAGGCTCACTCCTTAGGTGCATTCCCAAAGCCAAGCAATCGTGCCATAGCGGTCAAAAGAGTGGTGTCTAAATGTAAGCCATACGTGATACTCATGTCAGGCACGCCAACCCCTGAGTCGTACTCTCAGATGTACCATCAGGTACATGGCATCCCGAACAATCCGTTCGCTCACTACATTAACTTCTACAAGTTCTGCCACGACTACGTCAATGTAAGTCAGAAGCGCATCAACGGTATGTTCATCAATGACTACAGCAAAGGCAAGGATGAAATCATACAGGCCATGTCTCCATACACCATCAACTACACGCAGTCAGAAGCAGGCTTCGAGGTAGAGATTGAGGAGAACGTACTTGAGGTAGAGCTGAAGCCATCAACGCTCAAGCTGATTGACAAGCTCAAGAAAGACTTGGTTGTTGAAGGCGCAGTGCAGACCATCTTAGCAGACACACCCGTCAAGCTGATGTCGAAGCTGCACCAACTGTACTCAGGCACGATTAAGTTCGAGAGCGGTGACTCAATGATTATCGACGACACCAAGGCGCAATTCATCAAGGAGCACTTCGCTGACAAGCGCATCGGCATCTTCTATAAATTCAAGGAAGAGTTCAAGGCGCTCAAAGAAGTCTTCGCAGATGAGCTGACAGATACCTTAGAAGGATTCTCATCAGGAAAACGGGTCATCGCCCTGCAGATTGTATCAGGCAGAGAAGGCATTAGCCTTAAAGACGCTGACGTATTGGTGTACTATAACATTGACTTCAGTGCCACAAGCTATTGGCAGTCGAGAGATAGGATGACCACCAAAGAGCGACTAGAAAATAAGGTCTATTGGATATTCTCAAAAGGAGGAATCGAACACGAGATATACAAGGCCGTAACAAAAAAGAAAGACTACACATTAGCCCACTTCAAAAAAGATTTTTATGACAAGTGAAATTTTAATCATATCATTGTTAGTGTTATCCATATTGGCTTGCACGTCATTATTCATCAGGTCATTTGACTTGATTGAAGAAAGGCCCAACTACTTCATTGCATTAGTATCAATATGCTACTACTTTTTGTTGGCCTCATTCATCTTGTTTGGCATCTATTGTTTTATTAATGACTGAGCAGCAGATACAAGCCAAGCGAATACGACAACTAGAAGCCGAGGGCTACTACGTTATCAAGCTAATCAGGACAAACAAGAATGGCATCCCTGACCTGATAGCAATACCACCACACTCAGACGTTTTGTTCTGCGAGGTGAAGGCAAAGGGAGGTCGACTATCAAAATTACAAGAGTATAGAATCAAAGAACTAGAAGATTATGGAATTAAAACAGAGGTATTCAGAGGAGATTAATTTTAAGTATGATATGCTTAAGAATATCTGCAAAGTTGTATTAGGTCAAGACATTGACACTAGCCGCAGAACACGCAGTGCTGTCGACGCACGTAAGTATATCGCGTACATATTAAGAGCAAACGACTACACGCTAAAGCAGATTGGTGATGTCATGGACAAAGACCATACCACCATCATCCACTACCTCAAAACATTTGAGTGGTTGATGTCGCACGACAAGACAACCAAGCGCAGATACACTTTAGTAAGCGATGCCTTCTACAATCCCATCAGAGATATGAAGGAGGCCCGTGAGCAAGAGTTACTAAATGAAATTAATTTGTTGCAAGAGCAGGTTAAATCATTATCTTTGTGGAAGGAGAAATATTTTAGTGACGTTAATTTGTTAAAGAGGTACAAGGATTTTATTACTGAGTTAGATTCATCACACGAAAAAGAGTTTCTCGTACAAAAATTTACTAAGGCAGTAAGAAACTTCTCATGAATAAACCTCGGTCAAGGCAAGCCAAAGAAGCTTGGCACGTCACATCAGAAATGCACGAGATGGTAGATAAACTCTACGAGCATCTGTGCGATAATGAAATCACTGACGCTGAGTCAACAGCGCTTGAATTGATGGAGGAATTGAAGTACCTACTGAAAAATATCAACGATGATTTTCGAGACTGAGCAAGACAGAGCCCGAGAACTCAAAGCCATTGAGCTATACACCAAGGTGTTCGGTGGCAAAGCCATCAAGCTAGGTGGCATGGACATTGACTTCAAGATTGTCGATGACAATAATCATCCCATAGCATACATAGAAGTGAAGGGTAGGAATCGCTCGATGCGAAACGCCTACCCTTTACCTGTTGCTGTAAAAAAGATTGCCAATCTAATGGCGAAACGACTAAACCCTATGCTGATTTGGGCCTGCGAAGACGGTATCATCTACGGTAAGGTAGAGGAATTGGAAGGTATCGTTAAGTATGGTGGAATGCAGCCCCGTGTAGGAGCTGCAAACGACCTAGAGATGATGTGCTACTTCGATAGGCAGAAGTCACTTCGATACATTCGTTACTAATCAAGGTTCGCCTTTCTATCCTTTTCTTTTTCTTTAGGCTCTTTCTCTGTCTCTTCTTCGACAGGATCTTCACCATAGATTTTTAAGTATAAGTCAGGGTCTTCTTCTTTGAGCTTAGCTCTTTGCTTTTTAACACGTGCTTTGTATTGGTCAGCAGTTTCGCCATAGTCAATAGTTGGTTGGTAAGATTTTGAAAGTCCAATCACCTTGTAAAAACTTTCATCAGCTTCCTGTTGACTTGTTGATGTTGCTAATCCATAAAGACCAATAGCAGGGTCAATGCTTGAGCCAATTGCCAATTCAATGATAGGCTTTGTCGCTTCAAAAACATCTTCATCCTTTATACCTTTTATTGCCTTAATAGCCACAGTTGTATATGGATTTAAGCTAGCTCCTTTTGGAGATATACCTTCTCCTTTGATGGAAGTCCATATAAGTTCAAGAGCATCTCCTAAGATTGGCAACTGAGTAAGAAGGTTTAGTCCAAACAATGCCATCATCATTTCAGAGAACGCTTCGTCTTCATCCTCCTCATCTCCCAATGTTATCTTAAATGCGTATGATGCCCAAGCAAATAAGGCATTTGCTACGCCTAAGTTGAGCATGAATGCTCTGAACTCTGACACTGATGGTAAGTTAGATTTGTCTCCTGTCTTTGCAAACTTAAATGTCTTTGCAGCTATCTTATCAGCAGACTGAATGACCTTATTCATTTGCAAGAATGCGCTACTTCCGAACATAGTGAACGTCTTTATCAAAGAGTTCTGCTCATTCTGAAGAGCATTTCTATCTGAGGCATTTCTTGACTGAAGAGTTTTGTTGTACTTATTAAACTCCATGGCTGCTTTCTCAGGCGACATTCCGTTTGCGATATTGCGGTTATACACAGCCATATATCCCATAACAGATAGCGTATCTCCTAAGAATGTAGGTAATGAAGCCGCTGATTTTGTGCCACGATAAAGCTTACCTAGAATACCTGAACGCTGCTTGATAGAACGAAGACCACCACGGCCTGATGTTGTACTAGCGATGTTCCCTTTAAGGCCTTCTTCATATCGCTCATTGAATGATGCTGATATTTCTCTAGCCTTTTTTATCTGCTTTGGCAGAGTCATGAATGCAACGCCTAAGTCATAAGCAAATCCAACAGCATCTAAGATTGGCGTTGACCTATTCTTTAACAAGCGATAATCTTCGTATGCAGCAACAGCAGCAACAGCCTGCTTAGGGATTTGCATAGCTTTAAATGCCAATGCAAAGCCTGCGTACTTGTCAAAAATTGAAGACTTCGTTGTAGGGAATGGATTGCCACCATCAGGAATAACTGTATTCCTAATCAAAAGATTCATAAGTTTCTTAGTCCCTGTCTCTTCGATGTAAGCGTCAAATGCAGGTGATGAGAATACATAATTAAGTTCTCTTACCACAGGTGCAAACGTCTTGAATCTCTCAATCTGTTGGAAGTGACCTTCCAATGTATTGATAAATCCTTCATCAAGAATTATCTCTCCTGTCTTATCAACCCTGTTAGAAAGTGCAGATGCATTGTCAGCTCTGAATACCTGAGAGAAGTTGCCTTGAATTAGATTGGCCGTAGTATTTGAGCGAACTGTTCTAGTTGGGAAATAGTTTTCAATACGAGGAAGTCTAGTATTATATTCATCAACGTATGCGGCATTGGTATCGTTGTAATATTCATTACTCAAGTAATCAACCACATCGTTAGCAAAATTAACTAAGTCATCACCAAGGATATTCTTAATCTCATTAATCTGAGCATCAGCAATCCCCATGTTCATCAGTTTGTTACGTTGAATTTCATTAAGGCTTAGTGCATAGATGCGCAACATTTCATCTTTATCTAAGATGTAACTCTCTGTACCTGTATCAATGGTATAAGTCTTACCACTTGATAGTGCAGATGCTAAATCTTTGAAATCCTTAAAGCCATTCTTTGTAGCTAACTCATTCATCTTTTCCATCTGCGATTGATAGCCTCTGCGCTGAACTTCTTCTGCAACAAATAACTTATCATAGATTTGCTTGGTAAAGAAATCGCTAGTACCCTTACCTAAGATTGTGGTAATTGTCTCTAAGTTGCTGATTGAATCTCTAAGCCATCTTGATAGATTGGTTAGTGATTTATTATTTAAGCTAGTAACATATAACTTTGTAGCCTTAAATATATTACCTTTCTCTAGCTCAGCTCGGATAGCTTTCCTATCTCTCATCCGTTGGTTCTGACTCTTAAGGCTTCCATCAGGATTATACAAAGCTTTATTTAGAGTCTTTACTTCTTGGTCAACTCTTTCAGATACCAACTTCTGCTCTGCCGCACGAGCATGTCTGAACGCTTTCATATTCTCGATTGACAATCCTCTAGCGCTTTTCAGGTCTTCGTATAGATTAGCAAGCTCTTCATTGCTAAGGTTCATCATATCGCCGAAAGCGTCGAATGCGTATTGCAAGTCTAGCAAGTCAGCTTCTTGCGCTGTTATTGGTTCGCCATTAGCTTCTTTAACCAATGCTTCATAAATCTCAGTCTGCTTGCTTCCAAGTTCAGCTGATATGTTTGCCATCTCATTGATGTCATCATTGATAGCCGCCCTTACAATTCTGTTTACGTGAACAAAGAATGAATTACCAACAGCATCTAATGCTCTTGCTCTAGGTTTACCTGACGATGTGACCATCTTTCGCTTAGACTTATTTACTAAGTCAGCGATTTTAGATATGATTGACTTTCTATTTGAAGCCTCAAATCTAGATTGAGACTTCTGCATCATATTCATGGAGTAGTTTACGAACTTATCTACAGCTACATCACTGTAGATGTCAGTGTTTGCGAACGAACGCAATAGAGATAGCGCCTGCGCCTGAGATAGCTTGCCGCTTGTTCTCATCTGCTTAAGCATATCAACAAGCTCCTTACGCATAGCCTTCTCTGTTGTCAGCGCCTGTCTGATTTGAGTACGTGCTGCTTTGATGTTGTCAATCAAAGCCTGCTTCACGCTGTCATCAAATACGCCATTTGACATTGACTCAATTGCATCAGCGATTCGTGTAGCGAATCTTGGCCCTGTTGGAGTTGGAGTTGGCGTTGGAGTTGGCGTTGGAGCAGTGGTAGTTGTTGGTGATGGCGCTGCAGCGGGTGCAGGTGCAGGTGCTACATTAATAGCATTACCTGCTTTCACGTCATTGTATGCAGTTGTTGCATTCTCAACGGTCATTCCACCTGACTTAACCAAGATGTTGATGATTTGAGCTTTGGTTAACTTAGCCTTGATGCCATCAGTGATAATCTTAGTGAGTTGGTTTGCTGACTGCTGAGCTTGGAATTGAATAGTTTCATTTAAAGCTTCCTTACCCAACACATTTTCAACTACAGATACCAATTCAGGATTACTACCATCTTGTTTCGCTTTATGATATGCTTCAGAAATTTTTCTAGGGTCATTATCATATTTATCAAGAATATTTTCATTTCCCTTAAACTTTAATCCCCATTCATACTTTTCATTTCTTTCTGCAATATTTTCTTCTCTGAAAGATGTATCAAAGTAATTGTCAATAACAGCATTTATCTCATCAAGAGCAGTTGATTTTCCTGCAATCTTATTAATGTACCCACGAATTAAATTTTTAAGTTGTTGGAAGATTGAATCTCCTTTTACATTTATTTCTTTCGATGAAGGTATAGAATCTAGGAAATCGGCAAACTCTTTATTTGTAAAAGCATACGTGATTAATTCTTCTAAAGAACCTGTTTGTCTGTAGTTATCACTATCTACCTCTTCATCTGTTGCACCGAATATATCCTTCTCAATAAACTCATTGCTTGTATCCTGAATATATGATATTATGTTTTTAACTTCATCTGAAGCAGAATCAAATTTATCCAAAACCCGATTCATTATATCTTTCAAATCCCTGTTTAAAGCATAATTATCTCTTATCCCATAACTTATTAATCCATGTATTATTTCATGGTTAAAAGTTTCAGCAAACTCATTGTAATCAGCTATGTAATTTTTTGAAGTGGACTTATTAATCTGTATATTGTTGAATGCCCAAGATGCAAGCGCCCCATAAGGTAATCTCTCATTTGAGACAGTTATATTGTTTCTTGCAGCTAACTCATAAAGATTAATATACTTATTGAAGATACTTCTCGGCAATACATGTTCAGCAAATTCCAATGCAGAAGGGAATTTTTTATTTGCTATTTGTTCATCAAACTTTGATAGCCTCTCTTCAATTGTATTTTTAAAGTTTGGACTGAACTTATCTTCTAGTAGCTTAGTGGTTTTGTCTACAAGCTTTGTGTTTAATTTCTTATTGAAAGCCTCAACTTGAAACTCAAAGTTCTTCGCAGCCTTGGTCTTCTCAATGGTCATCTCACCACCGACACCTGTACCTTTACCTGTCAACACCTCAGTAGCAGCCATATCTAAGAACTCGCTGAGCTTAATCTTCGTGATGTCGGCAGTCATCGGAAGTCCTAAGACCTTCTTCACGAAGTTGTCAAACGCAGCAACCCAATTGTTCCACAACAACTGCAACTTATTGTCGTCGAAGATGACAGCACCACGCTCACCAATAGCCTGAATCAAAGCCTCTTCCTTGATAGCCTCAGGAGTAGGGTACAACTTTGACATATTAGGGTCAGCCTTGATTTTCGCCAACAAGTCCTTGTAGTAGTTTGACTTGGTAATCAAAGAGAGCCCACGTTTCCACAACTCAGGACGCTGCTTCTTACAAAGCTCACCCCAAATGTGCGCAAACTCGTGGATAGGTGTATCAACAGTTGCCAAATCAGGGTTGATGTAAACAGTATCGCCAACGCGAACACCCTTCACTTGATTAGCCTGCTCAGGAGACAAACCCTTCTTGACAAGGAAGGCAACCATCTTGGCCTTATCAGTAACAACCTTCACATTCCTATTGGCCTTGGTTAGTATTGCTACCAACTTAGCCAAGTCTTCAGCTGCAACACGAGTCGCAGCAAGTACACTCCCTGCAAATCTTTTCTCTGCTGCAGTTGGAGTAGCCTCAGTAGCTGCTAATAAAGGAGCAATCAGTTTATCATACTTACTATAAATCTCTTTAGCTTTTGCATTATCAGAAGCCTTTACTTTTTCGGAATCTATTTTACCATTTACTATAAATGACTCACCGCCTTCTACATCTTTTCTAAACTCTGCTATTTCCTGAGCCCTGTATTCAGCAACTCGTTCTGCATTAGTTTTAGTAGCAGCAGGAGTAGGAGCAGGTGCAGCAGGCGCAGCAGGCGCAGCAGGAGTAGTTACTTCTTCTTTGACGATAGTTTCTTGGGGAGTTAGTTCTGCATCATATTCTAATTCTAAAATTTTAGTGTCTAAAACTTTTTGAGCTAAATCAATATCCTCAGAACTCATATACCTAGGTTGTACTATCATTGGATTGATAGTATCACCTGTTATTAATGTTGGATATTTGTCTTTTAACTGTTTAAATATTTCAGATTTTCTTTTATTTATATACTCTTCTTTTGTCTCAGTTTTAGCATCTGCAGAAACAGGAGCAACAGCAGGGGCAGTTTCCTCTGCAGACTGAACAGGAGCAGTCTCTGTAGTTACTTCTTCTTTGACGATAGTTTCTTGGGGAGTGTATTCAAATTTGTTTTCACCAACTCTTTTGAATCCATTCCTTTCGTAAAAATTACCTAGCCTTTCTAAATCAGTTTCAGAATCCAATTCATTTGTGGCATCTAAAACTATTTTTTTACCTACTCTATCAGCTTCTGACTTTACAGTATTAAGGACATTTGTCCCTATACCATTACCACGATTCTCCTTGCCTACATAAACAGCAGTCAGGCTCAAGTCATCGCCATCAGGAGTTAACAATACACTCGCATCAGGATTTGCCTTTGCTACATTATCATTTACTTCTTGCGCTGTGACATAGGCTTTATCTTCTTGGGGAGCGGCTTGCCCTTTGGCGTTTCCTTCTCCCATTTCTTGCAATCCCACTTGGGGCTCTTCATCGCGTAACACGCTTTCCTCTGTGCTTGACTCTTGAACGGCATAATCTTCAGATATTTTGTTTAACTTTTCTTTTATCTCGGCAACGCGAGCTTTCTCTCTTGTAACTAGGTCAGGGTCTGAGCTATCAATCTTAGCTTGTAGCGCATCCCTTTCTTTCAATAGACGGAGCGCTTCCTTCTGACCCGCAGGAGAAATGTCATTAGGTATTGAGTTTAGCTGCCCAATCATCTTATCAAATGAAGCCTCTTGCTTTAACCCTTCCTCAATAGTCATCTTGCCCTCGGCAACATTTTGTTTAATCTTTACCTTATAGGCATCAACTAACGTAGGGTCAGATGAGATTTGGTGAAGCAACGCTACTTGTTCGTCAAGGAGATTTTCAAATTTATTCTCTTGGTATCCCTTGTTTACTGCTGAAACAGTACCAATGATAGCACCACCGACAGCTTCTGCAGCACCTGCCTCAGCGACTTGCTTTAACCCTTCTAAAAAACTTTCAGGCGTTTTAAAAACTTTCTTCTCTTCTAATGCATTAATTAATTTCTTGCCACCAATATCAAGAACCTCTTCGATTGCGCCCGATTCAAATTCAGCAGCACCGCCGACAGCTATCCTTAGCAATCCTTTAGCCATCAAATTCTTTACATCATTCTCAATAATATTAGTTATTTGTGGAAGAGTGAAATTAATCCCAATCCTAGGAAGTGCTCTTTTCAAAAGAAGCTCTCCTAATAGTTTCTCTGAAACTGCATTCTCAAATCCCATCTTAGCTAATATCGCTGATGGTACAGCCAATGCAGTGGCATATACGCCCTTTTCCCCTTCGGTTAAATCTGCTTTATCTAAATCCTCATAGTTCTGCCCTGTATATTGCATAATAGACATTGGCAATCCTACTGCGGGAATCATTGCAGGAACTGATTCTACTACTCCAAGAGCTGCATTTGCCAACCATGGCAAGCTCTGTCTATATTCTTTATATGATTCAGAGGCAAATTTCTTTCTTACTATATCCTTATAATCAGGAATAACCTCTAAAGCTTTCGACTGAACTCTAGTAGCAGGATTATCTAAGCCAACAGCAGTTTGCAATCCCCCAATACCACGCATCGCGCCATAATAGAAATCATCAATGATTCCATAAAGTGCATCTCTTGTAGCTGTAAATGCATTCCCTGATTCTCCTTTCATGGAAGCATATTTACCCACCTCAGCTTCAAGCGATTTGTCCCTAGACTTAATCTGCTGCTCTCTGCGTATTATATCCAATCGCTTAGCTTCTAAAATATTAGATGCTTGAATGAATTGTTCTTTTTGCTGAGGAGTCATTGATTCTACTAGGCCAACCTTAGCCTCAAGCTCATTGCTTAACCTTTTAAATTCTTGAAAGTCTTTATTCAGTTTATCAGTATCAGCATTCAGAGACATGATTGTTTCTTGAATCTGCTTATCTTCTAAGATTGGCTTAGTATATTGGCCTTCTTTTGCGGTCAGCAATTCGCTCTTCGGTCTATTGTCGCTAATAAACTTACGAAGTCTAGCAGCTTCATTGCTATCACTATCTGTAAACACAAAGCCATCAAGGCTGAATGTCTCTTTAGTCTTTCCGTCAGGAGATACAACTTCAACTTGGTCAAGTCCAAAGTTACCTGCTTCATTAAACTGAAAGCCATATTGTCCGAACGTATATTTCAATTTAGGGACAACCTCGCCCTCTGCCAATCCTACGAAATCACTTTTGATAATGTCAAGCGACTTAGTGAAGTAATCATTCGCTTCACTTGTAGGCTCAGGAGCTGTAGGCTTTGGCATTGCAGGCTCAGCAGGACGAATAGATACCTCTCTACTAACAGACATATCTTTCTCAACAGGCCCTGAGATTGACTCAGGCTCAGGCGCTACAGGCTTCGTAAAGGCAGCAGTAGATGGCTGAGGCTTCGATATGCCATAAGTACCAAACGATGTAGTCTGAGGCTTTCTCGTAGCGATTGACGGCTCTGTTGGTCTAGTCGAAACAGATTCCGATGAAGACGCTGCCGAGGGTAATGCCGTAGCGACTTTTTTTTTAACAGGTTCTGCAGCAGGCGCAGGCATAGATGCGCTCACAGGGGCAGCATCATCTGTAGTTAAAGAAGTTGAATACTTCCCTAAGAAGTCTTCCTTACTTTTAGTGAACAGACCATCCCTTGAAACCACATCATATACTTTATTTTGATAATCTGAGTCTTTGAATTTATCAGTAAACTCACCAAATGATTTCGTAAAGTATCCTTCTCTAACAAGGACATCGTAAAGCTTTTGTAAATCGTTCATAATTTATTAATCTAATTCGCCGTTTCTACTACCGCCACTTGCCGAACCCAAGAATCCTTGCTTTTGGAAAGACCCCAACTCAGTCTCGTCACTTGAACCTGCAATAAAATTATTTATTTGTCTCATAATTTCCCTAACACCTGCATCAGTATTTATACCTTCTACGTTGATTTCAACAGCGTTAGAATCACTTCCGCCTTTAGATATTCTGATTATATCCCTAAACGTACCAACACCCTTTACAGTATATCCTAGATTAGATACAATTTCACCAATTGAAGTAGCTGCTGCACCTTCATCTGCATCACTTCCTGTCTGCTTAATTGAAGGCGATTTAGTATTTAGGTATGTAGTCAACTGTGTTTTAGCAGGGACTGACCGAACGCTCGACTGAATATTCTCAGCAAACCTAACGGGTTGCCCAAAATAAACTCTATTTCGCTTAAGAACTTTATTCACATCGGCAATACCATGGATAGTTGAAGTTCGGGCTGCCCACTGTTCACGTGTCATACCTTGCTCAATAGGCAATACTTCTGTGTCAGAACGATTACCACCCTTTAGCTTTATCAAAGACTTACCATCAGGAGAGAACTCATATCTATCAGTACCACCCTTTTCAGATTCTAATCCATTGATATTATCAAGAGCTGTCTTCTTTGCAGTAGGAGTTCCAAAAGCCAATTGCATAATATATGTCATCACATCATCCTCCTTCTTATTACCCGAACCATCTCCACTTGGCTGAGGACGCTGAGGAATTGTAAATGCCTGCTTCTCAGTTGATTGCTTAATCTTCTGACGCATTTGAATTGTTATCCATTCCTCGGCATCTTTCATCTGCTGCTCAGTCAATACAGGCATGTTCTGCCCATTGGCATTTTGTTGAATAAGAATATCCTCAGGCCCTTTAATATCTTCCTTCTTTGATACCATTCTATATGGCTTTCCACTAGGAGATATTCTCATATTATCAACGAAGAAGCTGATAGCTCTTGGATTATTCGGGCCACCTACAAGCTCCTCTGTCAAGTCTTTTTTATATTTATCGTAGTATTGCTGCTTGGTTGCATCCTCGAATTTAATCTCAGCGCCAATTTGATATAAGCCGCCTGACTTGAGAGACTCGGTAATAAATCCACCAAGTTTATCAACTCTTGTATTCAGCTCATTGTCAGCGTTGAATCTAAGAATATCTTGCTGCATCGTTTGCTTAAGCGCACTAACATTTCGGATATTCTTTCCCATTGTCTTAACGCCATCAGGCCCTATAACTTCATCAGCAGCATACACACGGCCTGTTGTTGGGTCAACATAAAGCTTATTGTTCTTAAGATTTGTGAACCCTTCAAACTGAGCCATCAAATCACCATTAGCAGCAGATAACTTACCACTATTAATTCCCTCCATCACAGTCTTATATCGCTCACCATATACCTGAACTAAATCCAATGCCACTTTTGTATCATCGCTTAAGTTCTGAGTTCTGATGGTATAGTCCTTCAATGAAATTTTCCCTGCTTTCAAATCATCAAGCAGCATCTTTGACATTGAAGCGGCATCATTTGAAAATTGCCCTAG
>Ga0114976_10001388_pt1 | contig 15161 bp, 12 predicted proteins | sample S_130805_EF_Meta_FD_87319 | JGI IMG/M metagenome (GOLD analysis project Ga0114976, IMG submission 87319) | Freshwater microbial communities from Lake Simoncouche, Canada to study carbon cycling - S_130805_EF_MetaG | ecosystem: Environmental > Aquatic > Freshwater > Lake | place: Lake...
AGGATCAGCCCCGAGGCGCCCACGAGCGAGCCGGCGATCACGAGCACCGAGTTGTCGATCACGAAGCCGGCCGCGGCGGCGGCGAGGCCCGAGTAGCTGTTGAGCAGGCAGATCACCACCGGCATGTCGGCGCCGCCGATCGGCAGGGTGAGCGTGCAGCCGAGGGCGCTGCCGGCGATCACGAGCAGCCAGTAGAGGAGGATCGACTGCGGATAGACGCACAGGCCCCAGATGAGCAGGAGCACGGCGGCGGCGAGGGCGAGGTTGATCCAGTGGCGGTTGGGATTGGTCCAGGCCTGCTTGAACCGCGGCAGCTCCTCGAGCTTGGCGAAGGCCACGAAGCTGCCCCAGAAGGTGACGGCGCCGATCAGGCCGGTGAGCGCGGTGGCGATCGCGAACTGCGTCCAGGGGGCGAGGTTGGCCGCCGCGAGGGAGGCCACGGCCGGGGCGTCGCTCTGCGCGGCCGCCGTCATGTTCCAGAGTTCGGCGCCGGCCACCAGGGCCGAGGCCGCCCCGCCGAAGCCGTTGAGCAGGGCCACCATCTGCGGCATGCCCGTCATCGGATACTTCAGCGCCATCGCGGCGCCGATGGCCGAGCCGATGGCCGCCGCGATCGCCACCGTGATCAGGCCGCCCGAGCCCACCGCCCGCAGCCGCTCCACGACAGGGCCCTCGCAGCAGGCCGCGATCAGGGCGATCACCATGCCGGCGGCGCCGAGGTAGTTGCCCTTCACGGCCGTCCGCGGGCCGGTCATGAGCTTGAAGGCCACGATGAACAGCATCGAGGCCGCGAGGTATGCGAGGTTGATCCAGGCCTGGCTCGACATGCGGTCACTTCTTCTTCGGGTTGAACATCTCGAGCATGCGGTGCGTGACGACGAACCCGCCCACCACGTTGATCATCGCCAGGATCACGGCGAGGAAGCCGAGCAGGGTGCCGAACCGGGTGGCCATGGCGCCTGCCACCACGATCGCCCCCACCGCCGTGATCCCCGAGATCGCGTTGGAGCCGCTGGTGAGCGGCGTGTGGAGCCGCTGCGGCACCTTCGTGATCACCTCGAAGCCCACCCACATCGCCAGCAGGAACACGGTGAGCAGGCGGATGAACCGGCTCGCCGGATCTTCGGCGGCCACGGCCTCGACGAGCGCGAGCGGCAGGAGGTGGGGTGTCATGGCGGCGTTCCGGGGGGCTGGGGCGGATGGTTCAGGCCGGCGGGGCCGGCGGCGATTCGAGCGGCGGCAGGCCGGCCCGCTCGCGGACCTTCGGGTGGACGAGCTCGCCGCCGCGGGCCACGAGCGTGTCGCGGCCGATCTCGTCGTCGGGCGACACGTTCGGCAGGCCCGCCTTCACGAGGTGGGCGAGGAAGGTGACGACGTTCTTGGAATAGAGCTGGCTGGTGTGGAAGGGCACGTCGGCCGGCAGGTTGGTGGGGCCGAGGATCGTGACGCCGTCCACCACGACCGTCTCGTCGGGCCGCGAGCCCTCGCAGTTGCCGCCGCGCTCGGCGGCGAGATCGACGATCACGCTGCCGGGCCGCATCCGGCGGACCATGTCGGCCGTCACGAGCACGGGGGCCTTCTGCCCCGGAATCAACGCGGTGCAGACGACGACATCCGAATCGGCCACCACCTTGCCGAGCAGCTCGCGCTGCTTCGCGTAAAACTCCTCCCCCAGCGCCTTGGCGTAGCCGCCGGCGGCCTCGCTGCCCCCGGTCTCGAGCGGCAGCTCCACGAACTTCGCCCCCAGGCTCTGCACCTGCTCCTTCACGGCGGGGCGGACGTCGTAGCCGCTCACCTGCGCGCCGAGCCGCTTCGCCGTGGCGATCGCCTGGAGGCCGGCCACGCCCGCGCCGAGCACGAGCACCTTCGCCGGCGTGAGCGTGCCGGCGGCCGTCGTCATCATCGGCAGGATCCGCGGCAGCGCGGCGGCGGCCACGATCACGGCCCGATAGCCCGCGATGTTGGCCTGGCTGGAGAGCACGTCCATGCTCTGGGCGCGGGTGATGCGGGGCACGAGCTCGAGCGCGAACAGCGTGACCCCGCAGGTGGCGGCGTCGCGGCAGGCCTCGGCCCCGCCGAGCGGATCGCAGAGGCCCACGAGCACGGTGCCCGGCCGCAGCCGGTCGCGGTCGGCCGCCCAGCCGGTGCCGGCGGCGCCGCAGGTGCGGATCGCCAGCACGACGTCGGCCGCGAGGGCCTCGTCCCGCGACACGATCGCGGCCCCGGCCGTGCGGTAGTCGTCGTCGGAGAATCCGGCCGCCACCCCGGCCCCGGCCTCGACGGCCACGGTGAGGCCGGCCTTCACGAGGGCGGGAACCCCGGCGGGCACGACGGCCACGCGGCGCTCTCCCGGAAAGCCTTCCTTGAGGACTGCGACCTTCATGCGGCGGCATCCGGCGAGGGTGATGACACGAGGCGACGGACGCCGATTCTTGCCTCGGAACGGGGCGTCGTCCATGCGGCACCCCCAGGCCACCCGCCCGGTCTCCGCGCCGAGAGGCGGGTTTTCACCGTTCTACGGCCGCGCCGCTTGCCTGCGCGGGGAGGCATTGTTAGTCTCCCCGGTTCTCCCCGGCGTGCGGCCGGCGGTGGCCCGAACCCCATTGATTTCCGAGATACGGACGGTTGAGCGACAGATGAAGACGTACATGGCCAAGCCCGGTGAGGTGGAGCAGCGGTGGTGGGTCGTTGACGCCAGTGAGCGTCGCGTGGGCCGCCTGGCCAGCGCCATCGCCGTGGTCCTCATGGGCAAGCACCGCCCGACCTACACCCCGCACGTCGACACCGGCGACCACGTGGTGGTGATCAACGCCGACAAGATCGAGTTCAGCGGGAAGAAGTGGCAGCAGAAGCTTTACCGCTGGTACACGGGCTACCAGGGCCTCAAGTCGGAGACCGCGGAGCACCGCCGCGACCGGCGTCCGGAGCTGATCATCGAGGAAGCCGTGCGGCGGATGCTGCCGAAGTCGCGACTCGGCCGGAAGATGCTCGACAAGCTCAAGGTCTACGCCGGCAGCGAGCATCCCCACCAGCCCCAGCAGCCGGAACCGATCGATCTCGGTGCCTGAGCGGGCGTGGTCAGCGGAACGACATACACGGTTATTCGAACTCCAGATCTCCGAACGCTGAGATCTCACAACTCCAGATCCCCGAACTCCAGGCTGAATGAGGAACGATGATGGCGGTTGAGCAGGGCGTGAAGTCGGCACGGCGGGGCGACGAGATCATCGCGACGGGGCGTCGGAAGACGGCCGTTGCCCGCGTGCGGCTCAAGGCCGGCGGCGGCGAGATCACGGTCAACGGCCGGGAGCTCGATGCCTACTTCCCCGCCATCAAGGATCGGGCGCTCGTGGAAGGGGCCCTGGAGCAGTTGGGCAAGCGGACCGCCGTGAATGTCGTGATCTCCGTTGACGGCGGCGGCCCCACGGGGCAGGCCGGGGCCTGCCGGCTCGGGATCGCCCGGGCGCTCAAGGTGTTCGATCTGGAACTCGCGGAACCGCTTCGCCAAGGCGGCCTGCTCACCCGCGACGGCCGCATGAAGGAACGCAAGAAGTACGGCCTGCGTGGTGCCCGCCGCGGCACGCAGTTCTCCAAGCGCTGATTCGGGGCGGTCGGCCCCGCGGCAGTGTCCGTCATCGCCGGCACATCCGGCAGGACCGTTTTCCGCGGTCGAATCCGGCTTTTTTCCTGTGCCGGGATCCGATTGCATACTAGTGCGTGGCGTCTGCGCCGGCCGATCGCGGCCTGCGGGAGACTGCCGATTCGCGGGGGCTCGCCCCCGCCCCCTCGAGGCCCGATCATGGTCACGATGCGTTTCGTCGTCGCGCTGCCGTTGGCGGCGGCGCTGGTTGCTTCCGCCTTCGCCCGCGAACCGCGGCGCGGACCCACGGCCGTCGCCGCCGTGGAGGCCCAAGACGTCCTCGCCGCCGAGGCGGCGGGCCTCGTGGACGTGAAGTTCATTCCCAACGACTCGCGGTCGGCCCAGGTGATCGTCACCAACCGCTCCGATCGGCCGCTGTCGCTCCGGCTGCCCGCCGGCTTCGCCGGCGTGCCCGTGCTCGCCCAGATGGGCGGGATGCAGGGGGGCGGCGCCGGCGGCTTCGCCGGCGGCGGCATCGGGGGTCAGCCGCAGAACGTTGGTGGCGGCGGCATGGGCGGCGGCATGGGCGGTGGGATGGGTGGCGGCATGGGCGGCATGGGCGGCGGTGGGCCGTTTTCGCTGCCGCCGGAACGCACGCGGACCCTCCGGGTGGCCACCGTGTGCCTCGAGCACGGCAAGCGGGAGCCAACGCCGCGGGTGCCGTATCGCATGACGGCCCTCGACACTTGCTCCAGCGACCCGAGGCTCCAGGATGTGATGGCAGCGCTCGCCGGCGGGGCGATCTCGCAGAAGGTGGCCCAGGCGGCCGCGTGGCACGTTTCCAGCGGCCGCACGTGGGAGCAGCTGGCGGCCGAGGTGATCTCGATGGCCGGCGGCGATCCCGACGTGCCCTACTTCACGCCGGCCGAGCTCGCAGCGGCCCGGCGGTTCGTCGATGAGTCAACGCGGCGGCATCCGCCGGCGAGCGACTCCTCGCCGGGCTGACCGTCGGCGGGCGGCCCGCCGCGGCGGCCGGATCGGGCCGTCGCCGTCTCGGGCTCGACTCGCGCCCCCCGTTTGTTCTGGAAACACGATCGCTCTAAGATTGCGATCCGCGGGCAGAGTCCGCACCGCTTTCCCAGGGGACCAGTTCGTGACCCAGATGCCGCAGGCGACGACCCGCTCGGATTCCCGGCGCGACCCGGCCGACGTCGTGGTCGAGACCCGAAACCTGTCGAAGGTCTATCGCGACTTTTGGGGCCGGAGCAAGAAGACGGCCCTCAAGCCGCTCGATCTCGACGTCCGGCGGGGCGAGATCTTCGGGCTGCTCGGCCCCAACGGCGCGGGCAAGACCACGACCCTCAAGCTGCTGCTCGGCCTGATCTTTCCGTCGTCGGGCGAGGCGCTCGTGTTCGGGAAGCCCGCGACCGACGTCTCCAAGAACGAGCGGATCGGCTACCTGCCCGAGGAGTCGTATCTCTACAAGTTCCTCGACGCCGAGGAGACGCTCGACTTCTATGGCCGGCTGTTCGGCCTCGAGCCCGACGAGCGGCGGCGGCGGGCGGCGGCCCTCATCGAGATGGTGGGGCTCACCCGCGACCGGAAGCGGCAGCTCCGCGAGTATTCCAAGGGGATGACCCGGCGCATCGGCGTGGCCCAGGCCCTGATCAACGACCCCGAGCTCGTGATTCTCGACGAGCCGACCAGCGGGCTCGATCCGCTGGGCACGCGGGAGATGAAGGACCTGATCATCGACCTCAAGGCCCGGGGCAAGACGGTGATCATGTGCTCGCACCTGCTGGCCGACGTGGAGGACGTCTGCGACCGCATCGCCGTGCTCCATCAGGGCGAGCTCAAGGAACTCGGCCGCGTGGAGGATCTGCTCCGGGTGACCGGGGTGACGCAGATCCGGGCCACGGGCCTGTCGCCGGCCGCGGCGAACGAGATCAAGGCGGTCTTGGAGCGCCACGGCGCGGGCGACATCGACATCGGCAACCCGAGGACGACGCTCGAAGACCTGTTCCTCGAGGTCGTCCGGGACACGGAGGCCCGGCCGGGTCGCCGTGCCCGCCGCACCGAGTCGGCCGCGCAGCGGGCGGAGTGAGCGGCGCGCATGGTCCTTGAACAGGAAATCCCGCGGTTCGCGTCCTGGATCGGCCTGGCCGTCCTGCGGTATCTGGCCGCGGCCGGCGTCGCCGCCGTGATGGCGGCGCTGCTCACCTGGCTGGCCCAGGCGGTGGGCAACGGGCCGCTGGCGGGTGGCGACCGGGTGTATCGCGGTGTGCTCGCGGGCTTGGCCGACATCCTGGCCACGTCGCCGCGGCGGGTCTGGGCACTGGCCCGGCTAGCGATCCAGGAATCGCTCCGCCGCAACGTGCTCGTCGTGCTCGCGATGTTCGCGCTGATCCTGTTGTTCGCCGGCTGGTTCCTCGATCCGGCGAGCGTCGATCCGCGGCGGCTCTACGTGGGCTTCATCCTCGCGGCCACCAACCTGCTCGTCTGTCTGGTGACGCTCGTGCTCGCGGTCTTCAGCCTTCCGGCCGATATCAAGTCGCGGGCGATCCAGACGGTGACCACGAAGCCCGTGCGCACGGCGGAGATCGTGCTCGGCCGGATCCTCGGGTTCGCCGCGGTGGGCACCTGCCTGCTGGCGCTGATGGGGCTGGCGGGCTGGGCGTTCGTGGTCCGGAGCGTGGGCCACGGCCACCAGCTCGACGCGGCCGACGTGTTCGACGTGACCGCCGGTGACGGCACGGTGTCGGGGGCCGAGGGCCGCACGTCGCTCGATCGCGGGCACCGCCACCGGGTGGTGCTCGACGGCCGCGGCGGCGGCGTGGCCGAAACCGCCCACGGCCATCGCCACCGCGTGAGCGTGACCGGCACGAACGCGGCGGGCGAGCGGACCTACGCGGTGGGACCGCCGCTGGGGCTGTTGGAAGCCCGGCGGCCGCTCCGCGGCACACTCCGCTTCCTCGACCGCGAAGGCCGGCCCGCGATCAAGGGCATCAGCGTGGGGGCCGAGTGGTCGTATCGGCAGTACATCGAGGGGGGCACGGCGGCTGCGGCGATCTGGACGTTCGAGGGCGTGACCCCCGAACGGTTTCCCGACGGACTGCCCCTGGAGATGATCGTGCGGGTGTTCCGCACCTACAAGGGAAACATCGAGGACGGCATCCACGGCACGATCCAGGTCCGCAACCCGACGAGCAGCCTGCGGAGCGAGTCGCTGCCGATCGTGGCCCGGGAGCACACGATCGACTCGCTGTTGGTCCCGCGGCGGATCAACACCGTGATGGCCGACGGCTCGCTGCGGGAGGTGGACCTGTTCGCCGACCTGGTGTCGGACGGGCGGATCGAGGTCTGGCTGCAGTGCCTCGAGCCGGCCCAGTATTACGGCGTGGCGCAGGCCGACTTCTACCTCCGGGCGGGCGACGGCTCGTTCGCCGTGAACTACGCCAAGAGCTGCCTCGGCATCTGGTACTCGATGCTGATCTGCACGGCGCTCGGGGTGATGTTCAGCACGTTCCTCTCCGGCCCGGTGGCCCTCGTGGCGGCCCTGGCCACGCTCCTCGTGGGCCAGTTCCGCGATTTCATCGCCCGGCTGTTCACCAGCCAGGTGACCGGCGACACCTCGATCGTGCCGGGCGGCGGCCCGATCGAATCGCTCTACCGGATCGTCACGCAGACGAGCATCACGCTGGAACTCGATGCCACGCCCGCCGTGCAGGCGATGAAGGCGGTGGACACGGTGCTGCTCGCCCCGATGCGGCTGGCGGCGGGCATCTTCCCTTCGCTGGCGTCGCTCGGCACCAGCGACTTCGTCGCCGGCGGCTTCGACATTCCGGGCGACCTGCTGGCCGCCCACGGGGCCGAGGCCCTCGGCTACGTGCTGGCCTGCTTCGTGGTGGGTGTGTTCTGCCTCAAGGCGAGGGAGGTGGCGTCATGACGGGAGGAGAGCGGGGGAGTCGGGGTGAGCAGACGTGGCTGGGGCTGCGGCCCGGCACGCTCCTGGCGCTGGTTGCGATCGCGGTGCTGCTGGTGCCGCTCTCGGCGCTCAGCCAGCCGGCCGACTCCACGGGCACCGGCGGTCTGCTCGCGCGGCTGCGGTCACGCTACGGGCTCTCGCAGGCCAACCTCGGCGAGGTCGATCCGACCAGCGAGACGATGCGGTTCGCCACGCTCGGCCTCAAGAACATCGCCGTGACGCTGCTCTGGGATCGGGCCAACCACTACAAGAAGGTGGAGGACTGGGCCAACCTCTCGGCGACGCTCGAGCAGATGACCAAGCTCCAGCCAAACTTCTACACCGTCTGGGACTTCCAGGCCCACAACCTCTCCTACAACACGTCGGTCGAGTTCGACGACTACCGCGACCGGTACGCATGGGTGATGAAGGGCATCGAGTTCCTCCGCCAGGGCATCGCCTACAACGCCCGGGAGCCGCGACTGCTCGGCCGGATGGGCTGGTTCATCGGGCAGAAGATCGGCAAGGCCGACGAGAAGGTGCAGTATCGACGGCTGTTCAAGGCCGACGACGATTTCCACGACCGCGACGACCCGGACCGCACCCTGCCCGAACGCGACAACTGGCTGGTGGGCCGGCAGAAGTATCGGGCCGGCCAGGCGCTGGTGGACCGGGGCGCGCCCCTCAAGACCACGCCGCTGATCTTCCACAGCGAGCCGATGATGACGGCGATCAACTATGCCCGGGGCCTGGAGGATGACGGCGAGTTCGGCGCGACCGCCAAGGACGGCTGGAAGCTCGCCAACGAGGAACTCGCCCGGTTCGCCGAGCGCGACATCGCCACGAGCTGGGGCGTGCCGATCCAGCTGCGGCTGCGGGAGTCGGAGCAGAAGCGGGCCGCCGGGATCGCCGCCGAGCTGGAGACGCTCCTCCCCGGGCAGTTCAAGGCGCTGGAGGAGAGCCGTCGCGCGGCCCTCACCGACGACCAGCGGAAGGCGATCGACGTGCCGATGATGGAGCGGACCGATGCCCAGCAGTCGGCCGCCCGGGCGGCCGAGGAGACGCTCGCGGTGAGCTGGAAGATGGTCGCGCGGCAGGCGCCGACGGACGTGCGGGCCAAGGCCGAGGATCTCGCCCGCGAATACACCGAGGCCCGGGAGCGGGCGGAGATGATCGACCGCTACCGCGACATCGTGAACTTCGACTTTTGGAAGGCCTGCTGCGAGGCGGAGGTCACCGAGCCGGCGCTCAAGGCGCGGGAGAGCACGTGGCGGGCCGACACGGAGTTCGCCGCCGCCCGCCTCCAGTCGGCGAAGCAGGCCTACGAAGAGTCGTTCGCCGCCTGGCGGCAGGTGCTCGACGCCTCGAAGGTGCTCCGCGAGGATCCGCTCACGGCCGACGACATCGTGGAGGTGGTGAACCGCTACCGGAAACTCCTCGAACAGCTCGACGAGCCGTTCCCGTCTCCCTTCGTGCTCCAGGACATGCTCGACCGCACCGGTCCCCAGCCCTGAACGGATCGACGAGCCAGTTCGGCCAGTGGCTCTCCGGGGCCCGCGTTGGTTCACCGCGCGGGGAGGCGAGGCGGTCGGCAAACGCTCGACGAGCCTTGGGGCCGCCGCGGCCCCCGGCGAGGAGACTTTTGCCGCCGCCTCGCCGGCGCCCTGGGGCCGCACGAGCCCTAGGCCCGGGCGATCAGGAGCTTGTCGATCCGCCGCCCGTCCATGTCGACGACCTCGATCCGCAGCCCCCGCCAGCCGACCACGTCGCCGGCGGTCGGAATCCGTTCCAGCTGGGCGAGCACGAGGCCCGAGATCGTGGTGTAGTCGCGGGGCAACGGCTCACCCTTGAGCCCGAAGCGATCCACGAGGTCGTCCACGGCGACGCCCCCGTCCACGAGCCAGGAGCCGTCCTCCCGCTGCACGAACGCGTGGGCGTCGGCCTGGCGGTGCTCGTCGTGGATCTCGCCGACGAGCTCCTCGAGCACGTCCTCGAGCGTCACCAGCCCCTCGGTGCCGCCGTATTCGTCGAGCACGATGGCGAGCTGATTCCGCTCCTTCTGGAAGAGCTCGAGCAGCCGGTCGAGCGGCATCGTCTCGGGCACGAAGATCGGCCGATGGAGCATCTTCCGCAGCTCGATCGGCCAGCCCATCCAGGCGTGGCGGAGCGCGTCCTTGATCGACACATAGCCGATGATGTGGTCGAGCGAGCCCTCGTAGACCGGGAGTCGGGAATAGCCGGCCATGGCGATGGCGCCGATGATCTCGCCCTGGGGGGTCTCGATGTCGAGGGCATCGACGTCGATCCGGGGCCGCATGATGTCGCGGACCGTCCGCTCGCCGAGCCGCAGCGCCTCGCTGGCGACCGACAGCTCCACCGCCTCGAGCACCCCCTCGGCGCGGCCCGTCTCCAGGAGGTGCTCGATGTCGTCCACCGACACGCTCGGCTCCGTCTGCTTGCCCGCGCCCAAGAGCATGAGCACGGCCGACGACGCCGTGCTCATGCCCCAGACGAGCGGCCGGGCGATCCAGGCGAAGAGCTGCATCGCCGGGGCGGCCAGTCGGGCGAAGGTCTCGGCCTGCCGCAGGGCGAGCCGCTTGGGCACGAGCTCCCCGAGGAGCAGCGTGACGAACGAGAGCAGCATCACGAACACGGTGAGGGCGATCGGGCGGGCGGCGGCGGCGATGCCCGGGGGCGCGTGGGCGACGATCCACGCCGTGAGCTCGCTCACCAGGCGGTCGCCGCCGTAGGCCGCGGCCAGCGTGCCCACGAGCGTGATCCCGATCTGGACGGTCGGCAGGAAGCGATCGGGGCTCGACGCCAGGTCGAGCGCGGCCTGGGCCCGGCGATCCCCCTTCTCCGCGAGGGCCCGCAGCCGGCCCCGCCGGCTGGCGACGATCGCCATCTCCGCGCCCGAGAAGAACCCGTTGGCGAGGATCAGGCCGAGGACGATGAGGAGTTCCTGGAGCATGGTGGTGGCTACCGCGCCGCGGCGCCGCCCCGATCGATGACGGCGAGGTTGTCGCGGTGCACGACCTCGGCATAGGGCGTGGAGCCGAGGACCTCCGCGATGCCCTCCGTCCGCAGGCCGGCAATCCGGCGGAGGTCGGCGGCGGGATAGTTGACGAGCCCGCGGGCGAACACCTGGCCGCGGTCGTCGGCCAGCGCCACCACGTCGCCGGAGGCGAACTCGCCGTCCACGGAGCGGATGCCGGCGGCGAGCAGGCTGCGGCCGGCCGACACGACGGCTTCCCGCGCGCCCGCATCCACGCCCACGGTGCCGCGGGCGTCGGCCGACCAGCCAAGCCAGCGCTTCCAGGCCGGCATCGCCTCGAACCGGCCGGTGAACAGCGTGCCGATCGGCTCGCCGCGGCAGATCGCCTCGATCACGTCGTCGTCGCGGCCGGAGGCCACGATGCAGCTGCCCCCGGCCTCGGTGACGATCCGGGCCGCCGCGATCTTGCTCGCCATGCCCCCTTTGGAGAGGCCCCCGAGGGTGTCCTTGGCCAGGCCGGCCACGGCGGCGTCGATTCGTGGCACGTGCGGCACGATCGTCGCCCCGGGCTCCGAGGGATGCCGGTCGAAGAGGCCCTCCACGTCGGAGAGCAGCACCAGCAGCGGCGCCCCGATCACGGTGGCCACGAGTGCCGCGAGCCGGTCGTTGTCGCCGAACGACGTCCGCAGCTCTTCGACGCTCACGGTGTCGTTCTCGTTGATGACCGGCACGGCGCCGAGGTCGAGGAGGGTGAGCAGCGTGGTGCGGATGTTGAGGTAGCGCGACCGATCCTGGACGTCGTCCGCCACGAGCAGCACCTGGGCGACGTGTCGCCCCCGGCCGCGGAGCGCCCGCTCGTAGGCCTCGATCAGGCAGCTCTGGCCGATCGCCGCCACCGCCTGCAGCTTCGCCAGCTCGCTCGGCCGCTTCGTGAGCCCGAGGCGGCCCATCCCGGCCCCGACCGCGCCCGAACTGACGAGCACGATCCGCCGGCCGGTGGCCGCCACCGCGTCGATCTGCCGCCCCAGCGACTCGATCCGGGCGGCATCGAGCAGACCGTCGGGCCCGGTGAGCACCCGGGTGCCCACTTTGACGACGATCGGGTCGGCGGCGGTGGTGATCTCGTGGCGGAGCGGGTCGGTCATGGCGACGGTGCGCGGAGGCGAGCCCCGAGGGCCGCGAAGATGCCTATCGTACCCGCGATCCACCCCGGCGGGCCACCCGCGCCGGTTTGCGGGCGATTCGTGGCGCCGGCGCTCGGCACGATTCCCGCGGCGCGATGCCGGACGGTTGAGTGCCCGCCGCCGCCACCTCTATGATTGGCGAGCATCTTCGGCATCGATCGTCGCCGAGTGCCTGCCCGCCCCGCCGAGGCCTCCTCCCGATGAGCGACCTGCGTCACGAGTGCGGCCTGGCCGCGATCTACCATCTCCCGGGAGGCGAACCGAGCCCGCTCTGCCCGGCGCAGGGGCGCGAGGAAGTTTCCCGGCTGATGCCGCGGATGCTGCTCGACATCCAGAATCGCGGCCAGCTCTCGGCCGGCATGACCGCGTGGAACCCGTCCCGCAGCCAACTGCTCGCCACCTACAAGGAGGTGGGCAGCGTGAGCGAGGTGTTCCGCATGAACCACCGCGGCAAGTATGAGAGCCTGATGGAGCAGCACGCGGGCCGGGCCGCGATCGGCCACGTCCGCTACGCCACCTGCGGCGCGGAGGACCGTGGCTACGCCCAACCGCTCGAGCGACCGCACATCCAGAAGCGGAAGTGGTTCGCGTTCGGCTTCAACGGCCAGCTCGCCAACTACCTGGAGCTGCGGGCCGAGATCCTCGCTGCCGACGACAACCACCTGGCGCGGGACAACGACACCGAGGTGATCATGCACGCGATCGGCCGGGAGCTCTCGGGCGACGCCGATCCCGATCCGGTCGAGCTGCTCGCGGCGATTTCCGCGCGATTCGACGGCGCCTGGAACATCGCGGTGCTCGACGCCTGCGGCCGGCTGATCGTGGCCCGCGATCCGCGGGGCATCCGCCCGATGGAATACGCCCACGTCGGATCGCTCGTCGCGGCGGCGAGCGAGAGCGTGGCCCTGCTCAACCTCGGCTTCGAGGCCGAGTCGATCCGCACGCTCGAGCCGGGCACGGCCCTGATCGTGGACGCGGCGGGGGCGCGGGTCGAGCGGTTCGCGGAGTCGCCGCGGCGGGCGCACTGCTTCTTCGAGTGGGTCTACTTCGCGAACGTGGCCAGCACGATGGACGACCGCAGCGTCTATCTCTCACGGAAGCGGCTCGGGGACGAGCTCGCCCGGCTCGAGACCGTGCCGATCGACGACGACACCGTGGTCGTGCCCGTGCCCGACACGAGCAAGGCCGCGGCCGACGCGATGGCCTTCCGGCTCTCGATCCCGTGCGTCGAGGGGCTGATCCGCAACCGGTACACGGGCCGCACGTTCATCGACGGGGCGTCGAGCCGCCGCCAGAAGGCCGAGACCAAATACACCCCGCTCCGCGAGGTGCTCGAGGGGCGGCGGGTGATCCTCGTCGAAGACTCGATCGTCCGCAGCACGACCATGAAGGTGCTCCTCGGCCGGATGCGGTCGCTGGGCCGGGCCCGCGAGATCCACGTGCGAGTCGCCTGCCCGCCGATCGTGGCCCCGTGCTTCTACGGCATCGACATGTCGACGATCGACGAGCTGTTCGCGCCGGAGTTCGTGCCGGACGGCGTGCTCACCGCGGCGGCCCAGGAGGCCATGGCGGCCCGGCTCGGTGCCGACTCCGTCCGCTACCTGCCGATCGAGTCGGTGGCCCGGTCGATCGGCTTCGACGCGGCCGATCTCTGCCAGGCCTGCCTGACGGGCCGGTATCCGACGCCCGCCGGCGAGCGGCTCTACGAACTCGCCGTCGCCCAGACCTCCCGCGGCGGCGCGGGCCGCACCTACGAGGCGGCCCGCTGACGTTTGCTCCATCAGGAAGCACAATCGCGTAAGCGATGGGATCGCGGTCCGCCGCGCCGCTCGGTCCGCCAGGAAGCCCAATCGCGTAAGCGATGGGATCGCGGTCCGCCGCGCCGCGAGGGGCTGCCCGTGCCCCGTCGCCGGACGTTCGCTACGGGCATCCTGCCCTTCGCTCACTCGGCGTTTCCTCCGCTTCGCCATCCTGGCTACGCGGAGGAAACACACGCCGGCTCCCGGGGCACGGGCAGCCCCTCGCTCGATGGTGCCGTGGCTGAGAGTGGCACAGGTTTTCAACCTGCGGTGCCCTGTGCTCGAGTTCGCATCAGGACGCCGGGGGGCTCGGCAGCGATTCCCGCTCGCAGCCGGCGGGGGCGTCGTTGCGAGCGAGGGCCGCCCGCCAGACGGGCTGGCCCGCGAGCCGGGTTCGCCGCTCGAAGTGCGTGCGGTAGTCGAGGTCGTGCGTGGCGTCGGGCGCCGACTCCTCGCGGGGCGGCGCGAACAGGCCTGTCGCCGCCGCGAAGGCCATCGACTCGATGAAGTATTCCTCGACGTCGGTCCAGACGTGCAGCGTGGCGCCGGGCGGGAGCACGCGGCCCGCGTGCCGCAGGAAGGTTGCCGAGAGCACCCGCCGCTTGCGGTGCCGCGCCTTCCACCACGGGTCGGGAAAGTAGACGTGCAGGCCGGCCAGGCAGGCGTCGGGCAGCAGGCTGCGCACGAGGAGCGTGCCGTCGCCCTGCACGATGCGGGCGTTCGTCGCGGCCGCGGTCGCCAGCTTGCTCGCGCACAACCGGGCGTAGCCGGCGGCGAGTTCGACGCCGAGGAAATTGCGGTCCGGCGATCGGGCCGCGGCGGTCGCCAGGAACAGCCCCTTGCCGCTGCCCACCTCCAGTTCGAGCGGCGCCGCGCGGTCGAAGAGCGCACGCGGATCGCAGGGCACCGGCAGCGCGGTCAGCGGGATCAGGTGCCAGGCGAGATCGAGCGACGGATTCGGCTTGCGCGGCGGACGACGGGGCATGGCGGGGCGGTCCGGGGAGAGAGTCGCCGGCTCTCGGCGCGGCGGGCCGCCGTCAGGTGGCGGCCTTGCCAGCCCGGTCGGGAAGCTTGTCGGCCCGGTCGGGGATCGCGTCGGGAATCTTGTCGGTCTGGGCGAAGATCTCGATGGGCAGCGGCACACCCTTGATCACGCCGTCCACCACGATGCTGTCGCGGACGAGCCCCTGGAAGCGGCAGACGATCATCGCCTTCGGTCGCACGCGGACCCGTTCGACGGCGATCACCAGCCGGTCGCCGGGCCGGACCGGCTCCCGAAACCGCACCTCCTCGAGCCCGCCGAAGCCGATCACCTCGGCGTCGAGCAGGTTGTGTCGCTGCGTGTAGTAGCTGGAGAGCTGGGCTGCCGCCTCGCACATCAGCACGCCGGGCATGAGCGGCACGCCGGGAAAGTGGCCCCTGACCCAGAACTCGTCGTGCGTGACGTCTTTGTAGCCCACGCACAGACGCCGCGACTGATCCTCGTGGACGATCGCCGTGAGCTGCTCCATCTCGAACCGCTGCCGGTTCCAGCGGCGGATCTCGTGGATGTCGGCGATGACCCGATCGAGGTCGTATTCGCTCGGATGAATGATGTAGTCGCGCGGGGCCACGGGATGTCCTCGGGCGGTGCGGTGCG
>Ga0114976_10001391_pt1 | contig 15124 bp, 12 predicted proteins | sample S_130805_EF_Meta_FD_87319 | JGI IMG/M metagenome (GOLD analysis project Ga0114976, IMG submission 87319) | Freshwater microbial communities from Lake Simoncouche, Canada to study carbon cycling - S_130805_EF_MetaG | ecosystem: Environmental > Aquatic > Freshwater > Lake | place: Lake...
AGTAGGAACGATCACGTATGGATACGCCTTGAGTTGTTCTGCCAATTGGTCCTCAGGGCAAATCCCCTGGGGATAAAGACCCTTTAACTGGATTTCAGCCTCTGACAAGGTAAGCCAATTATATTTGGAATTACCAAACCAATCCAGTTCGATGTCCGAGCTTTTAAGTACCTGGCAGATGTTGTTAAACCATTGAAGGCTCCAAATGCTGCCAACGAGAGCGCCACGGGTCTGCCCCGGCTTCTGAGGCACATACACTCCAGGGCTTTGACGAATCAAACGGTTAGGAACTACGGCAGGCAACAGCCAGAACTTAAGACCAAACTTGGCCTCATAGGCTTCACGCATCTCCGGATGCGTGGCGAATCGAACATCAGCCTTGGCCAGAAACTCATTCATGATCGAATCTGGTATTTTATGAGCAACAATATTCTGATCATCCATAATCCAAATGCCCATAGGAATACCAAAAAGTTCTTTTATCGAAATTGCAATTAACAAGCTCTCCGTATCATAAGGCACACAAAAGAGACGAGTGAGGCTGAAATGGTTCCGGAAAACAGATGCAACATGCTTAGAAATCGATCGGCGATCTGAATCAAGTTCCCCAAAACTAAAATTTTGACCAGCCCACTGCTGATCGCCGCCGTAGTGATCTATGGAACGTACAGAAACAATATCAGTCTCAGCGGGGAAAACACGCTTAAGTAAAACCCCAGTGCCGTGGCGATAATTAATCTCACAGGCAGTAACCAAAACACTCTGATAGTGGTATGTTTCAGCAGGCCAAAGCTTCTCAAAACGATTGTCTAACGGCCGCTTGTTCGTGAGGGAATCCCACAACCATTGGCCTAGCCCATCGCCTGCCAACTGCTGGCCAACGGCAAAGGCATTTGCCCGAATTCGTCGTTGGCTTTCGGGAGAACATATAGCTCGAACAGCTTGGCCAAAGTCAGCCTGTATATAAGGACAAACAACTCCTAGTCCAGCTGATTTTACAAAAAGGGCAATAGCACTATTTGGATCGCCAAGCACCAGCAAAGGTATGTTGGCAGTAGCTGTCATGAAGCAACTTCGAGAAGGCAAACTAAGCCTCATCAACTCAGGGCGATCTTCGGAATGCTCAGAGCTACCGGTAAGAATCACTGCAAAAGAAGCATCTTTCAAGACCTGGATAAGATCAGCCTCATCAAGAAAACCACGGAAAAATATGTTTTCTTCTTCCAGCTCGGCCTCGGTAAAATTAATCCAGTTACGGTTGGGGTTGCCATACCAATCAACCTGAACGCCACTGTCTCGGCAGAGGGGGCGTAATTGATCAAGCCAACGTTGGCTCCAAATATTGCCAATCAGCACTCCACGTGGCTCGCGTACTGGTTGGTCAGAGGAAACCTGGGGGTATTCCTGTTGAATTAAAGCAGTTTCAATAACTGGGGGGAAAAACCAGAAAGGCTGTTTAAACTTGTCCTGATAAGCTTCGCAAAGTGGACGAGAGATTCCAAAACACAAATCAGCTTCATCGAGTAGCTGCTGAACTAATGCATCATCGACCGCATCGACATAGATATTTTGATCATCCATAACAAAAACACACAGCGGGCAATTAAAAAGCCGCTTCAACGCCAGCCCGAGGATAAAATCTGATGGATAGTAGGGGATAATTAAGATGGACTCGGCGTTGATATGGCCAAGCTTGGCCTGGAGCTCTCCCAAAACCTCATGGAACAAAGCATTCCTTTTCTGGAGGCAGAAGCTCTGATCACCAAAGTAATGATCACCCCCGTATAAATCATAGGAGCGAATCGAATAGATATCTGAAGTATCTGGAAATAGTCGATGCAAGAAGATGCCGACTCCATGATTATGATTAATTTCATTAGCCGAGATAACAATCTTATAGCTAGGTCTTCCAATCAGACTGCTAAGTTCATTAAGGGCCGCAGCCAACTGATTCTGCAGGTCAATTGTCATGGCTGATGCTGGGTGTTCCTCGGTGGATGCTGTCGCTGAGTGGTCAACGCCTTACCACCAGCCCAAGCGAGATTGGCACATTGTAAATACTAGGTGAGGGAGGCTTGAACGGGCACGAGAATGATTCAAACTAAGAAAGGTAAATGACGGCGCTGACGATCAAGAAGAAACAATGATATGGTAATTCCTATAATATTTACTGCCAAGATCAGTAACGACTGATCAGCCTTGAACTCTCCCTGAATCAAAGCATGGCGCAAAGGACTCAAAATACGATAAAACGGGTTAAGATCTGCAGTCCAGGACATAGCACCCAAGCTTTTCTTTTCGTACAGAATGGGCGAGAGCAGGAAGAGTAGCTGTACGATAATCGGAACGAGCTGAAATAAATCGCGAAAGCGCACCCCCAAGAGGCAAACAAGCAACGGAAGCCAATAGAGAAATAAGATTAGATTAAGCATAGGCAGCAGCCCGACAGCAATAAGGTGCAGAAAAAGGGTGCGCTGGTAGAAAGACAAGACAACAAGGACAAGCCCGAAGGATTGGACAAATGATTGAACTTGGAAAGCCCATTCCTCAAGTGTGTAAAAGATTGGATTTAGATTAGTATTCTTCAGGTGGCCAGCATTGTGCTCGAACAAGATTGGAGCAGAAGACAGCGCTGCTGCAATGGCATTCCAAATCACTAACCCTGTCCCCAAGTACACAACGTAATGAGGAAAGTCTTGAACTTTGAAGACCGTGCCGTAAACAAGAGCCAACGCCGCGATCGAAAAAAGATTCGATAGTCCCAGCCAAAAACTCCCTAAAGCTGTGCGAGCAAAACGCGCTCGGGTACGGGCGGTAGCTGTAAACCACCACGCCCGGCGGGAACTCCAGGCGTACCGCAGCGACTTAAAGACAGCGTTCATGGTAAAAACTCAAAGCCTCCTCAAGAGGAGCGTCACAAGCAATCTGGCCCTGGTGAAACACCAGGCCGCGAGTGCAGAACTGTCGCAACAGCTCATTGGCATGGCTGGCAAGCAACAAAGTACCAGCCGATGCGATGAAATCCTCCATGCGACGCTGGGCACGCTCGAAGAATCGGGCATCACCAGCACCAAATCCCTCATCCAAAGCCAAGCAGTCATGCTGTGATGCCGTAAGCATCGAAAACAGCAATCGTGCAGACATGCCCTCGCTGTAACCTTTCATCGGCAGATGGATAAAGTCACCAAGCCCGGAGAAATCAATCACATCCTCAATAAAAGCATCAAAGCCACGCAAATCTCCATGCATCAACAGGTAGTGACCCTTGGCGGCCTGCATGCCGCTGAGGTCGGGGCTGGTGATGAAACTCTTCTGGATCATCGGAAATACGGGGCAATGAGCCCGAAAAAGTCCGGTCGTGGGCTGGTAAATACCGGAAACAAGCCGCAAAAAGGTGGATTTTCCTGCGCCATTGTGGCCAATCAAAGCAACCCTTTCGCCATGATAAATTGTACAACTAATCCTGCGAAGAGCTTCGATTTCAGCACCAGAACCTGACTTGCGAAGGGCTCCGCCGGTGACCGAACGAATCAGTACTCTCTTGAGACTCCTGGTTTCCATCGAGAACACAGGAATCCGCAAAGAAACATCCCGCAGCTCCAAAACCGGTGCTCGATTCACTGGATGGTCCTCAGCATTTCGGAGGAGATTAAAGGGCTCGTGGCCATACGTTCGGGTGAACGGCTCCGGGACATTCATTAAGCAATCACTTGCTCAGGGCTGGGGGCAGGCTGAAACATGAACATCGAATAGATCACGTTACGACGCATCTGAATCATCATGTCAAGGAACATATCATAGCCCTCATTCTTGTATTCGATTAGAGGATCTTTCTGTCCATAACCCCGAAGTCCCACTGATTCGCGAAGAGCATCCATGGCCTGAAGGTGCTCACGCCAGAGGGTGTCGATCTGCTGAAGGATGAAATAGCGCTCAGCTTCGCGCATCAGGCCAGGTCGCGCAGCCTCAACCTGGCCTTCCTTGATGTCATACGCATTGCGCATCTGCTCCTGCAGGAAAGCCTTGAGCTCCTCAAGAGAGAGACCCTGAAGCTGCTCTGGCTTGAGATCCTCAAGAAGATAAACGAACTCCTTAGCCTTGCTAACAACTTGCTCCAAATCCCATTCCTCGGGGGGAAGATCGGGATTCACATAGGCATCCACAATGTCATTAATGGTGCGCTCGCCATAGCCAATCACCTGTTGCTTCAAACCACGGCCCTCAAGTACACGACGACGCTCCGCATAGACAGCTTTACGCTGATTATTCATCACTTCATCATATTCAAAAACCTGCTTGCGGATGTCGTAATAATAAGTTTCAACTTTCTTCTGAGCCCCCTCTAATGATCTGTTCAACATGCCAGATTCAATCGGCATATCATCTTCAACCCGAAAGGCGTTCATCAAGCTGGCAACCCGATCACCGCCAAAGATGCGCAGCAAGTTGTCTTCGAGGGAGAGGAAGAAACGGGTGCTGCCAGGGTCGCCCTGACGGCCCGCGCGGCCGCGGAGCTGATTATCAACTCGGCGGGATTCGTGCCGCTCGGTTCCAATCACGTGCAGGCCACCGGCCTGGCGTACCTGCTCCTCCTCCTGCTTGACCACCTGGTCATACTCCGCCTTGACCGTGGCAATCACCTCACGGATGCGCTGAATCTGGGGATCGGAAGTCGGGGCCTTCTCGGCCGCCTGGGCGATGCGGTCTTCCAGTTCCAGGACGGTAAGCGTCCGGTCCCCCCAGGCAGTTACAAGTTCGCGGCCCAACTGGCTGAGGGAATCCTCCGTGGCTGGCGGAAGGGAACACGGGTAGAGCGTGCCAAGAGCTCTGGCCTCGCTGGGCGCCTTGAAAGGATCCGAAGCGGAGGCTGCAAAGCCAGCCCCTCCGGAGGGCGAACGCTGGGGAACAGGCGGCAGGTGGCCTCCCTCCTCAGGGCGCACCAGACGTGGCAGCAGCACCTCCCTCAGCTTGAGGCGGGCCATGTAGTCGCTGTTGCCGCCAAGAATGATGTCGGTGCCTCGGCCGGCCATGTTGGTGGCGATGGTCACCGCCCCGGCGCGGCCGGCCTGGGCCACGATCTCGGCTTCACGCTCCACGTTCTCCGGCTTGGCATTGAGGAGATTGTGGGGAACCTGCTGTTCGGCCAACAGGGCGGAAAGCAACTCGGATTTCTCAACGCTGGTGGTTCCGACCAGAACAGGCCTGCCACTGGCATGGATTTGAGATGTTTCGGCAGCAACCGCCTGCCATTTGGCCGATTCGTTCTTGTAAACCTGGTCGGTCCAGTCGGCACGGGATCGGGGCCGATTGGTGGGAACCACGGTCACTTCCAACTTATAGGTTTTTTCAAATTCCACCTCCTCGGTTTTCGCCGTACCGGTCATGCCCGCTAATCGCGGATAGAGCAAAAAGAAATTCTGGTACGTGATGCTCGCCAACGTCTGAGTCTCAGGCTGAATCTCAAGGCCCTCCTTAGCCTCAATCGCTTGATGCAATCCATCACTCCAGCGCCTACCTGGCATGACCCGACCGGTGAACTCATCAACAATTACTGCATCACCGGAGCGAACAATATAATTCACATCCTTCACAAAAAGATCCTTCGCCTTGAGAGCATTAAGGATGAAGTGGGCCCAGGGATCGGCTGAGTCGTAAAGATCATCAACCCCAAGCAACCGCTCCGCGGTTGCATAGCCCTCATCGGTGAGGGTCACATTGCGCTGCTTCTCATCAACTTCGTAATCTCCCTCAGGATCAATACCATCTTTACCCATTTCGGCAGCGCGAACCAGACGATCAGCGATTTCAGAAGCGCGGCGATACTTCTCCTGAGGGCGCTCAATCTGTCCCGAAATAATCAATGGCGTCCGGGCCTCGTCAACGAGGATGGAATCCACCTCATCGATAACGCAATAATGAAAATCTCTCTGCACCACCTCTGCGATGTCGGTGGCCATATTGTCACGCAGATAATCGAAGCCAAGCTCCGAGTTGGTGGCATAGGTAATGTCACAGGCGTAGTTACGCTGCCGGTCATGCGGCAACATGTCCTGCTGAATCAGGCCTACTGAAAGCCCCAGGAATCGATGGATCTGACCCATCCACTCCGCATCACGGCGCGCCAGGTAATCGTTCACCGTCACCACATGCACGCCCCGTCCCGTCAGGGCATTCAGGTAGGCCGGCAAGGTGGCCACCAGGGTCTTGCCTTCGCCGGTCTTCATCTCGGCAATCTGTCCCTCATGCAGCACCATGCCGCCGATCAGTTGCACGTCGAAATGGCGCATTCCAAGCACACGTTTGCCAGCCTCCCGGACAACGGCAAAGGCCTGAGGGAGGAGCTCATCGAGCAACTTTCGCTCCCGAGCGCTGATCACCTCGGCGCTGCCGCCGCCGCTGCGGGCATTCGCCAGCTTTTGACGAAATTCGGCCGTCAGCCCGCGCAACTGATCGTCGGAGAGCGGGGCGATGTCCTCCTCGAGAACATTGATGTCCGAAACGATCGGCTGGAAACGCTTCAGCTTGCGGGCATTGGGATCACCCAGCAGCAGCTTGAGCATGGGAAAGAACAACCAACCGAATCGGGCCAGCCTATCACCGCAAAGCCGTGCTGGTAGGGCCCAGATGCGTGGTGGCGCAAGGGTTCTGCCCATTCCCACGGGGTGGGTTACCGCCCTGGACCAGCCCCGGCCAGGCACCAGAACGCCTTAAACCACTGGCAGGAACAGCCGGACACCCCCCGCTGGATGCGTGCGTCATCAGCACCAGCGGGAGGCTTCGGCCGGCCGGGGGCGAAGATTCGGAGGGCCGACGAGCCGGCCGCCCTGCGCACCCGTGTCCAGTCCCAGCGTTCCCAGCACCCCGATTCCCAGCCCTGGGACCAACCCCACCTCAGGCGGTGGCGCAATACGCGCCCAGGCAGCGATCACATTGGTCCGCCACGGCAGGCTGCCCCTGCAGCTGCTGCTCAGGATCAACCAGGTGCGAAGACTCTTTGACACCCACAGCTTTTGGGCCCAGGGGCGCGACCGCAGGGCCTTGCTGCGCATGCTGCTGGGCAGTTGCAGCGTGGTGAGTGCCTGGCGGGGCAACCACCTGGTGGGAATCGGCCGCGCCACCAGCGACGGGGTGTTCCGAGCGGTGCTCTGGGATGTGGTGGTCGCGGAGGAATACCAGGGCCTCGGCCTCGGCCGACGCATCGTGGAGGCCCTGCTCAGCAGCCCAGCGGTGGCCGCCAGCGAGCGGGTCTACCTGATGACCACCAACAGCAGCGGCTTCTACGAAAGGCTGGGCTTCAATGACCAGCACGGTCAGCACCTGCTGGTGCTCTACCGCCATAGAAACCAAAAAACAAGCGGATGAAGAGATTCGAACTCTCGACCCTCTCCTTGGCAAGGAGATGCTCTACCACTGAGCTACATCCGCGATTACAGAGCCCTGGCAAGGCAGGGTTGAACCGCTGAAGCGACAACGCCGCAACTCCCCCATCATGCATGAACGGGGTGCCCTTGGTCAAATCCCCTCCAGGAAGGGGTCAGGACAGGGGGAGGATCCGTAGCGGACGGGGTGCAGAGGGGAGGGGTGCTGGACAGGAGCCCGCAAAGGCGAGCCCCGCGGGAGCCGGGAATGGAGCGCCGATCTGGAGGTGCCGGCTCAAGGTGAGAGCGGGATTGCTGCTGTGGCCGGGAAATTTGTTGATCTATAGTTGACCGATGATTGTGACCTTTCCCCACGCCCCTTGGGTCAACCACAAAGCTTGTTTGCCAGTTGGCGAGCACAAGGAGTTCGGTCACCATCAAGGATCAATGCCGGAGATGGATGGAAGCTTGGTTCAATCCATAGGAATGCACACATGGCATCCCCAATTCCAGGCACGCAAATGGGGACTTTCCAATGGGTAAAACTGCACTGATTGCCGGCATTACAGGTCAAGATGGAGCCTATTTGGCTCAGCATCTTCTGCAATCAGGCTATCGGGTCATTGGAAGCAGCCGTGATGCCCAAACGTGTGACACGAGCAGGCTGAAGCGTTTAGGCATTCTTGAGGATGTGGAGATTATCTCCATTGCGCCCAACGACTTCCGGAGCGTACTAAAGGCGCTCTCTTCGATTGAGCCTGCAGAAATTTATAATCTTGCCGGCCAGACGAGCGTTGGGCTCTCTTTCGAACAGCCGGTCGAATGCATGGAATCAATCGCAGGGGGCACGCTCAACTTCCTTGAGGTGTTGCGCTATCTCGCCGCTCCGACCCGCATGTTCAGTGCAGGCAGTTCAGAGTGTTTTGGAGACACCAACGGCGAGGCAGCCTCCGAAAACACAGCCTTCCGTCCGCGCAGCCCATACGCTGTGGCAAAAAGCACAGCATTTTGGCAAGTTGCCAACTACCGGCAAGCATATGGAATGTTTTGCTGCACAGGGATTCTCGCCAACCACGAATCACCGCTGAGGCCAAATCGGTTTGTGACCATGAAAATCATTGCCGCCGTTCGCGAAATCACAAGGGGAGAGCGTCGCGAGCTGAGGCTGGGAAACCTTGACATTTGGCGGGACTGGGGATGGGCGCAAGAATATGTGGTGGCCATGCACAAGATGCTGCAAGCACCTGCTGCGAAAGACTATCTCATCGCAACGGGTAAAACAAACTCATTACATGACTTTGTTCGACTGGCCTTTGCCAGCGCCAACCTAAATCCAGAAGATTATCTAATCAGCGATGATACCCTGCTACGGCCTAGTGATATCCACCACTCTGCAATGAACCCAGGCTTGATCCGCTCTGAACTGAACTGGCAGGCCAAACTTGGGCTGGCCGAAATTGTTCAGAATATGCTTGAAGACAAGGTACTCTAAACCAAAACGACTTCAGGCACAGAGTTTACACTAACACATGGCACACATTGGACTGATCGGAGAGGCAAGTGGCTTTTCACACATCGGTGGCATTAACACGCTTAAGAATTTGCTCGAAGCTGAGCTAAGCCATCGAGGAGATACGACGAGCGTCATCAAAGCCGACACAGCCATTCCTGAACATATGGCATCGCTGGTTGTAATCGGTTGCAGCAGTCCATGGGCCTATCGGACAGCGATTGAGGCCAGACTACGAAAACACTCTGTGGCATGGATTCCCTGTTTTCATCCGCCGACCCATGTCCGCAATAAGATCAAAGCAAGGATGGCGGGTAAAGCACTTCGATTAAGCCAAAGAATCGGGATCGATGTATTTACGCTGTCCATCGCCGAAAAACACCATCTCGATGCCGGTCGGTGCTCGGTGATAAGCCTTCCATTTTCGATGGAAAGCAACCAACCATGGACCGCGGAAACAACCTGGGAATACTCGGATGAGCACCCGCGTCCATTCAGTGTTGTTTACCTTGGAAGGCCAGTTGCCCAGAAAGGCTGGCCACAGTTCTTGGATTTGATCGAACGCACTCGTTTGCCGGCCCTCGCCATCGTGCCCACAGAACCTGAAGGGAAAAGACCGCAAAATCTCACGTTGCGGATTAGCATCAAAGACTGCCAAGTGCAGCAGGAACTCCGCCAGGCAAGTGCTCTGTTTCTGCCAGCGGATTATGAGTCATTTGGCTTTGCTCAAGCCGAAGCACTCCGCGCTGGCTGCTGCGTGCCAGTGATTGGTGAATGGCCCCTATGGCTGGATGTAGCAGAACTGGACTGGCGTGGTTTCTCACCGGAGGAACAGGCCGAGTCCCTCCAGCGGCTGATGACAAACCCAGGTGCACTTCGCAGACTTCATGAGCAACAGGTTTCGGCTTGGCGCCAACGGCCAGAAAGGATGGCGCCCATACTGCCTTTGTTCACCAAGGTCACAACACCCCCCTAAACTCGACAGGATCAATCCTGAATGTCTCATGGGCCAACCACTGAATATCCTGGTTGATCTCACGCCCCTCTTACCCGGAGGCCTGAATGGAGGAGCCAAGCCCTTCATGTTGACTCTGCTGAAAGAATTGAGTAACCGTCAACCTTCCGCCAGCTTCACCGCCGTCGTGCAGAAGGCAGCGTATGAAGAGGTGGCACCGATGGTAAAACCAAACCTTTCCTTCACAGTAATAGAGGACTCCGATTTAGAAATCAGTGAAACCCCTCGCATTTTGGGCTCCCGAAGACTTCATCGAGTTAGTCAACGCGCTCTGAAACTTAGCAAACGTATTGGGCAATACCTGCCAAGCAATTCCACCAAGCCAGACCTGCTTTTCTGCCCCTTTGGCCCACCGCTTGTTGCGAGGCCTGGAGTGCCCCTAGTCTCAACATTTCATGACCTTCAAGTACAAACTTATCCCGGCTTCTTCAGTGCTTCTGAAAGGGAGCAACGGCTTAACCAATTTAGAAGAATGGCCGAACAAGCCAGTCGTATCGCCGCGGTCTCCGATTTCTCAAGGGAGGTGGCCATCCGCCAAGGCGTGGAAGCTGATCGAATCCGCACGATCCCCCATCGGTTGGCCAACCATCGTGAAGCTGAAGCCGTACCCCATCCTCCGTGCGGCGTGGTGAGCAACAATTTTGTTCTGTATCCCGCCAATCTCTGGCCGCATAAGAACCACGAGATGTTACTCACGGCGTTGGCAATGGCCCGCCAGCAAGGCCTTGCGGAAGATCTGCAGCTGGTTTGCACCGGTGACGGCCAAGGCCGACTCGACCAGCTCAGGGCAATGGCCGATGGGCTCAATCTCGGCAAAACGGTTGTGCTGCCAGGATTTCTCAGCGACGACGACTTGGAGGGGCTCTACCAACACGCCATGGCGGTAGTGTTTCCCTCGCTCTATGAAGGCTTCGGGATGCCGGTGATTGAGGCGATGGCACGGGGCATTCCCGTTGCCTGTAGCGGCACCACAGCCCTGCAGGAGGTGGCTGGCGCAGCCGCCCTGCACTTTCATCCGGGCAACCCCCAAGAAATTGCCACCGCCCTGCTGCAGCTCGCCAGCAATGCAAGCCTGCGTAAGCAGTTGGCCGAAGAAGGAAGACGACAGGCTGCCCGCTATGCAGACTCTGGAGCCATGGCTGATCAATACTGGAACCTCTTTATCGAAGCTGTGGCTGCCGGTCCAAAGCGATGAATACAAGGCCCATAACAATCAGCGTCATCACGCCCTCCTTCAATCAAGGTGGCTTCATCGGGCGCACCCTCGCCAGCGTTGCCGGCCAAAGCCATCCAGCCCTTGAGCATCTGATCTTCGATGGCAGTAGTACTGACGCGACCCTCGAAGTGCTGAAGGCAGCGGGACCCTCGATTCGCTGGGTTTCCCGTCCCGATGGTGGCCAGGCAGATGCCGTGAACCAGGGTCTTCAAATTGCCAGAGGGGACGTGATTGCCTGGATTAATTCAGACGATATCTACTACCCGAGAGCATTTGAACAAGTTGCTGCCGCCTTCAGCGCCGATCCCGAACTCGACGTGCTTTACGGGATGGCCGACCACATCGATGTAGACGACCAACCCTTTGAGGAGTACCCGACCATTGCATGGAATCCAGAGAAATTGCGGCAGACGTGCTTTATCTGTCAACCCGCCCTTTTCTTTCGCCGGCGCGTCATTGAAAAAGTTGGCCTATTGAATGCTGACCTGCACTATTGCATGGATTATAATTATTGGCTACGTCTGGCAGATGCTGGCTGTCGCTTCGCCTACCACCCCGCCAAATTGGCCGGCTCTCGCCTCTACGCCGACAACAAAACCCTCTCCAACCGCGTGGCAGTTCACCAAGAAATTGGAGAAATGTTCAAAGCACATGACGGCAGGGTACCGCTCAAATGGATCTATGCCTACGCCCACCACCATACCCACGCCTGGATCGACAGAAGTCTGCATCCAAGACGTTTTAAGCTTGCCCTCTATCTCCAGACCATGCGCAGCCTGATGCACTGGAACAGGACCTTGGACGTTCGGGTCCTGCAGGAGCTCAGAAACCGACCCCGTAAACCAACAGCCGATCAAGAAGCCAGTTCATAAAGAGACATCAACGCCTCCGTGCTGGTTGCCCAGTTAAACAAGCTGGCACGCTCCTTAGCGGCAAGAGAAAGCTTTCGCCCATAGGATTGATCCTTGGAGACCAACATTAGAGCCTCTACCCATCCCTCTAAATCACGACATCCCAGCAGCAAGCCAGCATCGCCAACAATCTCAGGCAAAGATGTGCTGTTCCCAGCGATCGTGACAGCGCCCATACCCATGCCCTCAAGCACCGGCAAACCAAAACCCTCATAATTGCTGGGATAAAGATTGGCGAGGCAATGCGCGTAAAGCCAGGCGAGCTCAGCCTCACTGACATAGCCAAGAAGATGGATATCCTTTGACCATGGCGAACTGGACAAATACGAGTCGAAATCCTCCATCAACCAACCTTTACCACCAGCAAGCACCAAGGGCACAGGAAGACCGCCACTTCCGCGGTAACGATTGTAGGCCTGAATCAGAAAACGCTGATTCTTACGCGGTTCAATGGTGCCCACCGAGAGGAAAAAGGGATCACCAACAGAAAAAAGAGGATGGGCGGGTGATTTTGGTTTAACCTCATACCCAAGCTGGTCAAATCGCGAGGCCGGGTAAATCAACTTGACCCGCAAAGGATCCACGTGTGGAAAATGGCGGAGGAAGCACTGCCTGGAAGCCTCAGAAATCGCCACAAACCAATCCGCAGAAAGTGAGGCGTTGAACATCCCGTTAAAACAGCCAAGACGGTTGGCCTCTGTAGTCCATTCAGGATGTTCGGCAAAACTTAGATCGTAAATCGTATAGACAAGAGTAGGCTTAGCTCCATTACCCTTAAGCCAATAGGAAGGACACCAAAAGTTATTGGCATGCAAAACATCAACATCGGCGAACAGCTGGGCAACTTGACTCGGGTTCCGCCAAAAGTTTTCGGCCTCATTCCTACTTTTTAGGCGCGGTCCATACCTGACTCCGCTGTAACGGTGAGCAGCAGACGAAGCCATCGCAGAATCGTGAAAGAAATCACCAAAACTGGTAAGGAGCGTAAATTCGTGCTCGCCTGCCGTCCTGAGCAGCTCTTCGATCAAGGCTGCGGCGTAAAATCCACAACCAGCCTTAGAAGATCCAGTCTGACTGATGTCAAAAGCAATTTTCATAGGGTGGATCAAGTTAGGGAAGGGTTTAGAGTCCAACCCTACGGGTTGGGCCTTTACCAAGCTTCTCCAATACGCCTTGGTATACTACAGATTAACCTCCCAATGCAACCTGTTGACCCTCGCAGTCCTCCTTGGCAAATGGACCATCGAGCTGGATAAATCAGGGTCTACCCTCCAAAGCTTCAGGCTCCGATGCTTACACCAAGAAGAAGCCTGTACGCCATGAATAGCGAGAAGAAGAATTCAGTCACCATCATTGTGCCTTTTCGCCTAGCTGGCGGCTTTCTCGAGGCCTGCTGCCTTTCGATTCAACAGCAAACCCATCCTCATTGGGAAGCTCTTTTGATCGACGATGGAATGGCATATGAAGACAGCGGTACGGCGATCGTCGAGAAGTTTGTCGCATCCGATAGCAGATTTCATTTAATCAACTCCCAACGTCCCCAAGGACTTACTCCAGGTCCTTGGTGGCCCCGCAATATCGGATTACGTGCGGCACGTTTCTCGCTGATCGCCTTTCTTGATGCGGATGACCTTTGGCACCCCCGCAAGCTAGAGATCCAGTTGCTTGCCCTGCAACAGAGCAAGTGGGATATGTGCACCACTTCCTACTACCGCTTTGATCATCAAAGTGGCTACGTGGTTGAACGAAGGAGGCCACCAGCGAAGGTGAACCTGGCTCAACTGACTAGCATCAACACGATTCCCCTATCAACTCTGATCATTCGCCGTGAACTATTGGGCGAGGGATTTCACCCAGTGACCCATGAAGATCACGATGCCTGGATCCGAGTCTTCAGCAATGCAAGTCCCACCTATTACAATGTGCCAGAAGCGCTTGCCGCCTATCGACTGCATCAAGGCAACCTGACGAGTGGCCTGAGTAAAAAACTGCGGTTGAAATGCAAACAACTCGTTGATCAACCAATCAACATCCAATCCTGGCTTCGGCTGATTTCAGCCCAGTTTAACTACCTTGTCCTCAGCATTCCCTGGAGGCTGCGAAGGATCAAGATTAGCAGTCTTGGCTTTTTTGCCTGATCAATCCAAAGGCCTGGCATTCATCACAGCGTCCAATGCCTTCAACAATCGCTGCGCAGATGTATTCCAGTCTGGAATATTGATTGTGCTACTTGCCAGCGTCCTGGGATCTGCAGTTGATTTCTCTGCAACTGCATACTGATCAAGCAGGAGGGAAAGCGATTCGGAACAATCCCTTTCATAGAAGCAAACTCCCAATCCATAGGTGGTATCAACTTCTTCGAAGATAGGGATGCGATTAGCAATCACTCTTTTTCCATACCATGCGGCTTCAATCAGAGGAAGGCCAAAGCCCTCAGCGCGGGATGGGCAAACGATGGCGCAGCATTGTTGATACCAATAGGCGAGTTCCCGATCTGAGCCATCACGAATCCAAAACAGTCGTGCCCCATAGAGAGGATGCTTGAGGATTGCTGAGGCCATTGCTTGGGAACCAGCACCGGTATCTCTTCCAAACACAAGAACTTTGGCCTTCTTGGACTTGGCCAGTGCATCCAGCAAAATGGCATGACCTTTTCGCGCGTCCAAACTGCCCACACACAGAATCACCTTTCCCTGGTCCGCCGGGCCTTCAATCGACCATGCAGGATCAAAACCAAGGATCTCGCGGCTGACGCCCATGGGGAATGAAATGGCAATGGGCTTAAATGCAGGTGCTTCCATGGCGATCATGCGCAATAAATCGTGCCTTGCAATCTCGGAAATGGCGGCCCAGGAATCGGTAGAGTGGATGGCGCGTAGAAAGTAATTGCGCCATAGCTGGACATTGCGAGCAAGAAAAAATTCAGGGTTGGTATAGGGCAGAGCATCGTAGAAAATGGTCACCACCTTCACGCCTCTCCCGCGCCACTCGTCAACGATGCCCCAGAACTGTTCTGCTCGATCCCAGGCCGTGTCGCCTGTCAGGAACCAATCCCCCGGCATCGGATTAATCGAAGCAAGGTCTGAATCGGGCTTGCTGAGAGCATCGCCCACA
>Ga0114976_10001393_pt1 | contig 15118 bp, 14 predicted proteins | sample S_130805_EF_Meta_FD_87319 | JGI IMG/M metagenome (GOLD analysis project Ga0114976, IMG submission 87319) | Freshwater microbial communities from Lake Simoncouche, Canada to study carbon cycling - S_130805_EF_MetaG | ecosystem: Environmental > Aquatic > Freshwater > Lake | place: Lake...
AACCAAGAGCATTAGGACCAGCACTACCAGGAGCACCACCAGCACCTCCTGCTCCAGCACAACCAAGAGCATCAGGACCAGCACAGCAGCCAGTACCGCCTCCACCACCTCCACCAGCAGCACAACCAAGAGCATTAGGACCAGCACTACCAGGAGCACCACCAGCACCTCCTGCTCCAGCACAACCAAGAGCATCAGGACCAGCAGCAGGAAGGCTTCAGCCGCTACCACTACCTCCCGCACCAGGACTTCCTCCAGCACCAAGCCCACCAAGCCCAGATCCTGCACCAGCAGGAGGCAATGTACCACACACCCCTGGAAATACACCCCCTGCTGCTACGGGGCCTATAGGTCCACCTGCTTCCACAGGTCCACCTGCTTCCACAGGTCCACCTGCTACCACAGCCCCTTCAGCAACCGAATCTGCAGGAACAAAGGCTAAGAAAAAGCGCCTTGCCGTCTTCCCTGGTGAGGACATCAATGAACACTTCGACTATTCCATTCAAGAATCCGTCCTGGGCAGTGGTGCCCCTGGATATGTCTATCAGCCTGAGATTGACCAGCGCTTCGGTGCCGAAAATGTCCCCATCGTCTATAGGTACTGGTCCATTAAGCAGATCGGCGGCAAGAAGGAGCACGGTACCCCCATTTCCAAGCGCTTTATCGATGAAGAAGAAGGTCTGATCGTCCTCCCCTACGGTCAATTCCGCGTACCTAAGTCTCAAGAGGATCGCAGCATTCTCATTAACGCCTTTACCCACTACAAGGCATTCTTAACACGAAAGGCCGAGGCCCCTGGTCATGCCGTTCTGAAGCCCTCAATTAACCAGGTCCCCGATAAACTCATGGAATCGATTGATCAATACATGCAAGTCTTACAGAAACCCAGTGTAAATGCCTCCCTAGGAATTCCCAACATTGGTCTGGAAGAATTAGGCGAGAATATCCATGGCCCTGAATCCTTCTTTAAAGCGCTCCCTAAATTCCTCTATATCTTATATAATCAGCCTGAACTAGCCGAGGATCAACCAGGCCTCATCAGGTCATATAAGGACCTTGTAGTGAGAGAGCGCAGGAATCCAGACCTAGTCAAACAGGAGATTGATAAACTTATTAGAACCATTCCAGGATCCAATCACGAGGCATTCGTCACTGCCATATTCAAACTCTTCAAGATATCTGATTTCTTTGATTCCGATGACTTCAAGGGAATTCAGGTAGGTGGGTCTATGTCTGATCCCCCACCTAGAAATCTCGACTTTTTAGTTGAAGAGCAGGAGGCCTGGGAGAAACTTGCAGAAGCATACCAAGGTGAAGGCGAGGGTCTTCCTCCACTCCCACCTCCTCCCATTATCTCGGTAGTAAGGCCATTCAAGGACTACATCAAAGTCCATGCCACAGAGGCAATCGAACAGGCCAGAGAATCGGTCAGCCTCTTAAGCCCTTCTGAAGTCTCAGATCTCATGCACTATGAGCACAGTGCAGCGATGGATCGTGTCCTAGAGGACTATAGGGCCGCTCTGCCTGAGGTGCCTGAAGAGTTGCTGCCGATGATGATCAAGTGTGATACTCTGCACCTATAATAGATGTCATCCAATGGATATTTACCCTTGGGTCTCAAGGCCAAATATTCATTTTACAGTGCTCTTGTCTTTTTTCTTATTGCTAACCCTGAGACCTACAAATTAACGGAAAGGCTCTTTGGCTGGTTATTCCATGTATCTAATGGCGGCTGCCCCACCCCTGCTGGCCTATTCTTACATACGGGAGTATTCTTCCTTGTCCTCCTAGGTCTCATGTTATTCCCGAGAGATAAATGAACACTCCGGTGATACTATAGAGCCCCGTTGACGAAAGACAAAGGCCTCAGCCTCCTGAGAAGCCTTCTCTGCAGACAGACCCATAGACTGCCCGGTAGCACATAGACCCAGATAGGTCTGAATATCCCGCTGAGACCACCTAGGATCTAGCGGCTTCTCCTTTGTCATATATAGGATTCCTTTTCTTAGACCACAGACACGTTCCATGCTTAGATACTACGCGAGCGATTTATATCCTACTTAATTTATTTGACCCTCTAAGTAGATTTCCATGGCCTTTACGATGCCTAGCACAAAGATTCTCATGGTTGTTGGCCTAGTGATCGCGATCCTTGTCTTTCTCTTTACCCTACGGAGTACAGGAAATGTGCAGGGATTTTCTGACATGGGTGCCTCTGCGCCTCGTGCCTCTTTTAGCCTCTATTACATGAATGGCTGCCCTCACTGTGAGACTATCCTACCCCAGTTCAGAACCTTCGCCTCCTCGGGCATGGTTCTACCCAGTGGTTCCACGGTAGATATTAAACTTCTGGAGCAGGGCGACCCCGCCGCCCAGGCTGGCATTAATGAGAACCAGATCAAGGGCTTTCCCTCCTTTGTTCTCAAAAAGGCCGATGGAACTAATGTACCCTATGAGGGAGACAGAACGGTAGAAGCGTGCAAGGCATTCATTACAAAGAATGTCTCCTAATAGGCTTCCGTGACTTGTTCGTGTCAGAGGCCAGCCACTCAGTCATAGCGCTGGCCCCCTGCTCTAAAAGCATTGTCTTATCTTCAACAGACGCCTGAAAATTCCAAGCAGGATATTCCTGGACTGGAATTCTACAGATCTTATGAGCCCAGAGTTCCTCAGATTCCTTGGCCCGTGTTGTGCGCATGCACTTTATAAGAGCATTCATGAATTCAAATAAATTCGTGGGTGCATCTTCTCGGTCTACAGATACTTTGGCATGGGTAAATCCCACACCGAGGGACTCCTCACATTCCTCAGTAGTCAAATGCTGAAAGGCAAGATTACTAATGAGGCCACCATCCACTAACATATTCCCGGTGACAGAATCCTTGACTGGCACAAAGAAAAACGGAATGGCCGCTGATGCACGAATCGCATCAATGACCCTGATGGTGGGAGTGTTCGCCTCTGAGTATTCGCGGATGACCTTGGGTTTCTGAATATCGACGGCCCAGCAACGAAATTTCATCATACCTGGCCTAGTTAGCCTCAGGAGACCCATCTCAGCGAAGGTCATAAAGGGGTCTATCTTTAAGACAACACGAAACATGGATTCGAGGAACTTGAGAAAATTCGCCCCGTCGTCAAATCCAAAGACATCGGGGAATTCGAGAAGAGCATCGGGAGTGACATTTAGAATTCTCCCGAAATCGAGTTCCATGACTAATTCGGAAAGAACGCCAACAGGGCATTCACAGGATAACATGAAGGCGAGCCAGGCGCCTGCACTTATTCCACAGATTTCCTTTACCTTTCGTGTAAGACCTCGTGCATAGAGGATCTTGAGTGCACCTACAATAGCGGTAACACGGATTCCTCCTCCACTCAAGACAAGCCTACGAGGTAGGATCATTAGGTATATCTAGCCTAAGGCATTTAGACCCGTAACTTTTTATCCTTAGCACACAGAAGCATGTCAGGGCTGCCCATACTTCATGCGTCTACTCTCTTTGATGTTAGACTCAAAAAAGACCAAGCCCGGCACAAGGCCTACAATCAGATCTTAGAGCAGGCACTTCAGAAGGTCGCCTATGCCGCCACTCAGCCCACTCAGCCGACGTTTACCTATTACAATATCCCACCCTTTGTTCTCGGCCTCCCCTCTCTGGATCTGAAAGACTGTGTGGTCTATGTTGTACACCAGTTGAGAAATCAGGCATACGAGGTAAGATATACATATCCGAATTTACTCTGGATTTCCTGGGGGCATCATGAGCAGAAATACTTCGCCGAGAAGAATCCTATTGTGCAGGCGATGATTCCTAGGGCACAGGCGCCGGAGAAGCGCAAGGGGGCTTCTGTGGTTACTATGCGGGCTGCGGCGTCGAGTACACCGGGCGCTGCTCTGCGCACTGCAGACTACACGCCGCCGGCGGGATTTGTCGAAACAATGGAACGTCCTTCTCCGTATGTAGCAACACGGGGAGGAACACGAACAGTGACTTTTGCAGATAAGAAAGATGGGCTGTCGAATGTCTTGGAGGACTTGTGGAAGATTTAAGTGCTTAATTGGGCAGCGGCGACTTGGCGAAACACGGTTCCATCAGACACTAGGGTCATGGAGTAGCCCTGAGCGGTGGTCATTGTTTGAGATGCAAGTGTTCTTACTATCTGGGTTGCCGTGGTGCTACCAACAATTGTCTGGCCACCACCATTGGAAAACAGGATATACACTACGGATCCAGGGGCTGCGGCAGCAGAATTGGCGGTTACTGCAATTGTAACTGCACTAGCCTGTGTAGCCGTAAAGGTAAACACCTGACCCAGCGTGGGATCAATGGTATATGTACCTCCAGTCCCTGTACTATTTACAGTCACGGTGCCAGAACGCACCTGACCCTTTGCCACCAGTTCACCGCCCTGCCCTCCCAGAGGAGGATTAGAGCCGGTAGATCCTAAGTTGAAGAAGTTAGGCTGATTCTGGTCATATCTAGAAAACTTTGTATTGGTGGGGTCGATGAATCCAGATAAGAAGGTAATAGGATCGTAGACCTTTACCATAAATTTACCGGGGGAAGTCACACCTGCCGTAGAAAGCCCGCCAACAAAGGTGTTCATGGGATGGACGCCAGGAAATAATCTGTTACCGGTTAAATGCAGAATGCGATTTGCCGGGGATGTAGTGGCAGTAGAACCTGATACCAGAGTAAAAGTGCCGACTTTTTGAAAACTGGAATTTGTCGTTACTGTATACGTATAAAAGTCATTGTTGAATGCTGCATTGGTAATAAAGGACTTACTTATCCCCTGCACGTAATCATTCTCAGCATTAGTCTGTAGTAAGGACATTATATTTACCCTTTAGAAATTAATCAGAAATTAATCCTAAGAGCCTCGTGGCTACTGCGGTTCCCACCTTTCGTTTCGGATTTGCAGGGTCAGCGACAGCCGCCAAGTCAGCCGCAGTTGCTAGCATGAGATCCTTGAGGCTGGGATATTTTCCAACAATAAGTCTGGCGAGAGCCTCGCTGACTCCACGACACTGGGTCAGGACGCCGAGAAAAAATGCATCGGGGCTATCACGGCATGCAGATTTCACATAGGATGCCGCGACTGGAGTGCTTGTTTCACATGCAGCCCAGGCAAATTGCCCCTTGTCCTTGACCCACTGCTGGTCAATTAATTCTGCAAGTTGCAGAGTGTCTTGTATAGTTGCAGTCTGTAGCACAGGAATTCGGTGGTGAAACTGCAGCCTGGTGATATGTTTCAGGAGGGCATTCTCTCCAAGGCGGGCATGGAATCTATTCAGGGTGCCTTCAATGACATAGCCGATGGCGACCTTGTGTTGGTTAGCGTAGGCAAGGAGTCTTCCACGCTGCTCACTATAACGGCCGTCGAGAATACTGGCCTCTAAATCGGACGCAGTCTTACGCTCTAGAATAACACCACCGGCTAGTAAGTCTGAGCCTGACAGGTCACCGATCCAAATATCCCCCACAGGGGGCGTGATAGACGTATAGGCAGGAGAAAGAGCAAGAAGACCACGTTCACGATAGTCAATCCATATGGGCATCTAGAGTATTTTCTCTCCTGTATTTAGACCTTGGATGAGTGAATTTGGTCACTATAGTTCGAGTAGTTCAAAGAATGGAACTACTGCTGAAACCAAACTCTCTACTATTTCAGAAAGTTCCAGCGCTGCCCCTCCCTTATCTGAGGAGTATATCTCTTCTATCAGTCAAGAAGCAAACAGCGTAGGGCCAGCAGGAGGAGTGGCGCCTGCACCTGCACCTGCACCTGCCCCTGCACCTGCACCTGCACCTATTGCAGGGCCAGGGCCAGCAGTTGCCCGTGGACCCTTTGATACATTTATGCCAACCTTACACCCAACCCTTCCCTTACCTGTATACTTAGACACCATTGGTTTCGGTGGCACCTATTTAGATTATAGTAGCCAAGCAGACTTGGATTCACTGTATTACTGGGAGGAACTTGAAGACATTCAAATTCCAAATGTGATAGGTATTATTGCAGAAGATATTGTTCTAGTTAACCCTGTTACAGGCATATATAACATAGTCTTTACTCTATCTACAGCGACCTTTACTCTCAATACCTTTCTAGGAAGAGGTACATATGGCTACGTATTTAAGGCACGCATGGATGTTCCTGGATTTCCTTCAACCGATGTCGCAATTAAATTCCAGGGAGTTGATACAGATGTAAAGAAGGCAGAAGCAGTCAAAGAACTTATTGTTCAGCATTATATTAATCAGGCGACATCCTATAGGAATCATTTAGATTGTTCCTATGCGGGAAAAATTCTTAAGGTTGGCAAATTACACGCTAATATTCGTAAAGTTACACGGAATCCTGGGGGGAACATAGTAGATGATGATCCTAAGGATATCTGTGTATCAGTCATGGAATTAGCGTCGATGGACCTATCAACATTCTTAGCAACTAAACGGCCTATACTAAAGAATGAGAATGCCACACGAGCATGCATAATTCTTGCTAGGAAATTGGACAATCTGTGGAAGACGTACAGATTTAATCACTGTGACTTCCATGCGGGTAATATCTTAGTATATTATGTAGCGGGGCCAGAACATGAGTTAAGCAGTTACACTCTTAAAGTTGCCGACTTTGGATTTTCGCAAATGAACATAGTGAACCCACAGAATAGTTTAGAGGCTATAGAGATTAAGGTTTTACCTCAAAATGCCTATGTCTACAAGCCTGAGAGGGATATTGTATTACTCATGGCAGACTTCTTTTTTCATAGAGGATGCATGACATTTTTATATGGATTTCAACAAATGTCAGGAAGGCAACAGGCATTGCCTAATCAACTACGACGAAGGGTCGACTTTCAACGCTATATAGATACAAATAGTTTTCCAGCGTGCATACCTGCACATATACTCAGCGACTATAATGATATTACTAAGAATCCGGTATATGGCACCTTCTTGTTTCCAGGATTACCTTATACAGATAGTACATGTGACGTAAAAATTCCTCTTGGCCCTAATGGAGAGCCCTTTTTGCCTGTGGCTTTACCTGTGGCTTTGCCTGTGGCTTTACAGCCACTGCCGCTACCCCCATCACCACCGGCCGAGGTTGAGGCTGAAGTAGCACAAGAAGCAGCGATGAAACAACAAGAAGAAAGTTTGCTAAAACTAGTAAATTCAACACCATCAGTACAAATCCTACCATCTTCTTCACCTTCGGTACAAGTTTTATCCTCTTCAAGTCCAAAAAAGAAACAGGATGGCGGTAGACGTAGAACACAGCGGAAGACCAAAAGAACACGAAGGCAGCGTGGAGGCAGAGGTGCGACAGCATTAAGAATACGTCCTAGCACTAGGACAAATACTAGAACTATAAGAAACAGGTTAAATACCACTCGTACTACTAAGATAGCGATGTACACTTCCTTCGGATCATCCCTAGAAAATTACTATCACTGGTTACGCTTCACATGTTTTCCTAAAGATAACATTAGAACCCTAGTTAGCGGCATGCTAGATGTGGATGTGCGGAGTGTACAAGATAAACTCCAAAAGAAATCTATTCCTCAACTACTTTCTATAGTTAAGAATGCTCCAAAGAGGTCAATTTCGATAGAAAATAAGGCTAAGATCCTAGATGCCTATTTCTTTGAAGAGGACAAGGACCTATCCTACATGCTTCTTCGCTTCCTCTTATTTACTCCCTTCGAGGACTCTGAGGCCTTAGATGCATGGATAGACCAGTACAAGAAGTCTACCTATGAAGATAGAGAAGAGATGATCCCCAAGGTCATCTATTCTTCAAATTTTATCTAACCTTACGCGCGCACCATGACTAGCAACTTATCATTATCCCACCCAGGTGAATAGCGGTCCTTGTGCTCACAGACAATAAAGGTGTGAAAGGAGACCAGCGATCTCACCGACTCGATGGCATCTAGGTAAGGCTTCTCGTCCTGATTCCGAAAAATGTCCTCAATAATGAGTAACCCACCCTGCTTCAGTTTGCTCATGCATGTCTTAATTGTGACCATCTGTTGGCCCACGTTGTGAAGTGCGTCATCTAGGATAACATCAAAGAGTTCTCCATCAGTCATATATTTCTGGAAGACAGAGTCCATAGAGTCTGGCTTCGTGGCATCCATCTGATCCAGGTAGACTCCAGGAAAATTCATCTGTCTCAGTGGCCCCATGGACTCCATGTCCATATCAAAGCCATAGATACGCGCCCGAGGAAAGAACTGCCTCCAGGCCAAAATAGAAGAACCGCGAAAGACACCAATTTCTGCAAATTTAATCGGCTTATTCCTCAGTGGCTCAAAAAAGAGTGAGTACGGCGCAGTATAGGGATGACGATGCCCACCGTGTTTCGTGAACGGACTCTTATCCGTTCCCGCAACTGAACAGAGTTCACAGAGGGTCGTCTTACAGAGGGTGCTATCAATAGTAATTGAATTGGCCATACTCTTACTCATAGACATATATCTCGGTAAGAGTTTAGGTCTACAGTAAAAGTTGACGGTACTAGAGTAGATGAAGAACTTCACCTTCCCCCGTAGATTCAGCAAGACGTATTGTAAGAAACGTCCATGCAAGAAAATGGGATTTACGGAGCGTGCCTCCTGTCGCCCATATAAGAATTGCTATGCAACACGAAAGCGAAGATTGTCCTAAATACTAACTCTTCTGGTTTATCCAATCCTGCGTAGGATATGTTGGGGCAAACATGCGCTGGAGTCCAGGGGTCCACTTCGTGTAGTCAGATCTATCGGACCTCGTGGATGTAGTTGGCTCAAAGAAGGGGTCGAGCCCTGATGCAGTTTCAGTAGCAACGGGTGGGATAAAGATCGTAGCCTCTCCCGCGACTGCCATAGGGCGTTTAGAAGCAGGGGCATCGGGAAGATCATCCTCATATTCTATCTTATCCTTTAGACTTCGTGTCCTTACAACCTCGAAGACATTCCCCTCCTTTCGCACAAGTTCGGGAACCATATCCTTAGCCTTGTAAATCTTGCTAATAAGAGCCTCGGCATCCTCCAGATTATACTCCGTCAGACTTTCTGCATGCTTGGGTGCATACGACGCTAGGATCTCCTTCTCCTTCCGTTCTAGATCAGACGTGTCGGGAGGAGCGAGATTGCCGTCCCCGATTGCCTTGTAGGGATCACTCAGAGTAGTTGCAGAACTAGGGGAGACAAAGGATTCAATATATTTCGCCTGTCCTGACTGGAACTTACTGGAACTGGGGGGCTGGACAGACCAGTCGATGGGATACTTTTTCATGAGTTCATTGATAATTCCCTTCTTCACTTGGCGATCATTATCGCCTTCATTGCTGAATATAGATTCCTCTTCAAAGGTGGGTCTGTGGTTACCAGGCTCCTCTTCATATTGGGCCAGACTGTTAATCGCTTCTTCGGCATAGGGCTTCATGGTGGCGGCTGACCTGGAGGTATCCAGGACCACCATAGACTTGAAGCCCTCCTTTTTGCCATTATAGATCACATAGGTGAGAAATCCTGCGAGAACAATAACAAGTGCGATGAGGCCATTTTCTTTTACCATAGCAGTTACTCCCTTTAGATTCATGCTATTTGTAGGGAGAAAAATAATTAGTACTACTAGATGGCTACGAGAGGTTCTCGTATGAAGCGACAGACAAGAAAGAAGCAGAGTGGCAAGGTATTAGATGTCCGGTCAGAGAGCCAGATAAGTTTATTCAATAAGATGGTGGTTCATGGTCCTGTTTCAGTCCCTATTACGATGACCTTTGTCAAGAAGGAGGGATGCGGGCCGTGCGAACGGTTTCACAAGGATGTCTGGTCACCTCTGACAAAGTTGAAGCATAAGTCGATGAATCTGGCGACGATTGATTCAGAAGTCTATGACAAAACAGGACTTCCGCCGGTAAGTCAATATCCCACGATCATGCTTGTTGGCAAGGATAAGAAGCCGGCAGTGTTTAAGAATGAACAGGGAGAGCCGTCGAACTCACTTCCTAGGAAGCCAAGCCTGGAGGAAGACTTTCATTCCTTGAAAACACTCGTAACCACTCCTGCCCCTCCTGTTGCTGTTAGTGTTCCTGCTCCTGCCCCTGCTACTGTAAGTGAATCAGGATCTGTAACCCCCAGTCCTAAGCCATCGAACACGAGAGTCTTAAATAAGAATTCTTCCAATTCCATGTTACGTGAGACCTCACCCTACGATAAGGACGCCACGATTGTACCCTCTAAGGGATCTGAATCCCCTCTGCGGTCTGAGCCTGTGGAGGCCTATTCTGAACAAACGGCCTTTACTCCGCCCAAGGTCACTGAAGATGTGAGCGCTACGGCTGTGAAATCCCAGGTGCCTGGTGCACCTTCGGGCATTGCAGCGAGCCTGCAGTTACAGCGGGGAGGTAAACTGCTAAGATCCATATGTAACTACACGGACTCTCTGAAGGCCATTCTCAAGATGCGAAGAAAGAAGTCCATGAAAACACGGAAGTATGGTAAAGGGAAACGCGCGTAAAAAATTGCCCACATAGTAGCCCCTGGAAAAGGTACACATGTCAGTACAGTTTCATATCCTAGATGCACTCTCGCGCGATCAGATCAAGACGATCACGCGAGAAACTGAGGAAGAGCAAGAGTTCGCTCTTGAATATGAGGACGAGGAGGAGTGTAATGACGGGTATCCAGAGAATGCTAAGAACAAGCAAGAGCGTAGCCTCGTCATCCATCTCCTGGGTATGACCAAGGACGGTGAGTCCATTCGCTGTGATGTGACGGGGTTCATGCCCTATCTCTATGTCAAGGTGCCCCCGAAGACCTCCGAGTCGAACTTCATGGCCGCGCTCACCCAGAAGTGGAGCAGACAGGACAAGAAGCCCGTGCTGGAGAAGGTCAAGCGCATGGAACTCTATGGCTTCACTGCCGATGAGTCATTTACTTTCATGAAGATCAGCGTGACGACCTTGAAGGATTTCCGCAGGTTAAAGAACATTCTTCTGAATGACCGTCAGGAGCCCATTTTCCGCCTCTCGAACAAGACAGAGATCCTGCCTGTGTATGAGTCGGGCCTTGACCCTATTCTCCGCTTCTTCCATCTGCGCAACATGCAGCCGTGTGGCTGGGCTTCCGTGGATCCTGAGGAGGATTCGACCGACGATAGTACTGGTATCCGTGTGCTGACCTGCGACTGGAACTCCATTGAGCCTCTTACGACCCCCCTGCCTTCCGCGCCCTTCAAGACTCTTTTCTGGGATTTGGAGTGTCTGCCTCCAGAGTCGGGCGCCTTCCCTGTGGCATCTCAGGGGGATGCAATCATTCAGATTGGCTGCGTACTAAAGGGGTCAGATCAGACCATTGAGCGCACAATCTTTGTTCTCGGCTCTTGCGAGGAGGATTCCGTGCCAGGGGTGACGGTACTATCATACAAGAGCGAGAAGGCCATGCTTCTCGGATGGTTTTCTTGGCTCATCGAGCAGAATCCCGATATCCTGGTCGGCTACAACATCTTTGGCTTTGATGAGCCATATGTCTGGGATCGCGCCGTCTCCCACGGAATCACCAACGACGATACCTTCCAGCAACTCAATCGGCTCTTTGGGCATGGGGGGACCATAACCCTTCAAGAGAAGCGCCTGTCTTCCTCGGCCATGGGAGATAATCTGCTGCGGTCGATGACCATGCAGGGGCGACTTCAGGTGGATCTGTTTCTCATGGTCAAGCGGAATTACCAACTCCCCTCGTACAAACTGGATGAGGTGAGCAAGTATTTCCTTTCAGGGAAACTGAAGTCTGTGAAGCGTGAGGGATTCATCTGGGACCTCGTGACCAGCCCGGGGAATGCCAAGGTGGGGAGGTCAGTCGTGCTGCTTGATGAGATGGGGGATGAACTGACTGAGAAGATGCTAATTCTGGAGATCGGGGCCACGTACATCAGGGTCCAGGCAACGGAAACCGACATGGAACTCGATACGGACCTAGCACTGAAGTGGGTCATTGGCAAGGACGATGTGAGCCCGGCTGACATTCGCAGGCTGCACCTCAGGGACGCCAAGGGACGCGCAACGGTTGCTGCATACTGTATTCAGGATTGTGATCTGACCATGGACCTCTACAACAAACTGGAGACCTTTAACAATGCCATGTGTATGGGCAACGTGAATTCCGTGCCGGTGGGCATGATCTTCACGAGAGGCCAGGGAGTTAAGATTGAGTCACTGATCTTCAAGGCGTGCCACTACGCTGGACTCACCATCAAGACACAGACCTCGCTGCCGTTTAACTATGAGCCCCCGGAGGGGGAGGTGGCAGAGCAGGATTCTTATGAGGGCGCAATTGTTCTCGACCCTGTGCCTGGGTTTTACACGAAGTCGCCCATTGGTGTCTGTGATTTTGCCTCGCTGTATCCCTCGACCATTGAGAGCGAGAACATCAGTTACGATTCCTTGTTATGGGTCAAGGATTACTCCATGGATGGCACTCTTGACAAGGTCTCGTGGACCTATTCGGAGGCACTCATCGAGCAGTACGAGAAGCAGGGCGAGGCCATGGGGTGTCGGTGGACGGACATTTCCTTTGATATTTGGAAGCCGGATCCGAAGGATCTGAGGAAGAATCCCACCAAGATCAAGACGGGGATTCGCGTCTGCCGATATGCCCAGTATCCTGATGGCCGGAAGTCTATTCTCCCTCAAATTGTCAGGAACCTCCTGGCGGCGAGGGCGGCAAAGAGGGCGGAGGGCAAGAAGGAGAAGGATCCCTTTCGCAAGGCCCTGCTGGATGCAGAGCAGTTAGCCTACAAACTGACGGCCAATTCTCTCTATGGGCAACTGGGCTCTGGTGTATTCAAGGTGCGCCTGCAGCATCTGGCTGCGTCAGTCACGGCCTATGGGCGGAAACAGATCCTCTTTGCCAAGGCGGCAATCGAGCACTTTTACGGGCCGGGGGCAAAGGATCCCAGGTGTGAGGCGGCGATCGTGTATGGCGATACGGATTCCCTCTTCGTGGAGATCAATCCTAAGAATCCTCTGACGGGGGAACCGCTCAAGGGACGCGAGGCCATTCAGGCGACGATTGATATCACGGAAGAGGCAGGGAAACTCATCACACAGGCGTTGAAGCCGCCGCATGACTTCGAGTTCGATAAGGCGTTTTATCCCTTTATTATCTTCAGCAAGAAGCGCTACACGGGCGACATGTATGAGGAGAACGCGGATGAGTGTGTGCAGAAGTCCATGGGTATTGCGACCAAGAGGCGTGACTATGCTCCTATTGTAAAGACCGTGTACGGAGGGGCCATCAAGATTCTCCTGAAGGAAAAGGACGTGCCGAAGGCGGCGGCCTTCGTGAGGCAGTGGGTGGACGATCTCATGGAGAACAAGGTCAGCATGAACCAACTCCTGATGACCAAGTCGCTGCGATCAGAGTACAAGGCCGCCACACCACCGGCGCATAAGATCTTGGCTGATAGGATTGCCAAGAGGGACCCTGGTAATGCGCCGGCGAGTGGGGATAGGCTGACCTTTGTGTATTTCAAGACGCCGGCTGGATTCAAGGGAGGTCAGGGGGACAGGGTGGAGACGCCGACATTCATGAAGCAGAATGGACTGAAGCCTGATCCGGAATTCTACATTGATCACCAACTCAAGAACCCCATTTCCCAGTTGTTCAGCATTCTGATCGACCAACTCCCTGATGCGAAGCCTCCGTCGAAGGGGTGGTCGGTGGATCCGGATGTTCAGACTGCTGAGCGCGAGTTATATGCCAAGGAATATCTGTTCAAGCGGGCCCTGGCAAAGAATACAAATACCCTCTTGAAGATGTGGAACATGAATTCGGTGGCAGAGAAGACGCCGGTTGCTCAGACTCTGAAGGGGAAGAGGGTAACACGGGCTTCCGTGAAATCCTCGGCCATGGAAAGCCTCATGGACAGGATGTTATCTCAGACGGTGAAAAAGGAGAAAAAGAAAGGTTCAGTAGATAAGAAGTAAATGACGTATGACGTCAAGATCAATGTGGCATCCTACTGGAATGCCTCACGGATCGTAGAGTCTTGGGAAAGCGAGGATGGCTACCGTGGACTTCTTAAGGACAAATACATGGCGGGCTCGATCAACATGCGAGCACGGAAACATCTGTATATACCTAGTTCGGAAGCACAGACAGATGTTTTAACTGTGACAACAGAGGTTCCGGTTAAGGGGCCTGTGCATCTTGTTTTTTTAGATGGCATGGCGGATGCAGGTCTTCCGCATACCAGAGGAATGTCTGGAATAGCATTGCCGGTCTATTTATTGTGGAAGATGGACTATAAGACGCTGGATCATGAACTGGTGCATCTTTCTCAGAAGCAGAACTATGATCTGTGGTGGGCCATGTATAGGAGGGAGTGGAATTTTACTCAGGCGACCGATGCTCAGATCAAGTCGATACCGGTGAAGTGGCGTAGTAAACGGCGCATGAATCCAGACACTCTGATGGACCCCTTTACCGTTTGGAAGGATCGATTTATGCCGTTGAGTGTTTTTCTTAGCGAGTCGAGCCCAGACCTGAGATCATGTAAGAGGGGGTTCTGGGATCTTTCCTTAGAGCAGTGGACATGGGAGCCCCCTTCCGGTTGGGAAGAGACCTTTGGTACGGGATTTAATGATGAGCATCCGAATGAAATTGCGGCGCACTGGCTCGATGGCTCTGCAGTAGGAAAGCGGTTGAAGATGGAGTATTTTAGTTGATAGTAAGTAGAGTGGATGAGTGGAAAAGCGAGTCCAAAAGTAGATCTACCCCCTGGTACCGAAAGACCTTCTGGGTTTATAAAAGGTAAACCCTACTGGATTACTGATACTACTGGTGGACCTGGTAAACCTGGTAAGCCTCTTCTAGATGGCTGGAGAAGAAAGATAAGTACATCAGAAGGTCCATTAAAGGGTACATTTTATTATCAGAGATTGGATGGAGTACAAAGTTTGGAAATTCCTACTGCAGCCGCTGCAGCCGCTACTGCTGCTGCTCCTGCTTCTGCCGCTGTTGCCGCTCCAGCCCCTGCATCCCCTCCCGCTCTTGCTCCTGCAGCCGCTGCTGCCCCTGCTCCCCCTGCTGCTGCTGCTGCTCCTGAATCCCCTG
>Ga0114976_10001399_pt1 | contig 15096 bp, 18 predicted proteins | sample S_130805_EF_Meta_FD_87319 | JGI IMG/M metagenome (GOLD analysis project Ga0114976, IMG submission 87319) | Freshwater microbial communities from Lake Simoncouche, Canada to study carbon cycling - S_130805_EF_MetaG | ecosystem: Environmental > Aquatic > Freshwater > Lake | place: Lake...
ATCCGTCTTGGCGAACTTGCACTTGAGGCCGGCATTCCCGAAGGCGTGTTGCAGGTTCTGCCCGGCAAGGGATCGGTGGTCGGCCAGCGCTTCGTCGATCACGAGCTCGTGCGCAAGGTGGTCTTCACCGGCTCCACAGCCGTGGGCCAAGGAATCATGGAGGGCTGCGCCAAGCACATCAAGGCCGTCACCCTCGAGCTCGGCGGCAAGAGCGCCAACATCGTGTTCGCTGACTCCGACCTAGAGAAGGCCGCGGCCAGTGCACCCGGGGGTGTGTTCGACAATGCCGGTCAGGACTGCTGTGCACGCTCGCGCATCCTGGTCGAGCGCAAGGCCTACGACCGCTTCATGGAATTGCTCGAGCCGGCCGTCAAGAACTTCGTCTGCGGCGACCCCAATGACCCGCGTACCGAGATGGGTCCGCTCATCACCAAGGGCCAGTTGGAGTCCGTGGCGTCCTACGTGCCCGACGGTGCGCCGATCGCCTTCCAGGGCTCCGCACCCACCGGTAAGGGGTACTGGTTCCCGCCCACCGTCCTCACCGGCACCGAGAGTGACCGCGCGTACCGCGAGGAGATCTTTGGACCCGTCGTGGTCGTTGTCCCCTTCGATGATGAGGCCGATGCGATCCGCATGGCCAACGACTCCGAGTACGGACTCTCCGGCTCAATCTGGACGCGCGACCTGGGCCGCGGTATCCGCGTGGCCCGGGGTGTGGAGACAGGCAATCTGTCGGTCAACTCGCATTCGTCGGTGCGCTACTGGACGCCGTTCGGCGGATACAAGAAGTCGGGCCTGGGTCGCGAGCTCGGCCCCGACGCCCTTGATGCCTTCACCGAAACCAAGAACGTCTTCATCAGCACCGAGCCGTAAACCCTCCTGCTTCTCACTCACCGCAACCGAAAGGGAATGCCATGAGCAAGTCCAAGTGCAGTCGACTCGAAGGACGCGTCGCCGTCATCACCGGTGGCGGCAGTGGCATCGGGTTGGCCACCGCGCGTCGCTTCGCCGACGAGGGTGCCAAGGTCGTCATTGGCGACATGGATCCGACGTCCGGTGAAGCAGCCGCGGCCGAGGTAGGTGGCACCTTCATCCGCACCGACGTCACGAGTGCCGACGACGTCGCCGCGATGTTCAAGTTGGCCAAGGACACCTACGGCAGTGTCGACATCGCGTTCAACAATGCCGGCATCTCTCCGCCCGATGACGATTCGATCCTCGAGACCGGTATCGATGCATGGCGTCGCGTACAAGAGGTGAACCTCACCAGCGTGTACCTGTGCTGCAAGGAGGTGCTGCCCTACATGCTCGAGCAAGGCAAGGGCTCCATCATCAACACGGCATCGTTCGTTGCCACCATGGCGGCGGCCACCTCGCAGATCTCCTACACCGCGTCGAAGGGCGGCGTGCTGGCGATGAGCCGCGAGCTCGGTGTGCAGTTCGCTCGGTCGGGCATCCGCGTCAATGCGCTTTCGCCTGGGCCAGTCAATACTCCGCTGCTGATCGAACTTTTCGCCAAGGATCCCGAGCGTGCCGCACGTCGACTCGTGCATATCCCGATGGGTCGTTTCGGCGAGGCGGACGAACTCGCAGCAGCCGTCGCATTCCTGGCCAGCGATGACTCGTCGTTCATCACGGCGTCGAACTTCCTGGTCGACGGTGGCATCAGCGGGGCGTACGTCACACCCCTGTAGCGATCAGCCCTGCTGAGCGCGGTACCTGCGTGAAGCTTCGAGGAACGTATCCACGAGTACCCGATCGACTTCTCGTCGGTCGGGGTGCTCGGGGTGCCACTGCACACCCATACAGAAGTCCATCGACGGATCTTCGAGCACTTCGACGGTTCCATCTGACGCGCGACCGCTGACGACAAGGTCGCCCGGATCGCTCACGGCCTGATGGTGCGAAGAATTGATGACACGGTCGCCTTCACCGAACACCTTCGCGGCGAGGGTGCCGGTTTCGATGGTCGCCTCGTGATCGACGAACTGCCCCGGGCGTTCACGGTGCACCAGCGTCGACACCTCAGGTACGTCTTGATGCAACGCACCACCGTGTGCGACCGCCATCATTTGCATGCCGCGGCACACGCCGAGCACGGGCATACGTAGTTCGCGAGCACGCCGATACAGCGCGACCTCTGAGGCATCACGAGACTCACGTGGCTTGTCGGCCGTGGGGTGCGGCTCTTGGTCATACAGGCGCGCATCTACGTCCGCACCACCCACCAGCACCAGTCCATCGAGGCGATCGATGGCGTCAGAATCAGCAGACGGGGGGAGCAAGACGACGCTGGATCCTGCATCGTGGAAGAGATCGACGTACCAGTGCGGCAGCAGGGCGGCGGGCATGTCCCACGCACCCCACTTGGCGGGCTCGAGGTAGGTCGACAGTCCAATGACGGGTCGAGGCATGCTCGGAGTCTGGCATGGAAGGCTGAGGGACTATGACGCAGACCCTGACCTCACTGGTGTGGATCATGGCCATTGCCGGCTTCGTCCCACTCGTTCTGGGACTCCTGCACTGGCGGGTTGCATCGGTCGCGATCATGCTGGCAGGGGGAGCCGCCTTAGGCCCCTTCGGCCTCAACCTCATCCACATGGACGATGCGATTTCGCTGCTCGCCGCTCTCGGGTTAGGGCTGCTGTTCTTTTTGGCCGGCGCCGAAATTGACCGACGAGCAATATCCGGACTGTCCGGTCGACTCGCGGCCATCGGCTGGCTGTTGTCACTGGGGCTTGCAGCGATTACCGCCTTGGTCCTGGCCCAAATCGGCATCATCAGTGACGGGATCGGCTACACCCTGGCACTTACATCAACCGCGCTCGGCACTTTGTTGCCCACCTTGCGCGACACCAACGAGGTCAAGACTCCGTTCGGAACGTTCTTCCTCGGCGCCGGGGCCTGGGGGGAATTCGCACCACTGATCGGTATTGCCATCCTCCTGAGCGCGCAAACCCTCTGGCGCGCGAGCGCAACCTTGGTGGCCTTCCTCATCTTCGCTGTGATCTTGGGCATCGTTCTCACGCGGTTTGCCACGCCAGCCATTCGACGGGTCATGGCCGCCGGGCATTCCAACAGCAGTCAGACAGCGGTCCGGTTCACGCTCTTGATGATCATCTTGCTGTTGGCTCTCGCTGAACGAAGCGGCCTTGACCTCGTTCTCGGTGCCTTCATCGCGGGCATCATCGTGAGGCGATTGATAGGTGACGGAGACCACAGCCACCTCATCGTCAAGGTCGAAACAATTGGCTTCGGGTTTTTGATCCCGATCTTCTTCATCGTGTCGGGAGTGCGGTTGGACATGAATGCGGTGGTGCATGCGCCAATGCTTGTGCTGTCACTGATCGTTCTGCTCGTCGTGGTTCGCGGACTACCGCAGTGGTTCCTGTATCGGTCGGTCCTTCCCGACTGGCGGGAACGCACCCGCTTCTCGCTCTACGTTGCCACCGGACTTCCCGTCATCATCGCTCTGGTCGCAATTGAGGTCGAAGCCGGAGCGATGAAGCCCCTCAACGGATCAGCCTTGATCTGTGCGGGTGTGATCAGCGTGCTGGTGTTCCCGCTGATCGGAGACATGTTGGTGCGGCGAGAGTCACGCTCGCGAGGAGTAAACGCGCTGCAAAACGATGCTGGCGGCCACAGCAGCGTTGAGTGATTCCACCCCGCCCGCCATCGGGATGCTCAACCGCCAGTCGCAGGTTTCTCCCACGAGCCTGCCCAACCCCGAGCCTTCGGCACCGACCACGATGACGACCTTGCCTGTGCACACATCCTCCGGCAGCCCCAGCAAGGTGACGTCGCCATCAGAAGCCAGGCCCACCACCGAGAATCCGGCCTTCTGAAAGTCCTGAAGCGACCGCGTGAGATTGGTGACCTGTGCCACGGGGATGCGTGCGAGCGCACCCGCCGACGCTTTCCATGCCGACGCGGTCACACCCACAGATCGACGAGTAGGCACCACGATGCCGTCGGCGTTGAAGGCCGCTGCTGAGCGAGCGATGGCGCCGAGATTGCGAGGATCGGTGACACCATCGAGAGCCACGACAAGCGTGCCTTTGAGCAACACATGAATGTCTGAGTACTGATGCTCGGGCACCGAAAGGACGAGGCCTTGATGTACGGCGCCCTCGGTCATGCGATCAAGCTCGACCTTGGTGACTTCGAGGATGGGGATACCCATGCGCACCGCTATGCGCATCGCCTCTCGCCAGCGATCATCGGACTCGACCTTGGTCTGCGTATACAAAGCAGATGCGGGGATACCTGCGCGCAACGCCTCGACCACCGGATTGCGTCCAGCCAGAACGCTTCCGGCACTGCGTCGCGATGACGTGCGTCGAGGTGCAGCTGCCTCGGCGCGCTTCTGTGCGGCGCGCGCGCGACGAGCTGCGGGGTGATGTTGCCGATCAACGGCCTTCGGAGTGGGCCCCTTGGGTTCCAGCCCTTGTCGCTTCTGGCCGCCCGAGCCCACGCTCGGCCCTTTGCGAGAATTGCCCTTGCGTGTGGCACCGCGTCGTTGCGAATTACCGGCCATCTAGTCCTCCAGTGACCAGCGGACACCCGAAGCGGTGTCCTCAATGCGAATGCCAATGCGATCCAGTCCGTCGCGAAGTGCGTCGGCGGTGGCGAAATCCTTGCGGGCGCGCGCGTCCTGTCGCTGATCCAGCACCACGCGTACGAGTGAGTCAATGACCTCGGTCTCGCGACCGGACGTGGACGCGCCGGCCCAAGGTGCGGCGTAGGGATTGAGGCCGAGCACATCGAGCATCGCCACGACCGCGTCAGCGGCAGTCAGCGCCGCGTCCATGTCGCCCGCGGCAATCGCAGAGTTGCCCGATCGCACCACTTCATGGATCACCGCGAGGGCTTGCGGAACTGCGATGTCGTCGTCCATCGCCTCATCGAATGCCGCAGGACGTGCCTGCGGCTTGACCTGGGGCTCAACACCTTCGAACGCTCGCTGCAGGAAACCCTCGATGCGACGCAGGCCCTGGCCCGCTTCGCGCAGGGCATCATCGGAGTACTCGATCATGGATCGGTAGTGCGAGCCCGCCAAGTAATAGCGAAGCTCAATGGGCCGCACTCGCGTGACGACCTGATCAACAAGAAGTGAGTTCCCCAGCGACTTGCTCATCTTCTCGCCGGCGGTAGTGACCCACGCGTTGTGAAGCCAGTACTGCGCAAACGCATCGCCCGCCGCACGAGACTGTGCGATCTCGTTTTCGTGATGGGGGAAGAGCAGGTCCATGCCGCCACCGTGGATGTCGAAGGACTCACCCAGATACTTGCGAGCCATGGCCGAACACTCCACGTGCCACCCCGGACGTCCCGGACCCCACGGGGTGTCCCAGGAGGGCTCGTCGGGCTTGGCGCCCTTCCACATTGCAAAGTCGCGTGGGTCTCGCTTGGCCATGGCATCCGCATCACTGGCGGCGAGCATGTCATCGATGCGCTGGCCGCTGAGCTTGCCGTAGTCGGCAAAGGATCGGACGTCGAAGTACACATCCCCGTTGGCGGAATAGCCATGACCCAGGTCGATCAACTTCTGCATCAGAGTGACCATCTCGGGGATGTGGCCGGTGGCACGCGGCTCATAAGTCGGGGGCAGACAGCCGAGCACGTCGTATGCACGAGTGAACGCACGTTCATTGCGCATCGCCACGACCCAATACGGAACGTCTTCATGGCCCGCGTTGTGAATGATCTTGTCGTCGATATCGGTGACGTTTCGCACAAACGTGACGTCGAAGCCTTTGCAGATCAGCCAGCGGCGAATGACATCGAAGGCGACCCCGCTACGGATATGTCCGACATGGGGTGGCGCCTGGACCGTGGCCCCGCACAGATAAATGCCCACTCGTCCTTCGACCTGAGGGACGAAGTCGCGGACTGAGCGGGTCGCAGTGTCGTGAAATCGCAGCGGCACCGCAGAAGGCTATCGGAGTGAGGGACGCGAAATTTCCGGCTGCTACCGGACGATCACCTTGTCGGGACTGACCCGAAGGATCACCCGGACGTTGTCGGTGCCATCGTCCTTCGTGTACCGATCGGCCCCCGTGTACTTGTGAGCCAGTCGATCGATAAGTTCGCGACCGCCTTCGCGCTGCATGGTCACAGTTCCGCGCACCTCGATGTAGGACCAGGGGTTCGCCTTCGCCCAGATGAGGATGGTCGCGCGGGGGTCGCGGAGCAGGTTGCGGTGCTTCTGGCGTCCCTCGGCGGTACTGACGAGGATGTCGTTGCCGTCGCGCTCGACCCAGACCACCGACAACTGCGGCTGGCCGTCGGGGTTGATGGTCGCAATGGTCGCAAACTCGGGGCCATCGATGAGGGGGAACGCCTCAGCGGGAATCGTTGCAGTCATGGGGCCAGCGTAGGACTCACGAGAGCGACCGCCACCGCGGCAACTCCTTCACCGCGACCGGTCAGACCCAGCCCGTCGGATGTGGTTCCAGAAACCCGGACCGGGGCACCGATGGCGGCCGAGAGAACCTCTTGCGCCTCGTCACGTCTGGTACCCACCCGCGGGCGATTGCCGATGATCTGGACGCTGCCATTTCCGATGGAGAACCCGGCCTCGCGTACGAGTCCGGCTACATGGGCAAGCAGGGTGATACCCGAGGCACTCGCCCATTGGGGCTCGTCAGTACCAAACACCGCACCCAGGTCTCCTAACCCTGCGGCCGAGAGGAGGGCGTCGCAGAGGGCATGTGCGGCAACATCAGCATCGGAGTGGCCCGCAAGTCCAACTTCGTCGGGCCAATGGAGGCCGGCCAGCCACATGGGGCGCGCGGCATCGAACGCATGCACATCGGTGCCAATGCCGATCAAAGACTCAGACGGCACCGGCAGCCCTTCGTCGGGCGAGCACAGCTTCTGCCACGAGGATGTCGAACGGTCGTGTCACCTTGAATGCCTCCTCGTGCCCGGGAATGACGTGCACGGACAAGCCGAGGCGTTCGACCAGGCCGGCATCATCGGTGGCATCATCGTCGGCCAACGCATGCGCCTGTTGGAGCACCGCGCGGGTGAATCCTTGCGGAGTCTGAATCGCACGCAGTGTGGATCGGTCGATCGTGTCGGCCACGTCATCTGCCTCATCGATGCGCTTCATGGTGTCGACGACCGCTAAGCCAGGAACAACGGCACTGTGGCCGCCACGCACAGCGGCCACCACGGCGGACACGAGCTCTGCCGGCACCAGTGGGCGAGCAGCATCGTGGACGAGAACAACATCGACGTCGTCGGGCAGCGCGATGAGCGCCCGAGCCACAGACCCCTGCCGGGTGTCACCGCCCGAGACGATGGTGACCTCTGCCGAATCGACCTGATTGGCCAGCATGGTCGACACCTCGTCTACGTCGCCTTCGGGTGCAGCCACGACCACGAGATCCACCGCACGACTGGCTGCCAAGGCACGCACCGCATGCACAAGCATGGGCACGCCACCAAGCAGGCGTAAGGCCTTGGGAGCACCGGGTCCAAGGCGTTCGCCCCGACCGGCAGCCGGAACCAGGACTGCGGTCCGAGGCTCCGTCATGTGCCAAGCCTAGGAGGCAAGGACCTCGTCGAGGATCGCTTCGGCCTTGACCTCGTTGGTCTTCTCCGCGAGAGCAAGCTCGCTCACGAGGATCTGACGGGCCTTGGCCAGCATGCGCTTCTCGCCGGCCGACAGGCCGCGCTCACGCTCGCGACGCCACAGGTCGCGTACGACCTCCGCGACCTTGATGACATCGCCCGAGGCGAGCTTCTCGAGATTGGCCTTGTACCGACGCGACCAGTTGGTCGGCTCCTCGGTGTAGGGCTGGCGAAGGACATTGAACACTCGGTCCAAGCCTTCAGCGTTGACCACGTCGCGCACACCGACGAGGTCGACGTTGTCGGCGGGAACCCGAACGGTCAGGTCGCCTTGAGCTACCCGGAGTACGAGGTACTCCCGAGGCTCTCCCTTGATGGTCCGCATCTCGACTGCCTCAATAACAGCAGCTCCGTGATGTGGGTAGACAACCGTGTCGCCGACGTTGAACGTCATGGAGTGGAGCCCCTTTCGCAGGGGGCCAACTTTACCACGGTTCCCGACCCGATCTTTCCTCGGGCAGGAAGCCCCGGGGACCCGTCATCAAGGCTTGACGGTGACTTTGACGCGGCCAACTTCCATGTCCTGCATGGTGTTCTGCACACCCGCGGGGCGGGTCACGACGATGACGTTGCCGGTGCCAGGACGCACTGCCGTAATGGTCCAGGTGGTCGTGCCGGGCGCACCCAGAAGCGTCGTGGTGGGTGCCGTGTACACGCCCTTGGACACCTTGGCGATTGCCTTGCCGTCCTTCGTGCAACACGGGGTGGCGGCGACGACCCATCGGGTTCCCGTGGTGACGTTGGTTGTCAGTGTGAGGGTCGCTTGCTGGCCCACCTTCAAGGTGACCTTGGCGGGCAGAGACGTGATCGACACGGCAGACGGTGGTGACGCGAGTGCAGTACCTGTGACAGCAGAGCCCGCGAGGAGCGTGGCCGCCGCAGTGGCGATGAGGATTCGTGGGATGCGCATATCAAGATCATCCCACCCGTGATTCCTGATCCCGGGGCTTCGCTACTGTTGCGCCCGTGACGCGCTCCCGTGCTGCCGCCATCATTGCCACTGTCGCCCTCTCCAGTGCCGCTCTCACCGGCTGCTGGAACGGTCCCGGCTCCACCACGATGATGCAGGCGACCATGAACTCCGGCAATGGCGTACAAGCCACCGTCGGCAATATCCAGATCGAGAACGCCACGCTCGTGGCCGGCCCCGAGGGCACCACCACCGGCACGCTGACGCTCCGTATCGTCAACACCGGCCAGACCCCTGACTCATTGGTCTACGCCGTGATCGACAACGGACCTGCCTACGTCACACCCGGCAGCGAGACTTTCGTGCCCAATGCTTCGGTGTCTTTCGGATTCGACTCCAAGGACTGGATCAACACCTACACGCTCAAGGCCGCCGCAGGAACGTATGTGCCGGTCGAACTCGGCTTCAAAGAAGCAGGACTGGTCAAAATCTCAGTCCTCATCGTCCCGCCGACGGGCTACTACGTCGGCATTGCACCAAACCCGGCCACGATGCCGTCGGCGACGCCCACACCTAGCGCGTCTTAGTCGCCCGACGTCACTCTTCGGTGGTGAGTTTTTTAGCCCTCGAACTTGTAGCCCAGCCCGCGCACGGTCATGAGGTGCTCAGGATTGGCCGGGTCGGTCTCGATCTTGGCGCGTAGGCGCTTGACGTGGACATCGAGCGTCTTGGTATCGCCCACATAGTCCGAACCCCACACCCGATCGATCAACTGACTGCGCGTTAGCACCCGTCCGGCGTTGCGCACAAGGAACTCCAGTAGATCGAATTCCTTGAGCGGCATCTGCACGGTCTCACCGCGAACGGTCACCACGTGTCGCTCGACATCCAGGCGCACCGGGCCGGCCTGAATCGTCATCGGCAGGAGCTCCTCGGTGTCGCCGTGACGTCGGAGAACCGCACGCACGCGGGCCAGAAGTTCGCGTGACGAAAACGGCTTGGTGACGTAGTCATCAGCACCGATCTCCAGGCCGACGACCTTGTCGATCTCGCCGTCCTTTGCGGTCAGCATGATGATCGGAACGGTCGACTTCGTGCGAACCTGGCGGCACACCTCTGTGCCGGCAAGTCCGGGAAGCATGAGGTCGAGAAGAATGAGGTCCGCGCCGTTCTTCTCGAACTGCTCCAGAGCCGAGTTACCGTCGCCGGACACCTCGACCTCGTAGCCCTCGCGCCGCAGCATGAATGCCAGCGCGTCAGAGAACGATTCCTCATCTTCGACAACAAGGACCTTGGTCATGTCATGCCTCCCCGGCAGGGATCGTGAGCACATCGACCGACAGCTCACGTCCCGGATCGTCAAAGGGTGTCACAGCGTGGTACGCGGGAAGGCGGAGAGTGAAGGTCGAGCCGACACCGGGCTCGGACCACACTGTGCACTCACCACCGTGGTTCTGACATACGTGCTTGACGATGGCCAGTCCTAGGCCCGTACCCCCGGTCACGCGGGACCGAGCCGGGTCAACGCGATAGAACCGCTCGAAGATGCGGTCGAGATCGTTGACCGGGATGCCGATGCCCTGATCCTTGACGGACAGTTCGACGATGGATTCGGTCGTGCGCACCGATACGGCGACACGCGTGTGACTTGGCGAATAGGCGATTGCGTTGGTGACCAGATTCCGCAGTGCGGTGAGCAACTGTCCGTAGTCGCCGTAAATCACAGCGCCAGAAGGGTCGCTCGTGAGAAGTTCAATCTCCTGACGTGCGGCAAGAGTGCGAACCTCGTCGAGAGCGCGGTGGATGAGTTCATCAACGTCGACGATCTGCGCGTGGGTGAGCGGGTCGTCGCCCTGCAGGCGGGACAGGTCGATGACGTCCTGAATGAGGTGACTCAAGCGCGATGCTTCGATCTGCATTCGTTCGGCGAAGTGACGAACCTGCTCGGCATCATCACTTGCGGAAAGAACAGCCTCGGCCAGCAACGACAGCGCACCCACCGGGGTTTTGAGCTCATGACTCACGTTGGCGACGAAGTCGCGACGCACCACGTCGACACGACGTTCTTCGGCGAGGTCATCAATCAGGACCAGGATGGCACCGGTACCCAGGGGCGCCACCCGCACCCGAAGCTCCAGTAGTTCGCGGCCGAGCGGTGGGCGTCGCACCCGCATCTCCTGCTCGCGAGCATGGCCATCTTCGGCCACGCGGTCGATGAGATGACTCACGTCGGGGATGGTCACAGCGCCGCGGCTCACCAACCCCAGGGCATTCGCACGCGAGCTGGCCCGTAGAACGGTGCCGTCGGGGGCGACGACGAGAGATGCAGAGGGCAGGACACTGAGGACGCGGATGACCTCGTCGGGAATGACCACCGATGAGGGTCTCGGGGCGCGGGCAACGTCCTCCACCGGTTGGGCGCCCGTGCGACGTCGTCTTACCACTCGGGCAACGATAGGTGCCTAAGGAAATGGCCTCATCTCCCACGGCCTTCTTTCGCATGAGGATTGGTCAAACGTTCACCCACTCCACCGATAGTTCATCTTGCGTATGACGTGCGTTCACCACCCTGCCATGCGCTCCTGAGGAATCTGGCTACCCTTTCCATTTGCTTAGGGAAACGTGAAGGAGGTCCGATGAACCCGCTGCCACTGGATGGCTTCGCCGAGGTGACACAGGACCTCGTGCGGCTGACCCATCTCGTGGGCTCGGCCATGCATACGGCCACGCAGGCCCTTCTGGAGTCAGACCTGCACAAGGCGGAGTCGGTGATTGATGAGGACGTCGAGGTCGATGCGGTCACCAGTGATATTGAGAACCAGTGCCTTGACTTACTCGGCCACGGTGGCCTGACAGAACCGGACCTCAGGGTCGTCATTGGCGCCCTGCGCATGGCCGCCTCGCTGGAGCGCATGGGCGATCTCGCCGAGCACGTGGCCAAGCAGGCTCGCCTGCGCTACCCGCGGTCGTCCATCCCGGCTGAACTCCAGCCGATCTTTGCCACTATGGGTGAACTCGCCGAAGAAATCGTCAACATGACGGGTCAGGTGATCCAGACACGCGATGTGAGCCTCACCGCCGACATCGCCCGCCACGACACCCAGGTGGACCAACTCCACCGTGACCTCTTCACCACCGTCCTGTCGCCCTCGTGGACCCACGGGGTGGAGGCGGCTATCGACGTCACCCTGCTCTCGCGCTACTACGAGCGATATGCCGACCATGCGGTGTCCGTGACACGACGCGTCGTCACCATCGTGACCGGCGCCCCGTACGTCGGCGTCTCACTCGACGATCTCTAATCTCAGGTCAACTTCCCCATCAAATCGCCCCGTCCGGTGGCCCTCCAGCGCCCCATGCGCCACACTGACATGCCTCGTCAGACGTGAGTGGAGAAAAGGGGGACCCGGCGATGACTGTCAGTCCTCTGCGACGCACCCCCCGCCGCGTGGCCGTGCTCAGTGTCCACACCTCGCCGTTGGATCAGCCCGGTACCGGGGACGCCGGTGGCATGAACGTCTACATCGTCGAAACCGCCAAGCGCCTGGCGGAGGCCGGGGTTGAGGTCGAGATCTTCACGCGGGCGACGTCGTCGGCAGTCGCGAATTCCGTCGAGTTGGCTCCGGGCGTCTTGGTACGCCACGTGACAGCCGGGCCGTTTGAGGGCCTGCGCAAGCAAGATCTCCCCGGCCAGTTGTGCGCCGTAACCGCGGGAGTCATGCGCGCCGAGGCAGCGCGTCCCGAAGGCTGGTTCGACCTCATCCACTCGCACTACTGGTTGTCCGGCCAGGTCGGCTGGCTCGCCAAGGAACGCTGGAACATCCCACTCGTGCACACCATGCACACCATGGCGCGAGTGAAGAACCGCGACCTCGCATCAGGCGACACCCCGGAGCCGCAGGTGCGCGTCATCGGTGAGCAGCAGGTCGTGGACGCATCAGATCGGCTGATCGTCAATACGGCCGACGAGAAGCACGACCTCATCGATCTCTATGACGCTGACCCCACGCGAATCGACATCGTCCACCCGGGCGTAGACCTCGACCTGTTTCACCCCGGCGATCGCGCTCGCGCTCGTGAGCGACATGGCGTGCGTAGCGACGCAGTCGTCCTGCTCTTCGTCGGCCGTATCCAACCGCTCAAGGCACCGGACATGCTTCTTGAGGCGGCGGCCGAGATCGTGCGTCGCGACCCCGACATGCGGCACCGACTCGTCGTGGTGATCTGCGGCGGACCTTCCGGTAGCGGCTTGGACCGGCCGACAGCACTTGTGGATCTCGCCTCAACCCTGGGGATCAGTGACCTGGTGCGCTTCGAGCCGCCCTCACATCGTGAGGCACTTGCCGACTGGTACCGAGCAGCCGACGTGAGCGTTGTTCCGTCGCATTCGGAATCCTTTGGTCTGGTGGCTGTCGAGGCGCAGGCCTGCGGTACGCCCGTCGTGGCAGCCGCCGTCGGCGGGCTCGTCACCGCTGTCGACAATGGTGTCAGCGGACTTCTCGTGGTCAGCCGGGATTCGCGCTCTTTTGCTGACGCCATCGAACGATTGATTCGCAACCCGGGTCTGTGGGCCGACCTGTCGGCGGGCGCCCGCATGCACGCCAGCGCATTTGGCTGGAATGCCACCACCACCGGCCTACTCGATTCATACTCCGCGGCCATGATCAACCATGCGGCTCTCACACACCGTGCCGCCTCCGGGTCATGACATCGCACATATGACAGCTGACCACGCACTCCCTGCCGCGACCGCTATTCGCACGTGGCTTGACGAGTCCGGCATGGACTGGGAGGACGTGCCCCCGCGCACCTACGTCGTCACCTTGCCTGGCGTGCACAAACTGCGCACAACAGTCTCGCTCTCCATCGGTGATCATGCGTTGACCATCAATGCTTTCGTCGCGCGTCATCCGGATGAAAATGTGGAGGCGGTTCACCGCTGGCTGCTTGAGCGCAATCGGCGCACCTATGTCGTGTCCTTTGCCATCGACCCACTCGGCGACATCTATCTCGTTGGCAAACTCCCGCTGGCGGCAGTAACGGTCGATGAACTCGACCGCATCATGGGATCGGTGCTGGAGTACTCGGATGGCTCGTTCAACACCCTGCTCGAGTTGGGCTTTGCCTCCGCCATCAAACGTGAATGGGCCTGGCGCGTGTCTCGAGGCGAACCGACCGACAACCTCGCCGCTTTTGCGCATCTGGCCGAACCAGGCTGATCGGTACGGCTTCTCGGACATCCCACCGCGTACGGCAGACTTGCCCCATGCCCACGTTGATCCTGTTGCGCCACGGCGAGAGCGAATGGAACGCCAAGAATTTGTTCACCGGTTGGGTGGATGTCGACCTCAATGACAAAGGCCTTGGGGAGGCACGTCGCGGTGGTGAGCTTCTCGCCGAGGCAGGCCTACTGCCCGACGTCGTTCATACCTCGTTGCTCAAGCGGGCCATCAAGACCTCACAACTGGCCCTCGAGGCGTGCGATCGCATGTGGATCCCCGTGTTCCGCAACTGGCGACTCAACGAACGCCACTACGGCGCACTGCAGGGCAAAGACAAGAAGCAGACTCTCGAAGAATTCGGCGAAGAGCAGTTCATGCTGTGGCGACGCTCCTACGACGTTCCGCCGCCGCCAATCGACCCGAATGATCCGTGGGCGCAGGCACATGATGTGCGTTATGCAGCTCTGCCTCCCGAGGCACGACCAGCCACCGAATGCCTGGCCGACGTCGTGACGCGGTTGATTCCGTACTGGCAGGACGTCATTGTCGCGGAGCACCTGCGTGCAGAGAAGACCGTGCTCGTTGCTGCGCACGGGAACTCACTTCGGGCCCTGGTCAAGCATCTGGACGGCATCTCCGACACTGACATTGCTGGGCTCAACATTCCCACCGGGATTCCGCTGGTGTACCGACTCGATGCCAACATGCGCCCGATCGTGCCCGGTGGCGAGTACCTGGACCCCGACGCAGCCGCGGCAGCTGCGGCCGCGGTTGCCAATCAGGGACGATGACGCAGAGCAACCACCTGCGGTGACGACTATCGCCGGGTGATGTTGATGATGCGCTGGCGTACGTCAAACACGTAGACGAGCGCGACGACGATGCCGGCCAGGCCGAAGAGATTGAGCGTGAACGAAGGTAGTAGGCCAAGGAGCAGCGCGAGCCCGGTGAGGATCATCCACAGCACCTTGGACTGCCGACTGACAGCCGGGAAGGCAGCGGACGGACGGCGCAGGCAGTCGATGAAGGCAAATCCCTTCAAGCCAAGCGTGACGACCCAGACGACGAGAATCACAAAACCCTGAACGGCACCAAACATTTAACGGCCCACCGCTTCGCGCACCAGGCTGACCGCAAGCGTGGCCCGCGCGTGCAGGTCGGTGGCTGCATCACCAATGCGAGCGCGGGCTTCACTCACATCGGGAATACGCGGCAGACGCAAGTCGGGCATACGCATGTCGGGCAGTCGCACATCGCGCAGTCGCATGTCGGGGAGTCGGAGTTCGCCGAGAAAATCCCACTCGTCTTGGGCAGCACGTCGTG